>Ga0207807_1000277_pt1 | contig 10322 bp, 6 predicted proteins | sample HigsolmetaGSP15D_FD_184843 | JGI IMG/M metagenome (GOLD analysis project Ga0207807, IMG submission 184843) | High solid enriched microbial communities from the Joint BioEnergy Institute, USA - SP1-5-D (SPAdes) | ecosystem: Engineered > Bioreactor > SSF (Solid state fermentation) > Aerobic >... | reverse complement strand
TCGAGCCATGCTCGACTGCGGTTGGCCTCACGTCGAGCATGGCTCGACGCTACCTTGGGCCTCACGTCGAGCATGGCTCGACGCTACACAACCCCGCATTGCGCGCACAAAAAAGGGCCCGCGGTCTTTCGACCGCGGGCCCCGCACCGGCAGGGACCGTCGAACCTGCCGGTACGTACGCGCCTGCGTTTACCAGCTGAAACCAGCGCCGGCAGACATGCTCTTGTCACTGCCGCTGAACGCACCGCCCAGCGAAACAGAGACATTCTTCTTTTCACCCAGCACACGCTGGTAGCCCACCGCCAGGGCGGAGCGGCCGTTCTGCTGGCCGATACCCGCGCCCACCCGGTTCTCACCCTGCAGACCGGCGGTGTTCAGTGCCATGCCGGCGTACGCGGCGCTCATGGCCCCCATGCGATCGAAACGCTTGTCGATCGCCTGGAACTGCCCTTCGGCCCAGTTGCGCTCTGCGGTGAAGCGGTCTTCCATCTGCTGCACGTTGACCGCATCGGTCGGACGTGTGCCTGCGGCCACATTGCTGACCACACGCTCACCGCCCTGCGAACCCACCGAGAATTCGTTGTCACGGTCGGCCGTGGAGCCCGCGCCGATGGCGACCGAGTTGTCACCGGTGGCCGATGCGCCCTCGCCGATGGCGACCGAGCCTTCGCCCGCCGCGCCGGCACCGTTGCCGATACCGATCGAACCCGCACCACCGGCCTGGCTGCCATCACCGATGGCCACCGAGCCGTTCCCGCCCGCGCCGGCACCGTTACCGATACCGACCGAGCCTTCACCGCCGGCCTGGCTGCCCTCGCCGATGGCTACAGCGCCATCGCCGCCCGCAGCGGCGCCGTTGCCGATACCGATCGAGGCTTCGCCGCCTGCTTGGCTGCCGTCACCGATGGCCACCGAACCATCGCCGGTGCCCGGCAGAACGCCCTGCCCCGGGCCGCCGATGCTGCCATTGGCAATGCCCTGCTCTATGGTATCCACGCGACCATCCAGCTGATTCCAACGTGCCTCCCAGTCCGCCCGCATCTGCCACAGCTGGCCGCCGTTGACCGCTTCGCGGCTGCCAGCGGCAATCAGGCCATTGCCGAGATTGGCGACGACCGTGCCGTGGGTACCCCCCAGGGTGGCGCGGTCCAGCGACATATCGTCGTACACCAGCGCGCCCAGGGCGCGGCCATTGTTGGGATCCACCAGGCCGGACGCCTTCAACTGGGCGATGGTGGCAGCATCGTTATCGCGGGTGCCGTTGGCCACGCCGTGAATGCGGCGGTCGCCATCCATACCGGCGAGGTTGACCTCGTTGCCACCCAGCTGCGCAGCCACCTGCACGGTGCCGGCTGCGGCATCGTGTGTAACGATGCCAACGCTGCCACTGGTCAACTCGGTCACCTGCTGCGACAGATTGTTGATGTTGCTTTCGTTGTAGGTCGTGCGGCTGTCCAGCTGGGTCACATCGCCGTCGATACGGGTCACATCGCCCTGCAGCGAAATGATGTCGCCCTCGGCGTCCAACAGGCGCTCGTTGCTGGCATGCAGCTGCGCACCGGTCACGGCCTCGTCGCTGGTCGCAGACAGGGTCGCGCCCTTGATGCCCGACAGGGTACGCACCCCCTGGGTACCGGCGAAGTTCACCAGATCACCATCAGTACCGGCGGCCACGTTGATCGCCTTGCTGCTGGCATCCTGCTGCACCAGCCCGATCGTGCCGCTGTCGATCTGGCCTTGGAGGTGCTTGATGTCGTCCTCTGCCACGTCGACACGGCCGGTCAGGGCGGTCACGTTCGCGTTGGTAGCAAACAGCTGCGAACCGTTGACCGCATCGCTGCTGGTGGCGGACACGCTACCGGCTGCCACGTTGGTCAGCGTACGCGCGGTGGCCACGCCGTTGGCGTCCACGCCGGCGAAATCGACCGTCGTGCCGCCCTTGTCACCGGCCACACTGACCGTGCCGCTGGCACCGTCATAGGTCACCAGGCCCGCCGAACCGGCGGACAGATTGTTGACCGTGCTGGTCAGGGTGGTGATGTCATCGGCGTTGGTGATCACACGGGTGTCGATGTTGGTCAGCGCATCACCCACGTTCGTGACCCGGGTACCACCGACGCTGTAGCTCGGTGCGCTGACGGTGCCATCGGCATTGACCACCGAACCACCGCCCAGGCCATTGGCCACGCTCTGCGCGGTGCCGTGCAGCTGCGAACCGTTGATGGCATCGGTGCTGGTAGCGGACACGCCACCGGCTGCCACGTTGGTCAGCGTACGCGCGGTGGCTACGCCGTTGGCGTCCACGCCAGCGAAGTCGACCGTCGTGCCGCCCTTGTCACCGGCCACACTGACCGTGCCGCTGGCATCGTCATAGGTCACCAGACCCACGGTGCCGTTGGCCAGGTTGTCCTGCAGGTCAGCAATATCACCGGCGTTGGTGGTGGTGCGGCCATCGATGTTGGTGATTGCATCACCGATGTTGGTCACCGTGGTGCCGCCCACGCTGTAGTTCGGTGCGCTGACGGTGCCATCGGCATTGACCACCGAACCACCGCCCAGGCCATTGGCCACGCTCTGCGCGGTGCCGTGCAGCTGCGAACCGTTGATGGCATCGGTGCTGGTAGCGGACACGCCACCGGCTGCCACGTTGGTCAGCGTACGCGCGGTGGCTACGCCGTTGGCGTCCACGCCGGCGAAATCGACCGTCGTGCCGCCCTTGTCTCCGGCCACACTGACCGTGCCGCTGGCATCGTCATAGGTCACCAGACCCACGGTGCCGTTGGCCAGGCTGTCCTGCAGGGTGGTGATGTCATCGGCGTTGTTGGTCACACGGGTGTCGATGTTGGTCAGTGCATCACCCACGGTCGTGACCGTGGTGCCGCCTACTGAATACGATGGTGCCCGGATCGAACCATCCGCATTGACACCGGCATTGCCGCCCAATGCAGCGGCAACACCTTTGAGCTGCGAAACCGTGACCGCGTCGCTGTCCTGCGTACCGGCGGATACGTTGGTCAGCTGACGGGTGAACGTCCCGTTGGGATCGTTGCTGCCGATGGACACAGCATTGGCGCGATTGGCAAGGCTAGCGTCGCCCAGCGCGACGCTATTGTTAGCGGTGACGCTGGCGTGGTCGCCGAGCGCTACGCCGCGCGCGTGAGTATTCGCGTTACGGCCGATGGCGATGGCGCCACCGTTAAAATTGCCTACCGTGGTGGCTCCATGACCCAACGCTATCTGCCCGAGTCCACCCGACGTGACGGCGCTCGCGCCAATCGCGATATTGGTATCGCCGCCGGTATTGCCTACCGCGCCTGCGTAGGCGCCATCACCGATGGCAATGCCACGCCCCCCAACGGCGTTAGCAGCGGTTGAACCGCGGACTTTGGCATATTTACCCGCCTCCTGCAGCACGCCAACGGCGCCTTCCACGGCCGTCACGCGGTTGTTCGTGTCAAACAACTGCGAACCGGTCACCGCTTGGGTGCTGCCCGCCGCCAGGGTGCCGTCCTTGATGCCCGACAGCGTGCGCGCACCCTGGGTGCCGGCGAAGTTCACCAGCTCGCCATCGGTGCTGGCCGCCACGTTGATCGCCTTGCTGGTGGCATCCTGCTGCACCAGCCCGATCGTACCGCTTTCGATTTCGGTCTTCAGCTGGTCCAGCGTGCTCCGCGTGGCGGTGACACGACCATCGATGTTGGTCAGTGCGTCACCCACGGTCGTGACCGTGGTGCCGTCTACTGAATACGACGGTGCCCGGATTGAACCATCCGCATTGACACCGGCATTGCCGCCCAATGCAGCAGCAACACTCTTTAGCTGCGAAACCGCGACCGCATCGCTGTCCTCAGTACCCGCGGACAGGTTGGTCAGCTGACGGGTGAAACCGTTGGTGGGGTCATCGCTGCCTATGGACACCGACGAACCCCGATTGGCAATGCTGCCGTCGCCCAGCGCTACTGAATTGCTGACCGTGGCGCGCGCGTTCGCACCGAGCGCGGTACCCCGGGAGGCAAAAGCGTTGCGACCGATGGCGGTGGCCAGCGAACCATCGACTCGCGCAGAGTTGCCAACCGCGATGGAACCCAAGCCGCCTGAATATGCACCCGACCCGATGGCGATAGCGCCCTTGTTGTCAGTTGAGCGGCCAACAACCGTCGCACCGTAACCTATCGCTACAGCCTCGGTGGGCGTATCGAGAGTAATGTTGGCCCCTTGGCCAATAGCCACCGATTGGCTGCCGGTTGCCGTGCCGCCACCGGCTTCATACGAGTCCGTACCTGCGAAAATAGTACCAGCGGCTCGTGTAGTGCTCCCCGGAGTCATCTCACAGCGCAGTCCATCGGCCGAGACGGTTTCATTCGCCGCACAGCTCAGCGGCTGCGGCGAATCCGCGGCAAGTGCGCTGCCCGCCGGCGCGGCCAGCACGGCCAGCAGAGCGGCAGCAAGCCGCGTGCGGCTCTTCTTGCCGCGCGAACGGGTCAGTTCAGAGGCCACGGCCCAGGTGCCGGTGGAAACGTTGAAGATCAGCTTGTAGACGGTATTCATGGGTGTCGTCCTGTGGGCAACGCCGCTGCGCCGCTGTGATAGAGATGTGCCATGCGGGCGATATGCGCCGCTGATGGCTATGCTCCTTTCGATACCCAACTCAACCCATCGGACGCGGCCTAAAAGTCAGGCCCAATGCGACACGGCTGCCGCAGAAACGCAGAAGGCCCGGCAATGCCGGGCCTTCTGTTCATTCAACCGGACCCGCGCCTGTACGCGCGGCGGCAGGTCGTCAGGATTCCCACCACATCAGGAAGCTGTGCCACAGGCGCTTGAAGAACCCGGCCTCTTCCACCGCAGCCACGGCCACCAGCGGCGCTTCGGCCACCACCTTGCCATCCAGGGTCACCTTCAGCGTGCCCACCTGCTGACCGGCGGTGAACGGCGCCACCAGGGTCTTGGGCACGTCCATGCTCGGCTTCAGGTCGTTGTAGCGGCCGCGCGGCAGGCTCACCAGCATCGGCTGCGCCACACCCAGCTGCACGGTGTCGGCGGCACCCTTCCACACCTTGTGCTCGGTGACCACCTTGCCCGGCTCATACAGGCGGTGCGTCTCGAAGAAGCGGAAGCCCCAGTTCAACAGCGCCAGGCTGTCATCGGCACGCTGCTTTTCCGACGCGCCGCCCAGCACCACGGCGATCAGGCGCTGGTCGCCACGCTGGGCCGAGCTCATCAGGCAGTAACCGGCTTCAGAGGTATGGCCGGTCTTGATGCCGTCCACGCTGCCATCGCGCCACAGCAGCAGGTTGCGGTTCGGCTGCTTGATGCTGCCGACGGTGAATTCCTTGATCTTGTTGTACGCGTAGGTTTCCGGGTAATCGCGCACCATCGCCCGGCCCAGCAGCGCCAGGTCGTACGCGGTGCTGTGGTGACCCGGCGCGGTCAGGCCGTGCGCGTTGACGAAGTGCGAGTTCTTCATGCCGATACGGGCGGCATAGCTGTTCATCAGCGAAGCAAACGCTTCTTCACTGCCGGCCACGTGTTCGGCCAGCGCGATCGCGGCATCGTTGCCGGACTGCACCGCCATGCCCTTTTCCATGTCTTCCAGGCGCGCGGTCTGGTTGACCGGGAACCCGCTATAGCTGCCGTCGGTACCGGCGCCGCCTTCGCGCCAGGCGCGCTCGCTCATCATCACCTGGTCGTCCGGGCGGACCTTGCCGTTCTTCACTTCGGCAGCGACCACGTAGGAGGTCATCACCTTGGTGATGCTGGCCGGGGCCAGCTGGGCATGGATGTTCTCGCCTGCCAGCACCTGGCCGGAGGCATAGTCCATCAGCACCCACGCCTTGGAGACGCTGGGCACCGGCGCCGGCGGAGTGGCCACGGTTGCCGGGGCGGCCGCGGCGGCAGGCGCAGGTGCTGCCGGGGTGGGCAGTTCGGTCTGGGCATGGGCCAGGCCAACCCCCAGGGTAGCGGCCAGCGCGGCGGCGACGAAACGCAGATTCATGGGACAGCAGACTCCTGATACGGCCAAGGATGGAAAAACGACAGAGGCGCCATTGTAGGGCGTCGCGGCGGGCGTGTCGGCGCTGCTGGCATGTGCAGGCTCAGGCGTGCCGATTCATTCACGCACGATCTGGGGTGAGCCGAAGCCGAGCCCGGCGATCCGGCCGGCCAGTTCGGCGGCACTGGCGTGGTCGCTGGCGGGCACGCGCAGGCGCCACAGGGTGCGGCCGCCGGCGGCGATGTCGCTGATGCTGGCGCCCACGATGCCGGCGGCATTCAGCTGGCTCAGCGCGCGGGCGGCATTTTCGCGGCTGGCAAAGCTGGCGACCTGCAGCAGCACGGTGCCCAACAGGCGCTGGGCGGCATCGGGGGCTGCCGCGGGCGTAGTGGCGGCGGTGCGCGGCACCGGGCGCACCGACGCCGATGCAGCTACGGGCGCCAGCGCGGTCACCGTGACCGGGGCGGTGGTGTCGGGCGCGGCCGTGGTGGCGGCCGGCAGGCGTCCGACCAGACGGTCCATGTCACTGTTCGCCGCCTGCGGAGCGGGCACCGGTCGCGCCGTGGCGGTACCGCGGCGTCCGCTCTCGCGGCGGCTGGCGGCTGGCGGCGCGGCAACCGCCACCGTCGTTGCCACCGGCGGCGCGGCAGTGGGGCTGCGGCTGGCCAGCACCGGCACGTCTTCACCCGGCTGCAGCGCGCGGACTTCCACATTGCCGGTGCCGCGCTGGGTGATGCCCAGGCGCACGGCAGCGGCATAACTGAGATCGATCACCCGGCCGTCGTGGAACGGACCCCGGTCGTTCACCCGCACGATCACCGATTCACCGTTGTCCAGGTTGGTCACCCGCGCGAAGCTGGGCAGGGGCAGCGTCTTGTGTGCGGCGGTGAACTGGTACATGTCGTAGACCTCGCGGTTGGAGGTCAGGCGGCCATGGAACTTGGCGCCGTAATACGACGCGATGCCGCGCTCGTTGTAGCCGCGGGTGTTGTCCAGCACGCTGTACTGCTTGCCCAGCACTTCATAGGGACTGCGGTTGCCCACCGGTGAGCGCGCCAGGTTTTCCACCCGCGGCTCGGGAATGCAGGCCACGTTGGGAACGTAGGTGGGCGTGGTATCACGCACGCCAGGCTTGTACAGACCACCGGCGGTGTAGTTGCCGCGCGTGCTGGGGTCTTCCACCGCCGCCGCGTAGGGTGAGCCATCCGGACAATGCGGCGGACGTGCCGGCTTGCCCTGCACCACGGTGCCTGCGGGCTTGCCGCCGCCGGCGCTGGGTTTTTTCGGAGCGCTGCTGCAGGCAGCCAGCAGCAGCACCGCCACGGTAGGCACCAGCCACTTCATCTTCATGCCGGAGGCAGCTCCTCACCTGCAATCGCCTGCGACAGCTGGAATACCGCCATCGCATACATCTTGGAGATGTTGTACCGGGTGATGGCGTAGTAGTTCTGGAAACCCAGCCAGTACTGGTTGCCGTCGCTGCCCTGCAGGGTCACCGGCGTTGCGGTGGCGCCGGCGGGCACGGCCGCCTTGGGCTGGTAGCCCCGCTGCGCCAGGTCCTGCAGCGACCAGGTCGGGGCCCATTCGGTCGGATCGAACGGCTCGCGCCCGGCGGCCAGCGTGGCCGGCACCGCCACCGGCCCACCGCGCACCCAGCCGCCCTTCTTCACAAAGTAGTTGGCGATGGAGGCGAACACATCGTCGTAGCTGGTGAACAGGTCGCGGCGGCCATCACCGTTGCCGTCCACGGCGTAATCCAGGTAGCTGGATGGCATGAACTGGCCCATGCCCATGGCGCCGGCGTAGCTGCCCTTGAGCGTGGTGATGTCCAGTTTCTCCGCTGCGGCCAGCACGAACAGCTTGGCCAGTTCATCGCGGAAGTACAGCTCACGGCGTACTTCGCGTTCCCGCTTGGCCGGATCGCCGCTGCGCGGGTAATAGAAGGCCAGCGTGTACAGCGCATCAAGCACGCGGTAGCTGCCGGTATTGGCGCCGTAGCTGGTTTCCACGCCGATGATCGCCACGATCACTTCGGCCGGCACACCGGTGCGCTGCTGCACGCGCTGCAGTTCATCGCGGTGCTGGGCCAGGAAACGGCGGCCGCCGTCGATCCGTGCCTGGCTGATGAACATCGGCCGGTACTCGTTCCACGGCTTGACCCGCTCGGCCGGGCGGGACATGGCGGCGATGATCGGCTGGCGCACCTGCGCCTGGCCCAGCACGCGGTCGATATAGGCCGGGTCCAGCCCATGCGCGGCGGCGGTGTCGCGGATGAAGGCAGCCCGCGCGGTATCGAACGGTACCGGGGTCAGGTCCACCGGCGCTGCGGTGGCCGGCGCTGCTTCCGGTGCGGCCTCGCTCGGGCCCGTATGTCCGCTGCCACGCGGATGGGGTGCGGACGACGCCTGCGGCGTGGCGGGCGGGGACGACGGCGGGGTCGCGCAGGCGACCAGGCCGAGGGTGAGCATGCAGGCCAGAGTGCGTCGGATCATCGCCGCAGGTTAGCAGGTCATGGATGAAATAAAACCCCTAACACCATGAATCGCAACGCTTTGGGTCTGAAAAACCGGCTTTGTGAATCCTGCGTGATGGCACCGCGGCGTGTGCGCCCCATTCAGTTTTTTCCGTCATCGCATGGCGCGATGGAGCCGACGCCCACCAAACGGACGCCGGTTGCGCCCCCATCCCCGCGGACGCAACCGGCTACCGGACCTGTGCGATACGTCCACCTGCGTCTCCCCAGAGCAGGCTTCCTTGTAGTCGGAGGTCACCACGGCCTTGCTTTGTTGCCCGTCGGCAGGGACCTGCGCGGCCTGTCGCGCGCCCGGCTGACGGGGCGCCATTGTGCATGGCAAATGCGACATTGCGATTGACCCTCCCCAACCTGAAGTGGGGAAGTGTGACGTTCATCTCATGCCGAAAGTGAATACTTCATCCTTCGATGGGACACAGCGGCGTACTGCAGCGTAGGGTCGGCGTCACCAACTGTGACGCCGGTCGGGCTGCGTGCCCTCAGCGATACCCGCCGTGCACCGGGTTGTGGCTGCGCACGGCCATCACCAGGCCGAAGCCGGCCAGCAGTGACACCGCCGAGGTGCCGCCATAGCTGATCAGCGGCATCGGCACCCCGACCACGGGCAACAGCCCGGAAATCATGCCGCCGTTCACCAGCACGTAGACGAAGAACGCCAATCCGGTGGCCCCGGCCAGCAGCCGCGAGTAGGAGTCGCGCGATTGGCTGGCAATCCACAGGCAGCGGCCGATCACCACCAGATACAACGACAGCACCACCGCCACACCGAGCCAGCCGAACTCCTCGCTGAGCACGGAGAAGGCGAAATCGGTGGTCTGCTCGGGAATGAAGTTCAGGTGCGACTGCGAGCCCTGCCCCCAGCCCTTGCCGTCCCAGCCGCCCGACCCGATGGCGATCTTGGACTGGATGATGTTCCAGCCGGCGCCCAGGGCATCCATCTCCGGGTCCATGAACATCATGATGCGATCCTTCTGGTAGGGCCGCAGCAGCCAGAACCAGGCCACCGGCGCCGCAGCGGCCACGCCGCCCACGCCCACGCCCACCCACCACCACGGCAGGCCGGCCAGGAGCAGCACGAACACGCCGCTGGCCGCGATCAGCACGCCGGTGCCGAAGTCCGGCTGCAGCATCACCAGCGCAGTAGGCACGCCGATGATCGCCATGCTCACCAGCACCGTGTTGAAGCGCGGTGGCAGCGGCATGCGGTGCAGGTACCAGGCCACCATCATCGGCAGGCTCACCTTCAGCAGTTCGGCCGGCTGCAGGTAGAACAGCTTCAGGTCCAGCCACTGCCGCCCGTACTTGCCGGTTCCCAGCACGAACACGGCCAGCAACGGAATCATCGAGACCGCGTAGATCAGCGGGGTGGCCGAGCGGATACGCAGGATCGGAATACGCGAGATACCCCACAGCGCCGCCAGTCCCACCGCAAACCGCGCGCCCTGCGCCATCACCAGGCCATCGCCGCCCGCGCTTTTCAGCGTGGCCAGGCCGATCAGCATCAGCAGCCCCAGCGCCAGGCACAGCACCCAGTCCAGGGTGCTGAAGAAGCGCTGCAGCATGTCGCCGGCCCAACGCAGGACGTCTTTCATCGGGTCGACTCCGAGGCGGGCATTCGCCGGGCATGGCTCGGCGCTACCGGGGTGGCCGGCTTCGAGGCGGACGTTCGCCGGGCATCGCTCGGCGCTACCGCGGTGGCCGGCTCCGAGGGGGGCATTCGCCGGGCATGGCTCGGCGCTACCGGGGTGGCCGGCTCCGAGGCGGACGTTCGCCGGGCATGGCTCGGCGCTACCGCGG
>Ga0207807_1000276_pt1 | contig 10325 bp, 9 predicted proteins | sample HigsolmetaGSP15D_FD_184843 | JGI IMG/M metagenome (GOLD analysis project Ga0207807, IMG submission 184843) | High solid enriched microbial communities from the Joint BioEnergy Institute, USA - SP1-5-D (SPAdes) | ecosystem: Engineered > Bioreactor > SSF (Solid state fermentation) > Aerobic >... | reverse complement strand
GTCGCGCCGTGCGTGCCGAACTTCATGCCGTGCCGCGCCAGGTCGACGAGTTGCGCGGCATCGAGGGAGCCGGTGGCGCCGATCCTGTCGGTGATGACGAAGAAGCGTGCGTGGATGCCGCGATCGCGCAGCGCGGGGAGAGCCACCTCGTGGTCCGACGCGTTCGCGTCGTCGAAAGTGATCTGCACCCGCCGGTGGTGTCGCACGGCGGTGTCGAGGATCTCGTGGAACCGGTCAGCCGTGACCCAGAAGCGCTCCTCGCCGGGCTCCAGCATCCGGCCGGGGGTGCCGATCCCGTGGAAGTTCAGGATCATCACGCGCCGGTGATCGGCGGCATCCCACATCACCATGTCGTCCTCGTCTCGAGCGGGGTGGAAAGGCGTTCCGGCAGGGGTTCACCGGCGGGGAGCGACGCCCAGCGGCGCCGGTCGAGCACGATCGGAAGGGCGTGGCGATGACGCGCGTCGTGCGGGCGGAGGGCGTGCTGAACGGCGACGGCCGCGCGGAACAGAGCGGTCCGGCCGGTGCCGTGGTGACGGGCGAAGTCGCGCACCCGGTTGACGGAGAGCAGCGCCACGAGGGCGGCGGGCTGACCCGACCCCGAACCGTCGTGCTGCGCCTGCGCAGCCGGAGTGAAACGCACCCGGAACCCGGCCGCACGGACGCGGCGCGCGTAGTCGGTCTCTTCCGCGTAGAGGAAGAAGGTGTCGGCATCCCACTCGCCCACCGCCCGCCGGCAGGCGGCAGAGACGAGCAATGCGGCGCCTCCGGCCCAATCGACGTCGCAGGGGCGCGCGTAGTCCTCGTCCCGGCGCAGCGTCTCGCCGAACCACGCGGGTCTCGAGCGCCACCGCGATCCGAACACGGCGTCGCCGAGCGCCCGCAGGGGCGTCGGCTCGCGCCGCAGGCTGTCGAAGCGCGTCCCGGTCTCGCTCTCGCGCAGGAGTGGAGCGACGAGGCCGACGCTCCCGTCGCCGAGTTCGGCCATCAGCTGCGCGACCGTGGTGGGCGCGACCGTCAGATCGGGGTTCAGGATGAGGACGTGCTCCGCCGCGTCGATGCGTCGGAGGGCGACGTTGATGCCTCCCGAGTACCCGAGGTTCGCGCCGGTCGCGATGACGGTGGCGTCGCCGCGAGCGCGGACGATCGCGACCGTCTCATCGCGCGACCCGTTGTCGACGACGACGACGGCGGGGACGATCGTCCCGGCCGCGAGGGAATCGAGCAGCGCGCCGATCGTGTCGGCGCTGTTGTACGTCACGACCACCGCGGTCACCCCCGCGGGGCTGCGGTCGTTCATCGTTCGGCTCCTTCGGCTCGCGTCGAGGCGACGAGGACGGATGCCGCGTGCCAGAGTGTTCGCATGTCGGCTCCGGGAACCCGTCGTACCGCTGCGCTCATCGGGCTCGCGGCGTATGCGCTGCTGGCCGTCGTCGTGCTCGTGTCACCGCTGTCGCCGGGCGCGATCGTCGAGGCGGTTGATCGCGTCGTGCGGGGCGCCCTCGGTGCCGTCGGGTTCGGGAGCGGAGGGTTCGGGACCGGGTGGATCGAGTTCGCGTTGAACATCGTGCTGTTCCTGCCCGTCGGTGCGCTGCTGACGCTGTGGCTGGGGCGCCCGTGGCGGGCCCTCGCGATCGCGGTCGTCGTCTCGGCGTCGGCCGAGCTCGTGCAGGTGCTGCTTCCGGCGCGGATGCCGAGCCTCCGCGACGTCCTCGCGAACGCCGCCGGCGCCGGCGCGGGTGTGCTCATCGTCTGGCTGCTCATTCGTCCCTCCCGACGACGGCGGGGGACCACGCGTGCTCGATGAGGATCCGCGGGTCGGACGAGCCGTCGACCTCGAGAGCCCAGACGTCGCTGTCGCCGCGGGTCTGGGCCCGCGGCATCCCGTACAGGATCGTGTCGTCGTCCAGCCACTCGATCTGATCGTCGATCCCGCGCTCCTCGGGGAGGACGCGGACGGCGCCGGTCGCGACGTCGTAGATCGCCGGGGTCCAGTGCGGGCCGGCGGGGTCGTCGCCCGTCACCCGCTTGAAAGCGATGGATCTTCCGTCGGGTGAGACGGAGGGGCATTCCACGTTCTCGGCGAGCATCGTCATCGAGCGCGCGTCGATGTCCCCCCGGACGAGCCAGGTCGTCCCCGTGAGGGTCATCCCGACTGTCGCGTAGAACGTGCGGTCGTCGACGAACGTGACGCCCCAGAAGTTGCGATCCGCGGCGGCGACAGCGGCGCCGTCCCGGGTCAGCGACCATTCCTCGAGGTTCCCGAGGGACGTGCCGTCCACGCGCGAGATCACCGTCGCCGTCGAGAACCCGACCGCGGCGTAGGAGTGGCCCGACACGAACGAGGTCTCGGCGACGAGCTCGCCCGAGGGGGAGAACCGGGTACGGCTGGGGATGCCGGGCAGCGGCCATTCGGCGGCCGTCTCCCCGGCGGCATCCGACACCGTCGCGGTGTACGACGGGACGACGCCTCGGACGATCCTCAGGCACGACAGTCGCGCGACGGTCGCGTCGAGCCGGTCGCACACGTCGCCGCTCGTGAGGCGAGCGCCGTCCGGGGCGTCGATGGGGACGCTCGCGACGTGACCGTAGGCGCGTCCCGACTCCGTGGTGCGGAAGACGATGCGATCGCCGCCGGCCCACGTGCCGAGCCCCGCGGTGTCGGCGGTGCCGAGGTTCGAGTCCGCCTCACGCCGGTCCGCCCACGCCGTGACGCCGAACGCGATCGTCGCGGCGAGTACCGCCGCACTCGCCCCCGCCACGAGGACCATGCGCGCGCGCCCGCTCACGACGCTGCCTTCCGGATGACGGGGCGCAACGCGATCGCCGCACCCACGACCGCCCCGGCGAGGACCAGTGCGGCGATGACGAGTGCCGTCTCGCGCCCGACCGCGAACCAGAGCACGCCGAACAGGGCGGCGGAGCCGAACCGCGACACCGCGACGACGGTCTGAGCGGCAGCGATGCCGGTGGCCCGGGTCTCGGGTGTCGTCAGATCGGCGGCGAGAGCGGCGAGAACTCCGTCGGTCGCGGCGTAGAAGGCGCCGAGGAAGGCGAGGCACAGAAGCGTCGCGACCAGGTCGTCGATGGCCAGCGCGGCGACGACGTACGCCGCGAGCAGCCCGACGTGTCCTGCGACGAAGACGCGGGCGCGCCCGACACGGTCGGCGAGGCGGCCGAGCGGGACGGCCAGAGCGAGGAAGGCGACGTTGGTCCCCACATAGAGAAGCGGGAACCACTGCGCGGCGAAGTCGTTGCGCCCCTGCAGCGCGAGGTAGACGAACCCGTCGCCGATCGTGACGATGCCCAGGATGCCTGCCGCCGCGAGCACACGACGGAAGGGTCCGCGTCGAAGCGTCGTCCATGCGTCGCGGCGGTCGCGGCGACGCGCCGCGCGCTCGGGAGCCTCGGGCCGGGTGCGGACGTTGGGGACGAGGACGCCGAGGATGAGGAGCCCGATCACGGCGCAGGAGAGCGAGACGGCGAACACGACGTCGTACCCGTCCGGAATGAGCCAGAGGATGACGAAAGCCAGGAGGGGACCGATCGCCGCGCCGATGTTGTCGAGCATGCGGTGCACCCCGAAGGCTGCGCCGCGGTTCTGCGGGTCGGAGGACGCGGCGATGAGCGCGTCGCGGGGGGCGGTCCGGATCCCCTTGCCGATCCTGTCGGCTGTGAGGACGACCGAGAGCGCGGCGAAACTTGACGCGAACAGCAGCCCGACACGGGCCGCGGCGGCGACCGCGTACCCGCTGAAAGCCACCCACTTGGGTCTGCCGAGCCGGTCGGACGTGTAACCGCCGGCGATGCGGACGAGCGCGCTGACCCCCTGATACAGCCCATCGAGGAGTCCGAAGGCGATCGTCGACAGCCCCAGCATCCCCGTCACATACAGGGGGAGGACGGCCGAGACCGACTCCGAGGAGATGTCGGTGAGGAGGGAGACCAGGCCGAGGGTGACGACGGTCGACGAGACGGTGCGGATGCCGCGCGGTGCTCGCGTCTCCGCTGCGTCGGGCGGTGAGTTCGTCAGTGAGATGTACACGTCAGGCCGCCTGGATGACCGCGAAGACGGAGTAGATCGTGCCGGTTCCGGTCTCGTCGGCCGTCAGGGTGAGCGCGATCCCGGAGCCCCGATAGGTGACGGCGTCGCCGTCCGCGGGTACCGGTGTCAGGGTCAGCGCCGCCCACCGTGCGTCGATCTCACGGCGCACGTCCGCGGCGGATGCCGCCGACCGTGCCGTGAGGGTGACCTGCATCACGTCGCCGTCGACGACGATCGCGCTCTCGATGACGGTGTCGCCGCGGAACGGCCCTGCGATGTCGTCTGGGTAGCCGTCGACGAGCGCGCCGTCAGCGGCGCCGGACTTCGGGAAGGGGCCGGCGAACACCGGCGCGACCGGTCGCAGGGTCGGAACACCCGCCGTTCGGCGGTCTTCGCGTGTTCCCGGGTCCTGCACCTCGCTGCCGTCGATCGCCGGCGCGTCGACTCGCGCGCCGGCGTCGATCGGCGGGCCGTCGACGGCACGGGTCGGCGATGGGCCGGCCGCGTCGGCGTCAGGTGCCGCCGCCGCGGTGCGGGTGCTCCCGCCACCGCCGTGACCGGGCGGCATCCCGTCGGTCATCGCATCGACCGCTACCGCGGACGCCGCAGCGATCACGGCAACCGCGACGGCACCCACGACCAGTCCGCGCCATGCGGTCACTGCTGACTTCTTCGTATCCCGTGTCATTCCGCTACCCCCTCTGAGCGGTTGTGAATTCACCGGGGTCGATGCTCAGGGAGCACCGGTCCCGATCCACCAGGCGGGCACGGACGGACGGGGGGACATCCGGCCGTGCCCGCGTGCGGGCGACGGTTCACGCATCCTGTCGACCCGAGGATCGGCGTACGGCCAGGTAGGCCGGGGGTCCTTCGACGAGGTACCGCTTCGCCAATCGCTTCGGCTCGAGCATGAGCCGCCACATCCATTCGAGTCCCGAATCGCTCACCCAGCGGGGTGCTCGTGAGACCCGACCCGCCAGGAAGTCGACGACCGCGCCGAAGGCGAGGAGGACGCGCGCGCCCGTCGCCTCCCCGTACGTGTCGATCCACTGCTCCTGGCGAGGCTTTCCCAAGCAGACGATGACCACGTCCGCATCAGCTCTTCTTATCTGCATCGCGATCTCGGCGGAGGACTCCGCCGAGGAGAGCTCGGTCCGACCGGGCGTCCAATGCCCGATCAACCGCACTCCCGGCCATTCCGCCTCGACCCGGCGGTGCAGGGATTCCCGCACCTCGTCCGCGCCGCCGAGGACAGCGACCCGCCAGCGCTCGGTGTGCGCGCGGTTCAGGATGTCCTCGATGAGGTCGCTGCCGGCGAGTCGAGGCCAGTGGCCGCCCGTGAGCCGCTCGGCCTGACGGGCGATCGGGGCTCCGTCGATGAGGTTCAGATGGCGAACCGTCGTCGGTCCGTGCTCGAGCGATGCCGAGTGATGGACGTGGTCGAGGTTGACCGAGACCACCGCGAGAGGAGAGCCGCTGTGACGGTGGACGGCGTCCGCGATGACATCGCACGCGCCGGGTGTGTCGGTGAGGTGGACGTCGGTCCCGGCGATGTGGATCGTCGGCGGCCCGAGCGGGGAGGGCCGCGGAACGACCTTCCCGGCGGAGAGCTCGGAGCGGACACCTCGGACGCGCACCGGCGTCGTCATCACACGCATGGCCATCAGTAGGCCCCCTTCGCACGGAGCACCACTGCTGCGGTGCGGATCATGATGGCCAGGTCGCGGGTGACCGACCAGTTCTCGACGTAGTGGAGGTCGAGGCGGACGCTCTCGTCCCAGGAGAGGTCGCTGCGACCACCGATCTGCCACGGTCCGGTGATGCCGGGTCGCAGGTAGAGCCGCCGGAAGACGGGAGTGTCGTACATCCGGACTTCCCGCGGAAGCGGGGGCCGGGGCCCGACGATGCTCATCTCGCCGCGGAGGACGTTCCAGAACTGCGGCAGCTCGTCGATGGAGTACTTCCGCAGGAACCGTCCGACTCGGGTCACCCGGGGATCGGCGCGCACCTTGAACAGGGCACCCGCGCCTTCGTCCAGAGCGGCGAGGTCCGTCACCTGACTGTCCGCTCCGAGGGTCATCGTGCGGAACTTGAGCATCGTGAACTCCCGCCCGTCGCAGCCCACGCGTTGCTGGCGGAACATCGCGGGACCGGCCGAGTCGAGCCGGATGGCGAGGGCGATGAGCGGCGCGACGATCGAGATCGGGATGAGGGCGGCTATCGAGCAGACGATGTCGAGAAGGCGCTTGATGCGATGCGACGCTCCGTCGTAGGTCGGAATCCGCACCCCGACCAGTGCCAGGCCCGCCGCCGTGCGGACGGACATTCGGCCTTCGGCCACGTCGGTGAGCGTCGTGGCGAGCACGAGGCTCGCTGCTGTGCCCTCGAGCTCCCAGCTCAACCGGCGGACGAGGTCCGAGTCGTGAGCGGTGCCGGCGACCACGACGACGTCGGCACGGGCGCTTCGTGCGAGCCCGGCCGCTGCCGTGGCGGTCACGGCGCTTCCGGACTCCGCGTGTTCGACGGCCGCCCCCACGACGGTGTATCCCAGGCGGGAACTCTCCAGAACCGGCGTCAGCGCGTCGACGACGCGACTCGCGCCGACGACGACGGCTCGGATCTTGGCATCGGGCCGCCGCGACGTGATCCACCGGCGTCGCCAGACGCGAACGGTCAGGACCGCGGCGGCGGAGATCGGCAGGACTCCGAGCAGCACGGAGCGGAACGAGGCGGAAGGTGCGAACACGTCCAGGCAGGCGAGGACGGCGAACGTCAGGGCCCCGGCGGCGAGAACCCGCCGATACTCGCGGAGCGCGGCGATCCCGTGCTCTCGCGATCGGACAGCGCCGAGCAGGATGGCGTGGATGCCGACCGTCACCGCGCTGAGCGCGACCACGTCCGGGCCCGCCGGCGTTCCCGCGACGGTTGCGGCAGCGAGGGCTGACCCTGCCGCGAGAGTGAGCGCTGCCCCGTCGGAGACCGCCGTCCACAGGCGGCTCCGACGGCGCTGGCGCAGTCGGCGGAGAACCTCGGCCGTCGGCCGGGGTTTCGTCGCCAGGGTGAGGTGCGTGGCCGTCGGCGCAGGCATCGCTGCCGACGTCATGACCGCGCTCCGTCTGCACCGGAGCAGCGATCCGCTGCTCCGGTGGCGCCGCCGTAGCGGCGCGCGCTCGTGTTCCGTTCAGTCCCCATGAACGTTCCGTCCCCAAAACATCGACGCAGGTCCCAGAACCTGCGCCCCCCAAGTGCGGATCCGATCCGCGTTGCCCAAACATCCGGCGCCGGATTGCTCCGCCGCCTTCCCGACGCATCGACCCCTCGATGTGTCGGGCCCCCTGACCGCTCAGCGGCCGTTCACGCACCGATTCCTTCGGTGCGTGTGTGGGCTCTTCGCGCGGGTTCGCTCGGGTGAACGAGCCGCACGAAGAGCCCAGTAAGACATGAGTGCGGCCCCCAAAGACGCCCCCACTTTTTCTGCTGTCTCCGTGTGCCGGTTCAGCTCCCCAAAGCTTCGCGGCGGCGACAACGGGAACGCTACCGGCCATCTCCAGGTCCACCAATAGGGGGACAAACCTAATCTCACGTCCCCCAAATGGGGGACACGTTGCGGGGTGGGTTAGGGGATTCGCAGGGAGAACATGGGAGTGAGATCGACGCGTTTCCGGGTACCGTTTCGCACAACATCGAGCGCGCGATCGCCTGAACGCGCCGACTCGACGGCCATTGGGGAGGCTGACATGTGGGGGAGTATCTGGCGCGCCGCGATCGTGGTGGCAGTCGTCGCCGGAGGGGCGGCGCCGGCAGCGGCGGACGAGGGGTCGTACGTCCCGAAGACACCGCGGGAGCCTGGGCTCGACGGCTCGACGGTGCAGTCGCTGTGTGTGGACGAAGCTCCGACGATCGGCTATTCGATCGTCCGGGTCGGCGACACGGATGCGGCTGAGGCCGGTCGTGTCGACGACGGTTCGGCTTTCGTCTTCCGCGGCGCGGCCACGCGCGGTGCGCGAGCCGAGCTCGTGCTGTCCGGCGAGGGGCGGCGTCTGACCGTCCCGCTCGCGACCGCGGCCGATGGGACCGGTCAGGGGACCGTCCTCTGGCCCGGGGTGGTGACGGATGACGGGGGCACGGTCATCGCGCTTCCGGGGTGGGAGCGAGCCGGCGAGGACTGGCGTCCTCGCGACGACGATGCCGCCTGGACGACGGGCGACATCACGGCTCGTCTCGAGGTCGGGGAGCTGAGCATCGACGTCCCGCTCGCGTACCCCGGCTACTCGGAGGAGTGCGCGACCCCCGTCGGGGTCGCGTCGAACGGCGTGACCGGCGGCTTGGCCATGACCGGAGGGCAGCTGCCGGTGGCCGCAGCCCTCGGCGGCACGGCTGCTGTTCTCGTGGGCGCCCTCCTCGTGGCGCGGCGCCGGCGGCGGGTCGAGTCGTGAGGTCTCGCCGTCGACTGATCCTGGTCGCCGGCAGCCTGTTCCTCCTCGGCAGCGTGGCTGCCGCCGTGCACGTCGGGCGGTCCGCAGTCGACCTGCAGCAGGCGCTGGAGACCGCGCGCACGGACGCCCGCGCAGCCGTCGATGCGATTGCCGGTGGCGACATCCAGGGCGCCCGGGATGCAACCGATCGGCTCGTCCGCGTGATCGCCCCGGCCGTTCCCGACGACCCGGTGTGGTCCGCGGCGGAGGGCCTTCCTGGAGTCGGGGCCAACCTGTCCGCCGTGCGACGGGCCGCGACGGCGATGCAGCGGGTGGGCGAGGACGTCGCGCCGCCGCTGCTCGACACAGCTCGCCGGATGCGGGACGCCGATGCGCCGGCAGCGGTTGGCATCCTGCGGGACGGCGCGTCCGCGCTCGACAGCGCTGCCGCCGTTCGCCGCGAGGTCTCCGACGACATCGGATCCATCGACCGGTCGGCGCTCCTGCCGTCGCTCGCCGATGGCATCGACGAGGTCGCCGAGGCCATCGATCGCCTGGAGCCCGCGACGGACGGTGCGGCCCAGGCGGCGGCCGTGCTTCCCGGTCTCCTGGGGGCGGATGGCGAACGCCGCATCCTCGTCATGGTTCAGAATCCCGCTGAGCTCCGCACCGGGGGAGGGATCACGGGTACGTTCCTCGAGCTGCGCGCCCGCGACGGTCGCCTGACCCTCGGTGCGCAGCGGGACTCATCCGACTTCGCTCCGGTCGCGACGCCCCTCGTGCCCGTGGCGGACGGCGAGGTCCATGCCCTCGGGGACGGCATCGGGCGCTTCGTGCAGAACGCTTCGATGACGGCCGACTTCACCGTGACCGCGCGCCTCGCTTCTGCCTGGTGGCAGCGGAGTGGGATGCCGGCTCCCGACGCCGTCGTCTCCGTCGACCCGGTCGTGCTCGCCGCTGTGCTCGGCGTCACGGGGCCGGTCCAGACCCGGGGCGGCGAACTCGATCAGCGGAACGTCGTGGACCGCCTGCTCGTCGAGCCCTATCGCACCCTCGGGCAGGACGCGCAGAGCAGATGGTTCGCGGATGCCGCTGTCGCGGTGTTCTCCGCCGTCACGGAACGAGCGCGACCCGTCTCACTGGTCACGGCCGTGTCGGGAGTCGTCGCCGAGGGACGCGTGTCGGTGTGGAGCCGGCACCCCGACGAACAGTCGATCCTGACTCGGACTCCGCTCGCCGGTCCGCTCGCGCGGCAGGATGCCGCGGGCCCCACCGCGTTCGCGGCCTACTTCAACGACGCCACGGGGGGAAAGCTGACCCCCTACCTGTCCGTCGGGCTGGGGGTCAGGAGCGGTGTCTGTCGAGCCGACGGCCTCCGCGAGGTCGCAATCGAGGTCGACCTTGCGAGCACGCTCACCCCGCAGGAGGGTGAAACGCTGCCGATCAGCGTCACCGGCGGGGGGATCTTCGGTGCGACGAAGGGCTTCATCGCACCGACGGTGACCGTCGTCGCGCCGCCGGGCTGGTACCTGGGTGGTCTGACGCTCGACGGGCGGGCCGTTCCGTCGGCCGACGCCCTCGTGGGGGAACGCGCCTCGATCACCCGCCGAGTCGACATCCCGCCCGGCGACGGACGCGACCTGGTCTTCCGATTCGTCGCGGGCCCGGAGGTGCCGTCGGAGGCATCCGTCCCGACCCTTCTGCACACGCCGCTGCTCGGACCCGTCGACGTGCGGTCCGGCGCGGTGTCGTGTCCGAAGGCGTGAACACCGGACGTTCGGGGTTCGCGAAGATCGGGCGCTGTCTCTGTTGTCGGAGAAGGCTTTCCATTAGCATGAGAGCGCCATCCCCTACAGGTCTCCGGG
>Ga0207807_1000273_pt1 | contig 10435 bp, 4 predicted proteins | sample HigsolmetaGSP15D_FD_184843 | JGI IMG/M metagenome (GOLD analysis project Ga0207807, IMG submission 184843) | High solid enriched microbial communities from the Joint BioEnergy Institute, USA - SP1-5-D (SPAdes) | ecosystem: Engineered > Bioreactor > SSF (Solid state fermentation) > Aerobic >... | reverse complement strand
GCTGATCAAGCTCTCGGCGGTGAAGCCGCAGTTCCGCTCGATCGAAGCCCCGGCCGTGGTCGTCGATGCACCGCAGGCGCTCAACCGCCTGCACGCCGCCGGCGCGCTGCCGCAGGACTTCGTCGCTGTGGTGCGCTACCAGGGCCCCAAGGCCAACGGCATGCCGGAGCTGCATTCGCTGGCGCCGCTGCTGGGCATGTTGCAGAACCAGGGCCGGCGTGTGGCGCTGGTCACCGACGGTCGCCTGTCGGGCGCATCGGGCAAGATTCCCGCCGCCATCCACATGACGCCGGAAGCCGCGCGAGGCGGTCCGCTCGCCTACGTGCGCGAGGGCGACATCATCCGTCTCGACGGCGAGGCCGGCACGCTCGAAGCGCTGGTCGATGCCGACGAATGGGCGCGCCGCACGGCCGCGCCCGATACCGCCCCGGCGCCCACCGACTACGGCCGCAACCTGTTCGGATTCAACCGCGCCAACGTCACGCCCGCCGACCAGGGCGCGCTGTCGATCTCCTGCGGCCCGGCCACCACCGATGGCGGCGCCTGGGATTACGACGCCGAATACGATCTCGGGGCCGATGCCGCGGCCGCCGATGCCCCGCATGCCGAAAAGGATAATTGAGCCGATGTCCCACGTGTCCCCGATGTCCGAGCGCCAGACCCGCGCCGCCGAACTCCTGCGCGCTGCCGGCGTGCTGCCGGTGATCACCGTGCACAGCCTCGACGAAGCGCGCGCAATCGCCGATGCCCTGCTCGAAGGCGGTCTCGACACGCTCGAGCTCACCCTGCGCACGCCGGTCGCGATCGAGGCACTGGCGATGCTCAAGCGCGAGCGTCCCGGCATCGTCATCGGCGCGGGCACGGTCCTGAGCGAGGAGAACATCCGCGCCTCGATCGACGCCGGCGCCGATTTCCTGGTGACGCCGGGCACGCCGGCCGCGCTGGCCGATGCGCTGGCCGAGGCCGACATTCCGGTGGTGCCGGGCGCCGCCACGCCCACCGAGTTCATGGCGCTGCGCGAGCGCGGCTTCCGCAACTGCAAGCTGTTCCCGGCGAGCGCGGTCGGCGGCCTGGCGATGCTCAAGGGCCTGGCCGGTCCGCTGCACGACATGCGCTTCTGCCCGACCGGCGGCATCTCCGAATCGAACGCGGCCGAGTTCCTGTCGCAGCCGAACGTGCTGTGCATCGGCGGCTCGTGGATGCTCGACAAGGCCTGGCTGGCCGCCGGCGATTACGCCCGCGTGCGCGAGACCACCGCGCGCGCGGCGCAGATCGTGCGGGACGTCCGGGGGAACTGAGCCAGCGCGGCTCGCGCAGGTGCCCCGTCGCGCGACGGCGCGGAGGACCGGCAACGCGGCGACTGTCGGAATCCGGCGAAATCCTTGGACCGTGCCGCCCGCGGCGAGGCGCGTTCGCACAATGTCCGGGGCAGCGAGCATGCAGCCAGTCACTGGATCCCGGCTTCCGCCGGGATGACGGCGTGAATCGGGGCGAACCGGCCCGCCATTCTTTCCGCCCGCAACGCAGCGTGTAACCGGTTCCAGCGGATGATAGCGTCGGGGTCCCAGAGGCCGCCGGTTCCTGCATGCCCATCCGATCCCGCTGCCCCGCGTCACCACGCCCACGCCTGGCGCGCACATGCCTCGCGCCGCCGCTGCTGGGCGCCCTGCTCGCCTGGTCCTCCGTCGTCTGCGCCGCCTTGCCGCCGCGCAGCGACTGGACGGCCTCCGCGTCGTCGACGCAGGTGGCGGCGCTGTCGCCGGTGCACGCGATCGACGGTGACCGCAGCACGCGCTGGGGCGGCAGTTTCCTGCCGGGGCACTGGTTCCAGGTGGACCTGGGACGCGCCGCCGACGTCGGCGGCGTCTCGATTCTCTGGGACAGCGGCTTTCCGGTGCGCTGGACGCTTCAGACCTCGCTCGACGGCACGCATTGGGACGCCGCCTACACCAGCGTGGATTCGCGTGGCGACACCGACCTGATCGTCTTTCCCGCGCGGCCGGCGCGCTACATCCGGATCGCGAGCCCCTCGAAGTCCTCCGACTGGGCGACCTCGATCTTCGAGTTCGAGCCGATCGCCGCGGACGCGGCGCCGCGTCTGGACGGCCTGACCGCCGGCGTCGACGGCGCCCGCCTGTTCGCCGCGGACGCGACGCCGGCGCGTGTCCAAGCGCGTGGCCCCGCGCCGCGCACGCGACAGCTCACGCTCGAGTTGCCGCGTGCCGACGCCATCGCCGGCCTCGAAGTCTGGTGGGACGGTCCGCGCAACGGCGCGACGCTCCAAGCCCGAGACGCGCAGGGGCGCTGGACCGTCGTGGCCGACGACCCGGGCCGCGAGGGCAACCGCGCCTGGCTCGCCGGCGAGGCCGCGATCACGCCGACCGCCTTGCGCCTGGTACTCGGCGACGTGGCCGACGGCGCGCCGTCGATCGCCCGCTTGCGGCTGCTTGGACCCAAACAGGTGCGCACGCCGACGCGCCGCTACGAGATCGCGGCCTCGCGCGCGCATGCCGGGCTGTTCCCGTCGTCGTTGCACCAGCAGCAGGTCTACTGGACCGCGCTGGGCATTCCCGCCGGGCGCCAGAAATCGCTGCTCGACGAATACGGCAATCTCGAGCCCTTCAAGGGCGGGCCGATGCTGCAGGCGGTGTGGCGCGGTGACGATGGCAAGGCCGCGGTGGCCGACAACGACGCCGAGCGGCGCCATGCGCTGCGCGAGCGCTGGATGCCGATGCCGTCGGTCGAATGGCAGGCGCAGCCCGGGCTGACGATCCGCAACGAGGCCTTCGCGCTCGAGCAGCAGGGCCAGCCGGTGACGCTGGTGCGCTACCGGCTGCACAACACCGGTCGCGCGCCGGTCGCGGGCACGTTGTCGCTGCTGGTGCGCCCGCTGCAGGTCAATCCGCCGTGGCAGCACGGCGGCTGGTCGCAGATCCGGCGCATCGCGATCGATGCCGTCGACGGCCGCACGCGGGTGAAAGTCGACGGCCGCACCCTGCTCGCGTCGCTGACGCCGGTCGGCGCGGCCGGCGCGGCGCCGTTCGGCGCGCACGGCGGGACGGAGATCACTGCGTACGCTGCCCGCGGCGCGCCGCCGCCCGCGCGCGAGACACGTGATCCCGACGGACTTGCGGCCGGCATGCTGGCCTACCCGGTGCGCCTTGCGCCGGGCGCGACCTCGGACATTGTCCTCGCCTTCCCGCTGGGCACCGCCGCGCTCGATCCGGCCAAGGGCGATCTGCCCGAGCCGCCCGCGCTCGACTTCGCCGCGCTCGCCGCCGGCGCCGCGACACCGTCGGCCGCATTCGACGCGCAGGCCGCGCGCGTCGCCGCGGGCTGGTCGGCCCGCTTCGACGGGTTCGACATCCGCCTGCCCGACCGCGATCTGGTCGACATGCTGCGCGCGCAGGGCGCCTACATGCTGGTCAACCAGACCGGCCCGGCGATGCAGCCGGGGCCGCGCAACTACAACCGCTCGTTCCTGCGCGATGGCGCGGCGACGGCCGCGGTGCTGCTGCGCATGGGCCAGCCGCGGATCGCGCGCGATTACCTGCGCTGGTACACCGACCATGCGCTCAACCCCGACGGCATGGTGTCGCCCATCCTCAACGAGGACGGCAGCATCAACCGCGGTTTCGGCTCCGACATCGAATACGACAGCCAGGGGCAGTACATCCAGCTGGTCGCCGACGTGGCGCGGCTCGACGGCGGCCCGGGCACCGTACGCGAGTACCTGCCGGCGGTGACGTCGGCGATGCGCTTCCTGCAAACGCTGCGCGAACGCACCCTGGTGCCGGACTACATGGGCACGCAGCCGTCGCCGGAGCGCTTCCGCGGCATCCTCGCGCCGTCGATCAGCCACGAGGGCTACTCGACGCCCACGCACAGCTACTGGGACGACTTCTACGGCATCAAGGGCTGGCACGACGGCGCGTGGCTGGCCGACGCGCTGGGCGATGCGAGGACCGCGAACTGGGCCCGCGAACAGGGCCGTCAGCTCTCGGACGCCGTGGCCGCGTCAATCCGCGCGACCATCGCGTGGAAAGGCATCGACTTCATTCCCTCCTCCGCGGATCTGGGCGACAGCGACCCGACCAGCGTGTCGATCGCGCTCGACCCGACCGGCGCGCGTCACGTGCTGCCCGGGCGCGAACTGCGCACGACCTTCGATCGCTACCTCGCCCGTCAGTTCGGCGAGCGCCTCGCGCCCGACGCGCTGTGGGCCTACACGCCCTACGAGGTCCGCAACGTCCTCACCTTCGTGCACATGGACCGGCCCGCCGATGCGCTGACGGTCCTGCACGGTCTGCTCGCCGACCGGCGTCCGCGTGCCTGGCAGATGTGGCCCGAGGTCGTGCACTCGCGGCCGCGCTACCCCGGCTACATCGGCGACATGCCGCACACCTGGATCGGCGCCGAGTACGTGCGCACGCTCGTCGGCATGCTGCTGCACGAGGGCGACGATGGCCTGCACCTGCTGCCGGGCACGCCGCCCGCCTGGCTCGAAGGCGATGGCCTGGTGGTGCGCACGCTGCCGACCGCGTTCGGGCCCCTGACGATGGCGGCGCGTCAGACCGGCGACCGGCTCGAACTCACGCTGGATGCACCGCTGCGCGACGCACCGCCGGTCGAGGTCGCATGGCCCAGCCGCACGCGACCGATGTCGGTCAAGGTCGACGGCCGCGAGATCACCGATTACGACGCGCGCGGCGTGCGGCTGGCGGCGCCGTTCCGGCGTCTCGAAGCGCGCTGGTAGGCGCGCGTCGCCTCGGTCAGTCGAGCTGGCGCGCCGGCAGGCGCAGCGCGGCGCGCGTACCGACATCGGCAGCGGACTGGCCGGCCACGATGCCGTACTCACCGGCTGCGATGCGCCAGCTCCGGTCCTCGGGGTGGTAGTCGGCGAACAGGCGCGGCGCGAGCTCGACTTCGACCTCGCGTGACTCGCCCGGCTGCAGTTCGACCCGCTGCCAGCCGACCAGGCGCAGCGGCGTGGCGTGGCCGTCCGGCAGGTGCACGTAGAGCTGCGGCACCGTGGCGCCGGCGCGGTCGCCGGTGTTGCGGACATTGAAGCGCGCGAGGATGCGATCGCCTTCGCTGCGCACCGCGAGGGCCGAGGTCGCGAACGTGGTGTACGACAGCCCGTGGCCGAACGCATAGCGCGGGGTCAGGCCTTTCGCTGCGAACCAGCGGTAGCCGACGTTGGCGCCCTCGATGTCGTAGTCGATCGTGTCCTCGGCCTTCTGCGCCGGGTTGAAACCGAGGCCCGGAATCGACGGGCGCGGCAGCTGCGACACGTCGACCGGCCAGCTCACCGGCAGATGGCCGGACGGATTCACCGCACCGGTCAGCAGCCGCGCGATCGCCTCGCCACCGCGGATGCCCGGATACCAGGCCTGCAGCACGGCCGGCACGCGGTCGATCCACGGCATCTCGATCGGGCCGTTGGTCTGCAGCACCACGACGTTGCGCGGATTGGCCGCGGCCACGGCCGCGATCAGCGCGTCCTGGCCATCGGGCAGGCGCATGTCCGGCAGATCGACCGACTCGGCCGCCCATTGGGTGGCGAACACGATGGCCACGTCCGCCTCGCGCGCGAGGCGTGCGGCGGCGGCACGATCGCGTCCATCGGCGAAGTCGATGCGCGCATCCGGCAACGCCGCGCGCAATGCCAGTAGCGGCGACGACGGCTGGAACATCACCGGGCCCGGCCACGTCGTCGGCTTCAAACCGGTCACCGCGTTCGTGCCGCGCGAGGTCCAGCCCACCATCGACGAGCCGCCACCGGCGATCACGCCCTTGTCGGCATGGCCGCCGATCACCGCGATGCGGCGCACGGTCCTGGCCAGCGGCAGCACCGCGTGCTCGTTGCGCAGCAGCACCGCGCCGGCCTCGGCCGTGCGCTGCGCCACGTCGAAGCCGATCGCATCGAGCGCGTCGTCGACCGGCTGGCGTTGCGGCGGATGTTCGAACGCGCCGACCGCGATGAAGCTGCGCAGGATGCGATGCACCATGTCGTCGAGCCGCGCCTGCGGCACGGTGCCGGCGCCGACCGCCATGCGCAGCGGCCCGTCGAAGTACACGGCCTTGTCGAACACCTCGCCGGCCGACTGCTGGTCGAGGCCCGCGTTCGCCGCCTTCGAGGCGCTGTGCACGCCGCCCCAGTCCGACATCACGTAGCCGGGATAGCGCCAGTCGCGCTTGAGCACATTGTTGAGCAGCTCGTCGTGCTCGCACCCGTAGGTGCCGTTGATGCGGTTGTAGCTGCACATCACCGAACCGGGCTTGCCGATGTCGATGGCGATGCGGAAGGCCAGCAGGTCGGATTCGTGCATCGCGCGGTCGCCGATCTGCGCGCTGTGGAAGTTGCGCGCGGTCTCCATGTCGTTGAGCGCGTAGTGCTTCATCGTGGAGAGCACATGCTGCGACTGCACGCCCCGTATCGACTCGCCGACCAGGGTGCCGGCAAGCAGCGGGTCTTCGCCGGCATACTCGAAGTTGCGGCCGTTGCGCGGATCGCGCTGCAGGTTGACGCTGCCGGCCAGCAGCACGTTGAAGCCCTGCCGCCAGGCTTCGCGGCCCATGGTCTCGCCACCCTTGAACGCGATCTCGCGGCTCCAGGTCGACGCGGTCATCGGGCCGGACGGCATCGCGGTGGCGTGATCGCCTTCGCGCGCGCCGCCGGGATTGGTCACGCCGAGGCCGGCATCGACCAGACCCTGCGCCGGAATGCCCAGGCGCGGGATCGGCGCGACGTAACCGGCCGCGACCAGCGCCTCGTCCGGTTTCTTTTCGCCGATCGCGAAACGGCTGCGGATCAGCGTGAACTTCTCGTCCTGGGTCATCGCCGCGACCAGCAGCGCGGCGCGCGCGTCGGGCGACTTGCCGGCATCCATCCACGGCTGCGCGGCCGGTGCCTCCTGCGCGAATGCGGGCATGGCCGCGAGCAACGCGCATGCCAGCATGCGTACCGGAGCCCTGGTCTTCATCGAACGCCTCTTTCTCGAATGACTGCTTGCTGTGGTGGGAGCGCGCTCGCGCGCGACAGGTGTTTTCCGGAGAAGTCCCTCGCGCGCAAGCGCGCTCCCACATGTATCCGCGCGACGCTCAGCCCGCGCCGGCGATCCGCACTTTCGCGCCGGCGCGCGTGATGCGCAGTTCGTTGCCCTGCCACTGCGCCGGCTGGCCGTCGATCGTGGTCGCACCCGGCACGCTCGCGTACGGCCACTGCAGCACCAGACCGCCCTCGGGCAGACCACTGTTCGCGGCCACGTCGAGCAGCAACGCATCGCCCTCGCGGCGCAGCGAATAGCCGACCGTGCCCTGCGGCGTGCGCATGCCGCGCAGCGCCACGCCCTCGTCCAGCCACGCGGCCGGCACGCCGGCGGCCAGCACCAGGCTGTCGTCGACTTCGCGCACGTAGGCGAACATGTCCAGCGCCGAGCGCACGAAGTCAGAACCCACCCAGGCATGCGGCAGGTCGCCGAGGAAGAACGGCTCGCGCGGCGTCGGCGTCACCACCTCGCCCCACTGGTTCCAGGGCTGCGGCGCGCGATGGCCGAAGAACCACTCGCGCACTTCGTTGGCGCGCTCGCGCCAGCCCAGGCGCACGAACGCGGCCACGTTGCGCCACTCGTAGGGCGTGTAGTTCTTCCATTCCAGCGTGCCGTCGCGGCGACCGGAGAACTGCGTCCAGTAGCGCTCGAAGGTATTGGTCAGCAGCGGCTCGGGCAGACGGCCCTGCTCGCCGCCCGGAGCCAACGCGATCGTCGTCGAGGTCGCATCGAAGTCGCCGAGCTCGGCCGCGCCCGGCAGGAAGTCGATGCCGTGCTGTTCGGCAGCCTTTCGCAGGGACGCGTCGAGATCGACGCGGAACTCGTCGCGCGCGGCGGCCATGCGCTTGGCGTCGTCGGTCTTGCCGAGCGCCTCGGCGATCTCCACCGCGTCCTTGTAGCCCCGCAGCGCCCAGAAGTTGTCCCAGTACGAATGCATCGGCTTGGCCGAATAGCCTTCGTGGCTGATCGAGGCCGGCATCATGCCGTAGAAGGCCGCATTGCGTTTGCGGTTCTCCTCGGTGCGCTCGCTGGCGCGCAGTTCTTCCATGTAGGTGTACGCGCCCAGCACGTGCGGCCACATCTTCTGCAGGAAGGCGTCGTCGCCGGTGTAGCGCCAGTACTCGGCGATGTTGAAGATCAGCTCGCCGTGGCTGTCGTTCTCCGGCACCGGATCGCTGCCGCGGTCGTCGACGCAGCACGGCACCTTGCCGTTGTCGAACTGGTAGGGCGCGTAGAACTCGACGTACTCCCTGACCACCTCCGGGCGCCCCATGCGCAGCAGGCCCTCGGAGATCATCGCGCCGTCGCGGATCCAGCTGCGCGCATACGAACGCGTGCCCGGCTGCAGGCGCGGCCCGATGCGCGAGATCAGCATGTGCGCCAGTGACGTGCGCAGCGTGTCGGCCAGATCCTTGCCCGCTGCCGGCACGTCGAAGCCGACTTCGTCGAGCTTGCCGTGCCACTCGCGCGCCATCGCGTCCTGCATCGACTGCGCATTCCAGTTCGCCGGCGCGCTCGCCATCTCGCCGGTCATCGGAATCAGCAGATCGAACTCGCGCGACTCGCCCGGCGCCAGGCGCACGTCGTAGACCAGTGCGCCGGAGGCCAGCGCCTGCGGATCGTCGACCTCGGTCGTCGCCGGCCAGGTACCGGTGGCCAGATGCTCGACCTCCATGCCCGCATCGAACGTGGTCGCGAACGCGGCCTGCGCCGGCTGCCGCGCGAACACGCGCGGCGTGCCGTCGACGCGCACGCCGTCGGTGGTGACGGCGAGCTGGCGCAGCGGGCTGACGCCGCCGGTGATGTTGAGGAACTGGGTCGGCGGATTGACCTGCATCGGCCGCACCGCGAGCGCGAGCTGGTAATCGCGCGCTTCGTTGCCGGGATTGGTCAGGCGGTAGCGTGCGACCAGCTGCGAGTCCTTGGGCGTGCCGCGGGCGAATCCGGTGACGCGCAGGTTCAGCGCGTCATGGGTCCAGTCGACGCTCGGGATCGGCAGATAGTCGTCCTGCAGGGTCTGCGCGATCTTCGCGTCGGCCCAGGTCACCAGCGCATCGCCGACGCGCACGAAGGGCTCGATGGAGAAGCCGCCGGCCGCGACCTCGATCGCGCCGTCCTCGCCGATCAAGCCCTGCTCGTAGCCGCCGTCGAGACCGAGGATCGTCCAGTACGCCTGTTCCCCACTGAAGCCGCGCGGGAATTGACCCTTGGGTCGGTCCCTGGCGACCGCTTCGAGCACGTCGTTGGGATGCTCGGACATCGCCAATGGCTGCACCGCGACTTCGCTCAGGGCGAAGCCCGCACCGGGACCGGCCTGCAGATCGAGGCCGATGTAGCGGGCTTCGGACTCCGGCAGCGACAGCCAGTCGACGCCGCCGTTGCCCTCGGTGACCTCGCGGACCTGCGTCCAGGTTTCGCCATCGCTCGACAACGAGACCGTGTACGCCGAGGCGTGACGGCCCGGCTGCCACTGCAGGCGCAGACCGCCGAATTCGCGGGTCTTGCCCAGATCGAGCACGAGGTTCTGCGGCGCGGCCGGCGTGACCCATGCGCTTTCGGCGTTGCCGTCGACGACGTTCCCGACGTCGGCGGCCGTGGTCGTGGAGGCCGCGCTCGCCGTCAGCGGCGAGGTGTCGTCGGCCGGCAGCGCTTCGAACGTCAGCTGGTCGAAGCAGACCGTGCCCTTGCCGCCGGCGTTGTTGTAGATCGTGAACTCGATCTTCTCGCTGGCGCGCAGCGTCTTGTCTTCGTCCGGCCCCCAGGCCTTGTCGATGTGGCGCTTGCGGTAGCGCACGTCTGTCCAGTCTTCCGGGAAGTCGTACTTGGGCCGGTTGACCCACCACACGTTGTCGCCGCTGGCGTCGATGAGCTTGAACTGCAGGTCGTTGGCGGGCGACTCGCCGCGCATGCGGAAGGCGAAACGATAGTTCTCCGGATACTCCAGCTTCAGCGCGCGCTGGATGCCCACGTGGCCGGACACGCCGTGATAGTCGTAATCCAGGCACAGCGCCTTGCCCCCGTCGACATCGACCTGGCGCAGCGCGCCAGTGACCTGGTTGGAGGTCACGACGGTCCAGGTCGAGGGATCGTCGAAGTCGTCGAGGATGCGGACGCCCTCGCCACCGGCTGCCGTCGCCGTCGTCGCGCCGTCGGGCGCGGGGGAGACGTTGCAGGCCGCGAGCGCGGTGGCCAGCGCGGCAATACCGAATGCGCGTACCGCGCTTCGGGAATGGAATGCGCCAGCAGGCGTCATGTCAGTGTCGGCAGGCGCGCAGGTCGCGCGGGTGTCGAGGATCTTCATGCGGTGCGTTGGCTCCGTGGTTCGGACGGGTGTTGCGGTTTGATCTGCAGCCGCGCTCGCGCGCGATGTGGCGGTACTGGAA
>Ga0207807_1000272_pt1 | contig 10441 bp, 7 predicted proteins | sample HigsolmetaGSP15D_FD_184843 | JGI IMG/M metagenome (GOLD analysis project Ga0207807, IMG submission 184843) | High solid enriched microbial communities from the Joint BioEnergy Institute, USA - SP1-5-D (SPAdes) | ecosystem: Engineered > Bioreactor > SSF (Solid state fermentation) > Aerobic >... | reverse complement strand
TTGATATTAACAGGCGCTTTTGGGGAAGGGCATTTGCAGGCCGCCCGGGCAATTGAACAGGCGATGAAAATTCGTTCCCCAAAAGCAGACCCGGTTGTCGTCGATTTCATGGAATGGGTCCATCCCACCTTATTCCCGGTCAGCCACTATGTTTATATGAAAGGTATTGAAAAGTTCCCGAATCTTTACGGGTATTTGTACCGTAAAACGTATGGAAGGAATGCCCTGTCAAAAACATTGACCGGCTTATTTTCAACGGGGATGAGAAAGACGCTGCGGATGCTCGAAACGATACGCCCATCCGTTATTGTCAGCACCTATCCTTTTGCGTCTTCTATGATTTCAAAATTAAAGGAATACGGGCTTACGGATATTCCGCTCGTTACCGTCATTACCGACCATACGCACCACAGTTCATGGCTGCACCCGTACACAGATCACTATGTCGTTGGTTCGCATATGTTGCGCCGGCAGTTGATCAGGCTCGGCATTCCCGGCCGAAAAATTTCCTGTACAGGGATCCCGATTAAACCGAGTTTCCTGAAACCGGTGAACAAGCAGGCTTTGTACAAAAAATACGGCCTCGATCCGGCGTTACCGGCCGTGCTTGTCATGGGCGGCGGGGAAGGCCTGTTCGGAGACGGGCTGTTCACGGCTGAAAAACTGGACGAGGTACCTTTCCGCATGCAGCTGTTGATCGTGTGCGGGCATAATGAAAAACTACGCGCCCGCCTGATGGATGATCTGAAAGGGACGAAGCATAAGGTTTTCGTGCTCGGCTATATTGATTATGTGCGTGATTTAATGGCTGTCTCGGACGTGATGATTACGAAACCGGGCGGCGTGACAACAGCGGAAGCATTGGCCATGGAACTGCCGATGATTTTATACAAAGCGCTGCCGGGCCAGGAAGAAGATAACGCAGCCTTTTTAACACAAGCGGGCGCAGCAGTTGAGGCAGCAGATGAAGGCACGTTAATCCGGTGTTTAGCCCGCCTGAATGAAAACAGGGCACAGCTTGCGAAGATGAAAAGAAACACGCTATCGATTCAAAACAGAGAGGCCGCTTTTCGGGTGCTTTCCGTTATTGACCAGGCGAAATATGCACGGCTCATTCATGCGTCTGATCCGGAAATGCCGGATACCGCGCACGGAAAGTATGCAAGGATGCGAAAAAAGGCTTTGCTTGTGCATCACCCGCATGAATCTTTGGATGAAAGGAGCGGCACGGTTTGGAAGTCATCATCTGGGTATTGATTTTATTCATTCTCATATATGCTATTATTCCATATGTTTTAGCGGCCAAACTCGGTTTTTGGGTATGTTGGAAAGGAAAAAAAGATGCGGAGATTGCGCTCACCTTTGATGACGGGCCGGACCCGGTCTATACGCCGGTACTGCTTGATCTTTTAAAGCGGGAAAGAATTAAGGCCACTTTCTTTCTCGTCGGGGAAAGGGCGGCCCGGTATCCGGAACTCGTTTTGCGCATGTCGCGTGAAGGGCATTGTATCGGCCTTCATAATTATAAGCACCAGTGCAACTGGCTGATCAGCCCTTGGAAAAATGCGCGCACGCTTGAGCAGTCGGCACGGATTATTGAAAACATCACCGGCGAGAGACCGGTTTTTTACCGCCCGCCGTGGGGAATGATGCATCTGCTGGACTTTTTTCTGCACAAGCAGTTCCGCATGGTGCACTGGTCGAAAATGTTCCGCGATTGGAAGAGAAAAGGCGGTTCGGAAAAGGTTTCAAACGGCCTGATCACCCGGGTGGAAAGCGGCGATGTGATTTTGCTGCATGATTGCGGCGTCACGCCGGGCGCAGATGAGGATGCCCCGCAGTATACAATTGAAGGTTTGCGGGTTGCGATTCCGGCATTAAAAGCGCGCGGCTTCCGGTTCGTGCGGATGGACGAGATGTTTGACAAACATTTTTCTATCAAAACCAGCCATAGAAGAAAGGAAATAGAGCCATGAATGAGAACGCCAGATTGTTTTTTATGGTCCACAACTTGTCAGGGCATGAAAAATTACTGGATGACATCATGATTTTTTTTACACAGGATGCCTTGCCGCTTTTTGCCGCTGTTTTATTGATTGTGTGGTTTTTAGGCAATGATAAAATGAAAAACATGGTGCTTTATGCCGGCATTGCCGGTGTTGCCGCTTTGCTGGTCAATTATGTGATTACGCTTGTTTATTATGAACCGCGGCCATTTGTCACGTATCATACCAGCATTTTAATTCCGCATGCGGCCGACGACTCATTTCCGAGCGACCATGCGACAGGCACGTTTGCCATGGCTTTCGCCTTATGGGTGCGGAACCGGAAACTCGGATTAGCGATGATGCTCTGTGCCGTTTTGACCGGCATTTCCCGTGTATGGGTCGGGCACCATTATCCGGGGGATATTGCGGCAAGCATTATTGTTGCCTTGTTCACAGTATGGACCATCCAAAAAATGAAAGGGTTGTTTGACCCGGCTTTTAGCACGCTGATCGGCTGGTATCATGACATATGGGCGAAAATTACAAAAAAAGGATATAAATGACCCGGCAAAATCTATCGAAAAGAGGGCGGGACACCATCTAGCACTGTGCCCTGTCACTCTAAATCAATTTAAAAGACGTTGCGGCACGAATCGAAATGGTGCCTCAACGTCTTTTGTATTTTATATCTATATAGGGCTTGCTGAATAAGCGAAATTCCTAGATTTGGAAAGGATGCTGACAGCTTTGGCAACCATTTAAATGCAAAGGTTTTACAACAAATCCAGGGAAATGCCTGCACGCGAAAGCCGATTCAACGTATGGAGAAGACAAACTCACGCATTTTCGCATATATTTTGCGATGGAGTTTGCAGACAAATTGGGTACAAATTCAGAACCGGATTCGTTCAGCAAGCCCTATATAAAGTGAACAAAATGTTGCCGCTCTTTTGCCTGCCGCAAAAAGTCATCATCCGGCAAATTGGTGCGCGGGCTTGATGCAAAAACTGAAGAGCATTTTATAAATGTGCATTTAGCGGCACCGCAAACCTTCATCCGCCAGTTATTTCCTCGAAACAGCCGCCTCTACTTCGCTCATCGGAATGCCGAGTGCGCGCGCGACGCCCTCGCCGTATGCCGGATCTGCATAATAACAGTTCGTAATATGGCGGAGCTGGACTTCTCTTGTCGTTCCCTGCATATTGCGGGCGGTGTTTGCAAACAGTCGTTGCTGTTCTTCCGGCGCCATCAGCCTGAACAGTTTGCCGGGCTGTTCATAATAGTTGTCGTCATCTTCACGGAAATTGTGATAGTCAGCCGTACCTAAAATATCGAGTGCCGGTTCTGCGTGCTCCTTGCTGTCTTCCCATTCGCCGTAACTGTTCGGGCTGTATGAAACGGAACCGCCTTCAGCCGGATTGAAAACCCGCATTGCGCCATCGCGGTGGTACGGATGGAAGTGTTCCGCTTTTTTCGGATAGTTGACAGGAATTTGCCAGTGGTTGACGCCTAACCGGTAACGCTGCGCATCGCCGTAAGAGAAAAGGCGGCCCTGCAGCATTTTATCCGGCGAGAACCCGATGCCCGGCACAATATTGGTCGGGGCGAACGCGGCCTGTTCGACTTCTGCAAAATAGTTTTCCGGGTTGCGGTTCAGTTCCACGATACCCACTTCAATCAACGGAAAATCTTTATGGTACCATACCTTTGTTAAATCGAACGGATTATACGGAAGGTTTTTCGCCTCTTCTTCCGTCATCACCTGGATGTACATCGTCCAGCGCGGATAGTCGCCGCTTTCAATCGCTTCGTACAAATCGCGCTGATGGCTGTCGCGGTCGCGGCCGATGATTTCCTGTGCTTCTTCATCCGTCAGGTTTTTGATGCCCTGTTGTGTTTTAAAGTGGAATTTGACCCAGACGCGTTCATTGTTTGCGTTGAACATGCTGTACGTATGGCTGCCGAACATATGCATATTCCGGTAGCTTGCCGGAATGCCACGGTCGCTCATCGTAATCGTTACTTGGTGGAGCGCTTCAGGAAGCAGCGTCCAAAAATCCCAGTTTGCCTGTGCACTGTGCATATTGGTGCGCGGGTTGCGTTTGACGACATGGTTCAAATCCGGGAAACGTTTCGGGTCTCTGAGGAAAAATACAGGCGTGTTGTTCCCGACAAGGTCCCAATTGCCTTCTTCTGTGTAAAATTTCATGGCCGTTCCGCGGATATCGCGTTCGGCATCCGCCGCGCCGCGTTCGCCGGCAACGGTTGAGAAACGGATGAACATATCGGTTTTTTTGCCGACTTTTGAGAAAAGTTTTGCCTTCGTATATTTCGTTATATCGTTTGTCACCGTGAATGTCCCGTAGGCGCCGGAACCTTTTGCATGCATCCGCCGCTCCGGGATCACTTCTCGGTCGAAGTGGGCCAGCTTTTCAATAAACCAGACATCCTCCATCAATAACGGCCCTCTTTTGCCGGCGGTTTTTGAATCTGTGTCATTCGGAACCGGGGCACCGAATGCAGTTGTCATTTTTTTGTTGTCTTTTTGATCACTCATCATTTTCCCACCTTTTGCTATTTTGATGTCTATATTATAACTGATTCATTATAAAAATCAATATTTATTTATAATAAATTTAAAGTAAAGTTTTTTATATCAAAAGAAAAGGGGTGGAAATAGAAGTGAGATAGAAATTTTCTATTTTCATTTTCGATATTTAATTCTCAATTGCGGAATAGGAAAGGGAGAAAAAGCGCTTTTGGACGCTTTTTCCGGCCGGGATGATGCCGCCTGCTTTTAATAGTGGCTTTGCCGGGCATTTTTTGGTATAAATAAGTTAAACGACTGGATAAGGATGAATCATATGCTGAATGAGAAGCCAAACCTGGAGAACGATGCATCTTTTTATATTCCGGAAAGCGGTTTATTATACATACAAAAAACACAGGCTGTCATTGAATATATGACGCAGAAATCCTGTGTATACGAAGTCCTTTCCGAGCATTTAATGGTTCCGTTTGAAGAAAAGGATACTTTATTTGATATCATAAAAGATATGCCCGAAACGGTTGATCTGTTCACCAGTGTCCATCCGTCCGGGTCCGGATTTTCGGTGCTCTCCCTGCCGCTTTCTCAATTAAAAGAGCGCATCCGCTATGAGATGCTTGTAAAAGTGATTATTTCCGGCAGCCTGACGAGTTATTTTCAGCCGATCATCCGCATTCAGGACAACCAAATATACGGCTATGAATCTTTGCTGCGCACCCGTTTGCCGAACCGGAACATTCCCCCGGGCCTATTATTTGATGTCGCCCATAAAACCGGACTGCATTCGTTATTGGATTTGCGCGCCAGGGAAGCGGCACTGAAAGCCCGTGCTGAGAAACTTCCCCGCGGCGTGAAGAGCTTTATCAATTTTTTGCCCGCTTCGATTTATGATTACAAGTTTTGCTTGCGGCATACGTTTACTTTGATCGAACAGTACGATATTTCCCCGGAGGACCTTGTCTTTGAGGTTGTGGAAACCGAGAAGATCAATGATGTCCACTTTTTAAAAAAGATACTCGGGATCTACCGTGATCTTGGCGTCGGCGTGGCGCTTGATGATCTCGGTTCAGGGTACGCAACGCTTGAAACTTTGAAAATTTTAAATCCGAACTATGTGAAAATCGACCGTTTTTTCATTTCCCATTGCGACGAGAATAAGGTCAAACAGCGCTTTTTGCAGGAAGTCATGGAAATTGCGGGAGAAACCGGTATTTATGTGCTAGCGGAAGGAATTGAACGCGAAGAAGAACTGCTCTATTGCAAATCGATCGGCATGCATTTGGCGCAAGGGTACTATATTGGAAAACCCGCTCCCGAACCCGCTGCGATCATTCTTGGGGGAAATTAGGGGCTTTCGGGTTTTGCAATGGCCGTTTTTGTAGCGTTTGCTAAAAAAGTGAATCTTCATGCGTTTACGGGGCTGGACCTGAAAGATAGGTCGGCTTTTTTAATTTCTTCAGCAAGGATGCGAATCAGCGGACCTGGCAAAAAAAGAGAAACTAGCCGTACAGTGAGGTCAAATTGTTCTTTTGCGTGATGTAAAAGGACCAAAAGGAGTCGCGTTTGGGTCCGAAATGTCTTTTTGAAGCTGTCAAAAGGACAAAACACGTTGCATCCGAGCCCGAAATGTCCTTTTGAATCTGCCAAAAGGACAAAAGGAGCTGCATCCTGGCTCGAAATGTCCTACTTGGGGCTTGGTGAACGAATCCGATTCTGAATTTGTACCCAATTTGTCAGCAAGCTCTTTTTCAAAATATAGAAGAATCCATCTTTAACCCTTGCACATTGTATTAAGTTTTTCCAAATCTAGGAAGTTTGGTGATTCAGCAAGCCCTATGTTAAGGAAGCGTGGAAAAAAGAAGACCTTCCTTCACATAGAGCACGTCTACGTTAAGGAAGCGTGGAAAAAAGAAGACCTTCCTTCACATAGAGCGCGTCTACGTTAAGGAAGCAAGCAAAAACGAGGGTCTTCCTTCACATAGAGCGCGTCTACGTTAAAGAAGCACGAAAAAAACCGGCCTCCAGCATTCTTACCAAATTTAAGAATTTTGCTTATTCATCCCTACTTGAAAGAAGCTAAATCGAACAGGAACTGGGGTTTGCAGGTAAATCCCGGCTTTCCCAAGTTTTACCTCTCCGACGCAAGCGCTGGTGATGCTTCCACATGCAGAAAAAAGAGGTTGCCCCTGGGCAACCTCTTTTTTCATACTTCTTCCGGATGTTTTTCTTTTTTCCTAAACTTCATTAAAAATTCGTAAACAACCGGAACGATGATAAGTGTCAGTAAAGTGGAGCTGGTCAAGCCGCCGATTACTGTGATGCCGACCCCTTTCGAAATGAGCCCGCCGCCGCCGTAGCCCAGAGCAAGCGGGATCAGTGCAAAGATTGTTGCAAAAGCGGTCATTAAAATCGGACGCAGCCTTGTCGCGCCTGCTTCAAGCAATGCTTCGCGTGTGGACAGCCCCGCCTTTTCTTTATGCACCACCCGGTCGATTAGCACAATGGCATTCGTCACCACGATGCCGATCAGCATCAGGGCGCCGATCATGGCGGTGACGCTGATCGTTTCATGCGCCAGGTACAGGGCGACCAGTGCACCAATTACGGCAAATGGCAGTGAGAAAAGAATGGTAAACGGCGCGAGGGCCCCGCCGAATGTAATCACGAGCACAAGATAAACGATCGCAACAGCAGCCAGCATCGCATAACCGAGCTTTGTAAACGAGTCATTGATGTCTTCCGTTACGCCGCCGGTTTCGACATGGATGTATTTTGGAATATCGAGTTTATCCACTTTGTTTTGAACTTGTTGTGTCACTTTCGCAACGTCAGCTGTCTTGATCTTGCCGGTTACACTGGCATAGATTTTGCCGTCCCGTTTCGAGACTGCATCCGGTGTTTCGCCTTTTTTCACGTCCACGACATCTTTTAGCGCTACTTTTGTGCCGAGGGGCGACGTGACTTTTTGATTGGTCAGATCGCCAATATTGTCGTAATGCCCGGTTTTGTTCTGTTCGTAAACATTTAATTCTTCTCCGCCTTTTTCAACGGTTGTAAGCACGGTCCGGTTGCCGGTTTGCGCAAGGCCGGTTCCGAGCTGGCCGGCTGTTAACCCGAGAGCAGCCAGTTTGTTCTGGTTGGCGACAAGCGTGTATTGCTGATAAGTTTCGGAAAGGCTGGTTTCAACATTTTTCAAGTTGTCGTTGTTTTTCATGACTTTTTCAATTTTATGGATGACCGGTTTGATTTCATCCAGATTGTTGCCATAGACATACATCGTTAAATCATCATTCGACATAGATGCGAAGTCCTGTGATTTCCATGTACCCTGGTCCGTCCTTTGTTGCAGGGCTTTAATGACTTTTTCCGGTTCGCGGTCGAAATTTTTGGTATCCTGGTCATATTCGACAACAAAGATGGCGGAGTTGCTGTTGGTGCTGAAAGCCGACTCCCCAATGGAATATTGCACATTTTTTACATTTTTACGGTGGATTAAGTAATCCTCCGCTTTTCCTGCTATCTTCTTCACATCGGAAAGGGTTTCCCCTGGTTCCGGCGCATAGGTGGCATACACGACTTTCTGGCCTTCGTTTTCAATAAAGCTGACGCCGATAAGCGGGATTAAAAACAAACTACCGATAAGAAGCAGGCATGCGATGCCGAACGTGACCAGCTTATGGTTGAGCGACCAGTTCAGAATCTTTTTGTAAAATAAAGCGATCCGGCCGTGCCCTTCGTTCGTAGTCCGCGTGTTTTTCTTCAACCCGTTCTTAAATAACGAATGGGCAAACATCGGCACCACCGTGATCGCCACAAGAAGCGATGCTAGCAAGGCAAAAATTAGCGTCAGGGCAAACGGCATGAACAGTTCCCCGACCATCCCTCTCACAAGTGCAAGCGGGACAAAGACGATGACGGTTACGATCGTGGAAGACATAACCGGTTTAAAAACTTCAACCGTCGCTTCACGAATCAGCGCTTTTCCGCGCAGTTTTTCTTCCCGCAACGTCAGGCGTCTGTAGATATTTTCAATGACGACAATCGAGTCATCAATAACGCGCCCGATTGCCACCGTCATGGCTCCGAGTGTCATCACGTTTAATGTGATGTCAAGCTGGTGCAAAATAATAAAAGCAATCAGCACCGAGAGCGGGATCGAGATGACCGCGATAATGGTGGAACGCACATTCCGCAAAGACAGCAGGATGACCACAATCGCAAATACGGCCCCGATGATTGCTTTTTCGAACATCGTTTTGACGGAGTCTTTGATAGGTGTTGCCTGGTCCAGAATGGTGGAAATTTGTGTGCCTTTATAGTCCGCTTTAAACTGTGCGGCTTTTTTATTTACTGCATCGGCAACATCCACCGTGTTTGCATCCGGAGCTTTTGTAATTTGGATGCCGATTGAATCTTTCCCGTTCGTTTTAGAAATCGATTCATGCTTGCCGACAACTTTGATATCGGCAATCTCTTTTAACGCAACGGTTGGCATACCGACGTTGGCTTGCGTCGCTTGCGTTCCTGCATTCGCCGGTTGCTGCGCCCCTGAAGCGTGCGCACCCGAGGCCTGCGTTCCTGAAGTCTGCGCCGCATTTGGGGATTGTGCCCCTGAAGCCTGCGCGGCTGCGGACGAAGCGGAAGCTGCACCCGTTTTCGGGGTGTACGGGATTTTCAGATTCTCAAAATGCTTCAGCGATTTCACGTTTCCATCGATTTCTACCGATTTGTTTTCTTTTCCGAAGTTGATGAGGCCGAGCGGTACCGAAACGTTTGCGCCCTGGATCGCTTTTTTGACAGTGTCCTCATCGAGCCCCAGTGCATTCAACTTGTCCTGTTTAAAGGTCAGCTGGACTTCCTGCACGTACTGGCCGGAAGCCTGCACATCGGACACGCCGTCAATGCTCTGCAGTTTTGGAACAAGATCCTCTTCGACAATTTTCGTTAAGTGCTGAAAAGACCGGCTTTTATCCGACACACTTAAAGACAGGATCGGAAAATCATTGATGCTGATCCTTGTTACGGACGGCTTGTCAATATTATCCGGCAGGTCCACTTTTTCGAGCGCATCCTGGATGTCTTTTTTCGCTTGATCCATATCCGTGCCATATTTATACTCAAGCTGGATCTGGGAATTGCTTTCCGTCGAGGAAGTGGAGACCGTATTGACGCCGGTGAGGTTTTTCAGCCGTTGTTCGATCGGTTGCGTAATTTTATTTTCGACTTCTTCCGGTGTGGCACCCGGATCAGAGGCTGTCACCAGCATGTATGGCGCGTCGATATTCGGAATGGTTTCCATTTTCATATTCATGCCGGCATAAATCCCAGCACCCGCCACAATGAGGGTCATCAGCCAAATGGCAAATTTGTTGTTTAGGCAAAACTGGATGATTTTCTTCACAGTGTTTACAACACTCCTTTGTCTTTTCGTTCTAGAGCCGGATAGAAATGGGCTAGCCTATCTCCATTATAGTTATACCTTTAAACCCGGAAATGCGCCAGTATTTTCCGGCATCTTCTATAGATACAGGATAGAATTGCAGTACTTGATGCATCGCTTGGAAAAAGAGCGGAGCTTTCGGAAGGAATATTGGATAAAGAAAGGGTTGCCTAAAAAAAGAAGGTTAAAGCCTTTGGTGCGGCTCAACCTTCTATATAAAATGAACAAAATTTCTTTAGCTCTGTTGCCTACTGTAAAAAGTAGTCATGATGCAAATTGGTGCTCGGGCTTGAGTAAAAACTTAAGTTTATTTTATATATCTATACCCTCAGCCTCTATCGGCTGTTATTTCCGCGCATGCCTGAAAAAATTTTAAACAGCAGCACAATGGCGGCGATGACAAGCAGAAGGTGCACAAAAGCGCCGGCGATGTGAAAAACAATGCCTAAAATCCAAAGTACGAGC
>Ga0207807_1000257_pt1 | contig 10869 bp, 10 predicted proteins | sample HigsolmetaGSP15D_FD_184843 | JGI IMG/M metagenome (GOLD analysis project Ga0207807, IMG submission 184843) | High solid enriched microbial communities from the Joint BioEnergy Institute, USA - SP1-5-D (SPAdes) | ecosystem: Engineered > Bioreactor > SSF (Solid state fermentation) > Aerobic >... | reverse complement strand
TAAGCTATCCTAATTTTAGAATTCAGTATGTTTTTAAAAAATAAACCTCGCTTAAAAAGGCTTAAACGAGGTCATATATTCTGTTTTTTACTGTAAATTAGAGTTGTGCAACAGTTACCCATGTTGTACGCAATCTCTTTAATCACTCCAAGGTATCCTCATTCCAGTACCTTGACAAGCAAAACAAATACCTCCTTGATAGTAATTATATTCAGGAAGAAACCCTGTTCCGCCACATCTTTCACAAGTTTCAGTTAATATTTTCTCTGATAATCATTTGTCAAAATAAATTGGAACCCCTTCTGTTTCATGAACTTTAATATGACAATCTGTACATAATGTTGTTAACGCGTCATCATATTCCCATTGCAACAAGTTCCTTATATAGTCTCTCCTTAAACTACTTATAATTTACTGATTATTAGTATTTTGGGTTTAAAAAGTTTGTTTTTTATTGCAAGAATTTGTATCTTAGAGCTTTAAAACCTTGCAAATATGTTGGGGAAAAATCCAGAAAAGAAGCCAGAATTATTCCGCCCAATGTTGGTGGATTTTATTAACCACGAGCATGAACTTGTTCTACTTTCAGAAAAAATAGATTGGAATTATTTTGAGAAAGAATTTTCGCCCTTGTATTCCAAAGTGGGCAATCCGAGCCATCCGATTCGGTTTATGGTGGGTTGTTTGCTACTGAAACATTTGTATAATTTGGGCGATGAGACGTTGGAAAAAGCCTGGATCATGAATCCTTATATGCAGCATTTTTGTGGCAGGGTTTTCTTTGAACACGAATTTCCTTGTGACCCGAGTAATTTTGTTCATTTCCGAAAAAGAATTGGCGAAAAGGGTATCGAAAAAATCTTTGCCTACAGCGTAAGAATGCACGATGCCAAGACGAACACCTCAAATTTTGTTTTGTCCGATACTACCGTTCAGGAGAATAATACCTCTTTTCCTACCGATGCAAAATTGTGCAAAAAAGTGATCGATTATTGCAACAAAATAGCCGGAAATGAAGGCATAAAACAAAGACAACGCTACACAAAAGTCAGCAAACAAATGGTGCGCAACACCTACAACGGAAAACATCCCAAGCGGGCAAAAGCGGCAAGGAAATCTCAAAGACAGCTCAAAACCATCACCATGAGACTGATTCGTGAATTGCAACGGAATTTTAATGCAGAACAGCAAGAATTTTATAAAGATTTAATGACATTGTACACCAAGGTTGTCACACAAAAAAGAAACGATGCCGATAAAATTTACAGCATTCACAAGCCTTTTACCCGATGTATTGCCAAAGGAAAAGCGCATAGCCAGTATGAATTTGGGAATAAGGTAGGTTTGATAACCACCGCCAACAAAGGCAAGAAAATCATTCTCGGGATTAAAGCATTTTTGCAAACTCCTTACGATGGTCACACCATAGAACCACTTTTGGAACAGATGGAAACCGGTGGTCAAAAGCTCCCAAAAGAACTCCTTTACGATAGAGGTGGCAGAGGAAAATCAGAAATAAAGGGCGTGAAAATCTCCATCCCAAGCACTCCAAGAAAAAAAAGACACTGCTTATCAAAAGCAGACAAAGCGAAAAAAATTTAGAACCAGAGCGGCAATAGAACCTATCATCGGACATTTAAAAACCGATTTTGGGCTGGCAAAAAATTACTTCCTGGGAGAAACGGGACCACAAATCAATGCATTACTAGTTACAACCGCTTGGAACATGAAGAAAATGATGGAACTACTGAAACAGAAAATTATTTTCTTATTTTATAAGATACAAATTATGCTGTTTTCTAATCCTGTTTTTAAATATAAATTAAATAGTGGGTTTTGTTAAGGAACGACTATTTATAGTGGAAAAATAGCCGATGAACTGAACATTTTTCAGAGCCAGAATAATCAGGAGATCGAAGGCATTTGGGAAGATGAATTATTTAATATACTGAATCCTGAAGATGTCCTGCAGAAGCATATTTTGGAACTTCAGTTCTTCCAGATGATCAGGACAGTTAAGCCTGACAGGCGAAAGGACTTTTGTATCACCAGTAGGCTGAGATTAGCAGGCAGCCAAAAATCGTTGATTCACAAAATGTTTTATTTCTCAGATGCTTACCATCAAAATGTGGAGTTGGCGCTTTGCTTTTATCATTTTGATTTTCTGCCGTCCTTAGATAGTACAGGAATGATTATCAACACAGCTGAGGGGAGCATTATCCGGCATGCTGAAGTTGACAATTCTAATTTTCTCTCTGCCCGTGAAAAGGAAATCCTGAAGATGATCCAGTTGGGGAAAAAGAGTAAAGAGATTGCGGATGCTCTTTTTATCAGTATTAATACCGTGAATCGCCACAGGCAAAATAATCTTGAAAAAATGAGGGTTTCCAATACTACAGAAGCTTGTACTTTGGCAGCAAAACTTAGATGGATCTGACGCATCTTTAGCCTTACAGACCTATCAAGATGAAAATTGCAACACCTGTTTCGTCAAAATAAAAAACCCAGAACTGCTACAAACCTGAGTTTTCTATCAATTGATTTATTAAAAAGTTACTCTGCAGGATCCAGCACAACGACAGCCTCCGAAGTATAAAACTGGAAGGTAAAACTCTCCTGAAGATAGAGCTTCACCGAAGTATCAGAATGGCTTAGATAACCGATGGAAATGTCCTGGCCAAGAGTGAGCTTAAAATCACCACCACGGGTAGAGATTACAAAACCACCTTTGATTGCCGGTGCCCAGATAATTTCGCCATCAATCAGTTCCTGCAGGTGGTGCAGCATTGGATAACCTTCATCGCTCCCGCCACTGGCTACCGTATAAGCATCAGCTCCCAGAACCAAAACATAAGGCCCATTGACTCCGGCAAACTTCAGTTCACTTAATGCACGGGCAATTGTGTCGGGATAATTTTTGATGCTTGCCGGCAGTTTGAGCGACTGATTGCTGCTACCTTCACGAATCCCCTGAATGCCTGCCGCGGAATAACCTTCAAAAATGGCGCGGTCCTCTGCAAAAGCTATTTTCTCTGCAGCGTCTTTTAACGGCTGCCAGTCTGAGTCTTCGGAACCGCGTTCGACATCATCAATCGCCTCTCGTGTCAGTTCAAAAGGAACCCGGAACTCAACCACTGGGTTTACTTTGCGCACAGCCGCCTGTACTCCTTCGCCCGGTGACTCAACTGGCTGAATATGCCCGGTGCCAACGGCAGAAAGATCAAAACCATTTGGGCCGTCAACATCTACCACTTTTCTTGCGGCAAGATATCTTTTGAGTGTGCGTACCGCTTCTTCTTCGATTTGCGCCCACGCTCCTTCGGAAATGGGAGCCAACTTACGGTGTAAATTATTCATATCGTTTAGTTTTTTATATAATGTGTAAAATTTGATCAATATAAAGGCATCGTTACTCTGATGTTTCTATCGTTTTAACTTTGCCAAAGCTTACTTATTTTATAGAGCCAATTCCCAAAGAGCCGTCATTTTTTGACAGTACGGTATCCACGGCTTCCGGATGATTTTCAGTTGATGTCGTTTCTTCATCTCCAGAGGAAAAGTCATCCAGCATATCCATCGTTGGAACAAAAAACAGGCTGCCGGTTTTTGCGGTGCTAAAATCCAGCAAACGGTCATAATTGCCTGGAGGATTGCCAATAAACATATTGTTAAGCATCAGTTTCACCGTGTTGAAAGTACTTGCATAAGCAATGAAGTACGTTCCCATCTCGTTGGTTGACATATTACCAAACGGAAGGTTATCACGGATAATTTTGAAATCATCACCCACATTGGCCAATGCAGAATGTGAATTTTGAGGTTTGATGTCATCCGTCATCTCAACATCGCTGTCTTTGTAGCGGCCAAAAACTTTTTCCTGATCTTCTACCGGAAGTGCCTTAAAGGCCGCCAAATCATGAATATACTTTTGGACAAAAAGATAACTGCTACCTTTGTAAACCTCATCTTCATCACCAATTAAACCAAAATATTCGCGCAAATTGCTTTCAGGATTTTCGGTTCCGTCTACAAAACCGAGAATGGAACGGCCATCCCAATAACGGAATCCGTGGACTTCGTCCACGCAATCTGCCACCAGAGAAAGTACTTTGGCAATATCTGCTGCCATATCATAACAGATGCTTGAGTTGGATCCTTTCAGGTGAAAATGCAAATCGCCTTTGGTAGAAACGGCAGTATAACGGCTTCCAACAATGGGTTCAAATTCCTCCAGCTCTTTCGGTAATGGTTTGGGCAAATCCAGCAAATGCCATGCATTGTAACCAATCCCCATGATGCAGCTGGCGTTGTCATCCGGAAAACGGACATAACCAGAATGGTTAAGGTTGATTACCAAAGCACAAATGCGCTGAAAAGCTTCTTTGATTGGTGTGCCTTCCTTAAAATTCCAAACCGTAAAAATGGTGTTTGTTCCGTGATTGCCGAGTACATCCTGTGGTCCCTGTCTCATGTGTCTGTTTTGATTCGGTTATTAACAGTGGCTAATTTAGGAAAAAATCAATGAATTATGACTATTTATAGTTTAAAATAAAAAAACTCAGGACCACTGACGATCCTGAGTTTCTAACAAATACTCGTAGTGCATTATAAAAGGTTATTCATAATACGAAAATAATCGTATATTGTATTGACTACCAATCGAACACACTATGAATAACCTAGATGCAAATTTACGATTTTATTTTAAATGAATTAAGAAAATTAACCTTAAATAAAAATTTTTATTTTAAACCTATTAAACCAACTTTGAGTGATTTAGAACTTATTGCCATAAATATTTCTGCAGAATATTTATCATTAGATTCAGAATATCAGTTATTTAGATATCTTTCAAATTCAAAACTAAATGGAATGATAGAAAGAAGTGTTTATAATCGCAGGAAAAGAAAACTCTTCTTGCATATGGAAAATATCAGAAAAATTATGGTTGATAGATTTCATGATCTTGAAAGGATTTTTATTGTAGATTCAATGCCTTTAGAAATTTGCAAAAACGCAAGAGCAAACCGCTCTAAAATCTGTAAAGAAGATGAATTTTCATTTCCAAGCAAAGGATATTGCGCTTCTCAATCGAGTTATTATTATGGTTACAAATTACACGCTATATGTTCTGTTTCAGGAATATTCAAAGTTTTGATATTTCTACTGCAAGCATTCATGATATCCATTTTTTGCAAGACATAAAGCATCAAATGAACAATTGCACATTAATCGGAGATAGAGGTTATTTATCAACTCAAGTACAAACAGATTTGTTCAATTATGCAAATATAAAATTAGATACACCTATGAGAAGCAATCAAAAAAATTATCACAAGCAGAAATATATTTTTAGAAAATCAAGAAAGAGAATCGAAACGCTATTTTCTCAACTTTGTGACCAATTTAAAATCAGAAACAATTAATCTAGTTCTCTTTTTAATGCGATTGAAGCTTTTTTCAATTCCTGAGTCCAATCATCAGCAGCACTGCCATCGGCACCATCAGAGATATATTTGAGGCACAGAAAATCGATTTGTTCCTGCTCAGCGACTTTCGCCAACGCAAAAGCTTCCATATCGATGACATTATATTCAGGATTCATATGCTCCATTTCGAATTGGTCGCCGGAACCGCAGATCCCGTTCGGGAGATGGCTTATTTTAATTCCATATTCCAAAAGAATTGTTTCATCAGAAAATGGCGTCTCAAATTTCTTAAAACCCAATGCTCTTACATCCATATCCCGCTGGATAAAACGGTTGCAGTTAACAATAGTTCCTCTGTCAAAAACTGTACTTCCTGCTGTTCCCAAATTGATTATGAGATCTGGCTTAGATTTTTGAATGGCTTTTACAAGATGATAAGTCGCTTTAATTTTTCCTACACCAACAAACAATTTATTAAAACTATCAAATTCTTTTCCGGCTTCTGATTCCAGAGCAAAAACCAAAAGGATGTTGCTGTAAAGCTTTCCGTTAATTGTCATTTTAGGGCACAGGTTTTTTCAGAAAGAACAAAGTCAATGTCCGTGCACCCTGTGCACCGTGTACCAAAACGGCGCTGATGTCCGCTGTTGCAGATGGCCCCATCACAAAACAGCCATAATGTGAGTGTGGAAAATCTACTCTTTTGTAGGCGGTATGCATATTTTCGGTCAAATCTTCAGGATCTAGCAAAACAGCGAGGTGTTGAGATAAATAACCTAATGAATTGGTAACCAGAGATTTTTCGGTGACCCAGACCATTCCCATCTCAGCCACACCAAACTCTGCACGGAAAATACCCAAATCCACATCATTAAGATCCGCGGGCTTTTGCACGTGTATATCTTTATTCCCTCTCCATTCAGGCGTTGCAGAGCAAGTGACCTTAGCATCAGGAAGCTTTTTTCGCATAATTTCCTGAGCTTCTTCTACCGATGCGACATCATAAAAATCGACGGCAGCAATTTTGGCGTTAATTTCAAAAACAGCTTTAAGATCTGTCCCTGGCTTTTTATAATCCGGGATGGCGGGATAATCCACTTTTTCGCGGTTAGCAAGATTGGTTCTTACCGAACTCAGTAATTCTTCTTTAGTCATTGTTTTTTCGGTTTTTTTTGTACCAGTCTCTGAAGGTTTCTTTTTTCACGTCAGGCAATTCACGGTCTTCTACCCAAGGATCCAACGTGCTGTTTTCCAATAGAGATTTTGGGAGAATATTCAGCATATTGTAAGTGGTCTTTTCCATCATTTTAAAAGCAGTTGCACTGCCCAGCATTCTGTCAGCAGCAGCAAATGCCAGCCTTCTGCCAAAAGGTGTTTTCTTTTTCTCCATCATCACTTTTCGCCACTCGATAATCTGGTCCGAAATATTAATATGAACGGGGCAGATCTCTGTACAGGAGCCGCAAAGCGATGAATGGAAAGGTAATTCTGAATAGGTGTCTTCATCAAAAGTAGGATCCAGAATAATCCCAATCGGTCCGGAATAAGTAGCACCATAAGACAATCCGCCACTCCTTCTGTACACCGGGCAGGTATTCATACAGGCACCACAACGGATACATTTGAGAGAATGCCAGAACTTGTCCATAGACAATCTTTTGCTCCTGCCATTATCTGTGAGTACGATATGCATCTCAGATCCTTCTCTTGGGCCTGAAAAATGAGACGTATATTGTGTCGCCGGCGTTCCTAAAGCACTGCGGGAAAGTAGTCTGATAAAAATACCCAGATCTTCTACCTTCGGCAGGATCTTTTCTATACCAATACTTGCAATATGAAGTGGCGGAATGCTTGCGGTAAGATCGGCATTACCTTCATTAGTACAGACTACAAAAGTCCCGGTTTCGGCAACGGCAAAATTAGCGCCTGTCATTCCTGCATCTGCCACCAAAAATTTTGGCCGGGCGTTGTTCCTCATTGCTTCTGCGAGCGAATGTGGATCATCATCGTTGGGATCCGTGCCAATTTTATCTGCAAATAGTTTGGCAATATCTTCCGTCGTTTTTTGGATGGCAGGCATTACAATATGACTTGGTCGCTCGTCTGATAGCTGCTGGATTCGCTCACCCAGATCGGTCTCCAGGACATCAATTCCTCTTTCTTCAAGAAAAGGCGTCATCCCGCATTCTTCCTGCAGCATCGATTTGCTTTTGATGATGCGCTTTGCGCCGTGAGAATTCAAAATATCAAAAACAATAGCATTATGTTCATCGGCATCTTTTGCAAAATGAACTGTGATACCGTTTTCCTCGGCTTTTGTTGCAAACTGGTCAATGTAGTGATCCAAATGCGTCAGTGTATGTTCCTTGATTTGCGAAGCCAAATTCCTAAGCTCTTCCCATTCCGGAATCTCAGAGGATACTTTACTACGTTTAATGATAGTATTATAAAGATTTTTATCGTGTTGCGCCTCGTGAATATCATCCTGTTTGATGAATTTTCTCGCATTATCTTCTACGTTTACTTTTCCCATTGTTTGTGATTTTTAGAATGGTCCGTTATTCAAAACCTGAGCAATATGTACAAATTTGAGGTCTGACTTTTCTCTTTTGGCAATGCCTTCCTGATGCATCAGGCAAGACATATCCGGCGAAACTACATACTCGACCTGATGTCTTGTATAATCAGCAACTTTGTCCTGCCCCATCTTGGCACTCACTGCTTCATCGGTTACACAAAACGTCCCACCAAAGCCACAGCATTCTTGTGGCCTGTCAATCGTTTCTACTTTAACTCCTGACACCTTCTTTAACAGATCTTCGGTTTTATTAAAGTAAGGTTCCTGCCACTCAAAACGGGATGCAATGTGTAAGCCGCGGATAGAACTGCAGGAATTATGGATAGCCACCGTATGCTGGAAATCTGCCCAAGGGAATTCTTCTATCTTGAGAACATCGTGTAAAAACTCTACTAATTCTATGGTTTTGTGACGGATTTCTGTAACAGTTTCGGTTTGAGGAATTGCATCCATATGGAGCTTGACGTGCTTGACACAACTCCCTGCCGGCCCAACAATATAATCAAAATTCAAATCCTTAAAATTTTCACAAAACTGAGTTTCTGTCCTTATAGAATGTTTCTGATCGCCCTCATTGGCCATAGGCTGTCCACAACAAGTCTGCTGCAAAGGTACTGTGACCTCTACGCCCAATCGCTCCAAAAGCTCAAGTGTGGCAATACCGACTTTGGGGTAAATCAGATCTATATAACAGGGGATAAATAGTGCTACTTTCATTACAAAATTTTACAGAAACTCTAAATTAGCACTATTTCTTCTTTTCCTGATTAGGCTTAGGATGAAAAAAGCCTATACGAGAGGTTATTTATATTGAGTAAAAATAATTTACCTGGCATTAAGACAATAAAAAAGACCTTTGAAATCAAAAGTCTTTTTTCAGAATTTCATCTCTTTTTATTTTCCATTCTTCTAATTCTAATAAATCTGAATATGTAATTTCATTCTTTGGTTTGTAATAATTTCTCATATTTCATTTTTCACGATTTTTAAACGAGATTGCGTACAACGGTTTCGGGCTTTGCGATGGCGGGGAGTTTTAGCACTAAACTTTTCTTCTGAGAACTAAACTTTCACCTTGTCCAAATGTGTCTGCAAAGCACAAAACCTCCGCTATCGCAAAACCTATGTGCTTGTTGCACAACACTAAATATAGCAATTTTTTATATCTTGTAGTATGCAAGGACGAAAAGAATTTATTCCTCAACTTTTTTATGAATTAAGTTTAGATCGGCTAGTTCCATCTGATAACTTTTATCGCCAAGTAAATCAAGTATTAGATTTACATTTTCTGTATAGATCCACTCAAAAATATTACGGTACTCAAGGTCAAGAAAGTATAGATCCTGTGGTGTTTTTTAAAATATTGTTAGTGGGTTATTTGAATAATATCAATAGCGACAGAGCATTGATTCGCTATTGTAGCAATTGCTTGGATGTTCGCTTGTTTTTAGGTTATGATCTGAACGAACAATTGCCTTGGCATTCAACCATAAGCCGAACGCGCGCGTTATTTGGCCAAGAAGTTTTCTTGCAATTGTTTCAGTTGGTTTTAAAACTGTGTGTGAATAAAGGCATGGTTTCAGGGAAACGTCAGGCGGTAGACTCTGCCTTTATCAAAGCAAACGCAAGTATGGATTCTCTGGTTGAAAAAGAGGTTCTAAACGATGCTTTTGCTTTTGTGAATGAGTTTGAAGAAAATTCAGAATTCAAATCATGCAGTGAGTCTAGTCGAACTGTAACATCAACTCGAAAGAAGTTGGTAGAACAACATCATAATTGGAAAAAGGAAGCGTTTAAAGGAATGCCGGGACATGTGAAAACGCTTCAAAAAAATGAAGATGGTGAAGATATTCGTCCAAAGTTTTTAAGTAATCATACCCATTATAGCCCAACAGATCCTGATGCGAAAATCTCGACCAAACCAGGTAAACCACGCCAACTGAACTATGCAGGACAGTTAGCAGTTGATGATAAACACCACGTGATTACAGGAGCTTGTGCTAGTACAGCTGGTAGTAAAGACAGTGCTATCTTTGCAGAAATTATGGATCAAACGATTGAAAATTTTAAACGAAACGAGATTCAAATAGGAGAAGTTTTAGCTGATGCGGGCTATAGTAGCGGTACAAGTTTGCAATATTGTGAAGATCATAACTTAGATGCTTGGATTCCCAACTTTGGACAATATAAACCCGAGCGAGAAGGCTTTATTTTCAATAAAAAAGAAAACCGTTACGAATGTATTCAAGAAGGAGGAAATAAAGCTTTTCTGCCTTTCAAACGAACTTTAACAGACAGCAAAGGCTACGAAAAGAAAAGCTATAGAAGTTCGGAAAAAGATTGTGGACAATGTCCTTTACGAGAAAGTTGTTGTGGAAAAGTAACCAAGTTTAAAAAGTTGGAAGATAGCATTCACAAGCCTTTGTACGATAAAATGCATGAAAAACTCACCCAAAATAAAGCGTATCACCGCAGGTTAGTTAAACGTCGAAGTGCAACAGTAGAACCAGTTTTAGGAACGTTGATTAACTTCTTTAACTTAAAACGAATCAACAGCAGAGGAATATCACAAGCCAATAAACACGTTTTGATGTCAAGTTTATCTTACAACTTGAAGAAATACCTGCGCTTTACAGTGAAAAAATCAAGTGTTTTAGCTCAAGTTCTTTCCTTAAAACAAGGAAAGAACTACGCTTTCATAAAACAAGTTTATTTGAAATTTAAAAGAGCTGTTTTAAGCTATCCTAATTTTAGAATTCAGTATGTTTTTAAAAAATAAACCTCGCTTAAAAAGGCTTAAACGAGGTCATATATTCTGTTTTTTACTGTAAATTGGAGTTGTGCAACAGTTACCCATGTTAG
>Ga0207807_1000253_pt1 | contig 10949 bp, 10 predicted proteins | sample HigsolmetaGSP15D_FD_184843 | JGI IMG/M metagenome (GOLD analysis project Ga0207807, IMG submission 184843) | High solid enriched microbial communities from the Joint BioEnergy Institute, USA - SP1-5-D (SPAdes) | ecosystem: Engineered > Bioreactor > SSF (Solid state fermentation) > Aerobic >... | reverse complement strand
TGCCGATCCGCTGGGCGACCTGCTGCTGCGCCATGCGCGCAGCCATGGCCCGTTCCGCAGTGCGCAGGTCGCACAGCGGCTGGGCATCGGCGTGGCGGTGGCCGAACAGGCGCTGCAGCACCTGCACGCGCGCGGACGCCTGCTGCAGGGCCGCTTCGATGGCACTGACGCGGACGGCGCGATGCAGTGGATCGACCCACAGGTGGTGCAGCGCTTGCGCCTGCGCGCCCTGCAGGCGGCCCGGGAGGCCACCCGGCCGGTGCCGGGGGCGGTGTATGCGCGCCTGCTGCTGGAGCGGCACGGGGTGATGGCCGCTGCGGGGGCCGACAGCGCGCGGACGGCCCGGGCCGGCACCGACGGTGTGCTGGAGGTGATCGAACAGCTGCGCGGCCTGCCGCTGCCGGCGTCCATCTGGGAAACGCAGGTGTTCCCTGCCCGCGTGCCGGACTATGCGCCGGCGCTGCTGGATACGCTGCTGGCCACCGGCACGGTGTACTGGCGGGGCCATGCCGCGCTGGGCGAGGACGATGGCTGGGTGTCGCTGCATCTGCAGGACGATCCGCCGCGGGCCCTGCCGCCCGCCGAAACGCCGCGCAGCGCCATGCAGCAGGCGATCGTGCAGGTGCTGGGGCAGGGCGGGGGCTACTTCCTGCGGCCGCTGGCCGAGCGGGTGCATGACCACCTGCGCGCCGCGGGCGTGGCGGACGGCACACACACCTTCCATGCCGCGCTCTGGCAGCTGGTCTGGCAGGGGCAGGTGGGCAGCGATCTGTGGGCACCGTTGCGGGCGCTGGGGCAGGTGGCCACTCCACCGCGCCGCGCGCGTCTGCCCCGGCGGCGCGTGGCCGGGTTCATGCCGCTGCCGGCCTCGGTGACGCAGGACCTGGCAGGCACCCACGGTGCGGGCGCGGCCTGGGCGGGGCAGCCCGGTCGCTGGGCGCTGCTGCCACACCACGCGGTGCCGGAGGATACCGCGCGTGCGTTGCTGCTGGCCGAGGACCTGCTGGAACGGCACGCGGTGGTGACCCGGGCCGCTGCGGTGAGTGAGCAGGTGCCGGGCGGCTTCCCGGTGCTGCAGACGGTGTACCGCCGCATGGAAGAGGCCGGCCAGGTGCTGCGCGGGCGTTTCGTGACCGGATTGGGCGGGGCCCAGTTTGCCGACCGTGCAGACATCGACCGCCTGCGCGAGCTGGCCGACACCCCCCCGGCGGCTGCGGCACCCGCGGGGGTGGTCGCACTGTCCGCGCTGGACCCGGCCAGCCCGTATGGCGCGGTGCTGCCGTGGCCGGCCCATGCCGGGCCCCGCCCGGTCCGGCGCGCAGGTGCACTGGTGGTGCTGGCCGATGGCGTGCCGGTGCTGTATCTGGCGCAGGGGGGACGGGCACTGACCACCTTCGGCGCGGCCACTGAGGTGACGCGGGGGCCGGGGGCTGACCTGCTGCAGGCCGCCACGCAGGCCCTGGCCGGCGCGCTGCGCCGCGGCCGTCGCCAGCGGTTCACGCTGCAGCGTATCGATGGCGCCCCGGTCGCGCGTGGCCCGTTGGCCGATGCGCTGCGCGGCGCCGGCTTCAGCAGCGAGCCGGGCGGGTTGGGCTGGCAGGGCTGACCGGCCGCTGCGCAGCGTGAACGCTCAGGGAGGGGGTGTCCCCTCCAGCAGCAGACGCATGCGCGCGCGTGCCTGTTCCAGCGCCTGATGGTCGCCGGCCGCCATGGCGTACCGGTGCACCAGGTCGCCGAGCGTCTCGCCGGGCCGGCATTCCAGCCCGACCAGGCACAACCGGTCCATCACCGGGGAGCCGGGGCGGCAATCCATCCCCCGCTCACAGGCGATTTCCGTCAACGCGTACTGATCGTACTCAGTGAACCGGACCTGCTCATAACCGGCGATCGGTGTGTCCGTCAGGGCATGGCCCATCAGCAGGGGGCCGATCTCGTACAGCGGGGCCCCGCGTCCGCTGGCGATGACCTCATCGAGCAGCGGACCGAGTGCCGCCTCGTTGCGATCCCGGGCATAGAGCCGCTGGGCGATGCGTGCCGACAGATCACCGGCCTCGGCGGCGCGATCGCGCCAGTAGGCCGCCCGTCCCTGCAGCCCGTCGCCGGTGGCGGCATACGCGGTGCACTGCGCGTGCAGGCGCGCCGCGGCCTGGCGGTATAGACCGGCCACGGCCGCGCTCTGATGGCGCGACAGGGTCAGCGCCATCTGCTCGCTGCCCACATGCCACGACCTACCGGGCAAACCCATCACCCGGCAGTCATGGGCGATTTCGGAGAGCTGCCACATGGCGGACGGATCGCCGCCCTGCGCGGCGCGGTACAGCACCCATATCCGTGCGGTGACCGCCGCCGCAGGCCGGTCCGGCCCGGTGCGCGCCGCGGCGGGCGCGCGGGGTGGCACCGGTGACGCGGCCGGGTCGCCGCGGAGCGCCGCACGCGTGACGCCGGGCATCGTGTCCGGGTGCGCTGGCCTGCGCAGCACCCACCATCCCGCGACGAACAGCAGCACCAGTGCGAGCAGGACAGCGGCTGCGCGCTGCGCGGAGGCGGCGAAATCACGTTCGATCATGGGCGCGTCCGTGTGCACATGGGCGGCACTGTAGCGCGGATTCCGCTGCGCCAGCTGCGATGCTTACAACGGCAGGTCGAACACCAGCACTTCGGCGTCCTGCCCGTCGGACAGCTGCACGGCCGATTCCCCGCTCACCTGCAGCGCGTCGCCGGCTTCCAGCGTGACACCGTTGACCTGCAGCTGGCCACGGGCCACCTGGACATACGCGCCGCGGCCCGCGGCCAGCGCATGCGTCAGCTGCTGCGTGCCGTCCAGGATCGTGGCGTAGATGCGCGCGTCCTGGTGGATCAGCAGCGAGCCCTGCGCACCGTCCGGCGAGGCGATCAGGCGCAGCTGGCCGCGCTTGGACGCCGGGTCGAAGTGCGTTTCCTGGTAGGAGGGAGTGATGTTCTCGCGGTCGGGGAAGATCCAGATCTGCAGGAAGTGCACCGGTGCATCGGCGGAATGGTTGAACTCGCTGTGCGAGACCCCGCTGCCGGCGCTCATCCGCTGCACATCGCCGTAGCGCAGCACCGAGCCGGTCCCCATCGAATCCTTGTGCTCCAGCGCGCCGCCGAGCACGTAGGAAATGATCTCCATGTTGCTGTGGCTGTGGGTGCCGAAGCCCTGGCCGCCGATGACGGTGTCTTCGTTGATCACCCGCAGCGGACCGAAGCTGACATGACGGGGGTCGTGATAGCCGGCGAAGGAGAAGGTATGGCGCGAGGACAGCCAGCCATGGTCGGCATGGCCACGGGATGCGCTCTTGCGGATCTGCTGCATGGTCGGATCTCCTGTTCGATGGTTTGCAAGGGGGGGGCGCACTTCACATGGCGCCGTTTCCCGGTTGCAGAGGAGTATCCGCTTGCCAGTGGGGTTTGAAAAACGGATAGTTTCGCAAGCCATCATCGAAAAAATCGAATGCTCAAGCTCAGCCTGGACGCCCTGCAGATTCTCGATGCCATCGACCGCCGCGGCTCGTTCACCGCGGCCGGCAAGGCGCTGCACAAGGTGCCCTCGACCATCTCCTACACCGTGGCCAAGCTGGAGCAGGACCTGGGCGTGTCCCTGTTCGACCGCCTCGGTCCGCGCGCCGTGCTCACCGCGGCCGGGCAGGCGCTGCTGGACGAGGGCCGGTATCTGCTGCGCGCGGCACGTGAGCTGGAGCTGCGGGTGCGGCGGGTCGCGTCCGGGTGGGAAGCCGAGCTGACCCTCGCCGTGGATTCGGTCATTCCCCCCTGGGTTCTGGGGGCCGACGTCATGGCGTTCCGTGAACTGGCCGGGCAGACCCGGCTGCGCCTGGTCGGCGAGGCGCTGTCGGGCACCTGGGAAGCGCTGCTGGACCGCCGCGCCGACCTGCTGGTGGCGGCTGCCGGGGAAGGACCCAGCGGCGGCGGTTACATGATGGAGCCGATGGGCCGCGTGCCGTTCGTGTTCGCCGTGGCCCCGCAGCATCCGCTGGCACGGCTGCCGGGCGTGCTGGGTCGCGAGCAGCTGGCCGAGCACTGTGCGGTGGCAGTGGCTGATTCGGCGCGCCGCCTGTTGCCACGCACGGTGGGGCTGCTGATGGGGCAGGAGGCCATCAGCGTGCCGGACATGCTGGGCAAGCTGCGCCTGCAGTGCGACGGGGTGGGGTTCGGGTTCCTGCCCGAGCCGTGCGCGCGTGCCGCGGTGGCGCGCGGGCAACTGGTGATCCGCGAAGTGGAAGAGCCCAAGCCGGATGAGACCTTCTGGCTGGCCTGGCGCACCGGGGAAGAGGGGGCCGCGCTGCGCTGGTGGCGCGAGCGGCTGCGCCGGCCGGGGCTGCTGGATCAGTGGTGGCAGGCGCTGCACTGACAACGCGGGTGGGCGCAGCAGGCAAAAAAAAACAGCAGACCGGGGTCTGCTGTTTTCTGTAATGGTGCGCCCGGAGAGATTCGAACTCCCGACCGCCTGGTTCGTAGCCAGGTACTCTATCCAACTGAGCTACGGGCGCCAATTACATGAAACCTTCATCGATCGTGTGTGGTGCGCCCGGAGAGATTCGAACTCCCGACCGCCTGGTTCGTAGCCAGGTACTCTATCCAACTGAGCTACGGGCGCGCGGTACACGATCTGATTTTACAGCAACTTCCAGCGGCGGATGCTGAAAGCCTGTCGAGTGGTGCGCCCGGAGAGATTCGAACTCCCGACCGCCTGGTTCGTAGCCAGGTACTCTATCCAACTGAGCTACGGGCGCCCTGCGACAGGAGCGGAATTATGCGGATGTGCAGCCGCTTCGTCAACGCCTTTGTGAATGTTTTCATCCAGATGTGCGCAGAAAACGTCAGCCAGCGCCTGCGGCGCCTTCATCCAGGCGAAGTGATCGGCAGGTGCACCCAACTGCGGCGCGGACAGCACGTGCAGCTGTGAGCGCATCCGCGGCAGCTTGGCCAGCAGGGCCTGCATCGAGCTGCGCGGTGCCATCCAGTCATCGCACAGCACGACCGCCCGGGCATGCCCGCGCAGCTGCGCCATCGCCGCGTCCAGATCCTCATCCAGTCCGTTCGCGGCATAGCGGCTGGCCAGGCCAACACGCGCCCAGTCGTCGATCAGCCCCCGCGCTTCGCGTCCACCGAAGCCGATACGGTGCCCGTGCAGCGCCCCTTGCCGCGCGGCCAGCCAGGGCAGGAAGCGGTACACCAGCGGCAGGGCCCAGCGCAGCGGCGCCGGGAAACTGCGCCAGTACGGCGTGCCACAGGCCGCCAACCACAGGTGGGCGAAGGCAGGCGCCTGGCGACCGGCGTGCACGCAGGCCAGCTGGCCGCCCAGGCTGTGCCCGCCGATGATCCATGGCACGGGGCCGCCGGACGCATCGGCCGCGGCCATGACCTGCTGGCTGGCCGGCAGATCCCACTGCAGAATCTCGCGGTAGCCCCACGACTGTGCCGCCGAGGCGCGCAGTGAGCTGCTGCCGTTGCCGCGCCATTCGTGCAGATACACCGCCACGCCACGCGCGCACAGGGCCTGCGCCAACGGCTGGTAATGGCGGGCCGCGACCCCCAGTGCCGGCAGCCACAGCAGCCGGGCGCGGGGCGTGGCGGGCACGTGGGTGATCAGCTCGAACTCATGGCCATCGGCGCACTGCACCGCGACAGGAAGGACGGGCGCGGTCATGCCTGCGGAGCCGCGCCGAAGTGATCCAGCACCTGCACGGCACTGCGGCCCGGCGCGTACCCGTGGCGCAGCGCGCGGGCGACGTAATCGATGCCGGCCTGGCAGGCATTGGCCATGCTCAGCCCGTTGCACAGCTGGGCCGCAATGGCGGCGGCCAGGGTGCATCCGGTGCCATGTGCGTCCACCGGCAACCGCGCATGCACGAACGTCTCCGTGCTTACGCCATCACCATAGCGGTCGATCACCCGCGCCCCTTCGGGCAGGTGCCCGCCCTTGAGCAGCACGGCGCCGGCACCGAGGGCCAGCAGCGCCTCCAGCGCGTGTTCGGCCTCCTCGGCGCTGGCGATGCGCCGGCCGAGCAGCAGTTCCGCTTCCGGAATGTTGGGGGTGACCAGCGTGGCCTGCGGCAGCAGGCGTTCGCGCAGCGCGGCCAGCGCGCTGTCCTCCAGCAGCGTGGCGCCGCTGGTGGCCACCATCACCGGGTCGAGCACCACCTGCGCGGGGCGGTAGCGGTCCAGCGCATCGGCCACGCAATGGATGACCTCGGCGTTGGCGAGCATGCCCAGCTTCACCGCATGGATCTGGAAGTCCGCAAAACAGGCGTCGATCTGCGCCTGCAGGAACGCGACCGGTGGCACGTGCACGGCAGTCACGCCGCGGGTGTTCTGCGCGGTCAATGCAGTGATGACCGACAGTCCATGCACCCGATGCGCGGCGAAGGCTTTCAGATCGGCCTGGATGCCGGCACCTCCGCCGGAATCGGAGCCGGCGAGGGTCAGCACGGAGACAGGGGTGGAAGGCGTCATCCGACGATTGTGCCGTGACGCCGTGCCGGCAGGAAGTGCCCGTCCCGCCGGGTCACCCGGCTCACGGCGGAGCGGGTGGCCCGTTGAAGTGGAATTCGCTGAAGCTGCCACGCTCCGGGTCGTAGAGTGCGCCCCAGAACTGCCGCCCGCCGTCGCACGCACCAACGGCTTCGCGCGCCGGATCCAGCGTACTGCCATCGGCCAGGTGGAAGGCATTGATGTAGATCAGGCGACGACCGTCCGCCTCGATGCCGACATACTGCCGATCGAAATCCAGCGGTGCCTGCACCTGGCTCTGCAACTGTGTCAGCCGCGCCTCCAGTTGATCCACCTGCTGCCGGCTGGGTGCCCAGTAGCCGGTGACCCGCCCGTCCTGGCGCGCGGGGCTGGGGCGCGAGCAGGTGTCGAGCACCTGCGCGGCGATGATCGGCCGGGTGATCACCCACGATTGCCCGGTCTTCAATGCGGTGGGGACGCTGGGCGGGCCGGGCAGGGTCCCGCACGCCGACAGCAGCACCGCGGCAGCCACCGGCAACACCCGCAGACGTGCGCGCATCACAGAACCTCCGAAGCGTAGTCCGCCAGGCGTGAGCGCTCGCCGCGGCGCAGGGTGATGTGGGCACTGTGCGGCCAGTTCTTGAACCGGTCCACCGCGTAGGTCAGGCCCGATGTGGTTTCGGTCAGGTACGGCGTGTCGATCTGCTCCACGTTGCCCAGGCAGACGATCTTGGTGCCGGGGCCGGCGCGCGTGATCAGCGTCTTCATCTGCTTCGGGGTGAGGTTCTGCGCCTCGTCCAGGATCAGGTAGCGCGACAGGAAGGTGCGGCCGCGCATGAAGTTCATCGAGCGGATCTTGATGCGGCTGGCGAGCAGGTCGTTGGTGGCCGCACGGCCCCAGCTGCCGCCTTCCTGGGTCTGTGTGAGCACTTCCAGGTTGTCGGTGAGCGCGCCCATCCACGGCGTCATCTTTTCTTCTTCGGTACCCGGCAGGAAGCCGATATCCTCGCCCACGCTGACCGTGGCACGGGTCATGATGATCTCGCGGTAGCGCTGCTGGTCCATCGTCTGCGCCAGCCCGGCTGCCAGGGCCAGCAGGGTCTTGCCGGTGCCCGCGGTCCCCAGCAGGGTGACGAAATCGATATCCGGGTCCATCAGCGCGTTGAGCGCGAAGTTCTGTTCGCGGTTGCGCGCGGTGACCCCCCAAACGGCATGGTTGCCATGGCGGTAGTCATCCACCAGCGACATCACCACCTTGCCGTCGCCGACCACGCGGCTCACCCGCAGTTCCACCTCGTCCTCGCCGGGCAGGAACACGAACTGGTTCGGGTACCAGTCCTCATCGTCCTGCGCCTGGATCTCGTAATGGCTGCGGCCGCGGTCGCTCCAGCTGCGCAGGTCGCTGCCGTGGCGCTTCCAGAAGTCTTCCGGCAGCTCGGTGGCGCCGGTATAGAGCAGGCTGAAATCGTCCAGCGCCCGGTCGTTCTCGTAGTCTTCGGACACGATGCCGGCGATGGCCGCCTTGATGCGCAGGTTGATGTCCTTGGACACGAACACCACCGGCACCTCGGGCTGCTCCTCCTGCAGGGCGAGGATGGCACCGAGGATCGCGTTGTCGGGGATGACCTTGCCGAAGCTCTTGCCGGCGTCGAAGTGGCTGGTCTGGAAGCGCAGCTTGCCGGCGCTGTGGGTGCCGCGCAGCTGCAGCCCATGCGGAAGCTGCAGCGCGATGCCTTCGGCCAGATGGTCCAGGCCCGAGGCCTGCACCAGCTCATTGAGGAAGCGGCTGACCTGGCGGGCGTTGCGGCTGGCCTCGCTGGTGCCTTTCTTTCCGTTGTCCAGTTCCTCGATCACCTGCATCGGCAGGTAGACATCGTGCTCCTCGAATTTGAACAGCGCGGTGGGATCGTGCATCAGCACGTTGGTATCCAGCACGTAGATGCGCTTGCCTCGGGTCATCGTCGATTCCTGGTGGTCGGACAGGGCAAAACCACCACGTCCTGCAGGGCAGGGTGGTGGGGGGTACGGTGGGCAGGGGAACTCACTGGGTCTGTTCGGCCTTCAGCGCGGCCAGCACGGCCTCGGCATGTCCGGCGACCTTGACCTTGCGCCAGGACTGCACGATGCGGCTTTCCGGGGAAATCAGGAAGGTGCTGCGTTCGATGCCACGCACCTGCTTGCCGTACATGTTCTTCAGCTTGATCACGTCGAAGGCGGTGCACAGCGCTTCATCGCCATCGCTGACCAGCGGGAAGGTGAACCCCTGCCGGCTGCAGAAGCTGTCGTGCGATTTCACCGAATCCCGCGAGACGCCCAGCACCGCGGCACCGGCCTGCTCGAAAGCGGGCAGCAGTGCGTTGAAGTCGCGGCCTTCGGTGGTGCAGCCCGGGGTGCTGTCCTTCGGGTAGAAGTACAGCACCAGCCAGCGGCCGGCGAAATCGCCCAGCGTGGCGTGGGCGCCGCCGGACAGGGCCAGCGGCAGGGAAAGGGTGGTGCTGTCCAGGATGTCGCCGTTGTTCATGGGGGTCTTCTGCCGAGCCTGGGGTAATTCCACTACACCTTCATGAAACGCCACGCGCCTGTGAGAGACGCGCGAAAAAAACTCAGAACTTCATCGGATCCATGATCGCGTCCAGGTTGAGGTGGTCGCAGAACTCGAGGAAATCATCGCGCAGCGCGGCGATGTGCATGTTGGCCGGCACGCCGATGGTGACCTGCGCGCTGAACATCTCCGCACCGGTCTGCATGGCCCGGTACCGGGTGCTCTGCAGGCTTTCGATGGTGATGCCCTGGCGGTCGAAGAAGTCGGCCAGCTGGAACAGGATGCCGGGCTTGTCGGCGGCGATCACTTCCACGATGTACGGCAGCAGGTTGGACTGCGCCTGCTTGGCTTCGGTGCGGTACCAGACCAGCTTCAGGCCTTCCTCGCGCTCGAGCCGGGTCAGCATGGCTTCCAGCTTGGCCACCGCGTCCCATGAGCCGGTGGCCAGCGCGGTCACCGACACATCGCGGCCGACGGTCGACAACCGGGCGTCCACCAGGTTGCAGCCGCTGTCGGCGATACGGCGGGTGACGGGCAGCAGGGGGGACTCCGGATGCGTCGTGTAGGCGTTGATCAGGAGATGGTTTTCGCTCGGGGCGGGGCGCGGCGTGGTGTCGGTCAAGGCGGTTCCGGGGGTGATGCGGGGGTGAGTCTGAATGCCCGCTCCGCGCGGGGATTCACCGGTGTCCAGCATACTTGCCCGCGCTTTCGCGCCGCAAGTAACATGCAGACGGCCGCGCCCGCGCCTGCGGGCCCGGCTTTCCCTTTGTCATGAGCAGCACGCCTTGTCTCTTTCCGGCCTCATCACCGCGCTGGCGACCCCGTTCCGGGCCGACGGCTCCCTCGACCCCGACGCGTGGCAGCGCCTGCTGCAGCTGCAGCTTGAAGGGGGTGTCCATGGCGTGGTCGTGGCCGGTTCCACCGGCGAGGCCTCCACGCTCTCCGATGACGAATACGACAGCCTGCTGGCCAGCGCCGTCGCCCAGGTGGGCGGCCGCGTGCCGGTGCTGGCCGGTACCGGCCTGTCCGGCACCGCCCGGACCATCGAGCAGACGCGCCGGGCCGCCGCCCGCGGGGCCAGCCACGCGCTGGTGGTGACCCCGCCGTACGTGCGCCCGACCCAGGCGGGCCTGCTCGCCCACTACCGCGCCGTGGCCGACCAGGGCGGGCTGCCGGTGGTGCTGTACAACGTGCCGGGTCGTACCGGCTGCGACATGCTGCCGGAGACGGTGGCCGAGCTTGCCGGCCATCCCAACATCGTCGGCATCAAGGAAGCCGTGGGTGATGGCGCGCGGGTGAAGGCGCTGCTGGCGCTGCGCAGCCCGGAGTTCGCCGTGCTCAGCGGCGATGACGGCACCGCGGCGCGGTCGATCCAGGCCGGCATGGACGGGGTGATCTCGGTCGGCTCCAATGTCCTGCCCGGCGCCTACCGGCGCATGTGTGAACTGGCCGCCGCGCATGACCACCCGGCCACTGAGGCGTGGGATGCACGCCTGCAGCCGTTCCACGCGTTCTGTGGCGTTGAACCCAACCCGATTCCGGTCAAGGCGCTGCTGCGCCGGCTCGGGATCGGCCATGATCTGCGCCTGCCGCTGCTGCCGCTGTCCGCGCAGCACCAGGGCGCGGCCGAGCATCTGGCCGGCGACATCGCCGCGCTTGAAGCCCTTTCCAGCCACTGATCTTCAGTGGCGATCCAGGAGATTCACATGCGTCACTCTGCTTCCACGTTCCGTGCCCTGTCCCTTGCCGTGCTCGCGCTCGGCGTGACCGTGGCGACCACCGGCTGCTTCAACCGCGGCGCCAAGGGCGATTACGCGCTGGCACCGGAGATGCGTCCGCTGGAAGTGCCGCCGGACCTGACCGCCCCGGCCGGTGCGGTCACCGCCGGTGCCGCCGGTACGCCCGTGCTCGCCTCGCAGTC
>Ga0207807_1000251_pt1 | contig 10994 bp, 8 predicted proteins | sample HigsolmetaGSP15D_FD_184843 | JGI IMG/M metagenome (GOLD analysis project Ga0207807, IMG submission 184843) | High solid enriched microbial communities from the Joint BioEnergy Institute, USA - SP1-5-D (SPAdes) | ecosystem: Engineered > Bioreactor > SSF (Solid state fermentation) > Aerobic >... | reverse complement strand
ACGCAAGGTCGTCGAGGCGGGACGCATCGACCTCTGGGTCGGCTCGTCGTGCGAGGACCGCGAGACCGCCGCCACGGTCGACGTGACCGGCGAGCACGTCGTCACGCCCGACGACGCCCGGATCGTCCCGGTGCGCGTCGTGGCGGACGCCGAGCTCGTCAGTCCCGGACGGTGAGGGTCGTGCTCACGTCGAGGGCGTCGGCCGACGGTCCCGCTGCGAGGCGGTAGTCCCCCGGTTGCACCCGCAGCGCCTCGCCGTCCCAGACGGCGAGGCGCTCGACCGTGAAGCGCACCTCCGCCGTCCGCGTCTCGCCCGGCTCGACCCGCACCCGGGCGTACCCGAGCAGCAGCCGGCGCGGCGCCGCGATCGGCAGCTCCGGTGCGATCGCGTAGAGCTGCACGAGCTCCTCGACCGCGCGCTCCGACGGGTTCGCGACGGTCACCCTCGCGGTCACGATGAGCTCGTCGTCGCGAGGGTCGAGGGCGGGATGCCGCCGGGTGGGCGCCGGGGCCGTCACCCGTCCGGCATCCGCCTCGACGGTCTCGTAGACGACGTGGCCGTAACCGAGCCCGTGTCCGAACGCGAAGGCGTACCGCTCGGGCTGGTGGCGGTAGGTCGCCTGCTGGCGCTGCGTGTCGTAGTCGAAGAGGTCCCCCGCCTGATCCGGGTGCGCCGGCCAGGACTGCGCGAGGCGACCGGTCGGCTCGCGGTCGCCGCTCAGGACGTCGAGCAGGCCGTGTCCGAGCTCCTGCCCGGCGTGACTCGACCAGACGACGGTCGCCGCATCAGCGGCATCCGCCAGCACGTAGGGGAAGCTCGAGACGATCGTGAGGACCGAGCGCGGATTGGCCGAGCGCGCTGCTCGCCAGAGGTCGGTCGCCGCGGTCGGCAGCAGGAGGTGCGGGCGGTCCGCGGTCTCGCGCCCCGACAGGTGCGGGTCGTTGCCGACGGCGACGAGGACGACGTCGGCGGATGCCGCGGCCCGGGCCACCTCGTCGAGGCCCGACGCCACCGTGTCGATCCCGAAGCGCGCGGCGTCGTCGAGGATGACCCCCTCGGCCACGAGCAGACCCACGTCGCGGACGACGCGCACCCACCGGCCCGAGCCGAGGTGCAGCAGCGACCAGGATCCGTCGTCGTGGACGTGGCGGCGGAAGCTCTCCTGCACGACCCAGCCGCCCACCCGCTCGGCGTCGGCCCGCATCGGCCAGACGCCGCCGGTGAGCAGGCGTCCGCTCGCGCGGGACCGGAGCGTCAGGATGCCGTCGCCCCAATCCGTGACGTCGAACAGGGCGGCGTCCGTCCGGGTGTCCGCCACCGCGTCGACGACTCCGTCCGCCGTCGCGGCGACGTAGCCCGACGAGGCTCTGAGCACGACGGTGTCGGCGCCGGTGACCACCTCGACGGCGGCGGTCGGGTAGCGGTCGCGCACGCCCGGAGCGAGGCCGACCGTGTACGGCGGGGTGCCGGAGTACCAGTCGGTGAGCACGACGTCGGCGAGCGGACCGATCACGGCGACGCGAGCGGGGTCGGTCAGCGGCAGGATGCCGTCGTCGTTCCGCAGCAGCACGACCTGACGAGCGACCGCCTCGCGGGCGAGCTCGCGGGCGGCGGAGGTGTCGATCTCGTCCGCGCCGATCGCGGCGTACGGATCGTCGTCGCCGTCGAACTCGCCCGTGCGGATGCGCATCTCGAGGAGTCGCAGCACAGCGGCATCCACGTCGTCGTCGGTGAGGAGCCCCTGCGCGAGTGCACCGCGGACGGCCTCGAGGCTCGGTGTCGGGTCGGGGCCGTCGTCGGTGAAGGAGTCCATGCCGCTTCGCACGAGCGCGGCGGCGCCGTGGATCTTGTCGGGCTGCGCGCGCTGGATCGACACGAGGAAGCTCGGGGCACCGGCATCCGAGACGACCGCGATCGACTCGTCGCTCCAGCTGCGCGCCTCGGCGACGAGCTCGGGCTGGGTGTGCGCCGGCACGCCGTTCACACGGTTGTAGGCGAGCATCATGCTGCCGGCGACCTTCTGCTCGATCGCCGGACGGAACGCGGGCAGCTCCTCTTCGTGGAGGGTGCGCGGCGACATCTCGGACGAGGTCGCGGAACGGTCGGTCTCGTTGCTGTAGCCGAGGAAGTGCTTCAGTGACGGCACCGTCTTCCACACGCGCGGGTGGTCCCCGCGGAGCCCGCGGCTGTAGGCCGCGCCGAGCTGACCCGTGTAGTGCGGGTCCTCGGAGTACCCCTCCTCATTGCGGCCCCAGGCCGGATGCCGGAGGGTGTTCACGACCGGCGCCCACACGTTGAGGTCGACGTCCGCACCCGAGGCGCGCTTGGCCCGCACCTCGGTCGCGACGAGGTCACCGACCCGCGTGACGAAGTCCGGGTCCCACGTCGCCGCGAGCCCCACCGGCTGAGGGAACACCGTCGCGACGCCCACCCACGCGAGCCCGTGCAGGGCCTCGCACCCCGTGTGGAACGGACGGATGCCGAGGCGCTCCACCGGCGGCATGGCCTGGTGGAGCATCGCGATGCGCTCGTCCGGGGTGAGCCGCTCGAGCAGGTCGCGGGAGCGCTCGGGCAGCGGCAGGTCGGTGCGCCGGAAGGCCTCGATCACCATCAGACGACCTCGAGCGAGACCGTCCCCGCCCCCACGACCGACGCCGTCCGCTCACCGATCTGCAGGCTCCACGGCGCTCGGGCGTCCGTCGACTCCGCGACGATACGGCCGCCCTCGCGACGCACGCGGAACACCGTCGCCGCGGCCCCGTCGTGCCCCGGAACGACCGTCTCGGCGTCGTACCCGTCGGGCAGCTCGAAGCACCGGAGCGTCACACCGTCCGCCCAGTCGTAGTCCGGCCGGTCCTCGCGTGCGCCCCACGGCAGCACCGTCCCCGGGCGCACCCGCAGGGGGACCGACTCGTAGCCGTGACGCTCCGCGTGCCACGTCCGCCCCTCCGCCACGTCGTGGGTCAGGAGCGAGGTCCACCGCCCCTCGGGCAGGTAGTACTCGACGCTGCCGTCCTCGGCGAACACAGGCGCCACCATGAGCGAGTCGCCGAGCATGTACTGGACGTCGGCGTCGTGCGTCGACCGGTCGCCGGGGAACTCGAGCACGAGAGGACGCATCATCGGGATGCCGCCCGTGTGCGCCTCCTCCGCGATCCGGGCGAGGTACGGCATGAGCCGCAGCTTCAGCCGTGTGAAGCGGCGCGTCACCTCGACCGCTTCGTCGTCGAACGCCCACGGCACACGCACGGTGCCCGAGCCGTGCAGGCGCGAGTGGGAGGACAGCAGACCGAACGCGAGCCAGCGCTTGAAGACACCGGCATCCGGTGTCCCCTCGAAACCGCCGATGTCGTGGCTCCAGTAGCCGAATCCGCTCATCGCGAGCGAGAGTCCGCCGCGGAGCGTCTCTGCCATCGACAGGAGGGTCGAGTCGTTGTCGCCGCCCCAGTGCACCGGGAACTGCTGTCCCCCGGCCGTCGCCGAGCGGGCGTAGAGGACCGCCTCGCCGACGCCGCGCTCCTCCTCGAGCACGCGGAAGACGATCTCGTTGTACAGCTGCGGGTAGTAGTTGTGCATGCGCTGCGGATCGGAGCCGTCGTGCCACACGACACCCTCCGTCGGAATGCGCTCGCCGAAGTCGGTCTTGAAGCTGTCCGCTCCCTGCCGCACGAGACGGCGCAGGTGCTCGGCGTACCACTCGGCGGCCTCGGGGTTCGTGAAGTCGACGATCGCCATGCCGGCCTGCCACATGTCCCACTGCCAGACGCCGCCATCCGTCGTCTTCAGCAGGAACCCGCGCTCCGCTGCCTCGGCGAAGATCGCGGAGCGCTGCGCGATGTACGGATTGATCCACAGCGAGACCTTCAGCCCCCGCTCCCGCAGCCGCGCGAGCTGCCCGTCGGGGTCGGGGAACATCCGCGGGTCCCAGGTGAAGTCGGTCCACTGGAACTCGCGCATCCAGAAGCAGTCGAAGTGGAAGACCGACAGCGGCAGGTCGCGCTCGGCCATGCCGTCGACGAACTCCGTGACGCTCGCCTCGTCGTACGCGGCGGTGAAGGAGGTCGTCAGCCAGAGCCCGAACGACCATGCCGGCACGCGGGCGGGACGCCCCGTGAGCGCCGTGTACCGCCGGAGCACGTCCTTGGGCTCGGGCCCGGCGATCACGTAGTAGTCGAGGGTCTCGCCGGGCACCGAGAACTGCACACGCGAATTGATCTCGGACCCGACCTCGAACGACACCGCATCGGGGCTGTCGACGAAGACGCCGTAGCCGCGACTGGTCAGGTAGAACGGGACGGACTTGTAGGCCTGCTCGCTCGAGGTGCCGCCGTCCGCGTTCCACGTCTCGATCGACTGCCCGTTCTTCGTGAAGGCGCCGAAGCGCTCTCCGAACCCGTAGACACGCTCCCCCGGTTCGATCGACAGCTGCTGGTGCACCCAGGTTCCGTCCGGCCCCGTCATGTGCCCGATCGAGCGCGGCAGCGACGTCGTGAGCACGCGGTCGCCCTGCTCGAACGCGACCCGCCACGCGCCGTCACGCGAAACGCGGACGCGGAGGTCACCGGCATCCAGCACCGCCTCCGCGTCGTCGACCGACACGGTCGGCGTGTACCCCTCCTCGCCGGTCACGGCGAAGTCCGGACCGCGGTGACGCGCACCGGCGTGACGCTGCACCCGCACCTTGACGACCCCCGGCGCGGGAGCCGAGAAGGTCATCGTGATCATGGCGCGGTTGAGCGTGTCACCACGGTGGCGGATGAGGGCGGTCGGAGCGAAGACCGTGAGGCTGCCCGCCTCGGAGTCGACGCGCACGTCGTCCACGGTGCTCGCGTACAGGCCGGTCACTCCGGGCCGCATGAGCCAGTAGCCGTCGGTGAACTTCATGTCCTTCGCCTTTCTGTCACGACGCGCGCATCCCCCCGGGGAATCGTCACGCGGTCGTCGATCTCGTCATTCGTCAACAGGTCGATCCAGGCTCCAGGCAGCGGGATCGTCGCATCGTCGTGGCCGCGGTTCAGCAGGAAGAGCGCGTCCCCCCGGCGGACGGCCTCGACCCCGTCGACCGGGTCGGCGAGCGCACCGTCGACACCCGCGGCATCCAGGACGTCCGCGATCACCGCGTCGAGCAGGTCGTCGGCGACGACGGCGCCCACGTACCAGGCCGCGCCCATCCGGGTGACGACAGGGCGCCCCGCGAGGTCGCCCGAGGCGAAACTCGCCAGCACCTCGGCACCGTCGGTGCGGAGGTTCTCGCCGAGGGTGTGAGCGACGGATGCCGCCCACCGCCCGTCCGTCGACGCGACGGCGACGCCGCCGTCGGGGAGCCCGACCCACTCCTCGCCGCTCACACCCAGGAGGTCGCGCAGTAGGACGGGCGACCGGCCGGCCAGGATGTGCCCGCGCTCGTCGGCGACCCCGCTGAACGGGCCGACGACGACCTGCGCACCGCGCGCGGCCGCCTCGCCGAGGCGGGCGGCGTCCTCGGGACGCAGGACGTAGCCGTGCGGCAGGAGCACGAGGTCGTAGGCCGACAGGTCCGCGCCGAAGGGTACGACGTCGACCGGGATGCCGCGCCGCCACAGCGGGCGATAGAACCGTCGCATCTGCTCGAGACCGTCGAAGCGCGACGTCGGCCGGGCGGGCTCGCCCGACGCCCACCACGACGGCCAGTCGAAGAGCACCGCCGTTCGTGCGGCGATCCGGCCGCCCACCACGGGCCGCAGCCGCTGCAGGTCGCGACCCTGACGGCAGACGCCCTCGAAGACCTCGGTGTCGGCCCCCGCGTGGGGCAGCATCGCGGAGTGGAACCGCTCCGCTCCCGCAGTCGATTGCCGCCACTGGAAGAAGCAGATCCCGTCGGCGCCGCGCGCAACCGCCTGCAGCGTGTCGAGCCGCGCCCGGCCGGGCGTCTTCGGGAGGTTGTGCGCCCGCCACTGGACGGCGCTGATCGCCTGCTCCATCAGCATCCACGGCCGTCCGGCGCCGAGTCCGCGCATGAGGTCCTGCACGAAAGCCGCGTCGAGCGGGCTGTCGGGGTCGGCGGGGTCGGGGTACTGGTCGTCGCTCACCACGTCGACGTCGTCCGCCCACGACCAGTAGTCCACGTGCGCGAACGCACCCATGAAGTTGGTCGTGATGGGCTGCGTCGCGCCCGCCTCGCGGATGGTGTCGCGGAGCTCGCGATAGCAGTCTCGGAGCTCGTCGGAGGTGAACCGGCGGAAATCGAGCGACTGGGTCGGGTTGATCAGGTACGGCGCGCGCCGGGGTGGCAGGATCTCGGCGACGTCGGAGTATCGCTGCGCCCAGAACGCCGTGCCCCACGCGCGGTTGATCTCGTCGATCGATCCGTAGCGGCGCAGCAGCCATTCGCGGAAGGCGCGCGCGGCCTCGTCGCCGTGGTCGATCTGCCCGTACTCGTTGCCGACGTGCCACATCCGCACGGCCGGGTGCTGCTTGTAGCGCGACGCGAGATCCGCCGTGATCGCGCGGGCCGCCTCGCGGTACACCCGTGACGACGGCGAGAACTGGTTCCGGGAGCCGGCGACGAGCCGTACGCCGTCGCGGTCGACCGGGAGGGTCTCGGGATGCCGGATCCCGAGCCACGGCGGCGGCGAGGCGACCGGCGTCGCGAGGTCGACGGCGATTCCGCCCGCATGCAGGAGGCCGAGGACCTCGTCGAGCCACGCGAACTCCCGCGCTCCCGGGGTGGGTTCGATCTCGGCCCAGCTGAACACGCCGACGGTGACGAGGTTGACACCGGCGCGCTGCATCAGGGTGATGTCCTCGCGCCAGACCTCGGGCGACCACTGCTCGGGGTTGTAGTCCCCACCGAAGAGGATGCCGCGCTCGGCCGGCAGGGCGCCGAAGGCCGAGTCGGGGGCGGATTTCATACGGGACGGGCCCTTCAGCGATTGTGGACGACAGTGTCGAAGCGCTTCAACGATCTCAACCTATACTAGCGATAACGACCGTGTCCATCGGCCCGCAGGGGCCACCTCGGAGCGGCCGAGCGAGCCGATACGCTCGATCCATCCGCGGTGTCGAGGTCGACGCCGCGGGAGAAGGAGGGGTCCATGACCACGATCGCCGACGTCGCTCAGGCCGCGGGGGTCTCGATCTCGACGGTGTCGTACGTGATGAGCGGTAAGCGTGCGATCTCGCAGGAGACGCGCGAGCGCGTGGAACAGGCGATGGCCGACCTCTCCTACAGCCCGCAGGCCAGCGCGCGCTCGCTCGCCTCGCGGTCGACGAGCATCCTCGGGCTCCAGGCGCCCATTCGAGCGGGCGTCGACGTGCACGTCGTGATGCAGGTCGTCGCAGGCGCCCTGAAGGAAGCCCGGGCGCACCACCACGACATCCTGCTGCTCACGAGCGACGACGCCGCCGGTGTCGAGCGCGCGGCACGGGCGGGCATGGTCGACGGAGTGCTGATCCTCGACGTCGAGACGAGCGATCCGCGTGTCGGTTCGCTCGCCGACCTCAGCATCCCGAGCGTCCTCATCGGTCTCCCCGACGCGGCCGACCAGCTCATCTGCGTTGACTTCGACTTCGAGGCCGCCGGCCGCCTCGCCGCCGAACGCCTCGCGGAACGGGGACACCGAACCGTCGCCCTCCTGGGCGCCCCGCCGCAGGTGCAGGCGCGGCACACCTCCTACTCGGACCGCTTGACCCGGGGCTTCCTCGCGCGGAGCCGCGAGGTGGGGCTCGCCGCGACGGTGTATCCGTGTCCCGCCGGCCCCGGAGCGACCGAGGTCGTCGACACCCTGCTCGCCGGCGCTCCCGCGACGACGGCGCTGTTCGTCCACAACGAGGCTGCGCTGCCGTTCATCGCGGCACGGTTGATGAGTACCGCTTCCGCGTCGCCGATCGAGATCGTCGCCCTGAGCCCCGCCGAACTCGCCTTGCACGTACCGGGGGTCTCCGACGTTATCGACCTCCCCGCCGAAGAGCTGGGCGCCGCAGGCGCCCGCACCCTGCTCGCCGCGATCCGCGGTGAGCGGCCCCTCGGCCCGGAACTCCTCGCCCCTCGATTCGCGCACGCGCCGGCGGAACCGGCGACGGTCTGAGATATGAAGATCGACCCCGAGAACCGCGCCGTCCAAGGCCTGTCATCGTTCCTCGAGTTCGTCGCCCTCAACATCCTCTTCCTGCTCTGCTGCGTCCCCGTCATCACGATCGGAGCGGCCACGAGCGCACTGTTGGAGGTGACCCGACGCTACGCCGACGAGGAGGGCGGTCGGCCGCTGCGCGACTTCCTCCCCGCCCTGGCGCGGAACTTCCTGCCCGCGACCGGACTCAGCCTCATCCTGCTGACGGCGAGCGTCGCACTCGCGTTCAGCGGCGTGTTCTGGCTGTCGGCACCCGAGCCGCTCCTCACCGGTCTCGCCGCCCTCGCGTTCGCCGGAGCCGCCTATGCCGTCGCTGCCTTCATCCACGCGATGGGGCTCGTCGCCGCATACCGGGCCCCGTTCCCCCAGACCCTCAAGAACGCCGTGCTCCTCCCGGCCGCGGAGCCGCTGCGCACGCTCGCGCTCATCGTGATCCCCGTCACCGTCGTGTGCCTCGTTATCGTCTTCCCGCCCACGATGTTCCTCGTCGCGACGATCGGCTTTTCGGTCGGGGCCTACGGCTGCGCGTTCCTCTTCCGGAGCATCTACCGCCGCCGCTCCGGCACCGTCGCCTGACGCCTCGCCGCGCTCAGAACCGCCATCGCTTCCAGGATGGTTGCCCTATCGCTCCTGACGTTGGCTCACAGGGAGCCACAGCATCGTCTGCTCCTGGATGATGAACCCACCGGGGGGAGTATCGGGGTCGTCGGCCTGCATCGAGCCGCCACCTGAGCGGAGCTGGGCGATCGCCGCGCTGCGCCGCCGGACCAGCTCGGCGCCGTCGGGGCGCTTCTCGAGCTCGCGCGTGAGCTCGGCAGTCATCCGCTCGCGCTCGGTGGCGATCTCCGCCGCGACGTCGAGATGCGCCATTTCCACCCCGTGGTCGATGTCCGTCGTCATCGAACGACCGCGTGCCCGCACGACACGGACGACGATCGCCGCGATCGCCGCGAGCGCGGCGCCGACGAGATAGGCGATCCGCACCCAGCCGTCCGCGACCACCCAGGCCACGCCCGCGGCGACGATCAGCAGGATGGCGAGCAGCGTGCTCTGCAAGGCGACCGGTCGTCCGAGCGGTCGCCCCCCAGCAGCTGCCACCGCCGCGACGACCCCGGCTCCCACGACCACGCTGACGATCGCGCCGGGAACCACGGTGTTCTCGATCCCGAGGCGGATGCCGTTGAGCATGCCGATCGGTAACACGGAAAGCAGCAGCAGGACGAACACGACGCGCAGGATCGCTCCACTGTGCGGGTCGCGCGCGCCGAAGCGCTCACGAAGATGCGCTGTGACGCTCCGCCGTGCCGCGCTGCTGGCCGCCGCGCCTTCGCGCCAGAGCCGGTCGACCAGGTCGCCGAGTCCCGCCGAACGCAGAACCGCGGCATCGACGTCCGCCCGGGTGAGTCGCTGGGGTGCGCGTGCACCGAAATCGAGGCCGGAGAGGCCGTCGGGCGACGAATCGGAACGTGACTCAGGCATCCGTGGCCCCGATGCTCGCGAGGAGCTGTTCGGCCACCGGCATCGCGAGAGCCAGCACAGGAGCGGAGAGAGGCGACATCTGTGCGACCGCGAGTTTGCCGTCGAGCGCAAAGACATACATGGTGCGGACCGTCTGGACGACTCGAGGTGCACCGTCTTCGGGGCCACGGTCGGTGACGACCGTCACGCGCCAGGCAGGCTCTCCGTGCAGCTCGAAAGGGGCGGCCATCGGCTCCCAGGTCGAGGGGGTCGCGGCCAGTGCGATCTGAACCGCTTCCGACTCGTTCGTGACGGCGGGGAGCCCCGGAACCAGCAATACGAGCGTTGCGTAGAGGCCGGCATCCGGCTCGCACAGGAACAGGACGGATCCGGACTGTGCGGCCTCACGGGTGAGGACGGCCAGCTCCGCCGCCATGAGGATGTCGGGGATCACCGATTCGTCGCGCCCGTCGCACAGGCTGTGAAGCCACGGCAGAGCATGCTCACGCTCGGGTACGGTCGACCAGATCCTGCTGTCGGCGGACAGCGTCAGCTCAGGCACGTCGCTCCCAGCGCACCGTCGAGACGATTGCGTGACTCAAGGTGGTCATAGCGGAGATCCCCTCATCATCGACAACGGCCGAATCTGCCGCCGCGAGCATCTCGGCGCGTAGGAGCAGACCGTGCGCAGGCTGGCCGGGAACGGGCAACAGGTAGTTCAGCGCGGTCGTCGAGACCTGTCCGTCCGCCACCATTACGTTGTCGTTGCTTCGCCAGTGCAGGATCCCGGCGATGTCTCCCAGCGGGGCAGCCCCGCGAGCCGCGATCAACTGCGCCCCGACCTCCATGATCGACCGGCCGACAGGCGCGTCCATCCGGGAGGCGGTGATCGAGAGGGGCAGGTAGTCATCGGGAGCGACGTCGACCTGCGCGAAGACGCGAATGATGTTCCCCTTGGCTGCTGATGAGGTCATAGTCTGGAACAGCTCCTCGAGCTGCGGGGCCACAGCGGCACGCTGCGCACCGGAAAGTGCCCGCAGTGACCGAGCGGCGCGCGCCCGCAACTCTGTCCCGTCCGGCGCAAACGACCCCCACCCGTCCGGAAGGACCACAGCGAAGCCCGGAACCTGCGGCGACGCACCGACGAGTTCGGCTCGGAGCGACATCGGAGACCTTTCTGAGAGAGGTGGTGCAGTCGAGCCTATCGAGCTTGCGATGCGGGTCCGGCCAGCACCGACTTGGCGTTCTGGCCGAGGCCGGCGAACTGCTGGATCGCCTGCATCGAACCCCAGAAACCCTCGGCGAGCGTCGACGGCATCGTCCCGGGTGCGAACCCGGCGAGGTTGCGGACGCTGTTTCCCCAGTTGCCCGTCCACTCGATGGTCTGCCACGCCGCCTGCGGTCCGAGGAACATTCGGAACATGTTG
>Ga0207807_1000248_pt1 | contig 11044 bp, 8 predicted proteins | sample HigsolmetaGSP15D_FD_184843 | JGI IMG/M metagenome (GOLD analysis project Ga0207807, IMG submission 184843) | High solid enriched microbial communities from the Joint BioEnergy Institute, USA - SP1-5-D (SPAdes) | ecosystem: Engineered > Bioreactor > SSF (Solid state fermentation) > Aerobic >... | reverse complement strand
AGCGTACCCGTATGTTGGAATAGTTTCACATAATATAAAAATTTTGTTAGGAAGCGTGTCAAAAAATATTTTTTTGACACCCCACCAACGGCTTAAACCGTTGATACATCAACATTTTTAGAGGGAGAGAATACTAAATGTCTGATTTTGGACGTATTGATGGAAAGACACAATTAATAGGACTACTTGCCACACCGATTAAGCATTCTTTATCACCAGCAATGCACAACTTGTCATTTCAAAAATTGGGCCTTAACTATGCTTATATGGCATTTGAAGTAGGGAATGAGCAATTAGCTAATGTTGTAAAGGGATTTCGTTCCCTAAATATTCGGGGCTGGAACGTATCAATGCCAAATAAAACAAAAATTCTAAACCTCTTGGATAAGTTGTCTCCAGCTGCCAAATTCGCAGAGGCTGTTAATACTGTTGTAAATGAAGATGGAATATTAATTGGTCATAATACAGACGGGATCGGATATGTTCGAGGATTGAAGGAAGAGGGTATCGATATCAAAGGAAAAAGGATAACATTAATTGGTGCTGGCGGAGCAGGAACTGCAATTGCAATTCAATGTGCGATCGAAGGTGCTTCTGAAATTCATATTTTTAACCGCATAGATGAAACTTTTGATCGTGCCGTAAAAAATGCAGATACTATAAACCGCAATATTCCTAATATTGATTGTATTGCAACGGCAAATTCAATGGATGAGACAGAAAAGCTTAAATATTATATCCAAAGAAGTGACATTGTAACAAATGCAACATGTGTAGGTATGAAACCTTTGGACGGTAAAAGTATAATACCTGATAGATCATGGTTACATTCGAACTTAATTGTATCAGATGTTGTGTATATTCCAAGAAAAACGAGATTATTAGAAATTGCAGAGTCTGCTGGTTGTAAAGCAATTAATGGCTTAGGCATGATGCTTTGGCAAGGGGCGGAGGCATTCAAAATCTGGACTGGGCAAGAAATGCCTGTTGAATATGTAAAAGAACAACTGTTTCCCGATCGGCTGTTAGATGTGAAACAAACCATGATTACAAAGGCCAAGTAGAAAATTTAAAAGGGCCCATAAGCAAATACCAAGAAAGGGCCCTTTGAATTATAACAATTTTTTATTTAAATATGAATTCAATCTGGACTTTATAAAAATTTTAGTGGGCTCTCCTATTTCTTCGGTATCTAGAACGGATTTTTCCTAAATTTTATAGCTCAAATTCAGTCGTACGGCTTGATCTGCCCAATCATACAATATGGATGGAAAATTTGCGACAACTTTTAATATGCTTTTAAAAAAAATTAATTCGTTTGGACTTCGTATTGAAATGGAATTTATGCTAGATTTTTATTTTTTTAGAATGCAATGTACAATATTCCTTTGCAAACTCTCGAAACAAACGAACGGCCGGGCTTAAATATTTGTTTTTTACGGATGCCAGATAAATAAAACGTTCATAAGGCGGATTTATGATTGGTATAGCTTTGACATCAAAATGCTTAAGCATCCATATATCGGGCAGCAACGCAATTCCGAAATTCATTGAAACCAAGCCAATAGCTGCACTGTCTTCCTCTACTTCATATATATTTTTGGGGGTAATATTAACCTCCAAAAATAAACGATCAATCAGTTTTCTAAGACCGCTCCCTTTGTTAAAAAACACAAACGGGTAAGGTTCTGTTTCTTTCAAGTCAATGCTTTTATAGCTTGCAAGAGGATGGCCAAAAGGGACTACAAGCACCAAATCCTGCTTAATTAATGGAATAAAGTCAATGTCCGGTTCATCTTCAATGGATGAACAGAATGCCAAATCGTATTTATCGGATTTTAAACCTTCAATTATATTTTTTGTAGTTCCCTGGCTAAAAGAAAATGAAATATTTTTATGCTTATCAATACTTAGGAAATCCTTTATCATTGTAGGTACAAATCTTGAGCCCAGCGTATAAATAAAAGATAGATCTATTCTACCCTTGTATGGGCTTACAAGGTCCGCGATTTTTCTCTGCCCTTCATCAAGAAAATTTATAGATTTTTCGACATATTCTAAAAAAATGTATCCGTATTTGGTTAGCCGGATGTTTCTTCCATTCTTTTCGAAAAGATAAACGCCTAATTCCTTCTCTAATTCTGTAATAGCATAAGTTAAGGTCGGCTGGGCTATAGATAGCTGTTCGGCTGCTAATCTGTAATGCTGTACTTTTGCTAGTACCCGAAAGTATTCAAGATGTTTCAAGTTCATTTTGTGATCATATCCTTTCAAATATATTGACCAAAGTTTGAATAAATATAGAAAATTTCTATTAATATTATAAAAAGTATTGGGTTTATTTTCAAGTCTATTTACAATATAATAAATTTATTAAAATTATAAATAAAAAATGCATGATTTAGAGAGGAGGAAATTGGACACATAGCTTTTCTAAATATTATTTTTATGTTTTTTGCTGTGAGTATGTGGAACTATTACGGCCAAATTCCACAATTAATTATCGTTTGTCTATTGTGGAAACTGATAAACCTATTAATCATTATATTTTCCAGTAAATAGTAATGAAAAGGAAGAATGCTGATCCGTTAAATTTGGGTTTAGTTCCTAAAAATGAAAGCGTATACTTTTAATCGTGAGAACTAGGAGGAAAAAAATGAAGAAACATCGCTGGACAATTGTATTCTTAATTGCTGTAGGTGTAATTGTTAATTACTTTGATCGAACGAATATGTCAATTGCCATGCCATTAATGCAAAAGGAATTTGACTTGACGCCAGGTCAAGTGGGAATATTTCTGTCAGCATTTGCATGGTCATACGCAATTCTTCAGTTGCCTGTAGGGACTTTACTAGATAAAATTGGGGTCAAATGGATAGCCCGTATATCTACATTAATATGGACTATTGCTTGTCTTTTAACTGCAATTGCTAGTGGATGGGGATTAATTATATTCTCCCGGATCTTATTGGGTATTGGGGAAGCTCCATATTTTCCTGCAGCTGCAAAGGCAGTAGGCCAGTGGGTTCCTCGAAATGAGCGTTCAAAAGCTATTGCGAGCTATGATGCAATGTCTAAACTTTCGAATGCGATTGGTACACCTCTAATCGCCATAATTGTAACTGCATGGGGATGGCGTGGCGGTTTTGTGGCAACTGGGATTTTGAGTTTACTCTATGCAATTGTGTACTGGATATGGTACCGTGAACCACATGAAGATAAACGCTTGGCGAAAGAGGAGTATGAGTACATTTTAGAAGGTGGCTCACAAAGTTCAGAAGAAACTTCTGGGAATGCCATTCAAAATCTGCGTTATCTTTTGTCAAAAAGAAAAGTGTGGGGTGTATTTATTGGATTTGCAGCTTATGGATATTCGTGGTTTTTATTTCTAACATGGCTGCCGGGATATCTTGCGGATGAGATGCATATGTCCATTTTAAAAACTGGCTGGTATTCAGCAATTCCATGGATTATCGGTACTATTGCGGAAATTTTGTTTGGCGGCTGGTTAGTAGACAAACTAATTGAAAGGGGTTACAACCGAACTCGTGTTTATAAAGTGTTTTTAACTATAGGTCTATTTTTGGGTTTATCCATCATCGGGGCAGCTTTTACCCATAATGCAAAGGTTGCAGTGTCTTTTATTTCAATTGCTCTTGCTGGCCTTGTTGTAACGTCTGCAGTTGCCTACTCCATTCCAACTTTTATTGCTCCTAAAGGAACTGTAGGGACTTTAACGGGGCTTCTCACCTTTGGAAATAATGCAATGGCAATTGTAGCACCAATCGCAACCGGATTTATTGTTCAAGCCACTGGCTCCTTTATGTATGCTTTCTTATTAGCAGCAGCAATTTTAATTGTAGGAATCTTGAGTTATACATTTCTTCTTACGGATCTCGACCCTATAGAAAGCACTAATTTTGAAACAATTCCAAGCAGGGTAAATTCTAATGAACAAACAGGAAATTAATTATTTACTTAACAACTATATAGTAGTTCTGTTCATTAAGACTACTAATTTATTTTCACCGTTGCTCAATTTCTTGTCCCTTTTTCGGAAATACAGTTTAATAATTTGGGATACTTCTGATATCTTAAGATTTGTCTGAATGGGCCATGTTTTGGGACATAATGCCGTTGAAGGTAAATTTGGCAAGCAAAGGATGAGCTAAGCCTTTTCCAGCATGCCACAGGAGATAAGTGGTACCCTTCAATTTTTCATACTAAATTTATAGATAAATATCAGAATTTTTAAGAATCTCTACTTAAAGGTGCCCCTCTTCCTGATTGATTTTCCTTCTCAAACATCGGGGCACCTTTTCATTTGTAATTTCATTTACTTTGGTTCAATTAAAGGGATGCATCACAAAGTTTGTATGGATATCAATTTTCTCCTATAAATTCTTAGCTAAGACGGCTTTCGAAATGAAGACTGATATTAATATCGAAACGATTGAAACAATAGAAAGAACCAGAAAGGAATAACTTTGGATCAGATATCCGCCTACACTGGAACCAAGGGTTAACCCGAGATATAAAAACGAGTTGCTCAAGGATGTCATGGTCGATCGGCTTTCCGGTAAAACTACAGCATTATAAGTCGTTAATTGGGGAACCCCTACCCCTTGAAAAAATGCCACTAAAGCTAAGACAATAATAAATAGGACTATGCTATGGTTGGTTAAGGCGAGTAATAGGTAAAGAACAGTACAAACAAGTCCGGAAAGAATAATGGTTTTTTTCATCCCTAAAGGTTTACTGATCCATCCCCCAAAAAATGAGCTTGCAAAATTACTTAAGCCGTAAGCGATAAAAACCAACCCGATACGATTCGTGGATAGTGAAAATGTGTTCTCGATGTAAACACCTAAAAAAGTATAAATTGCATAGAAACTATACATCCAAAACAACATCATAAATAATCCGAGCCATGCTTGCTTTTTTGCAATGATATTTTGATAGTGTTTGAAAATATTACGATTGGCTGCCCTATTTGACGGGATATCTTTTTTGACACTCACCATAATAATGAATAAAGCAATCAAAGAAATAATTCCCGAAATCCAAAACGTCCAATTCCAACTGGTAGAACCTGCTATAAAAGAACCAATCGGGACACCCACGGCAATTGAAAGGGACAATGCTGCCATAACCATCCCCATCACTTTTCCAACTTGTTCCCTGTTGAAATTCCCGCCGATATAGGCGTAAACATTCGGAGTAAACATGGCAGCTCCCAATCCGGCTAAGGCTCTTGCGGCATAAAAGAACCACAATTGATTAGCAAATCCACATGAGATGGTTGCCATTGTAAATACTGCCAGCCCTGCCATGATCATTTTTTTTCGTGATGACTTTTCAGAAAAGGGAGCAATGATCGGCGCTCCGATTGCATAAAAAGCGGCATATAATGTGACGGCCCATCCCATCCCTTGCGTAGTTGTATGCAGACCTTTTCCGATCACGGCTAACAAAGGTGAGATAATAAAGGAATCCAGACCGACAATAAAAACGGCTAAAAAGAAACTAAAAACAATCCATTTTTCTTTTGATGACATTCTTTCCGTTGTTGAGACATTTCCAGATACAAAGGTTACATTCTGTTTCATTTCACATTCTCCTTTCGTTGTGGAGAAATCATACCATGATTTTTCAAAATATTATTGTTTTATGTTGATGACGTGATAATATGTATATATGCATCATAAACGAGAGGGGTTTGATCTTTGAGTGAATATGGGAGTGTCATCAAACAAATACGTACAGGAAAAAGAATTTCTCAATCTTTTTTTGAAAAGAGGATATTATTGTCACAATCACAGTTATCCAGAATTGAAAGAGGAAATTCTGAGCCAACCTTTAAAGATGTGATCAATATTTTAGATATACTGCATGTCCCCATTGAGGAGTTTTTATATATTTCTAACAATTATTCGCATAACTGTTCATGGGAAGTGATCCTGGATGTGCAGGAAGCATTAAACACTAATGATGTAAATACGCTTAAAACGCTGAAAGAAAAGATTTACGAAAAATATCTCATCTCAAATGACTTTATGTATCATCATTATTTTTGTATTTGCAAAGCCCATATATTACGAATGGAAGATAAGAATGAAGAAATCAGTGAAATCATTAAACCCGTTAAAGAATATCTCTTAAAAGTTGATGATTGGTGTACATATGAATTGACCCTGCTGAAATACATTTTATTTTTCCTCGATAAGCAATTCGTTGAAAGAATCAGCAACGGCATTTTTCGTTCCATTGAAAAATATAAAGAGATGGAGACTGGCTATCAAATTTTTACGTCATTTATTTCGGCCCTAGCATTTTACTTCTTAAAAAACAGGGACTTTCAAAAATCATTATTGCTCTGCAATCAAGTATTAAATAGCCATACACCAAAAAGTGTCATGTTCGATGTGATTGAATTGTCTTTTATAAAAGGGATTGCGATTTACATGAGCGGAAGTAAACAATACGGGGCCCGGTTAATTAGAGAGAATTTTTCGGTACTGGTTAACACAAATTATTCCAGCTCACTGGCTAAATTCAAGGAAGTCCTGAATGAATTTGGAATGGGAGCCATAAATGAAAAAATGAACCCAAACGATGAAAGTGCGTAAACAAGGTCGATGGGTTAAAAGTTTGTCATTATGCTTCCATGGCTAAAATTGTTTTTTCACGGGTCATTTTCCCCCATGGCTTTTGAAATGGTTTGGTCGAATGATCACCGAACACAGCATAAGCATGACGGATATGGAAAAAGCTGAAAATTAACAAGGAGTGGAATCTATGAATTCAAAAGAAGTTGAAGCAGTTTTTACACTCCAAGCGTTTAAAAGATATGAATATTTTATAAAAAAGAGTGTTGATTATGAAGAAGTTTGGGGACTATACCATGATGGTTGGGCGATGTCTAAGGATGATAACGGATGTCCGCTTGTAAATTTTTGGCCAAAAAAAGAATTTGCACAAAAATGTGCAGTAGAAGAATGGAAAGAGTACCATGCAAAAAAAATTGACCTTTATGAATTTATGAACGAATGGTTACCTGGGATGAAATCGGACGGTATTAAGCCATCCATATTTTGGAATAACGTTGATTCAGTCGTAGTAGATACCGAAAGACTAAAAAAAGACTTGGATGAAGAACTTAAGAATTATTAGGTGAACCAAAACCGTTTTTCCTTTTTTTATCAGGATTTTTAAAGATCGAACCGCCCTTGAACCAGATCCGAGCGGCTATATTCATGAACCTTTTATTCGGACAACATCTTCCCTTCCCTGAGAAAAACTGCAATACAGTTGGATCTATACTGGAAGATGCCAAAATCACAATCAGGAAAGCTTATGCAGGATGGCATCGTTCCCACACTGAAAAAATAAGGCATATTGTACCTGCAAGACCTTAGAAAGAGGCGTAACAAAATGATAAATTTTTTTGTTTTGTTGGTTTAAAAAACCGAAACCTGTTTCACTTTATACTAAAAACAGGCCCGGGGTTAAACCAACAGGCCTGTTGGTTTTGGCTAAAGTAAGTTTAAATCTAAGCGTTGCTAAAAGGTACACGGCGAGCAAACAAAAAAATGATAATTTTTTGTTTTAGTGTTTTAAAAATCCGAAGCTTACTTCACTTTATATTATGAAGACAGGTCCGGGGTTAACCGTCAAGCCTGTGGGTTTTGGCAAAAGTAAGTTCAAAGCTGAACATTCGGTCAGGGGCTACAACGACAAGCGTGAAAAAAATGAAAAGTTTTTTGCTTCAGTGTTTTAAAAGCACAAAGCTTATTTCACTTTATAATAATGAAAAGCAGGCCCGGGGTTAACCGTCAAGCCTGTGGGTTTTTGGCAAAAGTAAGTAAAAATCTGAGCGGTTGGCCAAAAGGTACAATGACAAGCAAACAAAAAATGATAAATTTTTTGTTTCAGTGTTTTAAAAGTCCAAAGTCCATTTCACTTTATATAATGAAGACAGTCCCGGGGTTAAACCGACAGGCCTGTTGGTTGTGGCTAAAGTAAGTTTAAATCTAAGCGTTGCCAAAAGGTACACGGCGAGTAAACAAAAAAATGATAAATTTTTTTGTTTCAGTGTTTTAAAAGTCCAAAGCTTATTTCACTTTATATTATGAAGACAGTCCTGAGGTTAAACCACCAGGCCTGTGGGTTTTGGCAAAAGTAAGTAAAAATCTGAGCGGTTGGCCAAAAGATACACGTCAAGCAAACAAAAAAATGAAAACTTTTTGTTTCAGTGTTTTAAAAATCCGAAGCTAGTTTCACTTTATATAATGAAGACAGTCCAGGGGTTAAACTGCCAGGCCAGTGGGGCTAAAGCAAGTTCAAATTTTTTACGACATGTCTTGGACCGCCGCCTGCTGTCATTCCCCCGTCCACTGCCAGTTCGGCGCCGGTGATGTAGGAAGCGTCATCAGAAGCCAGGAAGGCAACGGATTTGGCGATCTCTTCAGGTTCGCCCGGACGCTCAAGGGCTGTGATTTCATTGAAAGCATCCACCATTTTGCTTGCAGCTTGCGTCAGCGGCGTGTAAACAAATCCCGGATGGACAGAGTTAACGCGGATGCCCCAATCGCTGAATTCCATTGCGGCAGCTTTTGTCATCCCACGAATTGCCCATTTGCTTGCAGTGTAAGGCACAGCAAAATAACCGGTCAGGCCGGCAATCGAAGACACGTTCACAATTGCGCTTTTCGGCTGCTCCTTCAACAGCTGGCAGGCGTGCTTCATGCCTAAAAAGACACCCGTTTGGTTAACGGCAATGACCCGGTTCCAATCTTCAAGCTCACAATCGGCAAACTTGGCCCGCTTATTGATGCCAGCATTATTGACTAGAATGTCGAGCTTTCCGAAAGTTCTCCGGATTGTTTCCATCACCTCTCCCCAATCTTCTTCCAAGCTTACGTCAAGCTGAATCGGAAGGACGTTTGTTCCGAATTGTTCTTTAATCTTTCTGGCAATCTCTTTTGATTCTTCCAACAACACGTCACCTAGAATCAAATTTTCTGCACCTGCTTCTGCAAACGTAATGGCCATTGCCGCACCAAGACCCCGCGATCCGCCGGTGATAAGTGCAGTTTTTCCTTGTAATTTTGCCATAATAAACGCCTCCATTCTATGTTGTTCTAAGTATACGCCCTTTTGTTTCCGCTTTCATAATTTCTTGCAGATATTCACTGCTTTGTAAAAAATTTGGAGGGTGTAACCGGAAAAACTGAGTCATGTTTACTTCATGATACCGAATATAAGTGCAGTTCTTATACGGCCAATCTTACAAACCGCTGATCACGTTTGGTAATTTGGATGTTTTTTTGTCTGTCCTGTTAAAATGACCTGAAAAAAATGATATTTTTTTGTTTCAGTGTTTTAAAAGTCCGAGGCTTATTTCACTTTATATCATGAAGACAGGCCCGGGGTTAAACCGCCAGGCCTGTGGATTTTGGTTAAAGTAAGTTCAAATCTGAGCGTTTGGCTAAAGGGTACAACGGGAAGCATGCAAAAAATGATAATTTTTTGTTTCGGTGGTTTAAAAAATCAAAACCTGATTCACTTTATATCCTAAAAGCAGGCCCGGAGTTAAACTGCCGAGCCTGTGGATTTTGGGTAAAGTAAGTTCAAATCTGAGCGTTGCCAAAAATACACGGCAAGCAAACAAAAAAATGATAAATTTTTTGTTTCAGTGTTTTAAAAGTCCGAAGTATTTCACTTTATATCATGAAGACAGGCCTGGGGTTAAACCGCCAGGCCTGTGGGTTTTGGCTAAAGTAAGTTCAAATCTGAGCGTTTGGCCAAAAGGTACAACGGCAAGCATGAAAAAAATGATAAATTTTTGTTTCAGTGTTTTAAAAGTCCGAAGCTTATTTCACTTTATATTATGAAGACAGGCCTGGGGTTAAACCGCCAGGCCTGTGGGTTTTGGCTAAAGTAAGTTCAAATCTGAGCGTTTGGCCAAAAGGTACAACGGCAAGCATGAAAAAAATGATAAATTTTTGTTTCGGTGTTTTAAAAGTCCGAAGCTTATTTCACTTTATATTATGAAGACAGTCTTGGAGTTAAACCGCCAAGCCTTTGGGATTGTGGCTAAAGTAAGTTCAAATCTGAGTGTTTGGTCAAAGGGTACACGGCAAGCATAAAAAAATGATGATTTTTTGTTTCTGTGGTTTAAAAATCCAAAATCTGATTCACTTTATATCCTAAAAACAGGCCTGGGGTTAAACCGCCAGGCCTGTGGGTTTTGGCTAAAGTAAGTTCAAATCTGAGCGTTTGGCCAAAAGGTACAACGGCAAGCATGAAAAAAATGATAAATTTTTTGTTTCAGTGTTTTAAAAGTTCGAAGCTTTTTTCACTATATATTATGAAGACAGGCCCGGGGTTAAACCGCCAGGCCTGTGCATTTTTGCAAAAGTAAGTTCAAATCTGAGCGTTGTAAAAAGGTACACGGCAAGCAAACAAAAAAATGATAAATTTTTTGTTTCAGTGTTTTAAAAATCCGGAGCTTATGCCACTTTATATCATGAAGACAGGCCTGGGTTAAAATGCCAAGCCTGTCTGTTCATTCAAGTAAGTATAAATTTTTTGCGACCTTTTGCCTGCGCTCCCTTTCATGATCTAGCATTCGGCGCCGGGGTGGAGAGGCCCCCGCCACCCCTGTATTGTAAAAACCTTCACAAAGGCCCTGCCTTGAAAGCTAAGTCAGGTTCACTTCAATATTGATTTTGTTATCCGTGATCGTGTATATATAATCTTTTGTAATCCATCTGGCATTTTTGATTGTGCAGTGGACGAGGTCAGGATCGTTGTCTTCAAGCAAAATTTCCAGCAAACTTTTTAATTCTATTAAATAGTCGTAATCCATTTTCATGAACGGGTTGTATCCGACTAAATAACTGGCACGCTTCAACAGTTTCACTTTTTTTGTTTCATGGCTGTGCCAAAAAATATCGCCTTGAATGATCAATTGGTTTTCCCGAAGGTTCTTCATGGCTTCGCCAACATAATTTTCTTCAATCTTGTAAACACCAGGTGT
>Ga0207807_1000243_pt1 | contig 11172 bp, 11 predicted proteins | sample HigsolmetaGSP15D_FD_184843 | JGI IMG/M metagenome (GOLD analysis project Ga0207807, IMG submission 184843) | High solid enriched microbial communities from the Joint BioEnergy Institute, USA - SP1-5-D (SPAdes) | ecosystem: Engineered > Bioreactor > SSF (Solid state fermentation) > Aerobic >... | reverse complement strand
CGCAAAACAGCATATCGAAAACGGGGACATTTTCCAGGTTGTCCTCTCACAGCGCATGAAAGGGACGCTCTCACACGACCCGTTCTATTTTTACCGGAAGTTAAGGAAAGCGAACCCGTCCCCGTACATGTTTTATCTCGACTTCGGCGGCTATGTCATCCTCGGGGCATCGCCGGAAAGCCTGATCAAAACGAAGGGGCGTGTGGTATATACGAACCCGATTGCGGGAACACGCCCGCGCGCCAATGCCTTGGAAGAAGATGAGCGCCTTGAAAACGAGCTTTTACACGATGAAAAAGAACTTGCCGAACATAAAATGCTCGTTGATCTGAGCCGGAACGACCTCGGCCGGGTGTGCGAGCCCGGAAGCATCCGGGTGCAAAAATACATGGAAGTCGAGCGGTTCCAGCATGTGATGCACATCGTTTCGGAAGTACGGGGAAAATTGCGGGACGGTTTTAGCGGAATTGATGCGCTCATCTCCTGTCTCCCGGCCGGCACGGTGTCAGGCGCGCCGAAAATCCGCGCGATGCAGATCATCAACAGCCTGGAAACCCTGAAGCGCGGCATGTACGCGGGAGCAGTCGGCTATATCAACCTGAACGGCGACATTGATTTTGCGCTCGCCATCCGCTCGCTCCTGATTAAAGACAACACCGCTTATTTGCAGTCGGGCGCAGGCATTGTCTACGATTCCGATCCGGAAAAAGAATATGAAGAAACGCTCAACAAGGCGAGATCGATTCTGGAGGTACAGACACATGATTTTATTGCTCGATAACTATGACTCTTTTACTTACAACTTGTACCAGTATTTATGCGAACTTGGGGAGGAAGTAAAGGTATTCCGCAATGACCGGATCACCGTGGATGAAATCAGAAGGCTCAAGCCGGAAGCGATTGTCCTCTCGCCGGGGCCGGGGGTGCCGGAAAATGCCGGTATTTCCATTCAAGTCGTCAAAACATTTTACCGGCAAATCCCGCTGCTCGGCGTCTGCCTCGGCCATCAGGCAATCGCCGCGGCATTCGGGGGAGGGATCACAAAAGCAAAAGAAATCAAACATGGCAAAACTTCGCTTGTGCGCCATGATGGGAAAGGAATTTTCAGCGGCCTGCCGGATCCGGTCGAAGTGATGCGCTACCACTCGCTTGTCATGGACCGGACAAAGATCCCGGAAGCCCTGGAAGTGGTTGCCGAATCTCTTGATGACGGCGAAATCATGGCCATTCAACATCAATCCGCCCCGTGCTTCGGCGTCCAGTTTCATCCCGAATCGATTGGGACGGAAACCGGCAAACAGATGCTTGAAAACTTTTTACGCGAAATCAGAAAGGATGAGAAAGTTGAAACCGTATCTTGAAAAAATTTTGGCACAAGAAGGGCTGACGTTTGAAGAAATGCGGGAAGCATCCCGCGCACTGTTTTCAGATGAAGTGACAGAAGGGGAGATGGGCGCATTTTTGGCCGTCTTGAAATGCAAAGGCGAAACGGCGGAAGAAATTGCCGGGCTGGTCGAAGTGATCCGTGAAAAAGCCGTGCCGGTTCCGTGCAGCGTTCCCGGGCTTATGGACAACTGCGGGACGGGCGGGGACGGCAGCCACAGTTTTAACATCAGCTCGACCTCCGCATTTGTGCTGGCGGCAAGCGGCGTGAAGGTCGCCAAACATGGCAACCGCAGCGTCTCAAGCCAGACCGGAAGCGCCGATGTCCTTGAAAAACTCGGGATTTCCTTGTCTTTCCCGGCGGAAGAAATTGAAGGCTTGCTGAGAGAAATCGGCATCGTCTTCCTGTTTGCCCCGAATGTCCATCCGGCCCTCGGAAAAATGATGAAAATCCGGAAAGATTTGCGGATCCCGACGATTTTTAACCTGATCGGCCCGCTCACAAACCCCATGAACCTGGAAACACAACTGCTTGGGCTTTACCGGCGCGATATGCTCAGGACGATGGCAGAGGTACTCGGCCGCCTTGGCAGAAAACGCGCGCTTGTTGTCAATGGCGCCGGCTATCTTGATGAAGCATCTTTATCGGGGGAAAACCATTTTGCGCTGCTCGACGGCGGGAAAATTACCACGTTTACGCTGACGCCGGAAGAAGTCGGTTTGCCGTATTACCCGCTTGAAGCGATCCGCGGCGGCGATGCGCAAAAAAACAGCGATATTTTGCTGTCAGTATTAAAGGGAGAAAAAGGCGCTTATCGTGATACGGTGCTCTTCAATGCCGGGCTTGCGCTCTTTGCTGCAGGGCGGGCAGAGACGGTAAAAGAAGGGATCCGGATTGCGGAGCAGGCAATCGAATCGGGCGCGGCACTTGAAAAACTGCACGCGCTCATTGAAGCGAGCCGGAAACTCACGCAGGAGGCGATTTAAATGGCATTTTTAGAAAAGATTTTAGCCGAAAAAGAAAAAGAAGTGGCCCGTATCAAAGCTGCAGGAAAGGCTTTTGCCCCAAACACGCGCAAAGCCCCTTCTCTTTATGAAACATTTATGCAGGCCGAAAAAACAAGCATCATTGCTGAAATCAAACGGGCCTCCCCATCAAAAGGGGATATCCGAACGGGCGTGGATCCAATCCGGCAGGCGCTTGCCTACGAAAAAGCAGGCGCCGGCGCCATTTCCGTTTTAACGGACGAAATCTTTTTTAAAGGGTCGGTGGAAGATTTGAAAGCTGTAAGCGATGCAGTCCGGCTTCCGGTTCTCTGCAAAGATTTTATCATCGACGAAATTCAGATCGACCGGGCAAAAGCGTATGGTGCAAGCGTGATTCTCCTGATCGCAGCGGCTCTTTCCCCCGAAAGGCTCCGTCAGCTGTACGATTATGCCCGAGGTGCCGGTTTTGAAGTGCTGATGGAGGTGCACAATGAAGCGGAACTGGAAACCGCTGTGGAAACAGGGGCCCGAATCATCGGCATCAACAACCGCAATTTAAAGACGTTTGATGTCGATCTCGGCGTTGTCGAAAAGCTTGCGCTAAAAATTTCAAACCCGGATGTGCTTGTGATTAGTGAAAGCGGCATCCGCACCCGGAAAGATGTCGTTCGCGCTGAACATGCCGGGGCAAAAGGGATTTTAGTCGGGGAAACGCTGATGCGTGCAAACGACCCGGAAACGGCAATAAAAAGACTGACCGGTCTCCCGGAAAAACGGAAAGTCAAGGTTTGCGGCATTCGCACGCTTGAAGCGGCCCGAGCGGCTGTCTCCGCAGGGGCGGACATGATCGGCTTTGTATTTGCCGAAAGCAAACGGAAGATTACACCGGAAAAAGCAGTACAGATTGCAGAAGCGTTGCCGGATTCTATCGAAAAAGTGGGCGTATTCGTCAATGAATCGCCTGAAAAAATGGCGGAAATTGCAGAGCGGGCTGGTCTCGATTACCTGCAGCTGCACGGTGATGAAACAGCAGAAGACGTCGCGCAAATCCCTTATCCGGTGATCAAGGCTTTCCCGGTAAGGACAGATGCTGATCTCGAAGCGATACACGATTACCGGTGCGATCTGGTGCTTTTGGACAGTGCCGGCGGAAAATACCGCGGCGGTAACGGAAAGGCGTTTGACTGGGAACTGGCAAAGGCGCTATCGGATGAGCGGGCGGTGGTGCTTGCCGGCGGGCTCACACCGGAAAATGTCGAAGCCGCGATTCTTTCTGCCCGGCCGCATATCATCGACGTTTCAAGCGGGGTGGAAACAAACGGGGAAAAAGACCCGGATAAAATCAAAGCCTTTGTGCAAGCAGCAAGAAAAGCATTTCAAAAATTAGAGGAGCGTGACGATAATGCAAACATACAAACTGCCTGATACAAACGGCCGTTTCGGGACTTTCGGGGGGAGATTCGTACCGGAAACCTTGATGCCGGCTGTTAACGAACTCGAGCAAGCTTATCATGAAGCCATGAACGATCCGGCTTTTCATGCGGAATTGGAGAAACTGCTGAAGCAATATGTCGGCCGTGAAACCCCGCTTTATTTTGCAGAAAACTTAACAAAGCTTGGCGGCGGCCCGAAAATTTTTCTGAAACGCGAAGATTTGAATCATACGGGGGCACATAAAATCAACAACACAGTCGGCCAGGCGCTGCTTACGCTTAGAATGGGAAAAAAGAAAGTCGTTGCCGAAACGGGCGCCGGCCAGCACGGGGTGGCAACAGCAACTGTGTGCGCGCTGCTCGGCCTTGAATGCATGATTTTTATGGGGGAAGAAGATATCCGCCGGCAAAAGCTCAATGTATTCAGAATGAAATTGCTCGGCGCAAAGGTCAAAAGTGTGGCGCAGGGCAGCGGCACATTGAAGGATGCGGTCAACGAGGCACTCCGCTACTGGGTTGCCCATGTGGAAGACACGCACTATATTATGGGTTCAGCAGTCGGCCCGCATCCGTTTCCGCAAATTGTCCGTGATTTCCAAAGTGTGATTGGGAAAGAAACGAAAAAACAGATTGTAGAACAGACAGGCAAACTCCCTGATGCAGTTGTCGCATGTGTCGGCGGCGGCAGCAATTCGATTGGCATGTTTTATCCGTTTGTGGAAGATAAGTCCGTAAAATTGTTCGGCGTGGAAGCGGGCGGCGCCGGCCTTGGAACAGGAAAGCACGCGGCGTCTTTAAGCGACGGCAAACTCGGCGTACTTCACGGCATGAAAACATATCTGCTGCAAAATGACGACGGGCAAATCCAGGAAGCGTATTCGGTATCGGCCGGGCTTGATTATCCGGGAGTCGGGCCGGAACACAGCTATTTAAAAGAAACGGGCCGGGTTACGTATACGTCCGTGAACGATGATGAAGCATTGGATGCATTCCGGTTGCTTTCAAGGACAGAAGGCATTATCCCGGCCCTGGAAAGCGCACATGCTATCAGTTTTGCGCTGAAACTGGCAAAAACAATGGGGAAAGACGAAACAATCGCCGTTTGCCTGTCAGGGCGCGGGGACAAAGATGTAGAAGCAGTCAGCCACTTGCTTGGAGGGGAAAACAATGGGTGAAATTCCGGTACTGGAAAACATACATGGTAACGGTTTTGCGCTGCAATCGGCCAAAACGATCGCCGTTTGCCTGTCGGAGCACGGGGACAAAAATGAAGGAGCGGCCAGCCGCTTGTTTGGAATTGGTAACATTCCGACACTGGAAAGCACACATGGTAGCAGTTTTGCGCTGAAACCGGCAGAAATGATCGCCGTTTGCCTGTCGGAGCACGGGGATAAAAATGGAGGAGCGGTCAGCCGCTTGTTTGGAGGGGAAAACAATGGGTAAACAAAAATTGGAAGCACAGTTTGAAACGGTTCTTGCACGCGGTGATCAAGCGTTTGTCCCTTATATTATGGCAGGGGACGGCGGAATGGAAGAGACGGAGAAAAGGCTTGCGTTTTTAGAAGCTTGCGGGGCAACGGCAATTGAACTTGGCATTCCGTTTTCCGACCCGGTCGCGGACGGCCCGGTCATCCAGGCGGCAGGACTCCGTGCTTTTAAGGCAGGTACGACAATGAAAAAAGTGCTGGACCATTTAAAGGCCCATCCAAGGCAAGTTCCGATTATTCTCATGACGTATTTCAACCCGGTTTTTGCCTACGGGCTGGAAAAATTTGCAGCAGACTGCGCGAATGCTGGTGTTGACGGACTGATTATTCCAGATTTGCCCATCGAGGAAGAAGAGGGAATTGCCGGAGAACTGGAAAAATGCGGCCTGGCGCTCATCCGGCTGGCTGCAATTACAAGCCCGAAAGACCGGCTTGAGGAAATCGCCTCCCGTTCAGATGGGTTTCTGTATGCTGTCACGGTCACCGGTACAACCGGCACCCGTACAAATTTTCACGACAATATCGAGGATTACCTGGATTTCTTATCAAGCATCAGCCGGGTGCCTGTTCTTGCCGGCTTTGGCGTTTCCAGCCCGGAGCAGGTCCGCCGTTTAACCCGTTACTGCAGCGGCGTGGTGGCCGGGAGCAAAATCATCGAGCTCTTCCAGCACGGGGAAACGGAAAAAATCCGCGCGCTTGTGGAAAGCGCAAAGCAACAAGCAGCACCAAACCAGCTGTAAAAATGCCTGTACGCACGCGCCGAACCGGTTTACGCACACGGTCGTCCGTGCTCCAGTTGAGTTTCCACAGGGTTATACACATCTTGAACTGGTAAAGAAAAGGGATTTTTCTGGTTATCCACAATATCCACATTTTATACACAAAAAATGTGCACAAATTTATGCACATCAAATCATATTGGGAATAAAGGTATTGAAAGGTTTATGCACATCATCCACAAAAAACGGGAGCCCTCGTGGAAAGGCCTCCCGTTTTTTATTTTACCGCCTGTTTTTCGCTCTTTTTGCCGCAGCGTCGGAACGGGCTTGTGCTTCCAAATCTTCCCCGTCTGCGAGTTCCCTCGAATATTCAATGTCTTTCCCGTCTATTTTCATGTTCTTCGGTACTTGAGGCAATGTTGCTTTATTTTTATCGCGTGTTTTATGCTGATGTCCGCGGCCCATTTAAAAAACCCCTTTCAAGCAGTTTGCGGTTGCCCCCGCAAAACTACTTTTTGCGTAAAAGGTTTTTCTTAAACAGGTAATTATTTGTGCCAAAAGTATGCAGATATTGCCATTCCCACTAGCGTAAGTTCTTCTTAAACAGGTAATTATTTGCGTCCGCTGTCCGTGTATCCTCCGGCCCGGTCGGCTTTTTTAAATTCACGCTGGTAAGTCACTTCCTGCATGCTTCTTAATGTGCTTTTCGTCTGAACTTTTTTATCTTTCGGCATTCGTAAAACCTCCTTTTTGGATTATTGTTCCCGGTCATACCGCTTTCTACACTTTCAATGGTAAAATAGACAAGGGAGGTATGCATGTGCCGGTCATTACAAAAATCTCAGTTCAAAAAAATAATAAAGAACGATACAATATTTTTCTTGACGGCCAGTACCGATTCAGTGTTGATGAAGAAGTGCTGGCACGGTACCAGCTTCTAAAGGGGAAAGAATTGGATGAGCTTGATATTGAAGCAATCCTTGCCGAAGATGATATCCGGAAAGGCGTCAACACCGCCATCCATTTTCTTTCCTATCGGATGCGGTCGGAAAAAGAAGTGCGGGATGATTTGATAAAAAAGGAATTTGCGCCGGAAGTCATCCGGAGTGTCATATCAAAGCTTTATGAAATGCAGTATCTGGATGATGCGGAATTTGCCGCAAGTTTTGTACGAACACAAATGAATACAACACATAAAGGGCCTGTTGTTATTAGAAGGGAACTTCAGCAAAAAGGCATTGCACCGGAGCTTGTGAAAAAGGCGCTTGAAATTTTTGATGCGGATCAGCAAGTGGAACACGCCCTTGCCCTTGCAGAAAAACTGTCCAGGCAGCATGCCCGGTTGTCAGAGAAGCTTTTAAAGCAAAAAGTGGAGCAGGGGCTTGTCGTAAAAGGTTATCCACCTGAAGTGATTTCCGCTGCGATGGCGGCGCTTCATATTGAAAAGGATGAAGAAGCGGAGTGGGAAGCCCTTCTTCAGCACGCTGAAAAAGCAAAGCGCAAATACGGTAGACTTTCGGGATATGCATACAGGCAAAAAATGAAGCAGTTTTTATACCGGAAAGGGTTCCCGGTTGATTTAATAGACCGCTACTTGCGAGAAGAGGAGGATGGAGATGGAAAAAAGATACAGTGAAATGAGCGCGTATGAGTTAAAGCAGGAAATTGCACGATTGACGGAAAAAGCGCGCAAGGCCGAACAACTGGGTATTGTGAATGAGTTTGCTGTGCTTGAGCGGAAAATTGCGATGGCAAAGTCTTATTTGCTGGACCCGGCTTCTTTTCAAAAAGGGGAAATTTATGAAATTGAAGGAGACCCCGGCGTCTATTTTAAAATTGATTATATTGACGGCGTCTTTGCCTGGGGTTACCGGGTTAGCGGGGGCAAACCGATCGAAGCCCTCCCGATTTCGATGCTAAAACAGGTGGATTGAATGAAAGTTAGGACGGATTTGTCGCGGGTTGACATGTTTTTTATAGGGGTTCAAAAGGGGTGCACGTTGCCAGTCGGAATGTCTTTTATAGGGCTCAAAAGGACAAAAGTGGTGCACGATGCTGGTTGAAATGTCTTTTACAAAGGTGCAAAAGGACAAAAGGGGACACGTTGCCGGTTGAAATGTCTTTTACAAGGGTTCAAAAGGACAAAAGGGGGCATGTGGCCGGTTGAAATGTCTTTTATAGAGGCGCAAAAGGACAAAAGGGGACACGTGGCCGGTTGAAATGTCTTTTATAGAGGCTCAAAAGGACAAAAGGGTGCACGAAGCTGGTTGAAATGTCTTTTATAGAGGCTCAAAAGGACAAAAGGGTGCACGAAGCTGGTTGAAATGTCTTTTATAGAGGCTCAAAAGGACAAAAGGGTGCACGAAGCTGGTTGAAATGTCTTTTATAGAGGTTCAAAAGGACAAAAGGGTGCACGAAGCTGGTTGAAATGTCTTTTAGAGGGGCGCAAAAGGACAAAAGGGGACACGTGGCCGGTCGAAATGTCTTTTACAATGGCGCAAAAGGACAAAAGGGGACACGTTGCCGGTCGAAATGTCTTTTATAGAGGTTCAAAAAGACAAAAGCGAGTACGTTACCGGTTGAAATGTCTTTTAGAGGGGCGCAAAAGGACAAAAGCGTATGCGTTACCGGTTGAAAAGTCTTTTATAGGGGTTCAAAAGGACAAGAGGGGGCACGTTGCCGGTCGGAATGTCTTTTATAGGGGCTCAAAAGGACAAAAACGTGCTTGATTGCGGTTGAAATGTCTTTTACAAAGGCTCAAAAGGACAAAAGCGTGCACATGGCTGGTTGAAATGTCTTTTTTATAGGGGCTCAAAAGGACAAAAGGGGACACGTTGCCGGTCGGAATGTCTTTTATAGAGGTTCAAAAGGACAAAAGCGAGTACGTTACCGGTTGAAAAGTCTTTTATAGGGCTTCAAAAGGACAAAAGGATATACGATGCTGGTTGAAATGTCTTTTACAAAGGCGCAAAAGGACAAGAGGGCACGTGGCCGGTTGAAATGTCTTTTACAGAGGTTCAAAAGGACAAAAGGGTGCACGTGGCCGGTTGAAATGTCTTTTATAGAGGTTTAAAAGGACAAAAGGGTGCACGATGCTGGTTGAAATGTCTTTTACAAAGGCGCAAAAAGACAAAAGCATGCCCGTCCCATGTTGAAATGTCTTTTACTGAGGTTCAAAAAGACAATGGATTCGCCTCCTTTTGTCTTTCATCCTGTTTATGAAAGACATTTCATTCCGCGGATCGTCTCCATTTGTCCTTCATCGTGTTTATGAAGGACATTTCAGCTTGGGGTGCGTCTCCTTTTGTCCTTCATCCCTGTTATGAAAGACATTTCATCCCGCGGATCGTCCCCTTTTGTCCTTCATCGTGTTTATGAAGGACATTTCAGCTTGGGGTGCGTCTCCTTTTGTCCTTCATCCCTGTTATGAAAGACATTTCATCCCGCGGATCGTCCCCTTTTGTCCTTCATCCTGTTTATGAAGGACATTTCAGCTTGCAGTTCGCCCCTTTTTGTCCTTCATCCCGTTTATGAAGGACATTTCATCCCGCGGTTCGTTCCCTTTTGTCCTTCATCCCAGTTATGAAGGACATTTCATCCCGCGGATCGCCTCCTTTTGTCTTTCATCCCGTTTATGAAGGACATTTCAGCTTGCAGTTCGCCCCTTTTTGTCCTTCATCCCGTTTATGAAGGACATTTCATCCCGCGGTTCGTTCCCTTTTGTCTTTCATCCCGTTTATGAAGGACATTTCAGCTTGGGGTGCGTCTCCTTTTGTCCTTCATCCTGTTTATGAAAGACATTTCAGCTTGGGGTGCGTTCCCTTTTGTTCTTCATCCTAGTTATGAAAGACATTTCATCCCGCGGTCCGCCCCTTTTTGTCTTTCATCCTGGTGATGAAAGACATTTTGAAACGAAGCCTATCCTTTAATGTCCTTCACCTTTTCACTTTTTGCCTGTTCCCGGAAGGCTTTCCAAATTTTTTGATGGGGGACAGGAAATGCGAACGTTTCAATCTCATCAGGAGGCACGCATTTTAATTCATTCGTTTCCTGTACCTGATTTAAAATTTTCCCGTGGTATACCCGGATATCCCAAATTAAATGGGTGAAAACATGGCGTATTTCCGTAAAATGTTCGGTTTCAAGCGCTGCTTCAATTTTAAAAACATCTCCAAGATAGTCCTTCAGCACCTGTCTTGCCGGCAAAACGGTGCTTTCTTCCACTTGTACAAATTCCCACATATTTGCAAGCAGCCCTTTATCCGGACGCTTATGGATCAAAATGCGCCCGTCTTCATCTTCCAAAACGGCTGCCTGAAGCCGGATCTGTTTCTGCTTTTTCCCTTTTGATTTCACAGGCAGCTCATCAATGGTTCCCTCTCTAAACGCCCGGCAATGCTCCCGGACCGGGCAAAGCAGGCATGACGGCGATTTTGGTGTGCAAACGAGCGCCCCGAGTTCCATTAAAGCCTGATTAAAAAAAGACGGATTCTCCCGGGAAATCAGCTTGCGGACGACTTCTTCAAAAACCTTTCTTGCAGAAGGCTTTGCAATGTCTTCCCATATGGATAAAATTCTTGCCAGCACCCGCATCACATTGCCGTCCACAGCCGGTTCCGGCAGGCCGTATGCAATGCTTAAAATCGCACCGGCCGTATATGGCCCTACGCCTTTTAGCTTCGATACCTCCTCCGGCGTGTCCGGAACCGTGCCGCCGTAATGTTCCTCCACTTCTTTTACAGCAGCGTGCAAATTCCGGACGCGCGAATAGTAGCCGAGTCCTTCCCACGCTTTTAGCACTTCATCTTCACTGGCATCCGCCAGCGCTTCAATTGTCGGGAATTTTTCCATAAAACGCCGGAAATAGGGGATGACGGTGTCCACCCTTGTCTGTTGCAGCATGATTTCCGATACCCAAATTTTATACGGGTCACGGTCCTCCCGCCACGGAAGTTTCCGCTGTTCCCTTTCAAACCAGGAAATCAGATCATCTTGAAAAGATTTTATATCAAAGTCGTCGATTGGCAAATTTTTCAATGTTTAACTCCCCCAAATGATTGCTATACATTTTATAAACGGGAAAAATACAATCAGGAAATCCTGAATTGACCGCTTCTGTCTATTGCAATTCTTTTTAATTTACCATATGATGAAGGCATATGA
>Ga0207807_1000238_pt1 | contig 11297 bp, 9 predicted proteins | sample HigsolmetaGSP15D_FD_184843 | JGI IMG/M metagenome (GOLD analysis project Ga0207807, IMG submission 184843) | High solid enriched microbial communities from the Joint BioEnergy Institute, USA - SP1-5-D (SPAdes) | ecosystem: Engineered > Bioreactor > SSF (Solid state fermentation) > Aerobic >... | reverse complement strand
CCCCCTCATTTTCAAAGGGGGGATATTTTCAAGCGGTGACAGGGCACAAGACCACGCATATTGATTTATATGTACTGGGGCGGCCCCCATTATCGGAGGCCGCTTCGCCCTAGTTCGCCTTCACTTATTCATTTACACAAAATATTTTACATTCTCTTAGACTTAGCAAAAACTTGAAGGGCTTTAGTAAATATTCAATGCAAGGGTTATATAGAAAATACTAAAAGAACTTTGCATTTGAAAGCTGATTGAATGCATAAAGAATAACCAAGTATTTTCGCCGATGTATTCTTTTATATATTAAGGCAGAGCTTGCTGACAAATGGGATGTAAGCCAAAATCAGATCCGTTCAGCAAACCCTAGTTCATGAATCGGACAGTTCATTCAATCTTGCATTTAAAGCATTTAGCTTTCTTTGGCGCTTAGGTTCGTTATCTTCAGCATTAGCTACTTTAAAGAGTTGCCTCACTTCCTTTTTGGTTGCAACTTTGTGTTGTACGCAAAAAAAACAAAAATCTTCAAGTGTATCTTGTATAATGAGCTCGGGGGTATCGTATTCACTGGCTGCTGTGCATATTTCTTCATCATGGATAATTTCTCGTATCTCATAATCATTGCTGCAAATGATTCTAGCTTGCAATAACATTGCAGCAGCCAATGTGTGAATTTCACCAAGATTGCTTGTGCTTTTAAGTATCATTCCAAGATTTCTCTTTTTTTCATAAAGCCTCTTAAAGCTCTCTCCAATATATCGTTCATAGTAACGATATATTTCAAATTCATCGTGAGAAAGACATTGTACATCATCCGGATCAAAAAGTTGCCACCTTTGTTCATGTATTTGTTTCTCCGCCACTGATCTGTTCAACAGGAGTTCATTCAAAACTGAGATATGGATGTATACATCCTCGTAAAGCTGATTTATCCACCCGATGACATCGCTTTTTTTATAAGCAGCCGCGAGTTGAATCATGTTGGTATCAATAAAAACTTTCCCTTTTCTCACAAATCTTCTTCCTCTTCCTGTGAGATCATGCGTTCACGATTTGTTTCCATTTGATATCTTATCGCCGTTTCCGGAGAGATTTGAGCCAATTTTCCAGATGCTTCTGCTTTATTTAATAATCTTTTTTCAACAGCTTCAGCGATAACGCTTTCATATTTGCTAAAGCTTTTAATGGGAAAAGGCTCATCAAGCGGGCTGTTTGCGAGATGGTGTGCTTTACGAAGTGAAATCCACTCTTTTTCTTTTATTGCTATCAAGCGGCGGGATTTTGATAACTTTAATTCGAGTATCCGTCTTGCCACAGCTTCGTATGGTGCTGCGGCCATGTCAGCAATCATGATGATCGCTTTTTCTTCTCCAAAGTCCTGTTTCAGTCTCCCCCATAGCAGACGGACAAGCGAGGCAGGCATCATTACCGCTGCAGCAAACCGGTCAGCTGCTCTTTCATGGTCAATTTCTTCACTAATGACTTCTTTATATCCTAATAAATGCCAAAATTCATGTGCAACTGTAAAATATCTTATGCGTAAAGGCTGCCGGGTATTGATGGCCACAAAAACTTGTTCCGAATCAACATTTACAGTAGCGCCGAAATATTCGTTGTCCGGCACATCTTGAAAAATAACATGTGATATTTCTTGAAGTTTTAACTCAATCCCCGGGCCGATAAATATTTCGGCGCCAAAATGATCAGTTAAAAATTGCCCGGCGAAAGCTTCACCAACTTGTTCCGACTGTAACTTCAGCTTACTCATATGGTTTCTCCCCAGTAGCACGATTGATCTCCTCAATCCGTAAACAATCTTCAATTGCAAATAACATATTTTCCAACTGGCGTTTGGCAGCCCTCGAATTGGCTTTCCCGCGTAAAGAAAGTACATAAGGTTTTTCTGAACGATCTTCAGCTAACAATTCTTCAACGGTAATCCCCATAACTTTTGCGACTTGAGCCATTCTGTTTGGAAGAAATTGCCGTTTTCCTGTTAAAATATGTCCCATTAAGGATTTACTGATTCCTACTTCCTCAGCAAGATCTTGAATGGATTTTCCTTCCGTGTCAAGCCAATCTCTCACTTTTTTGATTGCCGCTTCATTGGCTTTATTCATGAATTACACTCCCTCAATTATTCCTATATCTTTATTATATACAAAACCACGCAAAAAGTGTAGACGTCTACAAAAGTTGCAGCATAGTATCTCCCTTGTTTGGGATACCTTATACGAATACACTATTCATTGCATTTGGTAATAATTGACCAATATCCCCAGCTTAAAACACCAGCTGAAGGCGATGGAATTTTCACCTAAAACGATCTATCATTCCAGGATATGGAGAAACGGCCCCCTACCTGGAGGCCGTTTCGTCTTACTTCACCTTTACATATCGGTATTTGCTTTTATTCCCTGCCTTGTCTTTTGCATAAATCTTTAATGTGGAACCTCTTTTTTGCTTCTTCATATGCACCGAATAGGTTCCTTTTGAATTTACCGTTGCTTTTCCGACGTAATGGCTGCCGTTGTAAACATAAACCGTAGCGTACTTTTCCGCCTTACCGGAAACCTTTGTTGATTTGTAAGTGACCTTTCCTGCTGTTGGAACGCCAGGGGCGGTTTTATCTGCAACCTTAAACGATTTGCCTGCACTTGTATTTTTGGATTTATCTGTCGCGTAGGCCATCAGAGTCGTTCCAGCCTTTTGTTTCGATTTGATCCTGATTGAGAAGTTGCCTTTACTGTTTGCTGTCCCAGTCCCCAGCACCGTTTTACCACGTTTAATCGTCACTTTTGCGCCGGCTTCTGCTTTACCTGTAATCGTTGTTTGATTATCACCAAACCGATTGACGGACGGGGCCGATGGTGCTGTTTTGTCTACCACTTTGAACGATTTGCCTGCACCCGTATTTCCCGCTTTATCTGTCGCATAGGCTGTTAGAACCGTTCCTGCCTTTTGCTTCGATTTAATTCTGACTGAAAAGCTACCCTTACTACTTGCTGTCCCTGTCCCCAGCACCGTTTTACCACGTTTAATCGTCACTTTGGCGCCGGCTTCTGCTTTACCTGTAATCGTTGTTTGATTATCACCAAACCGATTGACGGACGGGGCCGATGGTGCTGTTTTGTCTTCCACTTTGAAGGATTTGCCTGCACCCGTATTTCCCGCTTTATCTGTCGCATAGGCTGTTAGAACCGTTCCTGCCTTTTGCTTCGATTTGATCCTGATTGAGAAGGTGCCTTTACTGTTTGCTGTCCCTGTCCCCAGCACCGTTTTACCACGTTTAATCGTCACTTTGGCGCCGGCTTCTGCTTTACCGGTAATCGTTGTTTGATTATCGCCAAACCGATTGACGGACGGGGCTGATGGTGCTGTTTTGTCTACCACTTTGAACGATTTGCCTGCACTTGTATTTCCCGCTTTATCTGTTGCGTAAGCTGTCAGAGTCGTTCCTGCCTTTTGCTTCGATTTGATTTTGACTGAAAAGCTACCCTTACTACTTGCTGTGGCTGTACCCAAAATCGTTTTTCCGGATTTAATCGTTACGGTTGACCCAGCCTCGGCTTTACCTGTAATCACTGTTTGGTTATCGCCAAATGGTTGAACCGTTGGCGCTGCCGGAGCCGTTTTGTCAATGACCGTTACCGTTGTTTCACCGCTCTTATGCCCTGCTGCATCTTCCGCATAAACGACAAGCTTCGTTCCTGCTTTTTGTTTTGCGATTGATACCTTGAATGCACCGGTATTATCGGCCTTTGCCGTGCCTAAGACGTTCGATCCAGATTTTACCGTTACTTTCGCGCCCGCTTCTGTGGTTCCTGTAACCGCAGTGCTTGCATCGCTTACTTTATTCACTTTCGGCGCTGCTGGAGCTGTTTTATCAATGACCGTTACCGTTGTTTCACCGCTCTTATGCCCTGCTGCATCCTCTGCATAAACGACAAGCTTCGTTCCTGCTTTTTGTTTTGCGATGGTTACCTTGAATGCACCGTTATTATCGGCCTTTGCCATACCTAAGATGTTTGAGCCCGATTTTACTGTGACTTTCGCGCCCGCTTCCGTGGTTCCTGTAACCGCAGTGCTTGCATCACTTACTTCATTCACTTTCGGCGCTGCCGGAGCCGTTTTGTCAATGACCGTTACCGTTGTTTCACCGCTCTTGTTCCCTGCTGCATCCTCTGCATAAACGACAAGCTTCGTTCCTGCTTTTTGTTTTGCGATGGTTACCTTGAATGCACCGTTATGATCAGCCTTTGCCGTGCCTAAGATTTTCGAGCCCGATTTTACTGTTACTTTTGCCCCCGCTTCCGTGGCTCCTGTAACCACAGTACTTGTATCGCTTACTTCTCCGACTTTTGGAGCTGCCGGAGCCGTTTTGTCTTGAACAGTGACGACGGTTTCTTCACTCTGATTGCCCTTACTGTCTTCTGTATGCACATGCAGTTCTGTTCCGGCTTTTTGTTTAGGAATGCTGACCGAAAAACTTCCATTTGAATCGGTAGAATCGGAACCAATTTCCTTTCCGCTCACCGCTACTTTCACAGTCACATTCGGGTCGGCCGTACCGGTAACCACTGTGTCATTATCCCCAACCGTTTGAACGGACGGTTTTGACAGGGACGTTACAGCGCCTGCATCTCCTTTTTCAAGAAGCGTATAGGTGATATCGGTTCCTTTGTCAGAAGGAACTTGAAAATCATCTTTGGAGCTTAAAGCTTTGACGATGGCTCCGCCGCCTTTTATATTGATGGAGGAGCCGCTGTAGGTTTTTACTTTCAGCCCGTCAAAAGCAGTATCCCCTTTAAATCCGTAAAGACCGGTATCTTCTTTCAAGACAAGTGCAGCACGGAAATCTGTCATAAACTGGCCGAAGCTAAGGTTTGGATCAATGTATTTGTGGATGATATTCTGCACTGCTTGATAATCAGTATGCGGATCATTAATCAATTCCTTATAAATCTTGTTTCCTTGTCCGCACTGGGCCTTTAAATACTCCATAAACAGGTATGACAATGAATAGTTCGCCAATGTGTCACCCTCATAATCCCAATACAAAAGCGAATGGCCTTTTGTAATGTCCGCATCTTCATTGTAGTAATCGATCCGGTCATTCAACGGCGCACCGGTGTAAATTTGTTCAGCCGCCATCGAGAGGCCCTCATCCATCCAAGTATCCGTGTCGGTCAATCCTTGTACAAATACTTTCTGGTTAAAATTAATCATATGTTGAAACTCATGCGCCAGGGTAGAATAAGCTTGCGAAACATCTTTCGTCGCAGACATACCCATCAATGGATAGGTATCAATATAAAAAATTTCCGACTCATTGGAATAGCTGTAATGATACAGGTCGCGCGGAGAAAAATACCCAGCCACATAACCGCCGCTACCACTAAATCCATCTTGAATGTCATAGCATAATATATTGACCTTCCCATTCTGGTCGACATCAGATGGCATTCCAAAGTTGTCGACATCTGATCGATAGATTTTATTATCGAATTCTTTTCCAAGTAATGCTGCTTCATCCTCTGTAATATCGTTGTTGTTCACCCAAACGTTGGCGTGATCACCGCTATAAAGAAGCGTTGCAGAAATGGATGAAAAATCGCTGGTTTCTATATTTTGAACATAGAACGATTTGCTGTCCCCTTTAACATAATCTTTTTTAATCGATTTTGTTTCTTTTTTCAGGGCTTTATTTTGGTTTTTCTCTGTATCAAACGGTGCCACGTAATCCATACGATATGCGGACGGGCTGAGTTTTTTGCTTTCGGCATAAGCATCGTTATTAATGCGGAAAGAACCGGTATATTCAGAGTTTGAACCATCAGGAAATTCATTGCTGATGAGTTCATAGTAATTCGTATCTCCGCTACTTGCCTGCGCACCTATCGGCAACCCAACGATCAAAGAGAACGCTAACAATACATAGAGTACGAATCTCACTTTTTTCATATAACTCCCCCCTAATCTGGTGGATCTCACTCCCAAGTTTGCAGAACCCCTTCATATTAAAAAGGAAATGAAAACCACTTTGTTTAAAGTTTACAATATTTTCTAAATATTGTCCAGAGTTTATCAGAAATTCTTCCCTCTAAATTTTTGGAGATAGGATAAGCAAAAACCCCGGAATTGGAAAAAATTCCAGGGATTAGCAAAATACTGAATGTAAATTTTTTATAGAAATACTTTTTACTTGAAAACTGTTTCAACGGATAAAAGAGGGTAAAGCGACTATTTTTCGAAAAAAAGCCAACATACGGTACATTTAGCAAATTGAATGTGCTGCAGCCCCCTCATTCCTCCCTTAAATCAAACAACTGGTGATTGATCGCGACGGTGTGCGGATAAACATCTTTATAAACCTGATAAAAATCCCGGTAACGCTTCACGTTTTTCGGTACCGGCTCAAATGTCCGGCCTGTCCGGATAAAGGCGGCTGCACAATCTTTGAGGGAAGAAAACCACCCCAATCCGCTTGCTGCAATCATGGCGGCGCCCATCCCAGGACCTTGTTCATTCTGAAGTTTGATGACTTTTGCCTGAAAAATATCAGCTTGAATTTGCAGCCACAGGTCACTTTTCGCACCGCCGCCGATGGATATCACGGTATCGATGTTCTTGCCATAGTTTCGAAAAATTTCAACGCTTTCATTGATAGAGAAGGCAATACCTTCCATCACTGCACGGGTAAAATCCCGCCTGGTATGTGAAGAATCAATGCCTGTAAAAGTGCCGCGGATTTTTGCATCGGCATAGGGCGTTCTTTCCCCGGCAATAAACGGTGTGAAAAGCAGCCCGTTTGCCCCGATCGAAGAATGCGCGGCTTCTTCCAGCAATGTTGCAAAATCTTCGCCTTTTGCGAATGTATCCTTAAACCAGGACAGACTGTATCCGGCGGCGAGTGTAACACCCATTGTATAGTAAGCATCTTTCTGTCCATGATTAAAAAGATGCACTTTGCCGCCAAAGTTTTTATTGCTGTCTGATTCATATGAAAGGAATACACCGGATGTGCCAATGCTGCAAAGTGCTTTACCTTCTTCTAAAATGCCGGCGCCAATCGCACCGCAGGCATTGTCCGCCCCACCGGCAAACACTTTGGTCGCAGGAGAAAGGCCGCACGTCGCAGCGATGTCCGGCAATAATGTGCCGACTTCTGCTTCCGTCTCAACAAGCGGCGGGCAAATGCCGGCCGGGATGTCAAATGTGCGCAAAATATCCGTGCTCCACGATTGATTGACGATATCTAACAACAGGGTGCCCGCTGCATCCGAGTAATCCATACCGACCGCCCCGGTTAACCTGTAACGGAGATAATCTTTTGGCAGGAGAAAGACACGCGTTTTCCGGAAATTTTCCGGTTCGTACTGCTGGACCCAAAGTATCTTCGGGAGTGTAAATCCTTCCAAAGCCGGGTTTTTTGTAATTTCCAGCAGCTTACCACCCAGTACTTGATCGATTTTTTTGCATTGTCCCGTTGTTCTTGTGTCGTTCCAAAGAATAGCATTACGGATGACTTGCAGATTTTCGTCCAGCAGCACAAGCCCGTGCATTTGGCCAGAAAAACTGAGCCCTTCAATTTCCTCGCGGGGAACCCCGGATTTTTCCGTTAGTTCTTTCAAAGCTTCAACTGTTTTTTCGACCCACTGTTCCGGATCCTGTTCGCTGTAACCCGGGTGTGGCTGCATTAACGGATAGGATTTGGAAACAGATGAAACCACCTGTCCATTTTGGTCAACAAGCAATACTTTAACAGAACTTGTCCCAAGGTCGACACCGATTGCATATTTCATCATAATCTCCCCATTGAATAAACCGGCCGGCCTTCATCCAGGCAGACCGGTTCGAAATTTTATGCATTTACACTTTGATAGGCTTCTTGCACAATATAATGGTTCAGCGTGTTTTTCAGTTGTTCCAGGCGGCCGGATTGGTTTGTCATTTCCTTTTTATCAATAATATAGTTTTCAAGTGATTTAAAATCGGCTTTGCCGGAAACAATATCGGCGCCGATGCCTTCTTTATAGCTGCTGTACCGTTTTTCGATAAAGGCATCAAATACCCGGTCTTCAATCAGCCGGTTCGCCACTTTTAATCCAAGGGCAAAGCTGTCCATGCCGGCAATATGGGCATAAAACAGATCTTCATCTGTGAACGAGGCGCGGCGTGTTTTTGCATCAAAAAAGACAAAATTGGATGAGTGCTGTTTTAGCGAAGCTATTAGAACTTTTTCCTGAAAGACTTGGTGATCGTAGTTAATGTTTTTCAGGGAATTAGTGTTCAGGGACGAGCTCGGTGACCATTCCGCCGGACATGATATGGTGTGCTCTCACAAAATTAACTTACATCTATTCTAAAAAATCGACAACTGGCGGGTGGTGACAGGCACCCAACACCAACTTTAGAAGTGTATCAATCATTCCTGTTCTATTAACCAATATATTCATACTTTGCCCCATCTGAATACTCTTGTAAATATAAGATTCTATCTTCTTTTTTAAAGTTCTTAATTATATTTAATGTTTCATCAGAATATGTTAACTCTGTCGAAGACCACTTAAACCTTCTTGTTTGATCATAAAATCTCATTTCGAAAAATCTGTCTTTTTGCTTTTTCCTTGTATAGGAACCTTTATTAAAGATATTTTGAGATACTATTAACTCTAGTGCGATTTGTCTTATGGCATTGTATGCAGGATTATTTTTTGCTGAATTTCCAGAGCTATCTAACCAACCTAATGAATTAAGCTTTGTTAGTTCAGCATACTTTTCATCCAGAACTGAGTCGACATGGGCTCCTCCATCTTGATTAGCTACATAGCAGACTATGTCTTTCCTTGTAAAAACATTCTTTTTGTCATCAAAAATTATTTCATTCCACCAATCATCATATTTTAAAAGAAACGTTCTACTTCTTGGGATATTTATTGGTCTAAAAAATAGACCTGTTTCATTGCTCTCTAACATTAATAGTGTCCAAGATGATACTAAATTAGATGGTGTGTATAATAGAGATGAAGACCATAATGGAAAATTATTCTTAAAACCAGTTTGTTTTATTAATGGATGAGAGGTTTTGGTATCATGAAAAATTACTCTAAGGCTAGTAGCTATCCTTCTAGCTTCTATTTCTAAACCTTCATCAAATTTTTTTGATGATGAATTTATAAAGTGTAAATGACTATTCCATTGTTCAATCAATTCTTGGTGTTTTAGCTTATATTTTGCCATTAAAAAATCTCCTTTCGACTAGTGGCCTTTGAAGAAAAGACAGCTCAGTTACAATTTATTAGTACAGTATCTTTATTTTTCGGTAACTAGGGGAAAAGCCAGTTTACATCTTAGACTTTGAAATTTCACAGTTCGTATTTAATGAATTGCAGATCTATAACCTCCAATCTCCTTCAATTAATACTAATCACAATTGTTACCAAACCTCATACATTCCCTGTTGGAACGTCCGTTCTATTTAAAGAATAGATAAATAGATATTGATTACTTTGTCAATAACATTCTTCTAGACTTTGAATATTGATTAGGTATTGATTAGGAATTATGATAGCAGTATAGGAAAGTCGGACATGAGAATGTGAAAAATCCTTATGAATAGCATTTACAGGAAGAAATTTAATAAAACTGTCTTATTCCAAAAGCCACACAAATACAAAAAAAGAAACCAACTCTTTCTCTTTAAGGTGGCATGTGAACAGTATCACAGTGAGATCAAGTCAGAGCTGGATCAGGAACGTTTACCATCCGAAATATATGAAACCGAAATATATGAAACCAATGTGCTTATTCTCGATTTTGGTTTATTTGCGTATAACCTGCTTCTCATGATCGGGCAGGAAATTTGAAACAACAAGATACCTCCCTAAAAAAGAAATTGAAGAGAAGAAGAATCCGAATGGTCACCCAAAACATGTTCATAGCGGCTTCAAAATTGGTATACCAAGGACAGCAATGGAGACTAAAAGTCAGCAGTCAGCAGAAACCAACAAATGGCGTCAAACCGTAGAACGACTCTATTTTGTCTTTTTCTAACGTGGGCAGAAATCCACTTGTCAATAAAGAGTTTTACAAAAAATTGAGAAACCCGGCATGTCTAAAAATTACGGACACATTTCAAACATCCAAAACAGAAAATTACATTTAAACAGAAAATCAGTCTCTTTTTGAAACTGAATCCGGGGAATCTACCTATAACGCCGTTGGTTAGATTTTTGTCACAGATTCAGGTTATCCTTTAGCTCCTGTTTTTTTACCTCTATGCTCTTCAATAAAGTTTTTTCAATTAGATTCAATGTTTCGAGTGACTCCACATCTTGGCGTATAAAACGAATCGTTTTTTTGATCGTTTTTGGAGATTGATCAAAAGACTTCATACACATTTCTCCTCAGTTCTTGGATTATGTAATTTATGTAATATGTAAAGTATACACAAATAAAGGTTAGTGTAGAGCTACGGTCATTATTTTACGGATAGACTACATTAGGGTTTGCTGAACGAATGAGATTCTGTCAGATACAAGCCAAATTACGGTTAAAAAAATATAAAATAGTGTTGTGTAAAAATTTCAAAAAAAGAACCCTGAGCTTCCGCTCCAGATTCATTATAAGGAATTGAAGGGCTACTACTGTTTCACTGGTCTCCTGAAGGCGTGCTCGAATAAGGCCTAGCCCATACTTGCGCTTGCCTTCGCCAAATTTGCTTTCAACGGCATTACGTTCGGAGGCATCCTGCCTTGCCACGCGTTCTAAGGTTTTGTCTTCCGTTTTGGATGGGCGTCCCAACCTTGGCCCACTCAGACGAATGCCAAGAGATTTACAGTATGCTAGGTTGTCACGGTTTCGGTAGATTTTATCTGCTAAAATCGCTTCTGGATAAAATCCGAACCGGTTGTAGTAGTTCTCAATAGATTCTCTAAGGGTGATCCCTTCATTGTAATTTTCCCAGTCGAGTTGCTCAATCAAGGCATAGCCATCTACAACGCTAATGGCGACTTTTGAGCCGAATTCCACGTTCGCTTTTGCCTTGCCACGCACAATTGGACGGACATGCGGCTGGGAAATACTCACAATCCGGTGGTCAATCCGATGTGTTTTCTTTTTGTACATTTCTGCCTGTTGGCGGTAAAGTTCATGAATCACGAGGAGTTGTCGGTATTCATCTTTGCTCAAAAGAGACAGGGAGCTTTGGGAAATGAGATTTCCAATGATCTCCAGATTCCGTTTCACATATCCAAGTTGTTTGCCGACAGCTTTCCGGATTTTCCGGGCTCCAGCTTTGC
>Ga0207807_1000235_pt1 | contig 11553 bp, 9 predicted proteins | sample HigsolmetaGSP15D_FD_184843 | JGI IMG/M metagenome (GOLD analysis project Ga0207807, IMG submission 184843) | High solid enriched microbial communities from the Joint BioEnergy Institute, USA - SP1-5-D (SPAdes) | ecosystem: Engineered > Bioreactor > SSF (Solid state fermentation) > Aerobic >... | reverse complement strand
AGACAAACAAGCCGAAAGCAATCACCCCGACTGCCAGCGTCGTCATTACTTCCACACTGTCCCAGCCTTTCGTGCCGCCGGTTGAAAATCCGTATAAAATACCGCCGAAACCGAGCGAAGACAAAATGACACCGATTTTATCGAGTTTCGGCCGGCTCGTTTCCGTCACATTTTTTACAAAAACAAAAGCGAAAATCAAGTCAATGATTGCGATCGGCAAAATGATGAAAAACAGCGTCCGCCACGAATGGTTTTCCACAATCCACCCGGAAAGCGTCGGGCCGATTGCCGGTGCAAAGTTCATTGCGACGCCGAAAATCCCCATCGCAAAACCGCGCCGGTCAGGCGGAAACAGCACGAAAATAACGTTTGTCATCAGCGGAAAAATAATCCCCGCTCCGGCCGCCTGGACCACCCGGCCAATGAGCAGCACAGAAAACCCGGGTGCGACTGCACAAATCAGCGTCCCGGCCGCAAACAGCCCAATCGAGAACAAAAACAGCTGCCTTGTTGTAAAGCGGCTCATAAGGTACGCCGTGACCGGAATGACAATCCCATTTGTGAGCATGTAGATCGTAGAAAGCCAGTTTGCCGTAGAAGCAGAAATGTGTAAATGATTCATAATTTGCGGGAGGGCAACATTAATCAGCGTCTGGTTTAAAAATGCCACCAGTGCGCCGGCCATCATCACCGCAAAAAAAGGGACAATCCTGATAGAACTATTTTTTACATTCATTGTTTCCATTCCAATCCCCCATTCATGATTTTAGTGTAAACGTTGTATACCGGAACTATGCCGGAAATGCAGATGGTTTTTCGTTTGGCAGAAGTTTTGAGGAAAACTCCCGCCACTCGAGCGGGAGAAAGAAAGCGTTTCGATTATTTAGAGAGGGTAAACTTTCGGTACTCTAAGTATTTTATTCATTTTAAGCCGGAAGTCAAGAGAAAAGATCACTTAATCAGGGGAATGCAACTGCCTGCCAAAATTTAATTGATTTTGCATTTGAAAGAAGTGATGTATTTCATTTGGTGATCAGAAAAGAATTTGGCCCGCTGAATGATGATGATCCTGTGTTAAAGGAATTGCACCCATTTCTAAAAGAAAAGAAAGAAACATCTAAATGGGCAGGGACTGAGTTGGATGGTGAAACGGCGTATGTATATTATTATTTTGCAAATGAACTGTCCAAGGATAAAATTCTAAAGTATTCTAAATCCCTGTTTGGATGGGAACAGCCGATGCTTCCTGAGGATCTTTCTTTTTACAAATCGGAGAATCCATGGCTGCTGAGCATTGCACATATGAAATTGATCGGTTGAGAAAATAAAAGGCCTTCGCATCAGTTTCGAGGAGGACGGGGAGTAAAACATCTGCCTTTTAAAAGGCGGTGTTATTGCAAGAAAGGTTAACTTGAGAATTTGCATGATGGCTCCATTTTTCACCAGGCCCGTAAAAAGGCCGGGGCGATGGCGATAAACTTGCCATATCCCGCGGCCCAAAAGCCGGGAATTGCAAAATAGGAATTGACAAACCCGGCCGGAACTGCCATAATAGCAAGGACAAAAGATGATGAATGCCTTTAAAACAGTCCCGTGAGGCTGGCAAGGTTCCGGATAAATGTGCACTTCCATGCACCTTGCTTTCATTCGGGCAAGGTGCTTTCTTTTTACCAAAAGGGCACTTCCTGGAAAACCCCTGCCTCGCATTTTACCAATCCATTGAGGGGGAGAAATATGGAACAGCATGAAATTCAAGTCAACCAAAAACTGCCATTTCTCAAAAGCCTGCCGCTAAGTTTTCAGCATTTGTTTGCCATGTTCGGTTCGACCGTTCTCGTTCCTGTCCTGTTTAAAGTCGATCCTGCGACCATTTTATTCATGAACGGGATCGGGACGCTGCTTTATATCCTGATAACAAAAGGAAAAATCCCGGCTTATCTCGGGTCCAGCTTTGCTTTCATCTCGCCGGTATTTGCCGTTCTTGCAAAACATGCGGGCCTTACCGGATACAGTTACGCATTGGGCGGATTCCTTGCAGTCGGCATTATTCTTGTCATCATTGCGCTTATCGTTAAAATTGCCGGCACGGGCTGGATTGAGGTTGTCTTTCCGCCTGCTGCAATGGGCGCGATCGTAGCCGTTATCGGGCTCCAGCTTGTCCCGACCGCTGCCCAGATGGCAGGCCTTGTCCAGTCGGGTGCTTCCGTGAAACACTGGAGCCCGGACCCGCAGACCATCACGGTTTCCTTATTAACACTTGCCATTACAGTAGTCTGCTGGGTCACCCTGCGCGGCTTTCTTAAAATCATTCCGATCTTAATCGGGATCATTTGCGGCTACTTGATTTCCCTGGCATTCGGGATTGTCGACCTCAAACCCGTCCAGGAGGCAGCCTGGATTTCATTGCCAACGTACTATCCAATCAAACTGAACTGGTCCGACATCATGATGATTGCGCCGGCAGCGCTCGTCATCATTCCGGAACATATCGGCCACTTAATCGTTACAGGCAATATTGTCAAAAAAGATTTAACCAAGGATCCCGGGCTTGACCGGTCTTTGCTCGGAAACGGAATTTCCACAATTATATCCAGTTTTGTCGGTGCCACGCCAAATACGACGTACGGCGAAAATATCGGTGTGCTCGCGATTACGCGTGTCTACTCCACATGGGTGATCGGCGGCGCTGCGGTTCTCGCCATTATCCTTTCCTTCTGCGGAAAATTGGCGGCGCTCATATCATCGATTCCGCAGCCGGTTATGGGCGGCATCTCTCTCCTCTTGTTCGGTGTCATTGCGGCAAGCGGCCTGCGGATGCTGGTCGAACAAAAAGTGGATTACGGAAAATCACAAAATTTGATTCTGACCTGCCTTGTGCTCGCTGTCGGCTTAAGCGGCGCAACGATCAATATCGGCACCGCCTCATTAAGCGGGATGGGGCTTGCAACAGTTGTCGCCATTATCGCAAGCCTGTTCTTTAAACTGCTGAATTTGCTCCATTTGGAAAACGAATAACTAAAAAGGGGCGCCCCAAAAGCCGGAAACTGGCGGATGGGGCGCCCCTTCTGTAATATTGGGCGGTGCGCGGAAACCTGCATACCATTTGCCCGGCCCGCTTTTCCGGCAGCTTTTCGGCGGCCACAAGCACCATTCAAAAATACGAAAAAACCCTTATTTATAAGAAGAAGCCCGGTATCCGTCATGGGAAACCGGGCTTTTTCTTTGATTATCGGATCAAGTTCGTTTTAGCCAAATCAATTAATTCATTGGCACGGCCGTTTAATACGGCTTTCAGCATCCACAGCGTAAAGCCGTGTGCTTGTTCATACGTAATTTTAGGCGGCAGGGACAATTCCTGGCGGTTTACGGCAACATCAATCACGGCCGGGCCGTCATGTTCAAATGATTCACGGAGTGCCCCTTCCAGATCAGCCGGGTCTTCCACACGGATCCCTTTCATGCCCATCGCTTCAGCAATCGCTGCATAGTTCGGGCTGTCAAGGCCTGTTCCAGTTTCCGGATAGCCGGCTGCTTTCATTTCCAGTTCAACAAAGCTTAATGCCGTGTTGTTAAAGACAACGACTTTAACTGGCAGCTTATGCTGGCGGAGCGTTAACATGTCACCCATCAGCATCGACAGGCCGCCGTCCCCGCTGAGCGAAACAACTTGCTTGCCAGGTTGTGCAACAGCCGCGCCGATCGCTTGTGGAAGCGCATTAGCCATCGTACCGTGGTTAAATGAACCGAGCAGGCGGCGTTTGCCGTTCATTTGCACATAACGTGCTGCCCACAATGTCGGTGTACCGACATCGCAAGTGAAGATGGCATCTTCATCCGCCAAATCACTGACCAGTTTTGTCAAATATTGCGGGTGGATCGGTTTGCGTCCCGGTTTGCCAACAGCCAATTCATCGAGATCTTCTCTTACTTTTTGATAAGCTTTGACATGTTTTTCAAGATGCTTGCTGTTGTCTTTTTCCTGAATCATTGGCAGCAAAGCTTCAACCGTATCTTTTACATCCCCGACAACGCCGAGTGTCAGCGGTGTCCGGCGTCCCAGATGTTCGGAACGGATGTCGACCTGCAACACTTTTGCGTTTTTCGGATAGAATTGGCGGTACGGGAAGTCTGTGCCGAGCATCAGCAGCGTATCGCATTCCATCATGGCGTCATAGCCGGAAGAATATCCGATCAAGCCTGTCAACCCTGCAAAGTAAGGATTATCGTATTCCAAAAACTCCTTACCGCGCAGTGCAACGACCATTGGCGATTTCAGTTTGTTGCACAGTTCCATAATTTCGTCATGGGCACCCTGGCAACCCGCACCGCAAAGCAGCGTTACTTTTTTCCCGTCGTTTAAGTAAGAAGCAAGCTGTGTTAAATCTTCTTCTGACGGTTTCACGACCGGTTTGGCAACATGGACCGGTACTTGCGGCACTGCTACGTTGTCATCCAGGCCTGCAACATCGCCAGGCAAAACAAGAACGGAAACGCCTTGGTTTGCGACCGCCTGTTGCATCGCCATATTTACCATTAAAGGCATTTGTTCCGGGCGTTGTACTGTTTCAATAAAATGCGCACAGTCTTTGAAAATCAATTCAGGCCGTGTTTGTTGGAAATATTCGCTTCCGATTTCACTGCTCGGAATATGGGCGGCAATTGCCAATACCGGCACACGCGACCGGTTGCAGTCATACAGCCCGTTGATGAGGTGCAAGTTTCCAGGGCCGCTGCTGCCTGCGCAAACCGCAATGCTGTTATTTAAAGCAGCCTCAGCACCGGCTGCAAAAGCGGCCACTTCTTCATGGCGCACGCCGACCCATTCAATCCGCCCTGAGCGCCGGATGGAGTCGAGCACTGCATTTAAAGAGTCCCCGACGATCCCATAAATTCTTTTTACACCTGCATTTAATAATGAATCAATCAGCAAATCCGCTATCGTTTTTGCCATTTGTCAATCCCCTTCTTTTCCATTTATTTTTCGTTAATATCCCCTAAATGCCGACTTTTAATCTCCTAATTCCTTTATTCGCATTGCGGCAAACCTGGCCAATGATCCCTTCTTTCTTCGCTGTTCTTGCACCTTTCGGCATTCGGTATACAAACTGTTATAGTAAAAAATGAATCTGTACTATATTTGTTCATAAAAAGTTCACATTTATATATTAAACCTATATATGTGATGAAAACAAGGTTTTTGCATGAAAAAAATTATAAAATGCTTGATTTGCACAAAACTGTATTAGTCCATATGTAAAAGATATTAATACACATTTTTAAAGCGGTTGCATTTTTTCGCTGCCGTAAAACCGACAAACCCTTTTTCATGCAATTTGCGTTATGATGGTATTGATGGATGATGAAAGGAATGAAGAATATGAAACGTTATACAATTGACCAGCTGGCACAAATGATTGACCATACCAATTTAAAACCGTTCGCGGATCAAGCGGCAATGGAATCACTTTGCAGGGAGGCGCAGCAGTTCCATTTTAAAATGGTGGCGATTAACTCCGTCCAAACTACCCTTTGCAAACACTTGCTGGAGGGTACGGATATCCATGTCGGCGCAGCCATTTCTTTCCCGCTCGGGCAGACCACGCTTGAAACCAAGGTATTTGAAACACAAGATGCGATCGAAGACGGGACAGACGAAATTGACTATGTCGTGAATCTGTCCGAAGTAAAAAATAAGAACTACCGTTATATCGAAAAAGAGATGGAAACCATTACGGACATTTGCAGGGAAGAAGGCGTCATTTCAAAAGTGATCTTTGAAAACTGCTATTTGGAAAAAGATGAAATCGAGGCGCTGGCCCGGATTGCCGGAAAAGTGAAGCCCGATTTTATCAAGACTTCTACCGGGTTTGGAACAGGCGGGGCCACGATAGAAGATGTCAAGTTAATGAAAGAAATTGCCGGGGACGGCGTAAAAGTAAAGGCTGCAGGCGGCATACGCGACGCCGAAACGTTCCTTGCGATGATCAAAGCAGGCGCCGAACGGATCGGCACAAGTTCCGGCGTACAAATCATGGCCAGTCTCCGTGCAAAAGCAACAGATGGCCTGATAACGATCGATTAAAGAAAATCCCCGTGCCTAAGCCGCCTTGGCCTGTTTCCGGCCCTGGCGGCAGCACGATTTTTTGCTTCTGAATGCCTGGTCTTTGTTCCTGCTGTTTACTTCATCCGCAGCCCGTTTATATCATCTCAACCGGACGATGGTTATCCCGCTGAGTGTTGTAACTTTCGCATTTCTTTGAAAAATTCTACTGAGCCAGAGCTTTTTTGTGTACTCTTCCTGAATCCGTGATGAAATTTTCATTCAATATCGAAAAATCTGCATGGTATCTAGTATAATATGGACAGAGTTCCATTTTAACCAATTCCACAATCAGGTGATTTCATGAAAAAGTTTATTATATCCCAAATTACGAAAGTGCAGCGATTTGATAGCTAAAATCCACACACGTGGAAGTAAATGTAAAATATGGAATCCAAATCTATAATTTCAGGTGGTTGAAGGTATACTTTCCCCCTCCCCACCTTTGCGTAAATAAAATATTTTTTTCAACATAAAAAATCCTCCTTCCTGATTCTGGTAATTGGCAAGACTGGTATGTACTGCTTTTTATGCTACAACATTTTCTTTCTGGTTAATGCCGTGAATCATCTTTTTATCAGAAAACCAGCATTCGCCATCCGCTGTTTCAGCCGGAAACAGTTGCGGCTTCCTTCATGCCGGGCACAAAAGAAGCCGGTTCCGTTCGTGCAAAGTTTTATGCGCTTCCTTTTTCTGCTGCTTCCGGGACAGTTTGCGGCCCATTGCCGCTCCGGGTTCTGCGGATCAGCCCGACAAGCAAATAGACAACCGGGGTCATGGCGACCGAAGCTGCGAATTTAAAAACATACTGGGTGAGAATCAGCGTTCCGATCATCCCGGCCGGCACCGTTCCGTAAAAAGCTATCACGATAAAAATAGACGTATCGATCAACTGGCTGAACATCGTGGAAGCATTGTTGCGCAGCCACAGCTTTTTTCTGCCGTGCCTTGTTTTCAGCTTATGGAATACAAAAACATCGAGATTCTGGCTGACCCAATACGAAATCAGGCTGGCCAACACGACGCGGAAACTGCCGCTTAAAATCGTTTTAAAGGCATCCTGGTGCTGAAAAGAAGGGGCAGCCGGGAGATGGATGGCGGCCACGATAAAAACCAGGGCAAGGATTTGGGTGAGAAAGCCTGCCTGAACCGTTGCCCGGCCCGCCTTTTTCCCGTAAACTTCCACTGTAACATCAACAAGGGGATACGTAAAAATGTAAATGATGGCGGCAGCGGGCAGCACAATCGCATCGCCAATATGAAACAGCTTCACAGAAATGATATTCGATAAAATCAGCAGCCCGACAAACATGCCATTTAAGTATGCATTCATCTGTATCCCCCTCACCGGTTATCCACTTTTTCAGGATACAGATCGTGATGCATCAGGCGAAAATGGGCCATGTCTTCATATTTGGTGCCCGGCTTCCCGTAATTGCACCACGGATCGATAGAGATGCCCCCGCGCGGCGTAAATTTTCCCCACACTTCAATGTAGCGGGGATCGAGCAGCTTGATGAGATCGTCCATGATGATATTGACGCAGTCTTCATGAAAATCGCCATGGTTGCGGAAACTGAAAAGATACAGTTTCAGAGATTTGCTTTCGACAATTTTTTTGTCCGGTATATAAGAAATATACATGGTTGCAAAATCCGGTTGTCCGGTAAGCGGGCACAGACTTGTAAATTCCGGACAATTGAATTTTACAAAATAGTCACGGTCCGCATGCAGATTGTCAACCGCCTCCAATACCCCGGGATCGTAATCCACCGGGTATTTTGTTTTTTGGTTGCCGAGCAATGTTAAGTCCTGCAATCCTTCTTCCTGTTTTCTTCCAGCCATAAAAAAACCTCCTGTCAAAAATGTTCCCGTCATTTTTTCCAAGAGAGGCGCAGACCCGTGCCAGAATAAGATGAAAAAAGCCACATCCCGTATGGACATGGCTTTTTGATCCATTTATCCATAGTTTTTTATAGAGGGTTTGCTATGAACCTCATGCTTATGCAACTGTTCAATACCTCTCCCGGTCGGGTAGGTGTCCCTTACCATTTTAGAAAATGGTGCGGCGCCTGTAAACCCTTTGAACGAGAGAATCTTTCATTCATTCGAAATAAAAGCGATCAGTCTTCACTTTTTACAGGTTCCGCTTTCGCAAATAATTTTCCCGGCCAGAAAGCATAGCGGCCGAGCACGGTGGTAATCGCCGGCACGAGCAGCGGGCGGACGACAAAGGTATCCAGCAGGACGCCAATCGCGGTTACAATGCCGAACTGAACCAATATTTGGATCGGGAGCACCGTTAAAACTGCAAACGTTCCGGCTAAGATCAGCCCGGCTGAGGTAATGACAGCACCTGTTTCTGTTACGCCAAGGGCAATCGCGCGCCTGTGCGGCAAATGCTGTTTATTTTTCCAAATGCCCGAGATCATGAAAATATTGTAGTCTTCGCCAAGGGCGACAAGGAATACAAATGCATAGAGCGGAATCAGGTCCTGGATGGCAGAAATGCCCAACCCATAATGGATCAGCAGCCAGCCTGCGCCCAATGCCGCCACATAGGAAAGCAGAACTGTCAGAATCAAGTAAACCATGGCAACGAGTGACCGCAAATACAGCAGCAACAAAATGGCAATGATGAAAATGACAGACGGGACAATGACCTTCATATCCCTTTCAGTCACCTTTGCCGTATCATAAAGGGAAGAGGTAACGCCGCCGATCCAGATTTGGCTTTTGGACAGGCCGGCCTTTTGCAATTGCTTTTGTATCACCGGGATGGATTGAATTGCTTTTTCACTGTACGGGTTATCTTTTAATCGTACATTGTAAGATTCATATTGTTTATCTTTTTCCCCGTATTGCGGTCCGGTTACGGTGTCAACAAACGGCAGTTTTTCAAGCGCTGCCTTTACATTCGCGCCTTTTCCTTCCGTATTGGCGATCACCTGGACAGGCGCCAGCTCGCCCGGCGAAAAATGGTCTGCGATGATTTCATAGCCTTCGCGTGACGGCATATCTTTCGGGAATGACTCGATCAAGTTCTGCGTATACGCGATTTTCGGTACGAAGGAAGCGAGCCCGCCGAGAATGATGACGCTCAGTACAATGATAAGCCAAGGCTTTCTTGTGACCGCTTCTCCCACTTTCCGGCTCCATTTCCCATGTGCAGCATGACGGCGGATCTTTTTCCCTTTTTTCGCTTCCAGGGCGCTGGCCATTTGTTCTGTTCTCGGAATAAACGGAAAGAAAGAAGCCCGGCCTAAAATGGAAAGCAGCGCCGGCAGCAGTGTCAATGCAGCAATGCCCATGATAAAAATGGCAAGGCTGAACGGAACGGCAAACCGCTGATACGTCCCGTAGTGCGCAAACAGCAAGGTGAACAGGCTGAGCACGACCGTAATCGCACTGACCATAATCGCGCCGCCCGAATGCCGGATGGCTGTGTGCAGCGCTTTTATCTTATCTTCTTCTCCCAGCAAACATTCACGGTATTTCGAAACAAGAAATAAACAGTAATCCGTGCCGGCCCCGAATAAAAGGACAGTCATGATCGAAGTGGCCTGGGAATCCACTGTAATGATGCCTTCTTTTGCAAGAAAACCCAATATCGGCCCGATTGCCCCATAAGCAAATACGACACCGATGAGCGGAACAAGCGCCAAAATCGGCGACCGGTACAATACAATCAAGAGCACCAGCACAAGCAGCACGGTAGCAATCAACAGGGTGATATCCGCTTTGCTAAATAGGGACACCGCATCCGTGGATATGCCCACAGGCCCTGTGAAACGGACATGCAGGCCGGTATCCGCCAGTTTCTTATTCAAAACGGCTTTCGATTCGAAGGATGTCACTCTCTTTTTCAATTCTTTCAAGTTATCGGCGAGTTCATCCGTCCCTGCGCTTTTTTCCATAAATACCGGCGTAACAATCGTTGTGCCGTCTTTTGAAGCCTGCCCGCCCAGTGCCTGCGGCGGCATTTTTTCGTACGGTGGGATAAAACTTTGTGCGGGAAGCGGGTTTTTCTTTAAATCCCCGTACAATTTAGCAATTGTTCCGTAATCCTGCTGCGAGAGGCCGCCTTCACGGTACCAGGCGATAAGAAGCGGCGTGCCCGCATCCGGGAACTGCTTTTCAGCCACCTTTTCAGCCCGGACCGACATGGCAGAGTCCGGCAGATTTGCTGCGCTGTTATCCGTTACTTTATTCACATTCGGAAAAACAGCAGACAAAACGGACACGACCAGGATCCATGCGGCAAGCGTTACCCATCTCCCTCTCCTTCCGGCACATGCTCCCGTGAACTTTACCAGTATATTTTTCATCGGTTTCCCACCTTTTTTACAGACTTATCACTATTTTATAATAGATGAAGCGGCCAAACAACCGAATCGGGCGGTCAGAGCAGAGCCGGGGGCCGGATTCAAATCATATTTATGGAAGCAAAAGGAAAACCTGCCTGTAAAAATATGTTTTCGCGGATCAAAAGCGGGAATAGTACCTTTGTTCTATTCACCTTTTGGCATGCTTAAAATCATAATTGATTGAAAATTTTTCCACATTCACTTATACTAAACGCATCAACTATTACTTCTTTTGGAAGGGGTACTTTTCTTGGAACGGAATCATACAATCATGCAGTTTTTTGAATGGAATACGCCGGCAGACGGCAGCCATTGGAACCGGCTGAAAGAAATGGCGCCCGAATTAAAGAAAACCGGGATTGATGCCGTCTGGCTTCCGCCTGTGACGAAAGGGCAGTCAGACATGGACAATGGTTACGGGGTGTACGACCATTACGACCTCGGGGAGTTTGACCAGAAAGGCACCGTCAGGACAAAGTACGGGACGAAACAGCAATTACATGAAGCGATCAACGCCTGTCACGAGCACGATATCCAGGTCTATATCGATGTCGTCATGAACCATAAAGCGGGCGCGGATGAAACCGAAGCTTTCCAAGTGGTGGAAGTCGACCCGATGGACCGCACCAAAGAAATTTCCGAACCATTTGAAATAGAAGGCTGGACAAAGTTCAATTTTACAAACCGGAAAGACAAGTATTCTGATTTTACGTGGAATCATACCCATTTCAGTGGCGTCGATTACGACAACCGGACAGGGCGGAACGGCATTTTCCGTATTGTCGGGGAAAATAAGCATTGGGATGAGCATGTTGACAACGAATTTGGAAACTTTGATTACTTGATGTACGCGGACATTGATTACAACCATCCGGATGTAAAAAAAGAAATGATCGAATGGGGAAAATGGCTGGCCGATACGACCGGTTGTGACGGCTACCGGCTCGATGCCATTAAGCATATCAACCATGACTTTATCCGCGACTTTGCCGCTGCCTTAATGGAACACCGCGGAGACCATTTTTATTTTGTCGGCGAGTTCTGGAATCCGCAGCTGGAAGCGTGCCAAAAATACCTCGACCATGT
>Ga0207807_1000230_pt1 | contig 11717 bp, 9 predicted proteins | sample HigsolmetaGSP15D_FD_184843 | JGI IMG/M metagenome (GOLD analysis project Ga0207807, IMG submission 184843) | High solid enriched microbial communities from the Joint BioEnergy Institute, USA - SP1-5-D (SPAdes) | ecosystem: Engineered > Bioreactor > SSF (Solid state fermentation) > Aerobic >... | reverse complement strand
TGAAGTTATCCACAATTTTAAAAAAGAAATTTGCAAATTCGGCTCTTTTTGACTTTGAAAGCAGAAAAAATAGATGGAAAAATTTTCTAAATGTGGATAAGTCATTTTATCATAAAACATCTAAAAATTGATGAATTTACTCTTCAGAACTGAATCGCTTGCTGTAATGTTGTATCCCAGCCGATTCCAGAGATCGTTTGTCCAACCCCCGCGATTGCTGTAACAATTAATAAATAAGGTAATGCGAATCCCTGACCAAGGACGATCAAAGGTATTCCACCGAAAGCAACGGCAATCAAACTGTCCCGAAGAGGATACCGGAGTTGTAATTTCAGCATCACTAGACTAGCTATAAGAAGACCCACTGCTTTTATACTTAATGTTAGACCCCATCCAGTTGAACCAATGGTATTTTTAGCAATAATAGGTCCAAGCACTTGCCACACACCCATTTGGACTGCATTTATTAAAGCAAAAGCTCCCGTTATTAACCAAATCCAACGACGCTTTCGAAAGTAACTCCACCCCTCGCGTATTTCGTGCATGAACGAAGTTTTCGAAACAACAGGATGTGAAGGAATATGAACTCTACTCATAAAAATAGAGGCGATAAAAAAACTGACCGCATCAATTGCAATCCCCCATCCTCCTCCGAAAATTGCTACTAAAGTCCCTGCAAGAGCAGGACCAACAATTTTAGATGCACTCCGTGATAAATTTAACAGTGAATTAGCTTGTTTGATATGTTTTCTTTCCACCAATTCAGGGATAATACCTCGCATTGCAGGGGAAGTAAAGGCTCCTAATATACCATTTATAATTGCCAATGGGAAAATCGTATATGGATTTCCGCCTGCAAGGACGATAATGGCAATCCCCATTTGAGAACATCCGGAACCGAGGTTACTTAGGCGTATTAATTTATCTCGTCTGTAACGATCAGCAATACTGCCACCGATAACCAGCATCAAAATATTAGGGAGAACTGCAGCCGCAAGTATATACCCCAATAGATGTTGTCCCTGCTTAACTTGAAGAATTGCGAAAGCAAGAGAAACAGGAGTCATCGCACTTCCGAATAAAGAGACTGTTTGCCCTAAGAAAAACCACTTGAACTTTTCACTAAGTGATAAAGTATTAAATATTGACTGATTTCTCAAAGCGAGCCCTTCTTTCAATTGTTATCGGATAGGACCCCTTTGTATGAGGCTTTCTTTTGGTAAATGTCTGATCACTTTTCCAGCCATCAATATTCTGCTTGCCTGTATATTCTTTTTCATTTTAAAGGTGAACCCTGTTTTTTCCAAAAAGTTGCGGTTCAGATAGACTCTCTATATTTTCGAGCGAACGTCCTGTCGTTTTTGGCGCCAGTAGTCCGATATCCAATACGACAATCAGCATTGCTATTGCAACAATGATAAACATCGCTGTTGCACCTTCATTTTCCAGTACCGGGAGCAGCATAAACGGCATGAGGCCGCTCATAATGCGGCTGATGCTGTATGCCATTCCGGTAGCACTCGCACGAATTTCAGTTGGGAAGATTTCCGCCTGCAGTACGTGGAAAGCATTTGAAAAGATATTGCTGCAAAGTGTATAGGCAAATCCAAATACAATGACCAGAAAAGGCGAGCCGCCGATTCCAAATAAAACGCCAAATACACCCATACAAACAGCGGAAAAGCACACCAGCCATTTACGGTCCATTTTTTCGATAAGCGGAACAGAAAGTAATGATCCGAGCGGGTAGCCGATAAATGACAAGGCAATATACTCCAGTGAATGCGTGACGGTGTAGCCTTTTGATGCGAGTACAAGCGGCGCGAGCGTCCCAAAGCCGTAGTAGCCAATCGTTTGGAAAATTTGAAAAATGTAAAGCATGACCGTACTTTTCCATAATCTTTTTTGAAAGACAGCACTCAAAGTACTTCCCTTCGGCATTTGATCTGCAGGCTCAGGTTGTAATTTTGAAACCATCCCGGCCTCTTTCTTTCCTTCCTGAAATCTTTCCAGTAATGCAACTGCTTCCTGCATTCTTCCTTTAGTGGCAAGCCAGCGCGGAGATTCCGGAAGCGTACGCGCCGCTATCAAGACGAAAACACCCCCTGCCGCCCCAAGCAGGAACACCCATCTCCATCCATCCAATCCCATGGGGCTTAAAGGCACAAGGACACGGGAAAGAAATCCTTCAACAGGAACGGCGAGAAAACCAAGCGTATACGCCCAGGCAATATATTTCCCGCGTTTTACCGACGGAATCAATTCGCTTAAATATGTATCACATAACGCCGGCTGTGCGCTCAGGCCCATTCCTGACAGGAACCGGAAAAAAATGACCGTGCCGACATTCGGGCTAAAGGCAATGAAAATAGTAAAAAGACTATAAATGCCGATATTGAGCATAAACGCCCGCTTTCTCCCGTAACGGTCCGCAATATGGCAAAGGAAAATAGCCCCGATAAACATCCCCAAAAAGCTGGAGCCCAGCAGCAAAGGCATGAGCGAAGTCGAGACATGAAATTCTTCACCTAATACACTGGAGAGCACACCTGCAAGAAATAACTCAAAAAACTCAAAAAATAATCCCATTCCAATTACCGCGGTTGCCCGTTGTTGCACTTTTCCTACTGACAGCCTGTCCAACTGATGCCCGATCGTCTGATTCAACCGTCATACCTCCCTGAATTGTCATTTTCTTGAACTGAATGAAACTTCAACTTAATTAAAGTCAAACGGACCCCTCCAATCGGTTGCTAATATTGTATGGATTTCTAACATTTCAAAAATTAAATATCTCTATATTAGTATTTTTTATTCAGCTCGTCAACCCTTTTTGCAGATTTTTTAGAGATTAAAAAAAGTTGAACCTTCTATTTTTGGCAATCAACAGGTATCCCAAATGGACGGCGTGAAAGCGAAATGCAACAGCAATATGCGGGGTCCCATAAACGCACTCTTTTAAAAGAATGGGAAAGAAGCGGAGCTGCAGAGGATAAAGAACATGTATTGTGACCGGTAAAATGATGGTGCAGCTCGGCCATATGAAAAAGTGCCGCGATTGCGTGCGTCGGTTGAGATGGCAAAAACAGATGTGTAGCTCGGCCATATGAAAAAGTGCTGCCGAATTTTTGCTGCCATAAACAATCTAACCAACAGCAAAAAAATAACCGTTCCCATCTCCTAGATAAAACTGCGGATAAGAAAGCCAATTTATACTTGTCTTTGTGCTGCCGGGTCTTCCTGGCTGTTTTTTCTTACTGTATAGGAGACAGCTAAAAAGATGATGGCGATGCCGGCTGCCTGCATATAGGACGGTGCGAAACCAGTGATGAAAATATCAAGCAAAATGGCAACGCACGGATCAAGATAAGAAAGGGCTGAGATGACGGACGTGCGCAAAAGTCGGATGCTGCCATAAAACAGCAAATACACGATACCGGTATGGATGACACCTGTCAGCAAGCTGAATGTCCAGTTTTCGGGAGTGAGCCCAGTGTATTTTGAAAAGTCGACAAAAGGCGCCAGCATGATGACCCCGATGAATGTTTGCAGAAACGTGACGAGGTATGGACTTGCCTGTTTGATCCTTGTGCCGATCATCACTGTACCCGCATAAAAAATCGCCGCACAAAATGCGTAAACCGACCCAACCAGGAGAACGTGGCTGAACGCAGAGGAAGCTGTTACGGTAATCATGATGGTGCCGATAAAGGCCGCCAAAGTGGCAAGCAGTCCGCCCCATTGGAATTTTTCCCGGAACAGCGTCCAGCCTGCAACAAGCACAATGAGCGGAGCTGTATTGTAAATGGAAATCGCGACGGTGACAGAAGTTTTTTCAAACGCCAAAAACAAGAAAAGCCAGTTGATGACAAGCATAACACCGCCGCCTAAAATAAAGAGCATCTCTTTTATATTCCAGCGTTCTTTTTTGTACTGGCCAGTTGCAAACCAGTAAACGGCTAAGATCGCTGAAGCACTCACACAGCGGACGAAAACAAGCTCCAGTGCGGGCAGACCCGTATACTTAGAGAAAAATCCGATTGAACCAAAAATCACCATTGAGATGCTTAGTTTTAAAAATGCCGGTTTATTCATGAAAGTAATCCTTCTTTTATGTATAAAGTCGTATTTTCAGTATAATTTGCATTAAAAAAATTGTAAATAAAAGGCCTGGCACGCTGCGCGGCGCCAAGCCTTTTGTAGGCCATATATACGACCTGCCGTCATCCTTCTCAAAGCGGATGCTGACGGAATCCTGTATTTCTCCTCAAACCATCTGCAAATTGCTGGATTCAGTCAGGAAATCAAAAATTTTGTCATTTTATAAAATGAACAAAATATCCTAGCTCTGTTATCTGCTGTAAAAAATCGTCATCATACAAATGGGTGCTCGGACTTGATGTAAAAACTTAAGGTCAATTCTAGTTGCTTGATCCCTTCTACATTGTGTTTTAACATGGGTGCCACTTTATCGGCACGGGGCACGTTTTTTGGCAATCATCTTTTAGTCGAACCGAATCATGATTCTAGATGAGTCCCCTTTGGCCAATTTGTCGAAACCCTCATTTATCTCATCCAAAGAAATGACATCACTTACCAATTCATCCACTGGCAAGCGGCCGTTTTTAAAAAGCCGGATATAATTTGGAATATCCCTTTCTGGAACACAGCTACCGATATAGGAACCTTTTAGCGTCCGTTCCTCGGCCGTCAGCGTTACATAAGGAAAAGAAAAATGATGTTTTGGATCCGGTAGTCCTGTCGTAACGGTTGTGCCACCGCGCTTGGTGATGGCGTATGCCATTTCCATCGCCGGGACTGCGCCTGCCGTCTCAAAAACAGTATCCAGTCCCCCGCCAGTTGCTTCACGTATTTTCTCAACAACATCTGGATCTTTGGAATTAAATACATCTGTTGCCCCAAACCTTTTTGCCAACGCAAATTTATTTTCATTGACATCTACTGCTACTACACGGCTCGCCCCTGCTGATACAGCCCCGATTAATGCGCTTAATCCGACGCCGCCCAAACCGACAACCGCAACTGTGCTGCCCAACTTAATCCGGGCTGTATTCACGACTGCCCCGACCCCCGTAATGACAGCGCATCCAAAAAGGGCAAGCTTTTCAAACGGAATGTCTTTTTCAATTTTAATCAAAGAACGACGGGACACAACAGCATATTCTGAAAAAGCGGATACGCCGAGATGGTGCATGATGTCTTCACCATTTGCATGCAGCCGGATGCCGCCTCCTGGTAAAGTGCCTGCCGCATTTGAAGCCGCACCCGTTTCGCATAATGCAGGGCGTCCCTCCTTGCAAGGCAGGCATTCGCCACAGCTTGGCACAAACACACAAACGACATGGTCACCCGGCGCAAGATCCGTCACACCTTCACCGGTTTTCACCACTTCACCGGCAGCCTCATGCCCAAGAGCCATCGGTAAAGGTCGAGGTCTGCTGCCATTTATAACAGACAAATCCGAGTGGCACAAACTGGCCGTCTTCATCTTAACAAGCACTTCCCCTTGTTGCGGTTCATCGAGCTCCAATGTTTCAATTTTAATCGGTTTGCTTGCTGCATATGGCATAGCAGCACCTGATTCCCGTAGTACAGCAGCTCTGATCTTCACTCTCACCCATCTCCTCTGAAATTCGTTATGTATCAGCGCACTTGAACGGTTTTCAAAGTCTACGAATATCACTTATATGCTTTGTGTAAGGCGAATTGGGATTGCTGAACGAATCCGGGACGCCCGGAACTAGCTGATATGCTTCATAGCCTTGATAAGTATAGTGATTTGTGTCTAGATTCGCTATTTTAAATTCTTTATTTTATTTTACGACTGAATAATGAAAAAAACAAATAAGCAGCCTTTAGTAAATGCAAACCGAAATTCATCCCTTTCCTTCTGCCCTTCACCGATTGAAGAGAGTGACTTCTTCCGGAAAATGAAAAAACGCTCCTTACTAGATTATAAGGAACGTTTTACCGAAAAACTGAAATGTGATCTTTTGATACCGGTGGTCGGGGTCGAACCGACACTCCCAAAGGAACACGATTTTGAGTCAGAAAGTTCATTGTTTTTACTTGTAAATTACCGTTTAAATAAGTGATATTAAGTAATTCTAACAGTTAATTGTAGGTGTATATTTTTAGCTGTTCGCACGATTCGTTAACAATTAGGATTATAGTGTTTTTTGTTTTCTATATCAAGTTTTCTCAACTCGATGTATGTGTCAAGGTTTTCTCGACAAGGTTTAAATATCGGGTATTCCAAGACACCCTTTTTGTACACTTTCGGCTACCATGCTTCACTTGCCCGGTGTAATTTTCGGAAAAGATGTAATATTTCCGTATAAAGATGGATAACGGGGATGTTGAGGCGCGCGAAATCCACTCGCTTTCCGCGGGCGGCCGGCGAGCCTCCTCGCTCGTACCTCGCTGCGGGGTCTCTCCTGGCTCGCTTTTCCCGCAGGAGTCTCGTGAATTTCGCGCGCCTCAACGATCAGTCCCCACTGAGCCAGGCTTAAAACGAAAGCTCTAATATTTTGTTTAAATGCCCCATTGCCGATGAACTGCTTGAATGCAGGGCAACTGATCCGTGCTTTACGCCCACTGAGGGGCGTACAGGCTGCTTGAGTAGTTGAGACATCCTGATGGATTGTTTCAAGTTCCGTTGCTTTCTCTCGCTTCTTGAACGGTGTTTCAGATAGGCTCTTCTCAATGTCCCATTGAGTATGCCTTGTTTGATTTTCACCATAGCTTCTGCGCCAACCTCACTCCAATGCATGCCCCTTTTTTTCATCCTGAAGGAAATATGCCTTTGATTCGATTCCATCGCTCCCAGGCCTCTCGCACCTTCCGGCACGTTTTTCACCTTGTCTCTCCAGTCAAAAATACGGTCCCAGTTTTTCAAGATATACGAACGGAATTCCTTGATTTTCTTGAGGGCCTTTTTATCCGTCAAGGTACTTTCGTGCGTATCCAAATATAACGTAAATTGGTCTAGGTCATGCGTTCTAATCGCTTTTCCAATTTGCTCTTTGATCTCGCTCTTTCCGCCCCCAAATGTCCTTACGATGGCTTGTGCAACGTGGTAGGTATCCAACTGGTTGAGCACCGGAAATTCCGACTGTGAGAATGCTGTTTGAAACCGTTCAGCTGTGTACCCAGCACCTCCATCACTGTTTGTAATGACATGCGCTTTTTCGAGGGAATAGGTGTTGGCAGCTGTGGCTTGGACTTCATCCCAAAATGTCTGAATGTGTTCCGTCGTCATGATGACTGTGGGCTGACGCAGGGAGACCCTTTTTCCATTGGTTTCCCAACCTTCATAGAGAATGGCATGGTGGACTTCTATACCCTGTTTCCTTTCCAGTCCCCGGATGAATACGCCATCTGCTTCGGAAAACAGGTAGTCTACCTTCTTCCCATCAGGCAGTGAAGCAGCTATTTCCATCTCTTCTACAAGGGCCTTGTCGGCTTCCGCCTGCGTTTTCCCTACGCGTTTCACCATTTCCCCTACAGTTGTATGACTAAGACTCACGGCTGTCCATTCTTTTAAAATATTCGCCGCCTCCCGATAGGTGTTCTCACTTGCCAACTCTGCCACCTTTAATTCCACTAACGGGCTGTATCTCTGGTGGGGTACCAGCCCCAAGCATTCATCCAAAGGATAATGTGAGTTCCCTCTCTTATCATGCATTAATGAACGTTTAAAAGTCACACTTCCAAATAGAAACTGAACGCTTCTGTTATCACTCCGGCAGTACTCCCAGCCCTCCTCCAACTTCTTCTGTTTTATTGTTTTATCTAACTCCTCAAATACATCCCCAACCCATTGTGTAAAAACCTTCTGCATCAGAATTTTAATTTGTTCTTCAAATTCCATAAGACTTTTTGTACCCTTTAATAATCCAGCAATTATTGATATAATATCCATGGGAAGACCTCTCTCTAGATGTTCATTTAGCTGTGTACATTTAGATGATAGAGTGTCTTCCCATTTTTTTCACTCATTTGCCCCTTCGAGTAAAATTTTACACATACCAACTCGATTATAATAAAATGGAAAGTAGTCCTTACACCATTACAGTAGTCAAATGAACAATCCACCCAGCTAATTAAATCTAATTATCTTCTAGTAGTAGCGTCAGGAAAATGCGGATTGACAACACTAAGCAAATACACACCCCCAACTTTGGTTGAGGGTGTGTTATATGTTTTATTTATTTAAATTTTTAATAGCGTAATCGGCTTCTTCTTGTGTAAATTTTTCACCGCTTGGAGAAGTCAGTTGGTCTCTTATCGCTTCGGGCGACATACTCATTGATTCTTGATAACTTTTTGCTTTTTCTAAGGCGTTTTTATTAAAATCGGCTTTTACATTGTCAATTGCGTACTTTGCTTCTTCGGCAGTAAATTTCTCACCGCTTTCAGAAATCAGCTGGTCATAAATTCCTTGTTTTGACATGTTCATTGTTTCTGCGTACGATTCTGCCTTTTTCAAAGCGTTTGCTTTCCAGTCAAATTCAAGATTATCCATTGCATACTTAGCAGCTTCTGCGGAAAACTTTTCACCGCTTTCTGAAGTTAATTGGTCATAAATAGCATTTTTAGACATGTTCATTGTTTTTGCATACGATTCAGCTTTGTTTAAAGCAGCCTTATATTCCGCAGGAACATTATCCTCTACTTTCGTTTCTTCTTTTTTTGGTTCCTCTTTTTTCTCCACTGGCTTATCCTTTGCCGATTCGGTAACAGCAGGCTTACTTTCCTTTTTGTTCGAGTCCGCTTTTTCATCATCATTGCTATTGACAGCAGACCCAATAATAATAATAATAATCGCAATCACCCAAACCCACCATTTTTTATAAAATGGTTTCTTTACTTTTTCTTTTCCCATTATATACCTTACCCCCACATAATTACTTGGTTAAAATTACTGAAACAATTGTAACATAACTATAAATTTATTGGAATGCATTTTTACGTCTTGCCATATAGCTATTTCCCCTTTCCAGTGAACACGACCCTGTGAACACGATTTGAAGTTATTTTGTCGTGTAGAAAACAGCTAAAAAATTACTGAAAAACAAAGAAAAAACGCCTTCTTACATAACTGTAAAAAGACGTTTAATCCCTTGATATTACTTAATTCTACTGTAATTGATGATACTTAAAAGTAGTAAAAAATTGATACCGGTGGTCGGGGTCGAACCGACACTCCCGAAGGAACACGATTTTGAGTCGTGCGCGTCTGCCAATTCCGCCACACCGGCATGATCCTATGAATCACAAACAAAGCTGTTTGTTATGTCACTTTTATAATTATATCCAGATCGTAAAAAATGTCAATAACCATTTTGTGAAAAAGGGAAGCAAAACAGCTCCCCTATTCACGCATGATCTTCCTTCAGTTCACTTAGGATCTCATAAGACCGCAGCCGCTCTTCATGGTTGTAAATATGCGATACAAACATCAACTCATCGACCTGTGTATCATCCAAAAATTCTTCCATTTTCTCTTTGATTGTCTGTTTTGAACCGATAAAAGCATATTCAAGCTGACGCAATGCCGCTTCTTTTTCAAACGGAGTCCAAATCCCGTTCATGCTATCGACAGGCGGCTGCAGCGTCTGCGATTTGCCTCGGATAACGCCGAGGAAAAACTGGTACAGGCTTGTTGCGATCCTTTCTGCTTCTGCATCTGTGTCAGCTGCTACGCCATTCACACACGCAATCACATATGGCTTTTGCAAATACTTAGACGGTTTGAAGTTCTCCCGATAAAGGTATAAAGCATCAAACAATTGCGCTGGTGCAAAATGGCTCGCAAACGCAAACGGCAGACCGAGCCTCGCAGCAAGTGTGGCACTGTATGTACTTGACCCAAGAAGCCAAACCGGAACATCCACCCCTTCTGCCACGACGGCCCGTGCATAAGTCCTGCGTTCTTTATCCGAGAGAAAATAGTTCATCAGTTCTTGGACATTATCCGGAAAATCCATTTCCCCGCCCTTTAAATTTCTTCTGAGCGCCGCAGCTGTCAATTGGTCCGTACCAGGCGCACGGCCAAGGCCGAGATCAATTCTGCCTGGATAGATGGAACCCAGTGTTCCAAACTGTTCAGCCACGACAAGCGGTGCATGATTTGGAAGCATCACCCCGCCAGATCCGACACGGATGGTTTTCGTCCCTGCCGCTATATACCCGACTAAAACAGCCGTTGCAGAGCTGGCTACTCCCACCATATTATGGTGTTCCGCGAGCCAGTATCGTTTGTAGCCCCAATTTTCAACATGCTGTGCCACGCTCAGGCTATTTTTAAACGAATCTGCCGGTGTCTTTCCAGATAAAACAGGGATCAAATCCAAAACCGAAAATGCAACATCATTTAACTTTTTTTGACTACCCATTGTCCGCTTCCTTTCCTTCTACTCGTGAAGATAGATCTATTGTAAAATAACAGATTCCCAAAACAAAATGATTTGCCTAACCTGTCCGGTGTATCCCAATGATGAGAACGTTCGTTTACGACACTGATTTTAAGGGAAAATGCAATTAAAAAATCCTTATGAACGATCGGGGCGTGGATTTTCTTCCGATACAGGTTTTCTTTTTCCTATAGAAGCAGCAGAAAGAGCATTGGTATCCAAACTGCATGAAGTTGGCGAAGTGAAAAATAGAATGCTTGCTGAAGCAGTATAAACAGTTGGATTAAGCGTTGGAAAGCCCCGTAAAAGTGAGCATTCGAGAGAAAACTGAACGTCATTGAAGGAGGGGTTTAGCGATGCAAATTGGCATGGACTTATTAAAATTGATCATGGGCTTTCTTGCGCTCATTTTTTGTCTAAAATGTACTGGCGCCAAAAGCATTTCAAACCTTACGCCAATCGACTTCATCTGGAGCATTATGCTGTCTGAAATCGTCGGCAACGGCCTTTATGACCCAAGTGTAAAATGGTACTACATTCTTGCGATGCTTTCTGTTTGGGTCATCATTAAAATCATTTTTGACATCCTCATTTACCGCTATGATAAACTGGAAAAATTCCTTATCGGGGATAAAACGCTGATGATCGATAAGGGAAAAATTAACAAAGTCGTACTGAAAAAAAATAAAATTGATATGAACCAACTGACGGAGTTATTGAGAAAGCAAGGTGTATTTTCACTTGATGAAATTGACCAGGCTTATCTTGAAAAAGATGGGACGGTTACGGTGAAAAAAAGAAAAGACAACCCTAGTAAATAGTAGGCTGCCCAGCTCTTGTTCTCATTATAAATAGAAAATTTAAGATAGTATTTTCAAACATTTCTTATAAGATCAATTCCCTTTTTGTACAAGTTAAATTGCTGTAGATACCCACAAGTGTACGTTTTCAAGCAGCCACTTAAATTGGGCTCGGCTTCAATAATATAATTGCAATAAAAAAACGCTTCTCTTTATCTTGAGAAGCGTTCCGTTTGGCATCAGCTTTCAATGTGATGCTGTTATACCGGTGGTCGGGGTCGAACCGACACTCCCGAAGGAACACGATTTTGAGTCGTGCGCGTCTGCCAATTCCGCCACACCGGCACAATATGATGGAGGCGGCAACCGGAATCGAACCGGTGATAAAGGTTTTGCAGACCTCTGCCTTACCTCTTGGCTATGCCGCCATCAATGGAGCGGAAGACGGGATTCGAACCCGCGACCCCCACCTTGGCAA
>Ga0207807_1000221_pt1 | contig 11897 bp, 10 predicted proteins | sample HigsolmetaGSP15D_FD_184843 | JGI IMG/M metagenome (GOLD analysis project Ga0207807, IMG submission 184843) | High solid enriched microbial communities from the Joint BioEnergy Institute, USA - SP1-5-D (SPAdes) | ecosystem: Engineered > Bioreactor > SSF (Solid state fermentation) > Aerobic >... | reverse complement strand
CCTTACCGTGACCTGCTGACCGGCCCGGTCGGTGTGCGACGCGCACGCAAGGGCGAAACGCTCGAGCTGCTCGACGGTCGCGAGGTGACGCTGGACGAGCAGTTCCTTGCGATCACCGATGCCGACCGCGTCGTCGCGCTGGCCGGCGTCATGGGCGGCTTCGACACGCGCGTGACCGATGGCACCCGCAACGTGTTTCTCGAATCCGCACATTTCGCGCCGGACGCGATCATCGGCCGCAGCCGCAAGCTCGGCCTGCACACCGATGCCGCGCACCGCTTCGAGCGCGGCGTGGACCCCGAACTGCCGCGCACCGCGATCGAGTACGCGACGCGCCTGATCCTCGACGTTGCTGGCGGCAGTGCCGGTCCGGTGACCGCCGCCGAACTCGACGCGCATCTTGCCCGGCCGCGCACGATCGCGCTGCGTCGCGCGCGCCTGGCCCGCGTGCTCGGTCAGGGCGTCGACGACGCGGAGATCGAACGCATCCTGCGTGCGCTGGGTCTGGAGGTCGTCGCGAACGACGCCGGCTGGCAGGTCACCGCGCCGACGCGCCGCTTCGACCTGGCGATCGAGGAAGACCTGATCGAAGAGGTCGTGCGCATCCACGGCTACGACCGCGTGCCGACCACGCTGCCCGGCGGCGCGACGCGCATCGCCGCGCCCAGCGAAACCCGCGTGGCCGAGGCCGAGCTGCGGCGCCAGATGGTCGCCCGCGACTGTCTGGAAACCGTCAACTTCGCCTTCGTCGACGCCTCGCTGCTCGCGACCTGGCAGGCCGATGCCGGCAGCGTGCCGCTGGCCAACCCGCTGAGCGCCGAACTCGGCGTCATGCGCACCGCGTTGCTGCCGGGCCTGGTGTCCACGCTCGCGCGCAATCTCGCGCGCCAGCAGGACCGGGTGCGTCTGTTCGAGCTGGGCAAGGTGTTCGCCCAGGCCGAGGCGGCGGGCGCGGCGCCGGTCGAGACGCTGCAGGTCGCGGCTGCGGTTGCTGGCGATGCCGATGCCGAGCAGTGGGGCGATGCGTCGCGCCCGGTGGACTACTACGACCTCAAGGGCGATCTCGAGGCGCTGGCCGCCGTCGCCGGTGCGCAGCTCTCGTTCGCGCGTTCCACCGCGCCGCATGGCCATCCGGGCCGCTCGGCCGACGTGCTGCGCGACGGGCGTCGTGTCGGCTGGATCGGCGAATTGCATCCGCGTCTGCTGCGCACGCTGGACATCGACGTGCCCGTCGTCGCCTTCGAACTCGAAGCCGCCGCATTGCAGGCACGTCCGCTGCCGCGCGTGTCGGGTCTGTCGAAATTCCCGTCGGTGCGTCGCGATCTGGCCATCGTTGCCCCGGACTCGGTCGACTGGTCCGCGCTCGAGGCGACCGTCCGTGCGTCCGCAGGACCGCTGCTGGCCGACGTCCGCCTGTTCGACCGTTACGCGGGACAGGGGGTCGAAACGGGGTTCAGGAGTCTCGCCATGGGCTTGATTCTGCAGGAAAGTTCACGCACTCTGACCGACCGCGATGTCGATGCCGTCGTCGCGGACGTGGTGGCCGCGCTGGCGCGCCAGCACGACGCGAAGATCCGGGGCTGAGTCTCACAGGGGGATGGTGGCGTGGCACTGACGAAGGCGGACATGGCCGAGAAGCTCTACGAGGAAGTGGGCTTGAACAAGCGCGAGGCGAAGGAATTCGTCGACGCCTTCTTCGACGTGCTGCGCGATGCGCTGCAGCAGGGCCGCCAGGTCAAGCTGTCGGGCTTCGGCAATTTCGACCTGCGCCGCAAGAACGAGCGCCCGGGCCGCAATCCCAAGACCGGCGAGGAGATTCCGATCTCCGCGCGCACGGTCGTGACCTTCCGTCCGGGGCAGAAGCTCAAGGAACGCGTCGAGGCCTACACCGGCTCGGTGGGCGCGCTCCATGCTTGATCCCGGCAGCAACCGCGAACTGCCGCCGATTCCGGCGAAGCGCTATTTCACGATCGGTGAAGTCAGCGAGCTGTGCGACGTCAAGCCGCACGTGCTGCGCTACTGGGAGACCGAGTTCCCGAGTCTCGAGCCGGTCAAGCGCCGCGGCAACCGCCGCTACTACCAGCGCCACGACGTGCTGATGGTCCGCCAGATCCGCGGCCTGCTGTACGAGCAGGGCTACACGATCGGCGGCGCGCGCCTGCGTCTCGAAGGCGAGGGCGCCAGGCAGGAGTCCGCACTGAGCAACCAGATCGTGCGCCAGGTGCGCATGGAACTCGAGGACGTGCTGCAACTGCTCAAGCGTTGATCGGGCATGGGCGAAACGCCCGCTTCCCGGTATAATTTCCGGATTCCGGGGTATAGCGCAGCCTGGTAGCGCACTTGTCTGGGGGACAAGTGGTCGTCGGTTCAAATCCGGCTACCCCGACCATCTTCAACGAACGGCCCGCGTGCGAACGCGGGCCGTTTCGTGTGTGCACCGCAGAACGTGTCAGCGCGCGTCGAGCGCCTCGCGGCCCGCGTCGCTGAGGTCGATGTCGCCGTCTTCGGCCAGCACGGCCAGGCCGGCATCGACCGCCCACTTGGTCTCGGCCTCGCTGATCGGCGTCGTGCTGTCGATGTCCTGCAGGATCCGGCGCTGGTCGTCGGTGAGCGTCATGGTGGTTCCGGTATCGGGGAGGGGCCGTCACCGTATCGACCGGTGCGTAGGCGGACTGTCGCGCGTGGCTGAACACGACGCTGCTGCCGTGCCGACCGGCATGCGCACGTGCCTTCCACGCTTCGTATGCTCGGCCTTCATCTCCTTGAACGGGTCTCGCGGATGGACAAGCGGTTCGGCGTGTGCGGCATGGTGCTGGCCTTCGCGCTGGTGGCCCCTGTGGCGTACGCGCAGATAGCGGACGCAGTGCCGTCTGTCGCTCCCGACACCTCGGACGTGCGTGATCTCGACACGGTGGTCGTGACCGGCGTGCAGCCCGGGCCCGGGCTGTGGCGCGCGCGGCGCGCGGACGGCCACACGCTCTACATCCTCGGCACGCAGTCGCCGCTGCCGGCCGGCATGACCTGGAAGGCGGATGAAGTGCGCGAGGTGCTGGCGCGTGCCGGCGCCGTGCTCGGACCGCCGGGCGTGCAGATGGGCGCGGACATCGGCTTCTTCGGCAAGCTCACGCTGGCGCCTTCTGCATTCCGCGCGATGCGCAATCCCGATGGCGCGACGCTCGACGAACTGCTGCCGCCGGATCTCTACCAGCGCTGGGCCTCGCTCAAGCAGCGCTACGTCGGTCGCGATCGCGGCATGGAGCGCAAGCGTCCCTTCATCGCGGTGTACCAGCTCTATCGCGCGGCCCTGGAGAAGAACGGGCTGGCCGAAGGCGGCATCGTCGGCCCGGTGATCCAGGACGCGCTCAAGGCGCGCGGGATGGAGGTCACGCCGACGGTCGTGTCGATCAAGGTCGACGATCCGCGCGGCGCGCTGCGCACGTTCCGGCAGGAACGCCTGAAGCCCGAAGACCTGGACTGCGTGCGTGGCACGCTCGACATCATCGAGCGGGACCTGCCGCGCGTCGCGTCCCGCGCCAACGCATGGGCGGTCGGCGACATCGACGCGCTGCGCGCATCGGACGACGCACAGGCGCAGGTGATGACCTGTCTGTCGGCGTGGACCGCGAGCGACACCGCGCGCACGCTGGGGCTGCTCGACATCCAGTCGCAGGTGGGCAGCACCTGGCTGGCGGCAGTGGACAAGGCGGTTGCGGCACACGAGACGGTCTTCGCATCGGTGTCGATCGACACGCTGCTCAAGCCGGACGGCTATCTGGCCCGGTTGCGTGAACGCGGCTACACGGTCATCGCGCCGGACGAGGCGGACACGATCGAAGACGCACCGGATGCGTCGGGAGTGCCGACGCCGTAACTGGACGGACACCGCGGGCCGTGGCCTGCGGTGTCCGGGGTTCAGCCGGCCGCTGCAGCCTGCAGGCCCGCAGACCCGCCGCGCAGATCGGGCCAGCGACGCAGCACCGCGTCGCGGATGCCAGCCGCGTCGAGTCCGGCCTCCGCGAGCAGGTCCTCGCGGCTGGCGTGGTGCTGGAACGCATCCGGCAGGCCGAGGTGCAGCACCGGCATCGTGACGCCTTCGGCATTGAGCAGCTCGGCGACACCCGAACCCGCACCGCCGGCGACGACGTTGTCTTCCAGTGTCACGAAGCCCTCGTGGGTCCGTGACAGTTCCAGCAGCAGCGCGCGGTCGAGCGGGCGCACGAAGCGCATGTTGACCACGGTCAGGCCGAGCTCGGCGGCCACCTGTTCGGCGGCCGGCACGATCGCGCCAAAGGCCAGCAGCGCAACGCGCGCGCCACGCTTGCGCAGTTCGGCCTTGCCGATCGGCAGCGTGTCGAGCGTGGTGTCGACGGCGACGCCCGGGCCCGTGCCGCGCGGATAGCGCACCGCAGCGGGACCTTCGAAGCGGAAGCCGGTGGTCAGCATCTGCCGGCACTCGTTCTCGTCGGCCGGCGCCATCAGCACCAGATTCGGCACGCAGCGCAGGAAGCTCAGATCGAGATTGCCTGCATGCGTGGCGCCATCCGGGCCGACCACGCCGCCGCGGTCGATCGCGAACAGCACATCGAGCTTCTGCACGGCCACGTCGTGGACCACTTGGTCGTACGCGCGCTGCAGGAACGTCGAATAGATCGCGACGACCGGCTTGGCGCCTTCGCAGGCCATGCCCGCGGCCAATGTCACCGCGTGCTGTTCGGCAATGGCGGTGTCGAAGTAGCGCGCCGGATACTCCTTGCTGAAACGCACAAGCCCCGAGCCTTCGCGCATCGCCGGCGTGATGCCGAGCAGCAGCGGATCGGCGGCGGCCATGTCGCACAGCCAGTCGCCGAAGACATCGGTATAGGTCGGCTTCTTCGCGCCGCCCTTGGCGACCAGGCCCTTGTCGGGGTCGAATGGCGACACGGCGTGGTAACCGATCTGGTCGCCTTCGGCGAACTCGTAGCCCTTGCCCTTGGTGGTGATGACGTGCAGCAGCTGCGGGCCCTTGAGACCCTGCAGCGTCTTGAGTGTCTCGACCAGCGCCTTGACGTCGTGGCCGTCGATCGGGCCGGTGTAGTGGAAGCCCATTTCCTCGAACAGCGTGGACGGCACGAACATGCCCTTCCAGTGTTCTTCCCAGCGACGCACGAACTTCGCGGTCGGGTTGTTCTTGTCGCCGAGCAGCTTCTTGCCGCCCTCGCGCAGCGCGTTGAGCGTGCGGCTGCCGGTCGCGCGACCGAGCATCTTGGTCAGCCCGCCGACGGCTTCGCTGATCGACATGCGGTTGTCGTTGAGGATCACCAGCACGTCCGGCTCGGGTTCCATGCCGCCGGCGTGGTTGAGCGCTTCGTAGGCCATGCCCGCGGTCATCGCGCCGTCGCCGATCACCGCGACCACGCGGCGGTCGTTGCCGGCCTGCGCGTTCGCCACCGCCATGCCCAGGGCGGCCGAGATCGAGGTCGACGAATGGCCGACGCCGAAAGTGTCGTACTCGGACTCCTCGCGCTTGGGGAACGGCGCCACGCCGTCCTTCTGCTTGACCGTGTGGATGCGGTCGCGGCGGCCGGTCAGGATCTTGTGCGGATAGGTCTGATGGCCGACGTCCCAGACCAGCCGGTCGTGCGGCGTGTCGTAGAGGTAATGCAGCACCGTGGTCAGCTCGATCACGCCGAGGCCTGCGCCGAAATGGCCACCGCTCCTGCCGACGGATTCGATGAGATAGGCGCGCAGTTCGTCGGCGATCGCAGGCAGTTCGGATTCGTCGAACTGGCGCAGGTCGGATGGTGCGTCGATGCGCGAAAGGCGCGGGTAGCGCGTGGAATCGATCATCCGTCAATTGTACGCCCCGGCTCCGCGGGACGTGTCACCGGCCGGTCATGCGGACGGCGCGTTCAGCGCCTGCGCAATCGCGAGAAGAACCCGGCGCTGCGCTCCGTCGTCTCGGGGGCGGGGGGCGTCTCGACGACCGGTTCGGCGTAGCCGGTGGCGAGGTTCGCGTTCACGAACCGCAGCACGTCCTCGGCCGGCAGCCCGCTGGCGGCGATGATCTCCTCCAGCGTGGCCGGCCCCTTCATCATCGCGGTCGCGATGCGGAAGTGGCGCGGGTACTCGCGCTCGGTCTGGGGCCATTTGTGCAACTGGTACCGCGCGTCGGGATCGTAGCCGGGCGCCAGCGCACCATCGCCCGCGAGCAGCGCGCCCAGCCAGACCAGCCGCAGCAACGGCTGTGCACCGCCGGCCGGCGCGGCCTCACGGTCCCAGGTCGCCGGGTCGACCGGCTCGAACGCGTCGCGTTCGATGGCGCCCTCGAAGTACTGCACCAGCGGCTTCAGGGTCGAGGGGCCGTGGTACTGCTGGCCGTCGAAGTCGAGCCACAACGTCGGCCCGGTTTCGCGTCGGTAACGCCGGCGTCCGCGCATCACGCCGCTCTGCAGCCAGGTGGCGAAGGGGAGGGCGCGCTCGGGTCCGGCATCGGATTGCGCATCCGGTCCTGCAGCCGCGACGGTCGCCGGGGCGGGCGCATCGGGCAGGGCATCGACCGGGGTAGCTGTGTCGGCGGGCGCGACGGTCGCGATGTCCGGCACGGCGGGCGACGCCCCCGGCGCCTCATCGCCCCTCGCGGACGGTGTGGCAGGCGTTGGCGCGAACACGTCCGGCACAGGCTCGGGCACGCCCGTCGACGGCATCGCGGCTGGCGCCTGCGTCGCCCCTCCGGCGGGGCCCGCGCCATCCACGTGCCCCGCGATCTCGCGCAACAGGGTCGCCATCGACTGGTCGTCGAACGGACGGCCGAGGCGGAAGTGGGTCTGGACCCGCGGCGCCGACGTCAGGCCGACGATCTGCTTGCCCGCCGCGTGCAGGCGCAGCCAGCTCATCGGCCCGTACATGCTGTCCATGTCGACGATTACGTGCTCGGCATCGCCCTCGGCAATGAGCACGAACGGCTCCCCCAGTTGCGCGTTGGCCCCTGCGAACGCGGCGCGCAGCGCGGTCTCGGTGGCGTTGTCCATTCCGCTCAGCGCGATGGTCAGGGGCATGCAGGGGCTACCGGGCGACACGACGCGAGTTGCGCCATCGGCCGAGTGTAGCCAGTGCGATGCGCGCTGTGCATCGTTGCGCACGCGTCCGGCGTACGCCGCTGCCGCTTCTGCAACGGCATGCACGACCCGGCAGTCGATCCGTCACCGCCGTGACCTCTTCGATGACCGCTGCGTCGCGCACGGTTCGAGCGGCCGAGGGTCCATGGCGTGCAAGCCCCGACGGTCGCGAGCGCGACGGCGCAGGACGCTCAATCGACGTGACGCGGGCGACGCGGTAGATGCGAGCTGAGGAAGCTCATCTGGTCGGCCAGGATGTTGCGGTTGCTCAGGATCAGGTGCTCGATCCAGCTCGGCCGGAACGGCACCGCCAGCAGCGGCATCGACGCTTCCTGGGGCGTGCGTGCGCCCTTGCGTGAATTGCACTGGAAGCACGCCGTCACCACGTTCTCCCAGATGTCGAGGCCGCCGCGCGACAGCGGCTCGACGTGGTCGCGCGTCAGCACCTGACGTCCCGCGCGGCGGCCGCAATACAGGCACAGCTGCTGGTCCCGCGCGAACAGAGCGGTGTTGGTCAGGGCCGGGGTCGGGTCGGCCGCGCTCGGCCGCACATGGCTGCGGCCGGCAATGATCGGGTGCAGGTCCAGGCGGCTCTGCGCGCCGGTGGCGCGACTCAGCCCGCCATGGACGGTCATGCACGGGTCGCCGAGCGTCCAGGCGACCGCGCCGCGCGCGTACAGGCATGCCGCGTCCTGCCAGCTGATCCAGTTGAGCGCGCGGCCGTGCGCATCGAGTGCGAGCAGGCGCACCGCGTCGCGACGCGGTGCGTGTGCGGGAAATTCGGGGGAGACTCCGGAGGCCGGCGCTGTTGCAGAGCCGGTGGGGATCAGGCGTGTGATCGCGCTGTATGCCTCCATTGGAGACCGAGCATATACCCGAACGATGACACTTTGTGCAATGGATCGCGCACCGTCGCGGGGATCTGCATCGCCGCGACGTGTCGGCTGCGTCAGCTGTCGAGTGCCTCGTCGGCGATGGACAGCAGGCATGCCGGGCCGCTGGCGATCGCGGCGGCGTGCATCGTCGCGCGGGGCAGGATGCGGCCGAAGTAAAAGCGTGCCGTTTCGCGCTTGCCTGCCTTGAAGCGTTCGGGATGCGCCGACGCATCGGCCACGGCGACGCTGCGCGCCCACCAGTAGGCCAGCGCCACGTAGCCGGAGAAGAACAGGTAGTCGTGGGCCGCTGCCCCGATCTCCTCCGGATCGGCTGCGGCGCGCTCGGCGATGGAGCGCGTGAGCGCCTGCCATTCGCCGGCGCGAGCGCGCAGCGGTTCGACGAACTCGGCCAACGCGGGATCGCCCGCGTGTTCCACGCAGAACGCCTCGATCATGCCCAGGAACACGCGCAGGCCCGCGCCCTGCAACTGCAGCGTCTTGCGACCCATCAGGTCCAGTGCCTGGATGCCGGTCGTGCCCTCGTAGAGCGTCGTGATGCGCGCATCACGCGCGAGTTGTTCCATGCCGTGCTCGGCGATGTAACCGTGGCCGCCGAAACACTGCAGTGCGTGGTAGGTGCACTCGTTGCCCCATTCGGTCAGGCAGGCCTTGACGATCGGGGTCAGGAAGCCGAGCAGGTCGTCGGCCTGCTTGCGCACCACTGCGTCCGCCGCGAGTTCGGCGCTGTCCACCAGCGAACCGGCGTGGTAGGCGAGCAGGCGCCCGCCCTCGGTCAGCGCCTTGCAGGTCAGCAGCATGCGACGCACGTCGGGCTGGACGAGGATCGGATCGGCCGGCTTGGACGGCAGCTTCGGGCCCGACAGCGCGCGCGACTGCAGACGCTCGCGCGCGTAACGCAGCGCGTTCTCGTAGGCGCGCGTGGCCAGGCCCAGGCCCTGCACGCCGACCCCGAGACGCGCGGTGTTCATCATCGTAAACATCGCCATCAGGCCCTTGTGCGGCTGGCCGATGAGATAGCCCTGGGCGCCGTCGAAGTTCATGACGCAGGTGGCCGACCCGTGGATGCCCATCTTGTGCTCGACCGCGCCGCAGCGCAGCGCGTTGCGCGCGCCGACCGTGCCGTCGCGCGCCACCTGCAGCTTGGGCACGATGAACAGCGAGATGCCGCGGCTGCCTTCGGGCGCATCGGGCAGGCGCGCGAGCACCAGGTGGACGATGTTGTCGGTGAGGTCGTGCTCACCGGCAGTGATGAAGATCTTGGTGCCGGTGATGAAGTAGGTCTCGTCGCCGGCCGGCTCGGCGCGGGTCTTGAGCAGGCCCAGGTCGGTGCCGCACTGCGGCTCGGTCAGGCACATGGTGCCGGTCCAGGTGCCCGCGATCAGCGGCTTGAGGAACACTTCCTTCTGCCAGTCGGCGCCATGGTGGCGCAGCGCGTTGACCGCGCCGTGCGACAACAGCGGGAAGTTGCTCCACGCGAGGTTGGCGGCGTCGATCATCTCCTCCAGGCAGATGCCCATGCCATGGGGCATGTTCATGCCGCCGAATTCCGTCGGCGCGCTCATGCCGGTCCAGCCGCCTTCGACGAACTGGTCATAGGCGTCCTTGAACCCGTCGGGCGTGGTGACCGCGCCGGTGGCCTTGTCGAAACGCACGCCCTGTTCGTCGCCGACGCGGTTGAGCGGTGCGAGCACGCTCTCGCACAGGCGTGCGCATTCGTCGAGTACCGCATCGAGGGTCTCGCGGCTGGCGTCCTCGAACCCCAGCGAGGCGAAGAGGGTCTCGACCTGCAGCACGTCGTGCAGCGCGAAACGGATGTCGGTCAGCGGGGCGTGGTAGGTGCTCATTCGAAAGGCTCGTCTGCGGTCGCGCCGTGCGCGAAAAGGGAAGGGGGCCAGGGCCGATCAGCGCATGACGCCGGGCAGGCCCGGCACGGGGCCGACCGCGCCGTCGCGGCGGATGCGGTAGTCGCGCGCACTGCCGCGATCCTCGGGCGCGGCGCGGACGGTGCCGTCCAGCCGGTAGGTCATCGAGCGGCCGGCGGCCAACGCGTCGGCGACGTGCAGCCGGCCCTCGGCCGAGGGTGCCAGCGCAAGCGAGACGACATCGGCCGATTCCGGACCGATCGTCAGCGGCATCGCCGAATCGAGCGTGCCGGCCGCCGCGCCGTCGACGGACAGCGCCAGACGCACGGATTCGAAGCGCATCGGAACGCTGCTGTAGTTCTGCAGGCGCAGGTCGATCGACCACGCGCCGTCGGCGCCCACGCTCAACTGCTGGACGCTCGCTGCCGGTTCGGAGACCCGGCGCGGCCCGCTCGCGCAGGCAACGAGCGCGCTGCTCACCAGCAGCATCGTCAACAGCTTCCAAGGTTTCATCGGCAGTACTCCCGGTCGCAGGCGGACCGGGATGTTAACGCGTCGCTGTGCGCCCACCTGCGTTCCCCGACGCCCCGGGCGCACCGACTGCAAAATGGCTTGCCGTTCGCCGATGCGGCCCGTATCATGCGCGTCCCGCAGTGGCCGGGTAGCTCAGTTGGTAGAGCAGGGGATTGAAAATCCCCGTGTCGGGGGTTCGATTCCCTCCCCGGCCACCATTGCAGGAATGTCGAGGGCCCGTCACGCGCGGGCCTTTCGCGTTTTGGGCGTGGGGATGTCGGCCGACGGGGAGCGGCGCACGCCAGTGTCGAGGCATCATGCCGTGCGTCCGGACGCGGCGTCGGAGCAGCAGGCACATGCGGGGCGATGCGCACGCGTTGCCGCACGAGAGCCGGCTCGCCACAATCCCGATCTGTCGACGCACGAGGCGGATCATGGAGACTGGGCAGGGGGATCTCGACGCGCTCGAGGCCGAGAGTATCCACATCCTGCGGGAGGTCGTCGCCGAGTGCCGTCGGCCCGTGCTGCTGTATTCGATCGGCAAGGACAGCTCGGTGCTGCTGCACCTGCTGCTCAAGGCGTTCGCGCCCGGTCGCCCGTCGATCCCGCTGCTCCACATCGATACGCGCTGGAAGTTCCGCGAGATGATCGCCTTCCGCGACCTGCGGGCGCGCCAGACCGGCCTCGATCTCCGGGTACACACGAATCCCGATGGCGTGCGCGAGGGCGTCGGTCCGTTGAGCCACGGCGCGGCGCTGCATACCGACGTGATGAAAACGCAGGCGCTCCGCCAGGCATTGGTCGCAGGCCGGTACGACGCCGCCATCGGCGGGGCCAGGCGCGACGAGGAAAAATCCCGGGCGAAGGAGCGTGTCTTCTCGTTCCGGGACGACGCCCAGCGCTGGGATCCCAGGCGCCAGCGGCCCGAGATCTGGAACCTCTACAACCCCACGGTGGCCGAGGGCGAGAGCATGCGCGTCTTCCCGCTGTCGAACTGGACCGAACTGGACGTGTGGCGGTACATCCGCCGGGAGGGCATTCCCGTCGTCCCGTTGTACTTCGCGGCCGAGCGTCCGGTGGTCGTGCGCGACGGCATGCTGATCGTGGTCGACGACGCGCGTTTCACGCTGCGCCCGGGCGAGCGGATCGAGACGCGGCGCGTGCGCTTCCGCACGCTGGGCTGCTACCCGCTGACCGGAGCCGTCGAGTCGGACGCGGCGGACATCGATGCGATCCTTGCCGAAATGGCGACTTCGCGATGGTCCGAACGCGCCGGTCGCCTGATCGACCAGGCCGACGGCGCGGGGATGGAAGCCAAGAAGCGTGAGGGCTACTTCTGATGTCCGCGCGCATGATCCGCCTGGTCGCCTGCGGAAGCGTCGACGACGGCAAGAGCACGCTCATCGGTCGGCTGCTGCACGCCACCGGCAACGTGCCCGAGGACGAACTCGAGGCGTTGCGCCTGGCAAGCGTGGCGCACGGCACGCGCGGCGAGGCGCCCGACTTCGCCCTGCTGCTCGACGGGCTGGCGG
>Ga0207807_1000219_pt1 | contig 11923 bp, 10 predicted proteins | sample HigsolmetaGSP15D_FD_184843 | JGI IMG/M metagenome (GOLD analysis project Ga0207807, IMG submission 184843) | High solid enriched microbial communities from the Joint BioEnergy Institute, USA - SP1-5-D (SPAdes) | ecosystem: Engineered > Bioreactor > SSF (Solid state fermentation) > Aerobic >... | reverse complement strand
CATTTTTTCAACTTTTTTGTTGCCTTTTTCAAAGACTTTTGGCATCTGTTCAAGAAAAGCATTTCTCCATTGGCGAATTTGATTCACATGGATTCCATGAGCAGAAGCAATTTCGTTCATCGTTTTTTCTTCTTTTAAGACCTCTAGCACGACTTGAGTTATAAATTCAGGCGTATAACTTTTTCTCATAAACCTACTTTAACAGCTCCTCATTTTGTGTCTAGTTTTATGGGTCCACCTTATTTCCTTATTCACCCGCCCCCCGATTATGTATTTCTGTCATCCTCATCGTCCAGTTCCCTGATCAAATTCCAAGTCTGATAAATCCGGTTTGCCATTTTCTCAGGATTTTTCAGCATCATTTGATATAAATCCGGTTCATGGCTCAACGTCTCAAGCAGTTTCTTTTCCGGATTACTGACCGCTTCATTTGTCTTCAGGCCCACATGGTTGGTAAGGCCTAAAAGATAATCAATGGATACTTTTAACACTTGCGAAATCCGGTATAACACCTTAATAGAAGGAAAACTGTATCCAGTTTCGTAGTTCGAAATGTTCCGGTCGCTTACCCCGACCCTTTTCGCAAGTTCAGGCTGGCTGTAGCCTTGAGCTGCCCGCACTTTTTTCAAACGGGCTGCGAATATTGCTTTAACGTTATCCATGTTTTCATTCTCGTGATCGGCCATCGCTACTGCTCCTTAAAAAAAATCAAAAAAAATGGTTGACTTCCAAAATAATTGTGTATAATATAAGTGTATAGAAATTATTTTGTTGATGAGTGTCTGTACAAAGTTGACAAAGAGCCGGAGACACGAAGAAAATAGAGCTTCAGCAAAAAATACCCCCCTATTTTCTCATGATTCTTACTTGCAGTTCCCAAATTCAAAGTAAGAGTAATACGGTCTCCAGGCTCTATTTTTACAGTCTCCCTTCCAGTTTAGCATGAAAACGGTGCGGTTTTAACCCTTTTTCAAATTGTAAACGCCTTCATATAAAAATGGCGGGCCAATGATCCCTGCCATTCCATCTTCATTAATCCACATTGTTGATGAACAAATCCGTTTCTGGCTTGCCATGAACCAGCTTTCGCGTGCAAAGAGGAGTCCGGGCAAAGCGGCCAGTTTCCTTGCCAAATCCAGGCACAGCAACCCCTTAAGCAGGCAGGGCAGCTGCATGCCTTTGTAGAATCCCCGCCATTCAAATCCACATTGTTGATGAACAAATCCGTTTCTGGCTTGCCAATGAACCAGCTTTCGCGTGCAAAGAGGAGTCCGGGCAAAGGGGCCAGTCTTCTTGCCGAGACCAGAGATCGCAACCCCTCAAGCAGGCAGGGCAGCTGCATGCCGTTGTAAAATTGCCATTTCCCCAGGTTCATGCACCAATCTTGTCCCGGACTTTTGATGAAACAAATTATAAAAACGCATCATGGATTACGTTCATTTTCAAATAACCCAGCCCATGCCGGTTCCGTTATTCAACCGGCATGGGCTGGGTTCCTGTAGCAATGGGCAATCGTTATTCTGAAAATGTCTAACCCTCATTTTATTGCATATAAATGCGTATTTAGATTAATGGCCAGAAATCCGGCGTTTTCCGGTTCCTCTTTGTAAATTGTAATGCCCGTGTTGTCTTGCGGGATCATCCGGTAATTTTTAAACGGGACTTCCAGTGTTCCGGCGACGAAAAAGCGGATTGCCATGCTGTGGGCCACAACAAGGACGGTTTCCTCCGGATGTTTTTCCACCAGCTCATTGATACAGGCACGGACACGGTTATAGACCTGGACGGCCGTTTCCCCCGTATAACCCGCATGTGTCGCGCCCGGATCTTGTAGCCATGCCTCCCAATTATCCGCATAGTTTACGGAAAAGTCTTCCTGCCGTTCTCCTTCCCAGGCACCGAAGTCCGTTTCGACAAGACGCGGATCCTGGTGTATTTCCAAATTCCGCCCCTTCACGAGAATTTCTGCCGTACGGACAGCACGGCCCAATGTTGATGCGTAAACCGCATCAAACGGAATGTCCTTTAAAAATCCTGCCGCCAGTTTCGCCTGCCGCACGCCGGTCTCAGACAAACCGATATCGCTTCTCCCGCAATATCTGTTCCGGTCGGCGTTCCATTCTGTCTGGCCATGGCGCACAAAATAAAAAAGTGTCATAATGTACCTCTTTTCACAAAGTATCAACTGGTTTTATTTTAGCAAATTGAAGCGTGGAATGCTATCTCCCGCGGATGACCAGCAAATTGATGCCGGCTATGCAACGCGAATGCGTCCGGCCTCTCGCTATAAAAAAATTTATTTGCTATATTATATTAAAATATTATATAATGGCAAAGGACGCTAAAACATTGGAGAAGGATGAGTTGTTTTTTATTTTTTAAAAACTTCATATCATCGCTCAATTACATGTTTATGTAAACGGGGGAACCAACGGGTGCTTTGGGCACCAGGGGTGAAACCTTTCATTGAAAGGTAGGGAAACTCTTTATTCCCTAATCCGTCAGCTAACCTCGTAAGCGTCTGGAGAGAACTGCGTGTGTTTTTTGGACACGCCTTTTAAGCAAAAATGCTGCGAAGGAATTTCTCTCTTTCGTGGTTTTTTTTTCATCCGCAAATTCGGTTTCCACATGGAAATCCGGAAACCGGTGGTATCTGCAATTTGAGTTTTACAAACAATCCGGTATGCAGCTTGCGTACTGCGCTTTTTGAAAAAATATTGGCATCTGGGAGGGACCTACATGAAAAGAGTGAGTTTAGCCTGGCAGATTTTTATCGGCCTGATTCTCGGTATTGCGATCGGCGGCATTTTTCACGGAAATGACACCGTGGCCCATATTCTCCAGCCGTTTGGCGATTTCTTTTTGCGCTTGATTAAAATGATTGTGATCCCGATTGTCGTTTCAAGCCTGATTGTTGGTGTTGCCGGTGCAGGAGATATGAAGCAGGTTGGAAAGCTCGGCCTGAAAGCATTAATCTATTTTGAAATTGTCACGACCATTGCAATTGTAGTCGGGTTGCTGGCCGGAAACTTGTTTCATCCGGGTACAGGGGTGGATATGGGTTCGCTGGCAAAAACATCGATCAGCAGTTATGTGGAAACAACGAAAGAGACGCAGCACAATGGCATAGTCGATACGATCTTAAATATTGTGCCGACGAACTTGTTTGAATCCCTTTCACAAGGGAACATGCTTCCAATCATTTTCTTCTCTGTCATGTTCGGGATCGGGGTGGCAGCCATCGGGGAAAAAGGAAAACCGGTGCTCCGCTTTTTCCAGGGTGTCAGTGAAGCGATGTTTTATGTCACCAATTTGGTCATGAAAGTGGCCCCGATCGGTGTATTCGGCCTTATTGGCGTAACGGTTGCGCAATTCGGCCTCAAGTCATTGATCCCGCTGAGCAAGCTTGTTTTCACGGTTTACGGCACGATTATTTTCTTTGTGGTTGTCGTGCTTGGCCTGATTGGCTGGCTTTTCCGTGTAAATATTTTCAATCTCTTCAAGATCCTGAAAGACGAATTGATCCTTGCCTATTCCACTGCAAGCTCGGAAGCGGTGCTGCCAAGGCTCATGGAGAAAATGGAAAAATTCGGTTGCCCGAAATCGATCACCACACTGGTTATTCCGACTGGATATTCTTTCAACCTGGACGGCTCGACCTTGTACCAGTCGCTGGCGGCGCTGTTTATTGCGCAAATGTATGGGATTCATATGTCCATCGGTGCGCAAATTTCTCTGGTGCTCGTGCTTATGGTCACGTCAAAAGGCATTGCCGGTGTTCCGGGGGTTTCATTCGTCGTGCTTTTGGCGACGCTGGGAACGGTCGGCATTCCGATTGAAGGCCTTGCATTTATTGCCGGGATTGACCGTATTCTGGATATGGCAAGAACAGTCTGCAATGTCGTTGGGAATACACTGGCAACCATTATTGTGTCAAAATGGGAAGGAAAATATGATAAAGAAAAAGGGGAAGCGTACCTTGCCGAAATCAGCGGCGGCGGGCACGATTCCAAAGATCACAAATATGTAACGGAATCTTAAAATCAGCTATGAAGTTAAAGAAGGTGCACTGCCGGAACAGGGGCGGGGCGCCTTTTTTGTTTGCGAATGTTCTGTCCGTTGAAAGATCACCGGCAGTGTCCCCTTTTTGCATGGGCCCGAAAAAATTGTGCCTCTGTTTCCAAGGATTGTTACCGGCCGGGCTGCAATAATGAGCACCCCCGGGGCACAAACTATTCACAGCATGTATTGATTTTTGGAGGGATAAAGATGGGCAAAAAAATGCTGCTGTGGGCAGCGGTACTGTCCCTCGCTCTTTTTCCCCGGACGGAACATGCGGATGCGGCTTTTTGGTTTCAGCCGAAACGGGCCACTGTCGATTTGCGTTTGCTGGAGACATCGGATTTGCACGGCTATATGCTGAATTATGATTATGACGCGCGCACTGAGGCGGAGACTTACGGGCTTGCCCTCACGGCTTCACTCATTGCGGCGGAGAGGAAAGCGGCAAAAAATACGATGCTGTTTGATGACGGGGACTTGCTCGAAGGGAATGAAATGGCTGCTTATGTTGCCCGGCGCCCGTTAAAAAAGGGGGAAATTCACCCGTTTATTCGTGTGATGAACCATTTAAATTACGATGCGGCGACCGTGGGCAACCATGATTTTCATTACGGACTTGATTTTTTGAAACAGACAATCAGCGGAGCGAAGTTTCCGTTTGTGAATGCCAATATATACTATAATTTCGAAAAAAATGATACAGATGACCAAAATTTTTTTAAACCCTATGTGATTTTGAATAAAAAAGTGGAAGACCGGCACGGGCATTCTCATCATTTGAAAATCGGGGTCATCGGGTTTGTCACGCCTTCTGTCATTGAATGGGAAAAACCGAGCCTTGGCGGCAAAGTCAAAGCAAAGGACATCCTGCATACGGCTGCCTGGTTTGTCCCGAGAATGAAGGCGGAAGGAGCCGACCTGATCATCGCGCTCGCCCATTGCGGTGTGGATCCGGCTGCAAAACAACCGTTTTATACAGGGGATGCCGTATATTTATTAAGCGAGGTAAAAGGGATTGATGCCATTCTGTTCGGGCATCAGCACAGGGTGTTCCCAAGCGAATTTTTTGCAGGCGTTCCCGGTGTCGATATCCGGAAAGGGACGATCAATGGCGTGCCTGCGGTGATGCCCGGCAAGTGGGGGAGCCATCTCGGTGTGATCAGTCTCACTTTGGAAAAAAAGGGAGAGAAGTGGGAAATGACGGAGGCGCAATCCGAGGCGAAACCGGTATATGCCACCCACAATCAGCAGGCAAAATCCATTGTCAGGCCGGATCCGGATATTGTCCGGATGACCGCCGAACTGCAAAAAAACGTACTGGGATCCAAGTTTACTTTATATAGCCGAAACTAATTTGCCCATGCCGCCATTGTTGCGGCATGGGTATTTAAGTGAAGGAAAAAGGGGGCAAATTTTAACATCACCGGGTTCCAGCCGTGGCGTTCTACAATTTGCGGCGAAAATTATAACGGGCGTGCAGGCTCCGTTTGCCGGGAAACGGGGCGCTGTCATACGGTGTACGTTTCTTTTCCTTTTTGTAAAATTTCTTCGTTCGTATCTTTATATCTCAGCATGACATTGACATACAGGGTGTCGATGAGGCTAAGCTGTACGATCCGCGCGGAAAAGGAAGAAAAGCGGAAATCTGCTTCTTGTGAAACTGTAAATAAAGGGACATCGGCTTTCTGGCTTAGCGGCGATTTTGCAAATTGCGTGATCGCGATCGTTTTCGCCCCGGTTTTCTGAACGGCCTGGAGCAACTTCAGCATCTCTTTGTCCGCGCCCGCGTGAGAAATGAAAACCGCCACATCTTCTTTGGTGCATCTTGCCGCGCTCAACAGCTGCAGATGGGGGTCCGTATAAGCCGTGACAGCCAAATCCGTCTGCAAAAATTTTTCGAGGGCGTCAAGGGCAATAACGGACGCACTTCCGCAGCCGTAAAACACAATATGCTTCGCACGGCAAATCCATTCAACGGCCTCATGCAAATGTTTTTGGTTCAATGTATGGATCGTATCCCGCAAGGTCTGGATATTGGATTCAAACACTTTTATGGCAACTGCTTTTTCATTGTCGGTATCTTTCACTGCTTCGTCCATATTTTTCCCGGGGCGGGCGGCTTCCGCAGCGAGCGCAATCTTCAACGCCTGAAATCCGCTGAAACCGATGCGTTTGCAAAACCGGAATACCGTCGCATCGGCAACAAGCAACTGATCCGCCACCTGGTTGATCGTGCTGTGGACCAAACGCTGCGGGTTCTCAAGGATGTAGTCTGCAATTTTCCGTTCTTTTGCGCTAAATTCGCTGTACATCGTTTGAATTCTATGAAGACACGGGAATGAATGCAATTGTGTGCCCATCTTCAAACACCTTTCTTGTTGTGTCGTACCTTCTGTTTTTATTTTAGTATAAAATCTTCCTTTTTGAAACCGCTGCCATAAAAGGAATGGGTCAAGTTTTCTTCGCTCTTGCCAGCAAACGGGGCAACCGGCGATACTTTTGCTGCCGCTGAAAAATCAATCCAGTTGCATCCCCCCGCACCAGGCCCGGGTTTTCTCATCATATTTTTAGGGAAAACGGACGGTGCAATCGTGTATAATAAAAATGATGCATCACGATGGGCTGATTTGCAGGCATCTTTTGAAATGGCAGGCGGCAAGCCCGCAACATTTCAAAAAAGGAGGCGTAAAAAGAATGCTAAAAAGATTGGGCTTGATTTGGTTCATCGCTATGATTGCGCTTGGATTCAGCATGAACGGGGTGGCAAAAGCATCTGGCGATAATAGTACAGTGATCGATGAAAAATACGGGAAACCGATCGTTGTAACCGGTGCGGCGCTTTCTGCCTCGCAAAAGGCAGAGGTGGAAAAGGAACTTGGCGTGGACGATGCAAACAATGTGGAAGAGATTACCGTAACCGGCGATGATCTTGTCCATTACATTCCTGACGGCAACCGCAATTCGAATATGTACTCATCCGCAAAAATTACAAGAACGGATTCCGGCGGTGTCCAGGTGAATATTGTCACACCGGAGAATATTACAGAAGTGACAGCGGATATGTATAAAAATGCGCTGCTCACTGCCGGGATTAAAAATGCGGAAGTGGAAGTGGCTTCTCCGCTCAAAGTAACCGGCCATTCAGCGCTTGTCGGTATTTATAAAGCTTACGACGATTCAAGTAAATCCGGGGATAAACTTGATTCAGACCGGACGGAAGTGGCCAGCCAGGAACTGAGTGTCGCAACGGATCTGGCGAAAAAGGAAGGGTTAAGCAATGACAAAGTGACCCAGCTTCTTACGGAAATTAAGCAGGAAATTGCGGACCAGCATCCGGCCACAAAAGAAGATATTGAAAAAATCGTCGATGATAAATTGAAGGATTTAAACATCAATTTGAGCGATTCTGACCGCCAGCTGCTGTATGATTTATTCGACCAGATGCGCAAGCTCAACATCAATTTTGGTTCGGTCAAAAGCGAATTGAGTTCCTTGTCGGACAAACTGAGCGATAAGATCAATAAAGCAGCCGGAGACAAAGATTTTTGGCAAAGCGTAAAAGACTTTTTCCAAAACATCTTTGACGCGATCCGGGGATTATTCCAATAATGGCAAAGAAGGCAGTGCGCCCCTAATTTCTGGCGCTGCTGCCTTCTTTTTGTTGAACATTTTTATCTGTGCTGCTCTGGCTGGGAGCAGTCTTTGCAGGGGTGCCATTCTTTTCCGTCTCCTGGCCGGAAGCAGGTTTTGTGCCAGTGTTGTCCGATTCTGTTCCCTCAGCATTCTTCGTTTTTGTATCATCCGCGTTTTCTGGTTTTTTATTTTTATTTTGATCCGTAACCTTGCCATCCGTTTTCGCATCGTGCTGTTTTTCTGTATCCTGTGTTTCTGTTTTCGCTTTATCCTGCGTGTCAGCCTTCGCTTTATCAGCCGTATCAGACTTGCCATTTTTTTCTTCCTTGTTTTGTTCAGGAGTCCCGCCCTTAAGCAGTTGTGTCAGCTGATCGGCCTGTTTTCGCAACGTTTCTTCATCGGAACTGGAAGTGTCAATATTGGCTGCGCCGGTTTCCATCGAAAGGTCAAGGCCCGGCAGATCCGCATTGTCGGCAAGTTGTTGATGGGCAACAAGGCGGACGTTTTTCATGCCGATTTGTCCGGCTTTTTCCGGGACGTAAATGCTGCCAAAGTCCACCTTTGTAGCATCGTCCTTCATATTTTTCAATTGGATCGGGCCGGGTGCATTCATATGGATCGTCACCGGTCCCTCGGGCGTTTGCAGCACTTTTGTGATTTTCAGTCCGTAAATGGTAACATCCGCATACTGCAGGCGGAGCATGACCTGATTTTGTTTTATTGCTGTATCGCCTGCTGTAATCTCGGGCGGAAGCATCACGCCTTCCACGCGGTCTGCTTCAATGATGAAGCCGTCTGTTGCGGGGGATTCAGCCACTGAAATGTTTGTAAAAAAGCAAAAATTAAATGCAATAAATGCGGCTGTCAATAGGAAAGATTTTGTTTTCTTCACTTGCCTCACCATTTCTGTGTATAGTCTTTATCTTTCTTCTGCACTCCCTGCGGCAATTTCTTCCATCGTCCCAACACTAGCCGGCACTTCCTCCTGCCTGATTACCCGCCATGAAACAGATAAAGACCCGCCGATGATACCGAGCAGGGTTCCAATGAAAAATCCGCCCATCGCCCCCATGATGGAAAGGACAGACAGGAAAATGGCCAAAATGCCGAACACCATATTAAACTTCGGGAAAAAATAACCCATTCCGCCGATCAGAAAAATCAAACCGCCGAAAATAAGGCCGATCGACACCATGCTACCGGGCGCGGCTGCAATTTCAAGAAGTTGGACCGGCACATATAAAATGATCATCCCGGAGAGCAACGTAAACGTTGCCCCCCAGAATGGCCGGCTTCTTCTCCAGTTTCTAAAATTCATGCGAAACATATGGAACTTGCCCATTATGATCACTCCTTGAGGAAAAGCCTATTTTTTGACAAACTGCACTTTGAGGTTCGGCAGATTTGCGACTTTTTGGAAAAGATAATGTGTATCCAGGCTGCCGTCTTTGATCGTTAAAGTATCTGCCCCTTGTGTAAATGCCTTTGAAGCAGCTTGAGGGTCATCGGTAGTGACATAATTTTCTGAAATATTCATATTGGTGAAGACTGCATCCCCCTGGACAAGCGCAGCTTTTTGAATTAGCCCGTCAAGGTGTACAGGTGTGCTTCCGTCGCCTGCCGTAATTCTTACCTGGTAATCGCCGAGAACCGGAATCTTAACATCTTTTTTAATAACCAAGTCTTGAATCGTCACTTTATCAATTTCATTGACAAAGACCGGCTTGACATGGTCCTGCCCTTTGGAAGGGTCCCCATATAAACTCCCGTATAATTTAAACCCGGTACCTTGCATTTCCTTGAATGAAACATTGAATTTGCCGATGCCGCCGACAGTTGCTGCAACGGCAACCCCGTTAATGCCGAGTACCGCTAAAAGTCCCCCCAGAAAAATAAGGCCTGAAAGCAGAGCGGTAAAAAACCATTTTTTTGAAGTTCTCCCTTGTAAGACTAATGCCCCTTCGTTCATGTAACAATCCTCCCCTTTAATACTTGATCATTTAAAAAAAGATGGCATGAAAAATGTTTTGGTGGGAAAAGTTCCTCCTCTCCGAATGGTATCGCTTACATTTTTCTTTATTTTATTCATTTTAGACAAAAAAATATATTCCTATTATTGTAGGGAATTCAACGGCTTATGGCCTACAAATATCGTATCGGAAAACCGGTTTGATTTTTAACACGAAAACCCGGCCCGATTATGATAATATTATAGGAAAAAAGACTGGCAAGGGGTTTAGACGAAGGAGGGAGAAAGGTGTCGCTGTCGTTAAATGCGCATATGAACATAGTCATGAAACACGGGGTAGATCTTTTGCGGTCGCACCAGCAGCAAATTATTGCGGAATGCACGGAAATTTTGCAGTATTTGAGAGAAACACATAAAGGCAGCGCGGATGCTTTTGAATTCGCTTTCAATTGTTTTGTCGCCTTTTTCCGTTCCGGCCAGCAATCGGTTGAAACGCTGATTGACGATATCCGGTCGCAATGGGTGAAGGAATTCCGCCGCCCGCTGGAACCGCATGTTCTCATTTTTATTTTAACCCTGATTGAAAATTCTGTTCATAAAGCCATAAAAGAAAGCACGACCCGGTCTTTTCACTTGCATCCTTCCGTCCAGTACCTGTTTTCAAAAATTTGTGAAGAAATGCTGCTCATTTCCAAACAGGAAACTTTTCATATGGATTCATTTTGTGAGCAGCTCACCAAATCCGAACAGCTCCGGATTGAGTGGATTGCAAGGGTCAGCCATGTGGACGGGGGATACCGGCTGAAGAAAGTGATCGGGATGGAGGAGAACGCGATTGACAGCGGGCTTTTTGAACGGGTGGATCCTTCATGGTTCTGGCTGTCGGAAGCGCTGCTGAAGCGGACGCCGCGGCGGAAACCGGATGAAAGGCGGGATGTGTTTCCGGTGCCGTGGAAAAATGAGACGTTGATTTTTTGTATGAGCGACCAGGATGTTTCGGCCACCATCCCGTTTTTGACATATGCGATGCATTTGTTGCAGATGGAGGAGGAACGGAACGGAAAAGTGTATGCGGGCGACCAGTGGAAAGACGCAGTCATTTTGTTTAACGAATGGATTATGCGCTCACAGGATTTAAATGAAGCGATCCAAAACATCGCTTTCGGTTACGCACAATATTTGCCGTTCGAGCGCTGTGCCCTGTTCCGTTATTCGCAGAGCGATGCGGCGGGATTCGGCCTGTTCGGCTACCATTTTAACAATACGGCAATTCGGAATATAAAGGAGACGATCGACCGTTTTCCGTCCATTTCTAAAATATTGCTAGGAAAGGGGCAGCAGGTGAATATGGTACAGCATTTCCAGCCGCTGTATATCCCAAAAGCTTCAGAAGAGTTTCCGATGCAGTATGTGAAGGAGTTTGAGCTGGAATCGGTCGTGGTCGCCCCGATTTATGTGCCGTCAGAAGGGGTGTTAATTGGCGGTGCCATTTTGGACCAGGGGCCTGGAAAGTTTTTTGAAGTGGACAGCAGCACATTTACAGCGCTGTTGAAGTTCGGCCAGAGCGCAGGTGAACTGCTGGCCAAGTTTTTAAAAGCGAACCAGTGGGACGAAAAGCAGCCGGAACTTGTCCAGTTGTCCGCCCGGGAAATCCATATTCTGCAGCTCTTGGCGGACGGGGCCTCGACGACGGAAGCAGCGGAAATGCTGCATTTGAGCGAGTATACGGTCCGGGATTATGTCTCAAGCCTGATGAAACGTCTTCACGCCAGAAACCGGACGGAAGCCGCCGTAAAAGCAATGCGGCTCGGACTGATTCATTGAATTTTGTTCATTTTCCTCCGCTCCGCACTTTTTTTAAGGGAAAAGTAATGATGCACTCATTTTGCACGAAAAAAATGCAAAACGCCCGCAACCCCTTATTATTAAAGGCTTGCGGGCGCTTCTTTTAGCGGCCCCGAGAGGACTCGAACCTCCGACGCACGGTTTAGGAAACCGACGCTCTATCCACTGAGCTACGGAGCCGTAACTTTATAATATCCGTTCTAGTCACCTTAAATATTATAGTGAATCTGCCGTTTTGTGTCAATACCCCTGCTTTTTAGCACAGTTCTGAAGAGTAAATTCATCAATTTTTAGATGTTTTATGATAAAATGACTTATCCACATTTAGAAAATTTTTCCATCTATTTTTTCTGCTTTCAAAGTCAAAAAGAGCCGAATTTGCAAATTTCTTTTTTAAAATTGTGGATAACTTCA
>Ga0207807_1000210_pt1 | contig 12332 bp, 13 predicted proteins | sample HigsolmetaGSP15D_FD_184843 | JGI IMG/M metagenome (GOLD analysis project Ga0207807, IMG submission 184843) | High solid enriched microbial communities from the Joint BioEnergy Institute, USA - SP1-5-D (SPAdes) | ecosystem: Engineered > Bioreactor > SSF (Solid state fermentation) > Aerobic >... | reverse complement strand
TGAAGTTATCCACAATTTTAAAAAAGAAATTTGCAAATTCGGCTCTTTTTGACTTTGAAAGCAGAAAAAATAGATGGAAAAATTTTCTAAATGTGGATAAGTCATTTTATCATAAAACATCTAAAAACTGATGAATTTACTCTTCAGAACTGTTCAATATATAAAGATATTGACAATCTCGGAAAAATTTTTAATGTCCAGGAAAAAGCAAAACTATTTTCCAACAAATTAAAGGCGCGCCAGAAGAAGATTACATCGGAACTGTCAGGCATTCAAGAAACGAAGACATTCGCCTATTTACACATGTCCGATCCGAAAGAAATCAACATCTACTCTGCTTATAATGAAACTTTTTTCAATAATGCTTTTGGTATGTTAAAACTCAAAAACATATTTCAAAATGTGCGGGGGACTGTTAGTGTAGAGCAATTAGTAAAAGCCAATCCCGATGTATTGATTGTACTGAATTGGGAAAACAATGCCGATAAGGTCAAAAAGGCTCTTTATGAAAATCCCAAATTATCGAGTATGAAAGCAATCAAAAATAAGCAAGTTTACGCGATGGATTATAATGAGCTTTTCGGCTACAGCTACAACACACTCGATGGAATAGAACAACTGGCAAAGGAAATGTACCCTGATCAATTTAAATAGGTTTTTCTCCGTAACCCAAAGTTGGGAAACAAGGGAAGAACATTAGCCCATATGATTACGATGCATGCATTTTGTAATTTCCAGCATCCTATAGGTAAAACCAAAAATGATGGTGGAAAGGAAACGATATAGGATGGGTGCAATCAAGCATAATGGATATACCTTCGAACCGGAGTTCAGTGTGGTCAGCCAAACCGGTGCCATTCATGTTTATCATGGAGAAAAATTTATTGAAGAAATCCGATTCGAATTTAATGGTGACTATCCCCAGCATGATTTAATAGAAGAATTGGTAAATCATTATCTGCATGAAAAACATCTCTAGTTCGTCAAAACGAAACCCAATTTACCTGAATCCATACAGGCAAATTGGGTTTTTCCTTACTGCACTCTGCCAGGCATTACCCTATTCTTCCAGGATCAGATGAACGTTCAGTTCCTGCATTTTTGTGATGATTTCTCTTTGCGTCAATTGTCCGGGGTTAAATTCAATTTTGATCTCTCTGTCATTTGTATCAGACAATACGCGCTCAATCCCGTCCATCTTTTTCAATTCATGCTCGATCAACTGAATTTGGGATGGATCGGTTGCATTTTTGGCGTAAACGGTCATATTTTCCATAATATTCCTCCTTCAATAAGGTGCCATTATGATTGATTATACCCTTTAAAAGAATTTTTTAGCTGCCCATTAAGAAATATAACCGTGCTATATCCCCCACACGGCCATGTTTGCCCAGCTCCCGCATACCGGCGGATCGGGGCCATCCATTCTGCCGTTCCGAGCATAGAGCATTAACGTTATTTTTTCGCCTGAATACATTAAGGAAAATGGATAAAGAGGTGTAATCATGGATTCAAAATCTTCTTATTATGGATCAGAAATCAAGTGTGAAGAAGTCTCGAACACATTTCCGCCCCAGCACCAGACGAGGCATCCGGGATTTGAATATTTGATGATTCCCCGTCCTGTTTATGACAATCCCCATTATATTGGAACAGGAAAACTGAACAACAAGGTTGCGATCATTAGTGGGGGTGACAGCGGAATTGGCAGGGCTGTGGCAGTGGCTTTTGCAAAAGAAGGAGCAGATATTGTTATTGCCTATTTTGATGAACATGAAGACGCCAGGGAAACGAAGCAGGCAATTGAACATTTGGGGCAGCGTTGCCTTTTGATTCCGGGGGATTTGCGCAACAAAAGCCACTGCCGGTATGTCATTGCCTGCACCCTTGAAACGTTCGGGAAAATCGATGTCCTTGTCAATAACTTAGCGGTTCAATTTGTTCAAAACCGGTTTTTGGATATTAGCGACGAACAGTGGCATACGACGTTTGATACAAATTTTCATCCGTTTTTTTACATGACAAAGGCTGCGCTTCCTTATATGGCTGAAGGGAGCAGCATTATTAATACGGCATCGATTAATGCCTATATCGGCCGGAAAGATTTGATTGATTATACAGCTACGAAAGGGGCAATCGTCAGCTTTACGCGCGCGCTTGCCAATAACATCGTTGACCAGGGGATCAGGGTGAATGCTGTTGCCCCGGGCCCAATCTGGACACCGCTGATTCCTGCGAGTTTTCCTCCTGATATGGTCAAAACGTTTGGAAATAACGTACCAATGAAACGCGCAGGCCAGCCTTATGAACTGGCGCCTGTCTATGTGTTGCTTGCTTCAAGCGACGGTTCTTATATCACAGGCCAAACTATTCATGTGAACGGCGGCGGCTTTGTCGCTTCATAGCCGGGGCTTGCTTTTGTCAAAACTGCGGCCAAATGGGTTAACGTCCGTTTTGCCGTGCCGCAGCATTTTTAAATGCAGCACCAGTGCCCAACCTTATTCGGCAGGCCCGGATGGGGAAAAAGATGTTAATGCGATAAGGCAATTCGTTACAGGATGGTAATCTGTTTTGGGCGGCGGGCTTTTTATATTGCTGTAACGGCGGTTGCACGGACTCAGCAGCTGGTACCAGCCGCCTCTTTGCTGGTCGACAAAATAAGTCCAGCAATAGGCAAACAGATCACGATACAGGTGCAAGGGATTGCAGCCAGATGCGGCCAGCAGGGATGATGCGCCGATCGCTTCAGCCATGACCCAATAGTATTTATCACAATCGATTATACGCCCGCTTGGAGCCATGCTGAAAAAAATGCCTCCATTTTTCCAGTCCAAGCCCAGGCCGAGGGCGGACTGGAATAAGGATTGCGCCGCTGGTTTCCGCCAATTGCCGGGAGCAAGCCGTTCCAACAACAGCAGCAGCTTGCTCCATTCAATCGAATGGCCGAAAATAAAGCCATAAGGCCGAAGCTCACTTTTCGTAATGCCGTAATTGTACGTCCAATCAATTGTCCAATCTTCATGATAGTGTTCCCAAATCAGCCCTCCTGATTGGGGAAGAAGGCGAAACATGACCGACTCGGCAATGCGTTCTGCTCTTTCAAGATACCGCTTGTTGCCGGTTGCTTCATATGCTGTCATCATCGCTTCGCACAGATGCATATTGGCATTCTGTCCGCGGTAAGGGGATACTTCAGACCAGTCGGCCGAGATTTCATCAACATACAGCCCCTCATTTTCCCTCCAAAAATGGCGTTCCAATACTTCAAATGTATCCGCAAAAGTAGGAACAGCAGACGATATGCCTGCTTTTGCCGCCATCGCCGCGGCTAACAAAACAAAGGCATGGCCATATGCTCTTTTCACTGAATGGGATACAGACCGGCCTTTCAATTCCCAATAATACCCGCCGTGTTTGTGGTCGCGCTGGCGGTCCTGCAAGAACGAAATACCGTGTTCCGCCAGTTGCCGGTACGCTTGGCCGGGCTCCAGCAACGCCGCCGCACTGAAAATAAACACAAACCTTGCCTGGCCTACAAGTTGTTTCGTTTCATAATCGCATACTGTGCCGTCATCCAGAAAGCAGTTGATATATCCGCCGGACACTTTGTCTATACAGCGCGGTGCATAAAAGTTCACGGTATCCAGAATATGCTATTTCAGAAAACGGGCTGATGTAAAATCCGGCCATGATCGCTCCATCTTCGCATCACTCCTTTAAAAGGTACTTTATGATCCGCTTCCGGCAAATATGAGAGCAGCAAACGGGGATTTGCTTTCGCGTCCAATGCCGGAACCCGCAAAATAGGAGCCGTACTTTGAGGGGGCTTTTTGTAAACGCCGCAAAAGCAAACAGGGGCTGAGAAAATTTGTGCTGCCTTTTTTTGGTGTGTAACACTTGAAAATGGGGCGGAATATTACTATAATTAATCCCATAAATTTAGTGAGAATTAAAGGGGGAGTTTCATGCTTTTAACAGGGTTAATTTGCGGGGCATTGCTCGGCTTTGTGATGCAAAGGGGCAGGTTTTGCCTGACGGGCGGCTTCCGTGATATGTATATTGCCAAAGACAACCGCATGTTTTACGCGCTGTTAATTGCGATTGCCGTTCAAAGCATCGGGGTTTACGCACTTATTCAGCTCGGCATGATCAAATATGCTGCAGGCACATTCCCGTGGGTTGCTGCTATTATCGGTTCATATATTTTCGGGATAGGGATTGTCATGGCCGGCGGCTGCGCAACCGGGACATGGTACCGTGCCGGCGAAGGGCTTTTGGGCAGTTGGATCGCGCTCTTTGGCTACATGGTCATGAGCGCGGTTATGAAATCCGGCGTGCTCGTGCCGGTAACCACTTCCCTCCAGTCCATCCAGCTTCCGAAAAATGCGATTGCGGATACACTGGGGATTAACATTTGGATCATTATCGCAGTCTTTACCCTGATTGTACTGGCCATTTTCATCAGGGAAGTGCGGAAGCCGAAAGTGGCGGTTCCGGCGATGAAAGCAAAACGCAAAGGGCTTGCGCATCTTTTGTTTGAAAAACGTTGGCATCCGTTTTTTACAGCAGTACTTATCGGTTTCATTGCCATTTTAGCATGGCCTTTAAGTGAAGCAACCGGAAGAATGGATGGCCTCGGGATTACAACGCCGACGGCCAATCTTCTGCAGTTTCTTGTAACGGGTGACCAAACGTTTGTAAACTGGGGCGTTTTTCTCGTGCTCGGCATTTTTCTCGGTTCTTTTATCGCCGCAAAAGCGAGCCGCGAATTTCGTTTTAGAATGCCGGACGAAAAAACGAGCATCCGCAGTTTCCTTGGCGGGATTTTGATGGGATTCGGCGCCAGTGTTGCAGGCGGCTGTTCGATCGGCAACGGCCTCGTGAAAACGGCAATGATGACATGGCAGGGCTGGTTTGCACTGCTGTTTATGATATTTGGCGCATGGACGGCTTCCTATTTCATGTTTGTCCGCCCGCAAACAAAGCGCCAAAAAACCGCGGCGAAAACGGCCGTTACCACTGCATAAGGAGGAAAACAAGATGGAAAAAGTATTGGAAGTCATGGGCCAGGTTTGCCCATTCCCGTTAATTGAAGCAAAGAAAGCCATTGAAGAAATCCAATCCGGAGACGATTTAGTGATTCACTTTGACTGCACGCAGGCAACAGAAAGTATCCCGCGCTGGGCGGCTGAAGCAGGCCACACTGTCACTAACTTTGAACAGCTTGATGAAGCAGCATGGACGATTACAGTCCGGAAAAAATAGATCGTGATTTTAAAAACAGGCTGTCCCGCGGGGCAGCCTGTTTTTAATGGGGGATATCCCCCGGTCAGCCAGGATTTTTTCCGTGCTGTTTTGTGCGGATGTAGCAGTTAAGCTTATATTTTGGCTGCACAATCGAGTAAGTGAAAAAAAGAAAGGCACGCCATCATCTAGATGTACACTACACACTACGAAATGAACATCCGGAGAGAGGCCTTCCCGTGGATGTTATATCCAAAATTGCCGGATTATGAAAGAATACAATGAATCTTAGTACCTGCATTGACAATATCCCGTCTGCGCCGGATAATAAAACTATATTATTATTATGAATTTGGTGTAAATTGGTATGATTTTTTTGCTGCACAAGGGGATTTGCACCATAGGGGGATTGCGAAATGCATGCTAAAAAAATCGTTTTAATCGGCCTGTTTATCGCATTAGAAGTCATTTCAACAAGATTTTTGTCCATCCAGACGCCAATCATACGAATCGGATTCACTTTTATTCCCACGGCATTGTCTGCTGTCCTATTGGGGCCGGTGTTGGCCGGCGTAACAGCCGGATTGGCGGATATAATGGGGATGATGCTGTTTCCGGCAGGGAGCGCTTATTTCCCTGGTTTCACACTCTCTGCGTTTTTGTCGGGCGCCATTTACGGCGTATTTTTGTACCACAGGCCCGTTGGATTTTGGAGAGTTTGCCTTGCAGTATTGGCCATTACCATCGTGGTTAACCTTGGATTAGATACACTATGGCTGTGGATGCTCACTGGAAAGGGAATACTTGGCTTATTGCCTGTACGGCTTATTAAATCTGCCATGATGTTTCCGATTCAGATCATGATGATCTACGCCGTATGTAAATCGCTTGCGGTCAGTTTGAAACATGCCTTTTCTTTCGGAAGAGCAAATTAGACGCCCATGCCGCCATGATGTGGCACGAGCGGAAGAATGGACGTTCAACCATTACAAATCACTGTCTTGTAATGTTAATCATTACATGTAATAAAGTTGATTACATATCACAGGAGGAATGCCAGATGAAGATTGGAATTGTTGGCGCCAGCGGGAAAGCCGGCAGCCTTATTCTCAAAGAAGCGGTTGGCAGGGGCCATGAAGTGACGGCAATTGTCCGGGATGCAGCGAAAATTCAAGATAAACGGGTTGATGTAGTGGAAAAAAATATTTTCGATATCAAATCCGAAGATCTTCAAAAATATGATGTTGTCGTCAATGCATTTGGTGCTGCCCCAGGAAAGGAACACCAGCATGTGGAAGCTGGCCGGGTTTTAATCGAAGCTTTAAAAGGGGCGCCTGGCACACGCCTCGTCGTTGTGGGAGGTGCCGGCAGCCTGTTTGCGGATGAATCAAAAACCGTTCGCGTCATGGACACACCCGATTTTCCCGCCGCATTCCTGCCGACTGCGAAAAGCCAGGCGCAAAATTTAGAAGACCTGCAGCATTCCACCGGTATCCAATGGACCTTTGTAAGCCCGGCCGCGTTCTTTGATCCGGCAGGCAAACGAACGGGCTCTTACAAAACAGGCGGAGATGTGCTGGCGTTGAATGCAAAAGGGGAAAGCTACATCAGCTATGCAGATTTTGCGATTGCAATCCTGGATGAAATTGAAAATCCGCAGCATCAAAACGAACGGTTCTCTGTTGCCGGCGAAGCGGGATAACAACACTTGCTGTATAAAAAGGGCCATCACATTTGCATGATGCTGCCGGTATCAAAGTTGCAATGTGGAACTCATCTTGTGCAAAAGAAAATCAAATGAAGGCACTGAAAAAGTGATTGTCAAGATGCAAAAAAAAACGGTGAGACACGATGAATGTCCCGCCGTTTTTTGTTTTTGGGTTTTTTCGTTTTTTTGTGCTCTGTTTATGAAAATTTTAGTTTTCCTGAGCTGATGTCATCGGCCATCGTTGCATAAGGCGCTTCTGAAATCACTTTTTCGTTGTTGATGCCTTCATTCTTAATATTGGTGATATCCGCAAATTCCGGAACAACATATTTCGGGTAAGTTTCGTATTTTTCGCGTGATTCTTCCATTAAATCAATATGGTCATTTTGATAGCAGACCGTGATTAGATCGCGATCACAATTCAGCAATCAATATCAAAAATGAGGGATTACGCTTATTAGCGTTATCATAAGTAACAAAACTCTTGGAACAAGAGGGTTAGCTCGGTCAGTTTTCGTTGGCTAGTAAAAGCAACGATAAGTCGAGAAGCCCCCACTTCAATCAAACCGTAAGGTTGATAAGTGGAGGGTAGTTCACTGAAACTTCTTTTCCAGTTTTTCGTATAGATGATCAGAAAGGGTGGTTGATGTGGGGTTACTCATCATTTTTACGGCCATTTTTGCGATGGTTGCCGCGGTGCTGGTATTTCCTTTTTCAGATAAAAAATTGAAACACGCCGGCGAGCCGCAAAATGGAGAAAAACTGAAGACATTTTTATCTTTATTCCTGTTAGTGTGGGTGCTTTCTGCTGTTTTTTTCTACGTGACGAAAAGGGATATGAACCCATCGGTTTTCTGGCCGGCACTGTTTTTTGCTTCTCTTTCCGGCGCTTTTCTCGCCAGTGGAAAAGAACAGCTCGTAAAGGGGCTCGTTTTGCTTGTTTCCCTGGGCATCGCCGGGTATATGCTGACAGCGCCGTTTTGGAATGCCGGGGAAAAATACCATACAGCGAAAATGGCGCAAAAAACGGAAATTGAGCCGTTTGATGAGCGGGAAACACCGGCGAGCGTGCCGCCGAAGTTTGCGCGCAATAAAATGAAAAAATCTTTCGGCCAGGTTCCGAATGCAAGTTATTACCAGTTGGGAAACCTGCAAATCCAGAAAGTGAACGGCAAGTACGTTTATATTGCGCCGGTGGAGTTTTCCGGATTTTTTAAATGGCTGAAAGGAGGGGAAACACCCGGGTATTTTGTGATGAGTGCAACAGATGCGGCTGACAATCCAAAATTTGTGAAGCAAAATATGCGCTATACGCCTTCTTCTTTCTTCCAGAAGAACCTGTCCCGACACATTCGCCTCCATTATCCGAAAAAAATTTTTTACGGCAAGCCACAAGTGGAAGTGGATGATCACGGCAAATCATATTACATTCGGACTTACGGCCATTTTATATCGGCAAGGAACGGGTTTAAGGCGGAAGGCATTGTACTTGTTGATCCGGAGTCAGGGGACATGAAGTCCTATTCTTTAAAACAGGCGCCTGCTTTTATTGACGGTGCTGTTTCTCCGGAAGCCGTCAGCCTGCAGAACAGTTATTTCGGCAAATTTGTCCACGGTTACTGGAACACGCTGTTCGGCAAGCGGGATGTGAAGCTCCCGACGGATGAAGGAACGGAAGCAAATGTCAGCCCGATTTTTAATGATAAGGGGACGATGTATTATTTTACCGATTTTACGAGCCCGAAAAAAGATGTGGACTCGATGCTCGGCTATTCGCTCACAAATGCGCGGACCGGGAAGGCCACATATTATACAGGCAATTTGCAGGAATCGTATATGGATTCGCAAGGCAATTTGCAAATTGTCGAGAAAAAATTTATCGAGAAGAAATGGAAAGGCTCGATGCCGATTTTGTACAATTTTTACGGCGAAGCTAGCTGGCTGACGCCTGTGCTCGATTCCAACGGTTTTCTGCAGACGTATTTTATCGTTTCCGCGGCCAATCCGGAAATCTCGGTGAATGCTTCGACACCCGATGTTGCGCTTAAGTTGTATAAAATTGCCCTCCGGCACGGCGGCAGCAGTGTTGACGGCTCATCGGGTTCGGAAACGAAAACCGTTTCCGGCAAGGTGCTCCGTGTTTATAAAGAGAAAACGGGCGATTATACCAATGTCTCCTTCCTGCTTGCTAGCGGACAAAACTTTACCGTCAGCTCGGATACCGTCCCAATGGCCATTTATTTGAAAGAAGGAGACCAGGTGAAGGTGACTTACCTCAGTACCGGCGAAACCTTTTTACCGGTGAAGGCAATGGAGATAAAGGGGATTGGAAAGTAAAAGCAGAACAGGGGCCGGGAAACCCCTGTTCTTTTTAGGCGTAAAATGAGCCGCGCGGCTGTTCATGGCCCGGATGAAGGTTCTGATGAAAGGAAAAACGAGTCGCGCAGCCGTTCAAATGAAATACGGGCAGAGTAAAACAAGCCGCGTCCGCTTATAATCCGAATGGGCCGCGCCCGTTGCACCCGGCGTGCTCAGATCTTAACCAGGCAGCCCTCCAGCTGCTTCATCAACCCGGCGTCGTCAATAAAGGGATTGCGGTTGCCCTGAATGCGGCAGATGGCCTGGTTGCGGTGGCGCTCATATAGGCCGGCCGGGAAAACTTCGTGCCACTGCACCAAAAGCGAAAGATTAACCCGGTTTAGCTTGCTCTTTGAGACTGCTTTCGGATAGTGCAGCAAAAAATACGCAAAAGCCCGGGCGATGGTTCCCTTCCCGGATTCCGGCTCAAACTTATCCTCAGCGGCTATCCCGCAATGGTTTCGCACCGGCTCATCGGCGGATTCCGGATGGTAAAAATCAAAATCGCCGTAGGGCAGATTGGAACGCTTTGCATTACAAGACGGATAGCAGACAAACAGATGGTGCAGATCGCCCTTCATCGGATCAGCGGCATGGAACCAGGACTGGGGTACAATATGTTCGGTATTGTACTTGAAAAAAGTATCCACTGCCCTGATCTGGTGCGCTGAAATCTCGCTCTCCTGTAAAAGGGAATGGTAATGGTCGCCGCGTTTTTTCCCGATTTGGTGGTCTTCCTGGATAATGGCAAGCGGATCGCGGGCCTCCCCGGAGTAAATATTCCGCACGGAGCCATCCGGATGCAAATCCACCCACGTGTACAAATATTGGTTTTTGCTGACATGGTACGGCAGCCGGTTTTTGTGCGTTTTTTGCACGAGATCATGGTAAAGTGCAAATAACGCCGGGCCGGATGCAGGGTGCTTTCGGGCTTTCCAGTAATAACGCTGTTGCTCAAGCCGGTCTGTTTTTTCATCATAATAATGTGTGCCATCCGCCTGCATCTTTCCTTTATTCTCCGACAAAATCTTTCTGAACCGGGCAGTGCCGTATTCATACCATGCCTGGTTATTCCTGATTTTTTCCAAAATGATATCCCGGTTGCTGTCCATTAAACCATCCCCATTTGCCTTTATATCAAAGAGCCTGTTTACAGCAATCCGACCCATTTCCAGTATGTCATGCTGAACAATAAGACTAATAGATAACCGATAATAGTCAACGGCAGGCCTGATTTCAGAAAATCTTTTGCCGTAAAAGCGCCTGTCCCGTATGCAAGCATGGCTTGCGGCGAGTTGACCGGGAGCAGGAAACCGATGCTGATGACAAATTGCTGGATCAGGACAAATCCGATCCGGTTGTCACCCAGATGGATCGTGGAGGTGAGTGCAATAAAGATCGGAATCAGTGCTGAAGACAGGCTGGTCGCACTCGCAAAGCCGAGATGAATCAGGATAGTGAACAAAGCTACAAGGGCAATCGTAGCGATGAGCGGCATCGTTTCCAGACCGAGCGAGCCGAATATTTTGTTAGACAGCCACTGTGCCCCGCGGGTATCCAACAAAACCGTACCGAGCGAAATGCCGACTGCAAACACGATCACGGTTCCCCACGGAATGAGATGCTCAACTGTTTTCCAATCAAAAACCCCGATCTTTGGTGCCAGTAAAATCCCAATCGCAACAATTGTTACAGTGGTCGTATCAAAAGGATGAAGTTTTCCTTCCGTCGTCCAGAAAAGCAATAAAAGCAGGGAAATCACGATTAAACGGATCTCAGAAGCTTTTAAATGGCCGAGTTCTTTTAATTGGTTTTCGATTAAATCTTTTCCTGCCTCAAGGGCTTTTGTTTCCGGCTTGATTAAGTGGGTCATCACGAAAAACAAAAGGATGGACATGATGATTGCCCACGGAGCGGCATATAAAAACCAGGAACTCCATGTAATGTCTGTTTCAAATTCTTTTTGAATAAACCCGAGTGCGACCATATTTTGGGCGGCCGCCGTTTTGATGCCGATGTTCCAAATGGAAACTGCCTGTACGGAAGTAATCACCAGCAATGCGCCGAGTTTGCTGGTGTTCGGCAGCCCGAATGCAGCCACCATTCCGAGTAAAATCGGGACCACGGCACCGGCACGGGCAGTGGCGCTCGGGACAAAAAATGCCAATACGATGGAAACAAGGATCGCGCCAAAGACGAGGTTGCTCGTTTTCGTGCCGACACGGGACAAGATCCAGAGGGCAAGCCGTTTATGAAGATTGGTTACCTGCATGGCAGCAGCCAGAAATAAGGCAGCGGCCACAAGAGCAACGGCAGAGCTGCTGAATCCGCTGAGAGCCATGGCCAGGGCATTGCCTGTTCCCGTCATTTGTGCAGGATCCTGGATACTTGGCGCAAGCCCGATCAAGAGTGCAATTAACCCGACAATCATGGCGGCGCTGACCTGATAGGAAACGGCTTCCGTCACCCATAAAATCAGGGCGAAGGCAAGGATGGCGAGTGCACGTTGGCCGGCTACCGGCAGGCCTTTCGTATGCGGGAGAAGCGTAATCGCAATCAGAGCGGCAAAAGCAGTAGCGATCCAAACCCATTGCCATTTGGTTTTCTTCGTTTGCTGGTTGGCGCCATTCATTTTGATCACTCCCTTGTGAATTCTTCCAAATATTTACCCTATATGAATTATAGCAAAGTGGCAGGAGAGAAAATGTTAAAGATTGGTGTATTTTTGCAAGCGGTTCCGTAGATTTCAGCAGGGTGCATAAAATAGGAAATTTCTAAGCACTCAGGTGGATATAAAAGGAGACGAATATTTATGGGACCATTTACAGGGGGAAGATTAAAAGAAACAGGGAAGAAAACCAGCCCGGCCCGGTATGTGTAAAATTTTACTCGCAGGGGCAGATGAGTGGAAAAAAATGGGAAGACGCTCTATCATTTAAATGTACGCTTGTGGGCGAATACATTTAGAAAGAGGTCTTCCTATGGATATTATATCAATAATTGCTAGATTATTAAAGGATAC
>Ga0207807_1000206_pt1 | contig 12610 bp, 14 predicted proteins | sample HigsolmetaGSP15D_FD_184843 | JGI IMG/M metagenome (GOLD analysis project Ga0207807, IMG submission 184843) | High solid enriched microbial communities from the Joint BioEnergy Institute, USA - SP1-5-D (SPAdes) | ecosystem: Engineered > Bioreactor > SSF (Solid state fermentation) > Aerobic >... | reverse complement strand
CGGCAATCTCCAGTACTTTTTTCGCATGCCGGTGCCCAAGAATCATGCTGAAATCTGCTTCGAATGAATACTCATCTGGTTGCAGCTGCCTCTTTTTCCGGACAGGCGGCAGCTTCTTTCCGGACATTGAATCGAGTACGTCTTTTAAATGCCGGACAAGTATCATCTCCATGCCATCCATTTGCGAAAAGGGAAGTGATGCTGAAGCCGGCAAATACAATTTTTTCACGCCCAATTTCCGTGCTGCCATTACATACGGAAGCATCCCCGCTACTGCCTGAACAGACCCGTCCAGTGAAAGCTCGCCCAAAAAGGCTGTATTTTCAGGAATTTTAGGATGAAAAAAGTGGTTTTCAACCATCAGCCCGATTGCAATGGGTAGGTCAAATACAGGGCTGTTTTTCCGCTCTTCTGCCGGGGAAAGATTAACAATCGTTTTGTTTTTGAACAGCATACATCCAATCGATGAACATGCACCCCATATTCGTTCCTTAGATTCTTTCACTGAAGCATCCGGCAATCCGACAATGCTGATACCGGATCCGCCCCCCAACATCATCTGCACTTCAACACGAACGCGATATCCTTCTACTCCTTTTAAGCCAACGCTGTTTATAATGGTTGCCATACTTTCGCACCCCTTCAACCGAACCTATATTCTAAAAAATAGAATAAAAGATCGTACGTTCGATGTCAACCTATTTTTCAAAAAAACGGAAAGGAATTTGACCATTTCGGGCGAATACTTTAAAAATCCATTCCGGAAAGGAGAATAAAAATGAAGACAGCAATTGTTGAAACCGTTTGCGGAAGGGTCCGGGGATACGAGGAAAAAGGGGTGCAAATCTTTAAAGGAATTCCCTATGCAAAACCGCCGATCGGACCTTTGCGCTTCCGCCCGCCGGAGCCGCCAAAACCCTGGTCAGGTATAAAAGATTGCACGCAGTTTGGGCCAATTGCATGGCAGCCGCCGGTTGAACTAATGGATTTTCTCGGGAATCCGGCTGAAAATATGGATGAAGACTGCTTAAATCTTAATATTTGGACGCCTGGAACAGACAGGGGGAGACGTCCTGTTATGGTATGGATCCACGGCGGCGCGTTTGCTAACGGGGCAGGTTCAGCGCCTTCTTATGACGGCTCTGCTTTTGCCAAAAACGGGGGATGTTGTTGTGGTCACGATCAATTACCGGCTCGGGGCGCTCGGTTTTCTGTATGTTGGCGAAATGGGCGAAGAGTATAAAGCCTCCGGAAACTGCGGCATTCTCGATCAGATCGCAGCTTTAAAATGGGTAAAAGAAAATATTGCTGCTTTCGGAGGGGACCCGGACTGCGTGACCATTTTCGGCGAATCTGCGGGTGCCATGAGTGTTGCGGCATTGCTTTCTTCCCCTGCCGCAAGAGGGCTGTTTCATAAGGCCATTCTCGAAAGCGGGGCGGCTAATTTTACCGCTACGCCTGAACGGGCAGCCAAAAATACACGACGCATACTAGAAACGCTTGGTTTGGAGGAAAAAGATGTTGCAAAACTGGCAGAGGTACCGGCAAAAAATCTGGCGGAGGCTGTAAACTCGCTCCCTTTCATGAGCCTGCTTCCGATTACAGACGGTATCGTGCTGCCGGAACATCCGGAAAAGGCGCTTGAAAATATGGCAAGGAACATTCCGGTTTTAATCGGAACAAATAAGGATGAATACCGGCTGTTCACTGCATTCGATCCGGTATGGAGAAGGCAGGATCCTCAGGAGATACAGACCGTTTTCCAAAAAACATTTGCAAAGAATTGGGACGCCCTTTCCGCGAAAATAACAGATCCAAGTGCATTTACCCAAGAATTATACGACCGGATCATGACGTACTTTGTATTTACCGGCCCTGCCTTAAAATTGGCAGATACCCGCGCGCAAACCGGGGAAAAGGTGTGGATGTACCGTTTCGACTGGGAAAGCCCCGTTTATAATGGGATGCTCAAAGCCTGCCATGCCTTGGAAATTCCGTTTGTGTGGCACACCCTGGAACAACCCGGCACGGAAAACTTAACGGGAAACGCACCCGGCCGGCATGCGCTTGCAAACCGGATGCATCAGGCGTGGATTGCTTTTGCCAAAAATGGCGATCCGAATTGCAGCCTGCTCCCCGAATGGCCGCCATATGACACAACGCAACGGCCCACGATGATTTTTGATCAAGATTGCAGAATAGAACATGATCCGCACCAAGCCGAGCGGGCATTGTGGGGCAGCCTAAGGGAATGAGAAGCCACGACATGAGCGGCAAAAGGCAAATGAAATCAATCAACATACCGCCGATATCGATCTGCACCAGGCAGGGCGGGAACAGAAGGACAGAAATGATTCTTTCGCATGCCACGCCAGTCTTTTTTCGGCTTGGCTTAAAATAAGAGCGCGGCTTTTTGCCACGCTCTTATTTTATTTCGCTAGCTTGCGAATCTGTTCATTTACATTTTCATGACACAGGCCGCCGTGGTAGCAGATGACGGATTCAATATCAAAATCAAGCAGCTTTTTCAATGAAGCCATCGCGGTTCCCATATCAGGCGTGACTTGCTGTCTGGGGCCATGCAGTTTGCCACTCTCCGCAACCATCGCATCCGCAGCGATCAATGTTTTGCTTTTTTTAAGATACAGACAGCAATGGCCCGGCGTATGCCCCGGTGTAAAAATCACCTCTGCCCCGCCGCCAAAAGGCAGAACCTCTCCGTCCTCGATCACTTTGTCCACTTTCGCTTTTGGCGGATTCAAATACATTTGCTTCATTTCTTCCGACATCGATTCCCATCTTGCCGGATCGATTTTTTCCGGATCCGCTTTGATCAGAAGCCGCTCCCCTTCGATATAAGGCTTGTCCAGCCCGTGTGCGAACACCGTAATGGGATGGCCGGACTCCGCCAATATTTCCGGCACGCTGCCAATATGATCAATATCCTGGTGTGTCAAAATGACTGCGTCCAATTTTTCAAACGGCACGCCTGCCTTCTCCATTTCTGCCCGGATCAAATCAAGCGAACCCGGCATACCGGCATCTACCAAAACCGCCTTTTTTTCATCCCAGATCAAAGTGGGATGAATGATAAAATTATTCAGGTTGACTTCCAACATCGCAACGCCCTCGGCAATTTTCTTCAATTAAATCCCTCCCATCTGCATTGTCTTTTCCATCTTATCACAAAAAAACAGACAGCCCTATTCAGCTGCCTTTCGTTATTCTTTACGAAGCTTAGGCTTATGGCGCTGGTATACGCACATCGCTGCACCAATCTTACTTTAACAATCCATACGCTTTTTTGTATACCGTATTTGCAATTTCTTTATGTCCTTTATCATTGGCGAGCCATCCGTCGCTTTTGCCCGTGGCCGCTTTCTCTCCTTTCGGGCCGTGTGTATCGGAACGGTTTAGCCAAACAGATTCAATATTGGCAACAGGAACCCCTTTTGCCTTCCCAACTTCTTCAATGGCGCGGTCATAAGTGAAGGACAACTGGCCACTGTTCCAGGTGGTGATCAAAATGATTTTTGTTTTCTTACCGGTACCCTTTCTGATTTCATCCACAAAATTTTCAAGATCATTCTTAAATTGGTCGGCGGAAAGATAAGTATTTTTGGCATTCCGGTTCAGATCGAATGTACCGAACTCAATCGTCACAAGATCAGGATGGTTGAAAATAATATGGGGAAGACTGTCTGCCCCATGATCCTTCAGGCCGGTTCCGCTCTTGCCATAGCCATTGATGGTCTTCACTTCATATCCAAGGTCTTGGTGGATGCGCCCGGCCAACAAGGCGGTATACGTTTTGCTTTTTTTCGTTGCAAAATCCCCCGCTGTCAGGCTGGAACCGACCGGCAGATATACCAGTTCTTTTCCTTTATGTTTTTCGTAAATCTGTTTTGCCGCGCTTTCCTTTGCCGCTTTTGCCTCCAGGCTGCGCTGCCTTTCTTTTGCCAAGTCTTTTTTATATTGTTGCTGTGCTTTTTCAATCGTTTTTCCGGTGTTCGCCTGATAATACCAGTTACCGGTCCCCAGCACGCCAACCGTAATGAAAAACAATAAAACAACGAGCCATCCTTTTTTTCCCAAACTGCCGTCCTCCTGAAATGGTTTCTTAAACTATTATACAAGATTGCGCGTTAGAGGGGAAAAGGAGATGATGTGAAGGATCCTGTCCTAAAAAATGGCGCGGCTGTTTTTTTCTCCCGCTAATGCCCCATTCATTGTGGCATGGTCGTCTATCCTAATGACGCTCCATTCATCGCGGCATGGACGCCTATCCTAAACTAACGTTGCCGCAAGCTTTACAAGATGAATGGCTTTCGGAAAAAGCCCATGGACTTTTGGTAAAAAGTGAAAGTTTCCTATAGGAGAAACAGGGAAAAACAATGATAAGAATAGAACTTAACCAGGCAAGAAAATTCTGCCTATACCTATGGCGGTCGAGTAACGCATTCGGATAGAATGAACGAGAAGTCGGGAGATCATGAAACTTAATTGAAGGAGGAGGGGAAACAATATGAAACGAATGCTTCCATTTATGGCAGCTTCAGACGGCAAAGATGCAGGGGGCACAGCAGCAAACGATCATGTTTCTGCATTTTATTTTGAGGAGAACGGCGGGATTCCGAATAATCCGTTCCTCCCTGTGCTCATTTACCACGGTGTTTTTAAAGGACGGACAGACGAAATTGAGAAAGTGTTTCAAAAAAACAATTGGGGAAACAACTGGGTATGGACCATTTTCCCTTACCATCATTTCCACAGCAATTCCCATGAAGTGATTGCGGTACGAAGCGGTTATGCCAAAGTGCAGCTTGGCGGCCCTAAAGGCAAAATCTTTACAATATCTGAAGGTGATTGTGTGCTGTTGCCGGCCGGAACCGGGCATAAACGGATTGAGTCAGGGAACGGGTTCGCGGTGACAGGCGGTTATCCAGGCGGGCAGGATTATGATACCCAAATGAAGGCAGATGAAACCTTGCGCGAAAATATCCGCAAAACGGGCATGCCGGAAACCGATCCCGTGTTTGGAAAAAACGGACCGCTTTTTTCCCATTGGACCCGTGAACCGGGCGGCAAAGCAGGATGAACGGCATGTTTGCAGACGGCAACGATTCCCAGAGCAGATTGGTTGCAACACATGTGTAAAACCAGCATAAGGTAAAGTTTCTTTCTTTGTTCGCATTCCATATTGCATAAAATGAAACCCAACTTGAAAGACTACCCTTGTATTCTTTACAGAAATGGGTGTGAATCATGAAGGAAATTTTGGAACAAGTGAAGGAAAAGCTCGAAAATGCTTACAACCACCCCGATTCAGCAGATTTAGATGCCTGCATCCGGCAGCTTCAGGATGCCCGTCAGCAGTACGGGGACAAAGGGACGATGATTGAAGATGCCATTACGGCGATCGAACAGGCAAAGCATTCGCTCCCGGAACACCGCCATGCAGGCACTGATTCGGCGGCAGGCGCATTCGGCCAGGCTTACAATGCCCTTGAGCATGCCATTGAATCATTCTCTGGAACGGAAAATAACGATCCATTCTAAAGGGCAGTTTTTTAAAAAAGAATCGCGCTCCACTCAAACCTTGGATTTTCCAAGGTTTTTCTGTTATCTCCACCCTTGCAGCGAAAGCCGCCAAGGAAGCCAAAATTCCCCAGATCATTTCCTCAATGGCAGTTTTGAAAATTTTTCCCATCCATGCCTTAAAAAAAGCCCAACCGCGTCTTCCCTGCTTTTTCATTTTCGGGATCGCCCATTTCCAAATCCTACTGCTGTAAAAATAACCGCAATCAGGGTATAGATATATTACGGAACACAACAAAAAAGTTTCAAGGAGGGCATACATTGGACCAATCTTATGTGCAACAAAGCAATGACAGTATGGATGCCAGTATGGAAAAACCATTATCACTGAAAAAACTGGCAGATCAGGTCATCGTGATCACCGGCGCCTCAAGCGGGATCGGGCTTGCCACCGCAAGAATGGCTGCAGCCCGCGGCGCCCGGCTTGTGCTCGCAGCAAGGAATGAGCATGCATTGAAAATCCTTGTCAATGAGTTAAAAGACAATGGCGGTTCCGCCGTCTGGGTGCGGGCGGATGTCGGGCGTGAGGAAGATGTGAAGCATATTGCGGCAACCGCCATCAAAACGTTCGGCGGCTTTGACACCTGGGTGAACAATGCCGGCGTTTCGATTTTCGGCGAAGCGATGGACGTCAGCATTGAAGATATGAAGCGCATGTATGACACGAATTTCTGGGGAGCCGTATACGGGACAAGATTAGCCGTCCATCACTACAAAAGCCGCGGCGTGCCCGGCGCTGTGATCAATATCGGCAGCCTGTTCGGCGACCGCGGAACCGTCATCCAATCGACCTATGCTTCCTCTAAATTTGCGTTGCACGGTTTTACGGAAAGCATCCGGATGGAACTCGAAAAAGAGCATGCGCCCGTATCGATTACGCTCGTTCACCCCGGCCGGATCGATACACCGTATAATGAGCATGCGCGGAGCTACCTTAAGAAACAACCGGCGCATTATATGTCCATGATTTACCCGCCTCAAGCCGTCGCGGAAGCCATCTTGTTTGCAGCCGAGCATCCGAAGCGGGATATGTATGTTGGCTCGCAAGCAAAAATGATCGCGGTTTTTGGGCGCTTCTTGCCCCGGTTCATGGACAAATTAATGGAACTGACCATGTACCGGACGCAGCACAGCGACCGGCCGTCAAAGTCGAAAGCGGACAGCGCTCTCTACCATCCGGGATATGGCCTGCATGAACGGGGCACGAATAAAGGTTGGATGCGCAGAAACAGTTATTATGTCAAGATGAGTAAATATCCGCTCGCATCAGCCGCCATCGCTGCATTTGCCGGTGCAACACTCTGGGCTGCCGTTTCACTCAGGAAAAAAGATTAAGGGACAAGCCACCTTGACCGCAGGGTGGCTTGTAATAGGTTCCGCTGCTTTTTTCCTGCTGGCCGCCCGTTTTTACTGATTCTGGTCACTGATAGGTTTTGTTAATGTGGCGGGTCATGTTTTCCATGACCTCTCTTTTCCCCTAGCTGTAACCGCTCACTTCCCGGGGTTTCCCATCGCGTTTTGCTGATACCAGGCTTGCATCCACAAAAAAAGGAAGGCGCCGCCTCCCTTATGCTTCCACCATCTTGATGATCCGCGCCGGGTTTCCGCCGACGACTGCATTGTCGGGTACATCTTTTACCACGACGGCTCCGGATGCGATCACCGCATTGTTGCCGATCGTAACACCCGGGTTAATCACCGCGCGTCCGCCGATCCAGACGTTATCGCCAATTTTCACCGGTTTAGTCAACTCCAGGCCAGACACACGCTTTTTCGCATCAAGCGGATGTGTTGCCGTATAAATGTGGACACCCGGCGCTAGCATGCAGTTTTTCCCGATTTCAACCGGTCCCCCGTCGAGAATGACACAATCGAAATTCGCATAAAAATTCTCCCCGACATGAATGTTAAACCCGTAATCGCAGCGGAAATCCGATTCGATAAAAAGGTGTTCCCCCGTCGAACCAAATAATTTTTTCAATAATGCTGTCCGGGTTTCCAAATCGGTTTCATCTGTTTCATTGAACGTACGGATGAGGCGCCTGGCCTTCAATCTCGCCTGCGCGAGTTCCGGGTCTCCCGCGTTATACAACTTCCCGGCGATCATTTTTTCTTTTTCTGTGCTCATGGGCCAGCCTCCGTTTATTCCTGTTTTTTCTTCGGTACATACTCAAAAATTTTTCCGCTCTCAAAAAAATCGACAAGCCGCGAAAGCCAATCATAATATTCCGCAAGATTGAAAAGCTCATTTAAAAAATGATTCAGCTGCTTCTCCATTTCCGGCGGCAGCTCTTCATTGTCCTTCAGTTCTGCCAACTCACGCGCAAATTTTTTTTCGAAGAATTTGTTGCGGTGAATGATTTTCCGCAAATTGGACGTAAAAATGGCAACAAAAGTGTCGTAAAAATCGAGGCCGACATTGTAAAGATCTTTCCGGACCCCTTTTTCAAACACTTTTTCCGCGATATTCATATCGACCATTTCGCGGACTACCTGGCTCATTCTTGTCTTGCTCATGCCTGTTGCCTGGGACAATTCATCGAGCGTCATCGGCCGGTGATTTATGTAGATAATGCCGAGGACACGCCCGACGGTTGGCGGGATGCCGAAAGCACGAATATGGTCCGCAATTTTTTCAATATATTGTTCTTTCGCCCGGACAACTTTGTCCAACGTTTTTTCTTCCATTCCAGAAATGCTCCTTTTGGCCGCTTTGCCGAAGTACTGTAAAAAATGATGAACCAATTGCCTTCAATTACAATATATATCATCTATATAATAAGTACAATACGTAAACTTTTCATTTTACAAATTTTACGGTATACTTATATTGTAACCAATCTCTACCCAAAACAAACTGGAGGTGCGAAAATTGTTAAAGTTTGACCACGTCTCGAAAATTTATAAGGGCGGCAAACGCGCCGTGGACGATTTGAATCTCGAATTTGCGTCCGGCCGTTTTATCGTTTTTATCGGCCCGAGCGGCTGCGGTAAAACGACCACGATGAAAATGATCAACAGGCTGATTGAACCGACAAAAGGCACGATTTATATCAATGGCAAAAACATCAAAGAAACGGACCCCGTCAAACTGAGAAGAGAAATCGGGTACGTGATTCAACAAATTGGTTTATTTCCCCATATGACAATCCAGCAAAACATCTCTCTTGTCCCGCGATTACTAAAATGGCCTGAAGAAAAACAACGGGAGCGGGCCAAAGAACTGCTCCAGCTCGTCGATATGCCTGAAGAATTTTTGGACCGTTACCCGCATGAACTGAGCGGCGGCCAGCAGCAGCGTATCGGCGTTTTGCGGGCACTGGCGGCAGACCAGCCGCTCATTTTAATGGATGAACCGTTTGGCGCGCTCGACCCGATTACCCGCGACAGCCTGCAGGACGAATTGAAAAAGCTGCAAAAGGAACTTGGCAAAACCATCGTATTTGTTACCCACGACATGGATGAAGCAATTAAACTCGCCGACCAGATTGTCATCATGCGCGACGGCAAACTGGTCCAAACCGGCACGCCGGATGAAATTCTCCGCGAACCGGCCAACGAATTTGTGGAAACGTTTATCGGCAAAGAACGGCTGCTTCAGGCCCGGCCGAATATCCAGACCGTTGAACAAATCATGAGCCCGAAAGCCGTTACAATCACAGTCGATAAAACATTAACAGAAGCCATCCAAATCATGAAAGAACAGCGGGTTGACTCCCTGCTTGTCGTAGACAGCCGGAAAGTGCTCCTCGGCTATATCGATGTCGAAATCATCGATCGAAACCGCAGGAAACCGGTTCTTGTCAAAGACGTGGTGGAAACGAATTTAATCGCAGTGGAAAAAGACACCCTCGTCCGCGATACAGTCCGGAAAATTTTAAAACGAGGCATTAAATACGTGCCTGTTGTCGACCATGAACACCGGCTTGTTGGCATTGTCACGAGAGCAAGCCTCGTCGATATCGTTTACGACTCCATCTGGGGCGAAGAGGAACCCGTATCTGAAATCATCAGTTAGGAGGAAAAATCATGGAAGCCTTCATGCAGTTTATGGAAGCCAACTGGAGCGAACTGTTGTTCAAAACATGGCAGCATTTCTATATCTCCATCACGGCTGTCATCTTAGGCATCGTTGTCGCTGTTCCGCTTGGCATCTGGTTGACAAAATACCGGCGGGCGGCAAATATCGTGATGGGCATTGCGGGCGTTATCCAAACTTTCCCAAGCCTTGCCATTTTAGCCTTCTTCATTCCGATTTTCGGTATTGGAAAGCTTCCCGCCATTGCGGCGTTGTTTTTCTATTCGGTCCTGCCTATCTTGCGGAACACGTACACCGGCGTAAAAGGGATCGACCCGAAACTGGTGGAAGCAGGGCGCGGGATGGGGATGACCGGATGGGAAAGAGTGATCCATTTGGAACTTCCCCTTGCCATCCCTGTGATCATGGCCGGTATCCGCCTTTCCACTGTTTATTTAATTGGCTGGGCAACCCTTGCCTCTTTTATCGGCGCAGGCGGCCTCGGAGACTATATTTTCAGCGGCCTTAATTTGTACCAGCCGGAAATGATCGCGGCCGGCGCAGTACCGGTAACCATTTTGGCGCTTATCGTGGACTACCTGTTTGGAAAGCTTGAAACGATTGCGACCCCAAAAGGCATCCGAAAACAAAAACAGGCCGCTTAGAAAGGATGACGGCACATGAAAAAATTAGCAGCCCTCTTGCTCGTTTTCTGCTTAAGCATCTTTGCGGGCGGCTGTACGCTGCCAGGCCTAAGTGCCGCAGACAGCCAGTCCGTAAAAATCGGCATGACCAACTCAACGGAAACACAAATTATCGGTTATATGGAAAAAGATATGATCGAACATTATACCAATATAAAAGTCGATATGGTCAACAATCTTGGTTCCTCGATTGTGCTCCATAAAGCGATGACAAGCGGGCAGATCAATATTTCCGCTGTCCGCTACACCGGGACGGATCTAGCAGGCGCACTCGGCATGGAACCGGTGACCGACCCGGAAAAAGCCTTAAAAATTGTCAAACAACAGTTTGAAAAACGGTTCCACCAAACATGGTTCGACTCTTTCGGATTTGCCAACACCTATGCCTTTACTGTTACCAAATCCTTAGCAGACAAAGACCACTTGACAAAAGTTTCCCAATTAAAACCAGTGGCAAAAGATTTGCGGCTTGGCGTGGATAACTCCTGGCTGAAACGGAAAGGCGACGGTTACGACGGTTTTGTGAAAACGTACGGATTTACATTTGGAAAAACGTACCCGATGGAACTCGGGCTTGTTTATAAAGCCGTCAAAAGCGGAAAGGCGGATGTTGTTCTTGCCTATTCAACCGACGGAAGAATCAATGCATACAACCTCGTTATGCTGAAAGACGACAAACACTTTTTCCCGCCGTATGACGCCTCCCCTGTCGTACGCGACGACACGTTAAAACAACATCCTGAACTCAGGAAAGTTTTACAAAAGCTTGTTGGAAAAATTGATACGAAAACAATGCAGCAGTTGAATTATGAAAGTGACGTCGAAATGAAAGAACCGTCGACGGTGGCAAAAGAATTTCTAGAAAAACATCATTACTTTGAATAGGAGGGGTGATCATGGAAACGATCAGGAGCGTACTTCATTATTACGGTGAAAACGGCAACTATGTATGGGTACAATTTTACCGCCATTTCCTGATGTCGGCATATGGTGTTCTGTTTGCAGCGGTCGTCGCGATTCCGCTCGGGATTTTCATGGCCCGCCGCCGCAAGCTGAGCGCCTGGATTCTCACACTTGCCAATATCATCCAAACGGTCCCGTCGTTGGCGATGCTGTCCATGTTGATGCTCGTCATGGGGCTTGGCACCAATACGGTCGTGCTTGCCCTGTTTCTTTACTCGCTTTTGCCGGTTTTAAAAAATACGTATACCGGCATTCTCAGTGTGGATCAATTTTTGCTTGAGTCCGGCAAGGCAATGGGGATGACAAAGTTCCAGATCATGCGGATGGTGGAACTTCCACTTGCATTGTCTGTTATTATGGCCGGCCTCAGGACCGCACTCGTGGTTGCGATCGGGATTGCAGCCATGGGCACATTTGTCGGCGCAGGCGGACTTGGTGATATCATCGTCCGCGGAACCAGCGTCTCAAATGGCACATCCATTATTTTAGCCGGTGCAATTCCGACTGCCTTGATGGCTGTCGCCGCCGACTTGATCATGGGCTGGATTGAACGCCGCCTTTCCCCGGTAAAAAAGAAAACACGCAAACAGACTGTAGAACAGGCAGCATAAAAGGATACCCCGCGTGACGCGGGGTATCCTTTTTGATATGGTATCGCCGGGACGAATCAATGGTTCGCCTGAGATATCGGCGTTTCTGCCGGAAATCGCAAAATACGTCTCGAAAATAAGCGCCTTCTCCGGTGACTTTGCAGTTCGTCCACCTTAAAAGACCGGAGTGGTTTCCAAATACAGGCGGTTTCTGAAATACCGTTTTTCCAAGAAAGCAACCGAAAAATGAGCATTTTCCTGATCATCAGCAGGTAAGTACGAAAGACAGACTTTCCCCTTCGTGCTACCCTATTTTTCAACCACCTGCAAAATTTTTACGTCCCGGGGTGAGAGCCGGACCGTTTCTGATTCAGTATCCCCGTTAATCAGTTCCGGGTACGTGCCACCTGCATTCACAAACTGAACCTGATCTGTGTGGTTAAGCAGGAACAAGTATTTTTCATTTCCATTTTTGCGCACCACCACTTCCACGCCACGAGGAGCATCCAAAGCTGGTCGGACATCCGCTTCCTGTAAAATGTCTTTTAAAAGAGAAGACAAATATTGTTCATCCGGCTGTGTCCCAATATAATAAGCTTTTCCTTTTCCGTAATGATGCGCGGTGACAGCAGGCGACCCGGCCAAATAGCCGTCTTTGAACCAGGCCAAAGCTTCGGCGCCTTTCAAGTGGATCTTTTCCTCCCACACGCGGATAGCCGCATCGCCATACCCGGTCC
>Ga0207807_1000204_pt1 | contig 12755 bp, 15 predicted proteins | sample HigsolmetaGSP15D_FD_184843 | JGI IMG/M metagenome (GOLD analysis project Ga0207807, IMG submission 184843) | High solid enriched microbial communities from the Joint BioEnergy Institute, USA - SP1-5-D (SPAdes) | ecosystem: Engineered > Bioreactor > SSF (Solid state fermentation) > Aerobic >... | reverse complement strand
TTCATCTTTTTTCATTTTAAAACCTCCAAAATTATTTGTTTAGTTTTTATTTCCTTTGACAAACTAAATGATATACCGGATTATTTTGTTTGTCAAGATAAAAACTAAGTAAAAAATAGGAGGGGGGACGGAGAAAAAACCATCGAGATAATGCAGGAATGATAGCGGCTGGACAGAAAAAAGCCCTGAACTCGGGAATCTTAGTGATCCCGAAAACAGGGCCTGTTGGCTAAAAGTTTATGATGTGTCGTAAATGTTTAATTGGCGGTCACAATTTCAGCTCCAGATTCGCCACACACTCCACATGGCTCGAGTTGATAGAATTGATGTCTGTTGGCCATTTTAGAAACCATCTGTACGTGGAAACATGTCAATGGGTTTTTCGGCCATTTTTGAAAAACCGTCGTACGAGGAAACATGTCAATTAACAATAACGCCAACCACTGAATGTGCAATTGGCATTAATTAATTTTATGTCAGTTTCTTCTTCAATTCAATTATTCGGGCTTCAATTATTGAAATAACTTTTTTAAATTCCTCATCACTCTTACCCGTAGGATCATCCAGTCCCCAATCCTCTCTATGCTTGCAGGGAAGGTAAGGGCATTCCACATTGCATCCCATTGTAATAACAATATCTACCTGCGGGATATCATCAAGTAACTTTGGATATTGGGTTTTCTCCATATCTATACCATAAAGCTCTTTCATTAGACGCACAGCATCCTGATTAATTTGGGGTTTTGTTTCTGTGCCAGCAGAATAGCTTTCAAATACATCTCCTGCTAAATGTTTGCCCAATGCCTCAGCTATTTGGCTTCGACATGAATTATGAACACAAATAAATGCAACCTTTATCATTTACTCTCCTTACAGCGCCAATAAGCGTTCACCCTTGATATCTTCAGGACTCCATGAAATCAGTGCGAACTTTCCATTTGCATGTTCATTGATGCGGTTGAGCCATTCTATTTCGCCAGTTGCCTTAGCCATCAGTATGGGATTTGTCGTATCCGTGCCGTAAAGTGACTGATTGACCACCCACCACTTAGCGGCGATACCCGCGCGCTTTAAATCATCTTCAAGACGGAGAGCCTCATAAACGGGAGTCGCTTCCGGTAGGGTTACAATAATGACCTCGGTTTCGTCTGATTTCAACCGCGGCAACAATCGCGCCACCGATTCGGGTATCTCGCCCTTAGTACGTTCTATTTCGTGATTATAACTCTTTGTGGACTCCAACAGGAGCAGGGTATGACCTGTGGGAGCAGTATCAACAACTACAACCTGATCGTCTGCCATGTCAACTAATTCCGCAAATGCACGGAAAACAGCTATCTCCTGTGTACAGGGTGAGCGAAGATCTTCTTCGATATAGGCAATATCCTCGTCGCTCATACCAGAAGCGCGTGCCTTGGAGAGCACCTCTTGCTGATACTTTTTAAGCTCCTTAGCTTCATCAATATGGCTCATAGATATACCACTTGTTTCGTCTATCACAAATTTAAAATGCGCAGCCGGGTCAGTAGTGGTAAGGTTGACTTTCTTTCCTCGATTTGCAAGTCCTAACGCAACAGCAGCCGCAACGGTGGTCTTGCCTACACCGCCCTTACCCATCGTAAATATGACGCGCTTGCCTTCTGCTGCTAATTCATCTATCACATCGCTGAGCGAAGGAATATGGTCAGTATTCAATTTTCGCGGCTCAGTAGGGACATAGTCGGTAGTAAGTAAAGCACGCACATTTTCCAAACCAGTGACATTATACGAGCGTAAAGGTACTATATAGATTGGAAACGCCTTTAAGGCTTTCGGCATATTAGATATAGCTGCCTGCTGTTTTTCGTAAAGGCTGTTTGATAGAGCGTCTGTATGCTCCATCAATAATCCATTGATAACCAGCATCTGATTGTTAACACCTAACGCAAACAATTCATTGGAAGCACGTTCAGCTTCTTTAAATGGTGCAGTTTCCGGTCTGGTAACAAGTATTAATGTAGTCTGACTGCCATCCGACAATGTTTCCACAGCTTGCTGATAAATCGATTTTTTGCTCTCTAAACCTGATAGTTGACCGAGGCAGGATGCGCCATGCGTGCTTTCACTTATGAACCTGCTCCAAGCAGAAGGAAGCTGAAGCATTCGTAGGGTATGGCCAGTAGGAGCAGTATCAAAAATAATATGATCGTACTCCTTCTGAACCTTTTCGTCTGTTATGAAATTAGAGAACTCGTTGAATGCTGCTATTTCTATGGTGCATGAGCCAGAAAGCTGCTCCTCTATATTTGCGATAACAGAAGCTGGCAACTTACCCCGATAAGGCGCGATTACGCTTTCCCGATACTCAGCTGCGGCCTGTATAGGGTCGAGGTTAGCCACATATAGATTAGGCACACCGGGGATAGGCGTACCTTTGTTGCTCAATTCAATCGAGAACACGTCTTGGAGGTTGGAAGCCGGGTCGGTACTGATGAGCAGCACACGTTTGCCTTTGTCTGCGAGAGAAACGGCGGTGGCACAGGCGACGCTGGTTTTACCAACGCCACCCTTGCCGGTATAGAAAAGATATTTCGTTAAATGGATGTTTTGCGGATCGAATTTATTCACTTAACAGCAACCTCCCTTACAATTACATCCCCCAGAATTTTTCTTAGAAACCTTCACCTTGACGGACGTGCTCTTCACTCCCAACACATCTCCGGGAAGATCAAGCAGCTTGGTGAACTCTTCATTGGTAGGGTAGCGGCCAGTAATAACAATCTCATCATCAACCATAACTACCGGTAATCCCTCTGTTCCTTTTTCATTGATATAGGCATTGATGGTCTTATTTTTGATAAATTCAGCAGGTGCACTGTTAAGGTTGAAGCGATCAACAATTACACCATGTTTTTTTAACGTATCAAGCACTGTAGAGATACGCAAAAGTTCAGGGTCTACTCCCACGCCACAGAGTCCGGTTGGGCAGCACATCGCAGGTTCAAATATTTTCATTTTTTTCATGAAGAACAACTCCTTTTATATAGATGATTTTTCAGCTGAAGCAATAAAGATGTTAATTGCGGCACTACTGCAGGATTCACAGGAATCGCAGCAGCATTGTTCATTTAAGTCTTCAATTTTTATATTGGACAAGTTCGCTTCGGTAAACCATTTTCTGATATCCGAGCGTTCAAAGCCAAGCCAGACATCAAACTGTTCTTTGCGTAAAAACTCATAATCATGCCGGTCCAGATCAGCAATCACTAATTTACCACCGGGCTTCAGTATGCGTGTCATCTCTGAAATCGCCTGACCCGGATTTTCAACATGATGCAAGAACATATTTGCCATCACATAATCGACGCTGTCACTTTCCAGAGGAAGCGAATATGCATCCGCCTGTAAGCAGACGATCTCACCGACAGAACTGTATTTCTGCTTTAATACATCAAGCATTTCCTGCGACTGGTCGATTGCTACTACGCGAAGCTTTCTGTTAAGCAGTTCCTGCGTTACAAAGCCGGTACCTGCGCCGACATCAACAGCAGTCAAACCTTCTTTTGCCTGTGCAGCCTCGCACATTTTCTCCCGGATACTGTCGGAGAAAAAAGATTGTCTTATTTCATCCCACTCGTTTGATATTCGGTCAAAATATTCTTTACTCTTTATATTAAACACTCCTTTCCGCAGGGAACCAGTGCCTTGTATTATTCGCTATCTTCACTAATATCAACATAACAGGTACTTCCGTCAGAACCCCTACAATGGTGGCAAGTGCAGCCGGACTTTGTGTTCCAAATAATGAAATCGCGACGGCAACTGCCAGTTCAAAAAAGTTTGAGGCACCAATCATACCGGCAGGCGCTGCTATCTCATGGGGCAGTTTTATAGCCTTGCTTGCCAGGTATGCAATGAAAAAGACTAGGAAAGTCTGAAGAATCAACGGTATGGCAATCAAAACAATATGCAGTGGATTATTCAGAATTACATCGCCCTGGAATGAAAAGATTATTATTAATGTCAGCAATAGACCTATGGTCGTGATATTTCCGAACTTCGGTATGAAACTCTTTTCAAAATACTCGGGACCACGCTTTTTTGTGATGGTATTACGGGTGATTATTCCTCCAGCCAGCGGGATAACAACAAACAATACTACGGACAAAATAAGAGTGTCCCAAGGTATGGTGACACCGCCAACACCCAGAAGAAACGCAACTATGGGTGTGAAAGCGAAGAGGATGATAATATCATTTGTTGCCACCTGCACAACGGTATAAGCCGCGTTGCCACGGGTCAAATAACTCCATACAAATACCATTGCTGTACACGGTGCCGCTCCGAGAAGTATTGCGCCCGCAAGATAGTCTTTCGCAAGGTCTGAGGGGATAAAGGCCTTGAAAATGACGAAGAAAAACAGCCACGCGATGCCGAACATGGTAAAAGGCTTTATCAGCCAGTTGGTTATCCATGTAACAAAAAGCCCCTTAGGATTTTTCCCAACATTTTTAATGCTTTGAAAATCCACCTTCAGCATCATTGGATATATCATAAGCCAGATTAGAATCGCCATAGGTATTGATACGTTCGCGTATTCAAAACGTCCCAAAAATGCCGGGATTCCGGGCAAAAACTTTCCGATCAGGACACCTACCGCCATGCAAAGAAGGACCCAAACCGTTAAGTATTTTTCGAAGAAACCGATTCCTTGTGTTTTCTCTTTGCTCATAGCGTATTACCGCCTTTTTTTTGAAGTTCAGCTTCATCCTTGTGCGCCTTGGCTTTAAAATATGTGTCAAGATTCTCAGGAAGCTGATAGACTTCGTTCTTTGACTCACGTTTCTCAGTGTTGTATACCTCGCGCAGGATGGCATCTACAATCAATTCTTTTGGAGGTGAAGTATACTCGACACCGTTATATACCCACACACGGCAGTCAACATTATCTCCGCAAAGGGTTCCACAATCCTCACAAAGTGATTCTCTAAGTTCTACTGCGATGTCATTTCCATTCACGCGGATAGTCGGCGAACTGATAAACTGATACTTTATCGCCAACTCCTTCGTTGCAATATTTACTTTATTTACCTTAACTTCATATCCCGCCGCATTAAGCACCACGGCCACGCTGGAAACTGCTTCATCCAGTGCTTTTTCTGTGTCCTGGCATCTACCGCAAACGGTCGTATCCAGATACAGAAAGTCTATGTTGATCGGTTTTTTCGGCTGCGGCTGGCAACAGTTATCGGAAGAACAACAACATTTACTCATTTTCATTACACTCCTTACAATAGTTTGAGTTATCTCTGCAAATACAGTTTTCCTTGTTGGAAGTGATAGCACAGAAAAACTGTTTTGTTTTACTGATGGTTTCATCATCCAGCGAATAGTACGTCCATTTACCTTCTTCTCGCGCTTTTACAATCCCACATTCACACAGGATTTTCATGTGATGAGAAAGTGTGGATTGGGACATTTCAAATTTCTCCAGAATATTGCAGGCACAAAGTTCCCCGCAGGAAAGCATATCTACAATCATTGCTCTTTTGGGTTCTCCCAACGCTTTAAACACTTTTGTGTTCTCCAAGTAGTAGTCCATAACATCACCCCAAATCTAAAAACTTCGATATGATATATTATATGCGTCAAATCGAAAAATATCAATTTGATATATGAATTTAAAATACATATTATCAAAACTATAGAGGACGATCCGCTTTTCGATAAAAAACGTGCGCAAAGCCGCCTTAAGTATTTCGTTGAAACGAATGAATATGCTATCCAAGAAAAGGCAAATATCATGGTGGAACATTTCCACACGGATGTACAAATGAAAATCGGCGGGCAAGCCAGAGCTATGGTTGTCACCAGTGAAATTAAACGAGCTATCGAATACTACCACGCAATAAACCGTTCTTTAAAAGAGCGCAAAAGTCAATACAAGGCTATAGTCGCATTTTCTGGAGATGTCGTTTGGGAAGGTCAAACGGTAAACGAAGCAACACTCAATGGTTTTCCGAGTGCAAAAATAGAAAAAACATTCAAAAAAGATCCTTATCGCTTTTTGATTGTTGCTGATAAATTCCAGACAGGTTATGATGAACCACTGTTACATACCATGTATGTAGACAAAAAACTTGCCGATATCAAAGCTGTACAGACACTTTCTAGGCTTAATCGTTGCTATAACGGTAAGAACGATACATTTATTTTAGACTTTGCGAATAATCCAGAAGACATTAAAAAGGCATTTGAAAGGTATTATAAGACTACTATTCTTTCTGGTGAAACAGACGCAAACAAATTAAATGATTTGATCGATGAAATGGAGCCTTTACAAGTTTATACGAAACAGCAAGTCGATACTAGAATTATATTTAAATAACGCTGAGAGAGAAAAACTCGACCCAATTCTTGATACTTGTGTAGAAAATTATAAAGACCTAGAAATGGAGGAGCAGATCTTATTCAAAAGCAGTGCTAAGACCTTTGTCCGCACTTATAACTTCCTATCCGCTATATTGCCATACGGCTCTGTGGATTGGGAGAAGTTATCCATATTTTTAAATCTTCTTGTAAATAAACTACCGAGACCAAACAATGGAGACGACTTAGCAGAGGGCATTTTGGAAAGTGTCGATCTAGAAAGCTACCGCGTAGTTGCACAGGAAACTATGTCGATTTCTCTTGCGGACAAAAATGCAGAAATTGACCCAATACCAGTAAGCACAGATGTGGGTATCCCCGTACCGGAACTGGATACATTAACGCATATACTTGAAACTTTCCATGATATATGGGGTGACTGTGATTGGACAGATGAAGATAGAATCAGACGTCAAGTTGCAGATTTGCCAGATATCGTTAGCCGGGACGAAGCATATCAAAACGCTATGAAGTACTCCGATGCTCAAAATGCACGTGACGAAAGTGATCGTGCTACGATAGAGGCTATTATGAACACAATCTCAACAGGCATGGAGCTATATGAAGCTTTTGAAAGCGACAAACGAAACAAAAATAATCAGTCTTTCAAAAAGTGGTTGTTAGATATGGTCTTTAATGCAACATACAAACCAGGCACTCATAAAGATCAGCCGAGGGTGGATGGATAAGGGAAGGAACTTCAAGAAGATAACCAAACATAAATTATACATCAATCCTGTCAACTCAACCCCTATAAAAATAGACGTTATCTAATCTGTCAACTCAACCCTATCACCTTTAGGGCAGTTGATATGTTACCGCGAACAACAAAAATAAGGGTTTCCCGACATGAGCACCTCTGGCAATGCAGCCGAGAGAATAACTCAATGTCTGGAAACCCTTTGTTTATAAGCATTTTCAGTTCTTCTATTTATCCACTCTTGACATCAATACTACGCACTCCACATGTGTAGTGTGCTGTCTGTAGAACAAGAATAACAAGAGTAGTGGAATTCACCTAAAGTTAAATTTACTGTTATAGTTTACCGTGGTGATTTAAGAGGCAAAAAGATAGACGAGAATCTAGTACACTCGTCTTTGTTATTTTCTACTTATTGAAAACCATAAACCAAGCTCTTTAGTGAAATTTACTGCATATTTAAAGTCATTTACTATAATTGCACTCTTTGTTCCGAACTTTATATCGAGTAAGCCCAAGTCTCTAAATATATTATTTCTAAATTCAACATCTTCCTGTGGATTCAAACAAGCAATTAAGATACTTATTGCGATAATTATATTTGCCCCTGATTGTGTACTACCATCACCTGACGCAATCATATTGATACTCTTCAATATCTTTTCATTATCATACTCAATGATGTCACCTAAAAAGGCAATGTTTTTATTTCCTTTTAACTTAATATTAAGAATCCTATTATCAATACTTATTTCAAGATCACTATAAGGGTAATTAAATTCTACTGCGTAACTATTCCATCTTTCTTGAAATTCGTTTAAGCTCACTGCAAGGCTATCGCTTAATCTAATTTTACGATCATATTCATTCAATCTTAAAAGATAACAATAAAATTGGTTAGACATTACTACACCTCTTTCATTGACGATATATCGCAATTGGTGTAACTGCAATTTCAGGAAATGAAATAGATAGTCCAGACTTTTCAATATCCCTTAAAGCATCGAAAACAGTCTGCAATCCTTTTTCAAGGTCATTTTGATTAAAAGACAAATCCACTGCATCAGTAGTTTTGTTAGGGATAGATGCAATTTGTGCAAACATATACCAATCATCTTGCGGTGCTGTGCCATACTTGTATATAATATTTTCTATGCTTTCTCTTAAATACAGTTTATTCAATGTTCCTACAAACCTAAAATTAGGTCTTTCAACAAACGGAATGTTTTTAATAACTACCCTATCATTATAAAAGTTTTTTAAAAAAACCTGCAATGCCTTCTTTATGTCTTTCGGTAGATTATATTCATTTATTCTTTCCTGTACCATTTTATTTCTTTGTGTTTGGTTTGCCTTCTCGAATTTCTTATCTGCTGATTGTTCACCAGTTATTACAGACTTCAATATATCATCAAAGTTTTCCAAAATTCTTTGCATATAAGTAAAATCATTTATGATAGTTTTCCCTTTCACCAATATAAATGAAGTTGAAGTTAAGTTTCCTGCCATCTTGTCGGGATTGGATATGTTTTCAATTCCAAAATCACCTGGAATATTAGTTAACAGATCTTTTTCGTTTAATGATGATTCAGCAAGGTTATATAGGTAATCATGCATAGTATGGCTTTCAGTAGCTTGATTCTGCCAAAGAAAAGAACTTTCACTCCCAACTTTCAATATTTTCAAGAAGTCTACTCCTGCATTTATTTTACTTTCATCTCCGTCAGTAACCGTAGTAGAAGTACTTTCTATTAAACCTTTATTAAGTTGAGCAACAATGGACTTCAGTCTCTCTGTATCCATATAGATAAAATCTCTAAATAGATTTTCCATTCTATAAAACTCTCCCATCTGCATTAAGTAGAATTTTTATAAATTTAATGATTCTATCATGCGTTGAAATCGATGCCATTTAAAGGTAGTAATATAAGTCACCTATTGGACTTTTGACGGCATTCAGGTGACTTACTATTGTACTTAGATACTAAGTTCACTACTAATAGAAAAACTGGGGTCTGCCCCCCAATTTGCAGACCCTAAAGCAGAAAAATGAAATTTACCTGCTTTAATTTGTCTAAAAAATTGTTCCTTTATCGACAATAAGTAAATATGACTAAGGCTTCTTTATTCCTCAAAAAAATCATTATCTAATCTTTTGGTTACAAAAATTTCTTCATTTGTAACTCCAACATCGTATTTAAACATTAAATCAGTTAATTGTTGACCATCAATCAATATTACCCGTTTGTCTATTGAATTAGCATAATCATATGCGGTCTTGGAAAATGCTGCAGTTGTGATAAAGATGCCTTTTGACGCCTGTTTTCCTACAAGACTACCAACAAATGTTTGAATCTCTGGTCTTCCAACTGTAGAATCTTTTTTCCACCTTTTAGCTTGTAAATAAATCATCTCTAATCCTAAGACATCCTCTTTAATAATACCATCTATACCCTCGTCTCCGGTTCGTCCAATAGCCTGACCAGCATCCTTTACAGAACCGCCATACCCCATCGAAACTAATAGTTGGACAATTAAACGTTCAAAAAATGCTGGTGAGCATTCTAATATCTTCTCTAAAATAGCATCCTGAAGTTCCTTTTTAAGGATATTATAGTTTTCATCAATGATTTCTAAGGGAGTTTGTTGTTCATTACTAGGTTTTTCATTGTCAAATGTTGATTCATTATTCTTATTAATGAATTTATTAAAGCTCGGGTAACGAGTTAAAAATTTCTTATCAATACGAGTAACATTTGGATTATTTATTACATTCATTCCTTCTTCAGTAATACAAAAAACCGCTCTTCTTATAACTTTAATTAGCCCCGCCTTACTCAAATAAGTTCTTGCCCAACCAACTCTATTATGTAATAAGGTTTGCTTACCGCTTGGTAATGTCTGGGAAACTTCTTCTTCAGTTAAATTAAAGTGTTCTGCTAATTCAATATAGAGATCCTGTAATCGATGTTCTTTCCCATCTTTCAACATTTGTAGAAATGGATACATAAACTCTTGATAGCCCGGAACAGCCATTTAATCACCCCTTAGTCAAATTCAATCTCGTTAGCATGTCTTAATACGTTTGAATAGTGTTGTTGTTCTTTTTGGATTCTATTAGTTTCCTCTCGTTCTTTCATGAGCATATACTCATTATATTTCTTATTAGCCTCTTTCACAGCCAAAATTAACGTATCCCTATGATAGTTCTTTACCTCTTCAATCGTAGTTCCGTCTAAAACTATTTTATTTGATACAACTCTTGCAATTCCTGGGCGGTGCATCAAAGTAAATCGTGGAGGTCTATTCCAACATTGTACAAAAATTTTCGACCAAGTATAGTCTGGAATCCTATTCAATTTGAAAGGAACACTATATAATGCAGATCCTGGAGTTCCATCATTCCTTGGGATAGTTACCTCATCGGTAATTATACCTTCTATCTTTACATCTTTACCTTCTTCTTCAAATACTATTTCTTCAGCTTTGACTCCCATTCTTTTGGCAAGTTGAAGTCTAGTATCAACATTTTGCTTTTTTCTTATTGTTACATTGCATACCGTCGTTAATAGATCTGTGTAATTCTGTTCAAACGATGCACTTCCTATTGGTTGGCTTAAGTCCACATACATATTCCCCTTAATAAATTCTGGAGCGACTTTATCCCATTCCCCACCAACGTAAATTGGAATGAATTTTTTAATATGTTGATTTGCTAATATGTTTGATGTTATAATTTTTGCCTCATATCCACTTCCACCAATTCGGTTATCAGCTTTTGTTTTGTACCCCTCAGAACATATAATCAATACATAGTCAGATTCTTTAATAGCCCTCTCCATGTATAAAGCTAATTCATCACCAGGTCGTACATCCCACTGGTCAATAGTAACCTCTAATCCATCATTTTCAAGTTTTTCACCAAGATCGTTCACTAGCTTTTTATGTTCTTCACTTTCCCATGAATAAGAGATAAAAATCCTTTTCAACATATTCACTTCCAATCCCCATATATATTCATTAGTTAATTAAATTCTTCTATCCTTTACAAGCCTCCAGTAATGATAGCCTAAAGCTGTAAGTTTACAAGATTTTGAATTCATTGCAGCAAAGTACATATGTTCTTCATCAACCGGAACTACTAAGCCTACTCCTTCGAGTTTTTGTAGTTCTTTAAAAATAGATACATTCTCTTCATTTGCATATGGCTCAATTACTTTATGCTCTATATTGGGAGAATTGGTATCTTCAAAAGAAGGATCTAATCTATACTCTTCTTCTGGACTCGGAAAATATTTTACTAAGTTTCTAATTGTTGTTACCGGAACTTGTGGAATCACTGTTCGTAATGATGTAAATCTTGAAATGTTAGTTTTAAATACTGGTCTTTGATCCCACGGACCCAAAGCCTGATCAATATAAGCATAAATACTTCCAGGTGTGATATGCCCTCTTAAATCGGCAGCCCCACCTTTTAAAGCATCCAATAATAACGTTGTAAAAACGCCCTGCCCATTTACCTCAAGAGAGTACTCATAATCTCTACTTGCAGTTAAAATAGTAACACCCTCGGCAATTTGGGTAGCATTAGCTCCACTCACTCTTGGAGTACCTAGTGCCCCTGAATGACAACAATCCAATATTATGATTTTATCCTTTGCTCTTGAGTTATTTGCTATAGTAAGTATTTCATCCATTGAAACACCAACATCATGTGGTCGCATATCAGGTGTTACAATATATCCACCTACATCATCTATATAACCATGTCCTGAAAAGTAAAGTAATGCTGTATCACTTTCGCCTTGAAAAAGTTCATGGATCATTTCCTTTAGAATTGACTTAGTAGGAACATCTGTATTCAATCTAACGTCAAAATTTGGGGAACCATCACCGTTATTCTCTATGATACTAGCAAATGATGTAGCATCATTTATACACCCATGAAGCGGTGCAGAAGGATAATTATTAATACCAACAACTAATGCTTTTCTCATCTAAGGGAATCTCCTTTCCTATTACAACGTTTTAATCCAGTTCGCAATGTTATCCCATGTCCAATTAACAATTCTTACACCTTCAAGCTCTGTTGGTAGACTTGTAGGCTTATCGTCTTTATAACCCCACACTCCTCTGGTAGGGATTTCTTCTTCCTTAGCACATTTCACTTCCCATAACTGGCCATCAGCCTCTTTAGTATTTTTAGTAACTATAACCAATACACCATCACACCCCCTTATTCTAGTCCTACAATTTGTTTTCCAGGCTGAATCCCAAGGCTTTTTTACAGACATATCAACAAATTCAAATGGTGAATTATCATTTCTTGCTTGTCCTACCAAAAAGTCTCTTAAACTCTGATCTTCCATTGCAAAACTTATAAACACTCTTTTTTTTGACATACAAATTCAATCCTTTCTATTTTCAAAATTCATTTTACTGAAAGTGTATGACTTAATTGTTAAATACAGTATATAACATCTGAACCAAAATTCCAAGTAAAATCTTTTCAAAAAATAAATAGGGTTTGCTGAACGAATGAGATTCTGTCAGATACAAGCCAAATTACGGTTAAAAAAATATAAAATAGTGTTGTGTAAAAATTTCAAAAAAAGAACCCTGAGCTTCCGCTCCAGATTCATTATAA
>Ga0207807_1000194_pt1 | contig 13254 bp, 12 predicted proteins | sample HigsolmetaGSP15D_FD_184843 | JGI IMG/M metagenome (GOLD analysis project Ga0207807, IMG submission 184843) | High solid enriched microbial communities from the Joint BioEnergy Institute, USA - SP1-5-D (SPAdes) | ecosystem: Engineered > Bioreactor > SSF (Solid state fermentation) > Aerobic >... | reverse complement strand
AACATGTTCTTTCGGCAGGCCGGACTCTTTCCAAGTTACATATGTCAAAATGTCAACCGGGTTGCTGGCAACAAGAAAAATCCCGTTAAAGCCGCTGTCCATGATGCTCTTAATCATGCCTTTAAAGATTTTTGCGTTTTTGGCAACGAGGTCAAGCCTTGTTTCGCCCGGTTTTTGCGGGGAACCTGCAGTAATGACAACAAGGTCGGCGGTGCCGCAATCCGAATAATCGCCTTTCCATACACGGGTTGGCGTCGGGGCAAACGGAAGGCCATGGTTCAAATCCATTGCTTCCCCTTCCGCTTTTGCTTCGTTAATATCAATTAAAACAAGTTCTTCTGCAACGCCCTGGTTAATCATTGCATAGCAATAACTTGTGCCTACTGCGCCAGTTCCGATCACTGCAACACGGTTTACTTTTTTCATGTGTTAATCTTCCTTTCCTATCAAAAAGTTAAGAATGTATCCACTGTATGAAACCAGTTTTACAAGCCCAGTAAGCCGCCGTTTGAACACAGTTCCAAGTACAGGCAATTTTAAAAGTATTGTTCCAACTTCAATGGATTTCATACACTTGTTTTTCCTTCATAACAGGAAATTGAAACTTGCCGCGGAATGTGCCGGCATGGCTTCCGAAACTTATTGTACTGTTCGCACAAGCATGACTGGATTTGAACGTTCTTTTCATTTTCCTTCATGCCACAAAACTAAGTATACCACCTTTTTTGTGATTAGATTCACAAAATTTATGGCAAAAAAATGAAAGTTTCCCCACTTTTTTGCGTGATTTTGAATGATTATGACGTTTTTTTCAAATCATCCGTTTACATTTTTCGCTAATCTGTTTATTTAAAATGATATTTCTATTACGCATTTTTTGGTGTCTATATGTAAAAAATAAGCCAAATGAAAATGTTAAATTTTAACAAGAAAAAATCCCCCGGCAGGAGGATGAATGCTGTGGATTTTAATCGACTAGGCTTCATGATAACGCAATTTCTGATGGGCAAAAGCATCTTACGAAAGGAAAAAACTGCGGTTGATAAAAAGACGGACTTCTTCGATGCTGAAGCCAATTCTCTTTGCTAAAATTAATTGGTACCACTCCCGGTCGGCTTCTTCCAGCTGGTTCATAGATTTTGCCTCCTTGTTTGTGGCAACCCTGCCGTCATAGCAATCATGCCTTAGACCTGTGGCTTTGCACCTTTACCTTTCAGTAATTTGCTCTTTCATTTTTTGTTCATATTACTTGTATTCTTACAATAAGCGATATTGCGACCGTTTTCAATCATAATACCTAAACAAAGCAAAACTCAGGAAAAAAGGACTGTTTTTGACATATTTCACGGCAGCGAAACCTGTTTCACCCGGGGGCCTGCCCGTATCCTTTTGGGAAAGTCGAATAAAAAAAGTGGGGTGCCCGCTTAATTAAAAGAAAATAACGATTTAAAAAATGATTCAATCGAACTGACGAATTTCGACCACCAAGAAGGTTGCTGCTGCTGTGTTTGGAACGCGGCAGTAGCTGCTGTTCGGGTTTGCGCCGTGCCGGAGGAAGACGCATCATCTGCCTGCCTTGCGGATGTACTGCCCGTATCGGATACAGTTGTAGAAGTGCCTGTTACTTTTTTCTTAAATACCAACACGTACGTCTTCCGTTCGCTTCCATTAGTCACAACAACCGATACGACTTTTTCCGCTTCGTTTTTCCCAATTGAAATTTTGCCGGCCGAACTGTCTCGAATGGATACTGTTGATCCTGAATATGTTGGCGTTGCCGTAATGGTAACGGATTCTAAGCTGGTGGCAAGCTTAATATGGTACGTATACTCATTTTTGCTGAAATCTTTATTCCACGTCCCTTTGGAAACTGTAAGCGATGAGAGCGTCGCTTTGCTTACTGCCGCAGTGCTGCCTTTTGTGCCCATATTTTTCACCGAAACAGCCGCCGAAGTTTTCATCGCCGTTGTGCCGGCGGATAAGGAACTGTTTTTCCCCGAAAAAGCTGCCGCCATTTTGAAGGCGGTGCCGGCTGCAGTCTTGTTTAAGGCTTGTGAAGCCATGCTGTTTCCGCCTGATGTTTGATTCCAGGCCTCCGACATGCCGCTTGCTGTTTTCCCGGCCAACGCGCCTTGCTTCACTATGCCTTCACTACCTGCCCCCGCTTGTTTTGACGCGCCTGTGTTTTTTGTGCCCGGCTGTTTAGAGGTGCTGCCAGGCAATTCGGCTTTCGTTCCGCCCGTCTGCTTACCTTGGTTCAGCGGTTTTTCATCATCCTTTCTCGTCACATGTAATGTATACGTTTTGGCTTCGCCGTTTTCTGCCGTTACTATGATCGAAATCGTTGTTTTTTCGACCGGCAGCTTGACTGAAACAGCTTTCGATTTATACATAATGCCGTTTACTTTGACAGAAGCTGTGCTGTCTTTCACTTTCGGCGTAATTTTGAGAACCGATGTACTGTTTGGAACCGTCACGTTATATGAAGTTTTAGATGATTGAAATGCCGGCGACAAACGCCCCGCAGATAATAGAATGCCGGACAAGCGGTTATCGGCGCTCTATTCCCGGGTGATTGCCAGTGAATATACAGTCGGAGTTGCTATCCCGGATGAATCCGAAACCTCTATCGTGAAAGTATTTTTTCCGGTTTTAAGATCCAAACCCGTTTCCACCCCGTTTGAGACCTTTTCTCCGTTGACTTTGATCACCGCATTTTCAACATTGCTTTTTAATATAAGGCCGATTTTGGCCACGCTGTTTGCAACAGTCGCTTCATATATCGTCGTGTCCGGAGAAAATTTTTGGGAAAGTGTTGCACCGTTGATCGTCATTTCCGAGAGTTTAGCTGCCTGTTCCGTTTCAGGCAAGCCCGTTTGCGACGTTGAGTTTGTTGGCGATGTCCCTGAGTCCGACGTTTGGCTTGTTAACGATGTTCCCATTTGTGGTGTTTGGATTGCAGCCATACCACTTTGCCCGGCTGTTGAAGAGATGCTTTGATCCTCCTGCACGGCAGTTGAAGGACCCGAAGTGCCTGCGGCTAATGCTGTATAAGGCAGCTGCGAAACCGTCCCAAGCCCCACCATTGATACAATGAGTGCTGTTTTCACGCCTTTTTCCACTTTCATGTTCGTTCCACCCGCATCCTTTTTCCATTACTAGCCCTAGTATAGCGCTTTTTGCTTAAATCTTGCTTAAATTTCGGAAAAGGTACGGGTGCTTATTAAAATATTCCTGTTGGAACCTTCCGAAAAAAAGCGCTCGCTTCCGGACGCTGTTTCACTACTGTATTGTTTGCGGCGTATTGACAAGGTGGGAAACAGGCAAACCACTTAAGAATCTGCCGATATTTTTTTCGGTGATTTTGCCGATCCTCCGTACACATTCCGCCGTTGCCCCTCCGATATGCGGGGTGGCGACCACATTCGGGAGGCCGGCCAGTTTTGAATCGGTTGGTTCTTTTGAAAAAACATCTAGTGCGGCGCCTTTTATGCTGCCGGCCTTCAACACTTCATACAGGGCGCCTTCGTCAATGATATCCCCCCTCGCAATATTGATTAAAAAAGCCGAACGTTTCATTAGAGCAAGCCTTTTCCGGTCAAGCATGCGGTAAGTGGAGCTTTTTAGCGCCGTGCAGACCGTGACATAATCGGAGGTTTCCAGCAGCTCTTCCAGTTCAACAAACGAAACATCCCATTTCCGGGCCGCCTGCACATTCATATATGTTCCGCTTGCCACGATTTCCATTCCGAAGCCGGATGCCAATTGCGCGATTTTTTGCCCGATGCTACCGAAGCCGATAATGCCGAGCCTTTTGCCACCGAGTTCATTGCCGATTGCAATCCCCCATCCACCTGCTTTTACCGCCCGGTCGGATTTTGGAATTTGCCTTGAAACGGACAGCATCAGCCCGACCGCAAGCTCCGCAACGGAGGATGCATTCTGTCCGGGGGCGTTTGTAACAAAGATGCCTTTTTCCGCTGCATAATCGAGGTCAATATTATCCACCCCCGTACCATATTTGAGAATGTATTTCAGAGACGGAGCCGCATCAATCACTTCTTTATCCACGCGGTCAATGCCGTTGATGTAAATATCAGCATCTTTTAAGTAAGCCATCAATTCCCGCTGATCGGCTGCATAGTCCTTAATCAGGCAGGAAACTTCCACACCGAGGTTTTCGAGATTTTCCACGATTTGCGGATATGCCTCGTAAAAAGGACGCCCGATCGAAAACAATACTTTCACCGCGTTAAACCTCCTTTGTTGGCCGCTTATATACTTCCATTTGTAACCATTATCCAACGTTTTCCCGCTTTTATCATTATTCTTGTTAGAAAATCTTCCGCAAAATCGCAAGGCGGAAGGACTTCTCACAATCGTAAAAGCCATTTTAATGAAAAAAATACTGAGAAGGACATTCTTCTCAATAGGGGCTCTTTTAATGCAGGAAATTTGCATACAGCAGTGCCTCTTCTCCCTGCTTTTTCTCCTGTTCGCTGATTTTTCACACTTTTCCGCTGATATTTTTAAGGTCCCCGCCGATTTTCCTGGGTAGTCCGCCGATTTTTCCGCAATTTCCGCTGATTTTGCAATTTCAGGGGGAACGGGCGGTCTTTGTTTCGCATAAGGGTCCCGGCTCCCGCCCGGCCTCTTTCCCCGCAAGAGTCCCATTAAATCCAGTGAAATCGTATTGCAACTAAAAAAGGGGGTGCCGTTTCCCTGACTTTTGGGGCCGGCCCCTTTTTATCTGCGGATTTTTTACCCTTCCCGCAGGCAATTATAAAAAGTTTCCATCGCCAATTTGTTGTACCGCCTGTAATCAAACGGCTCTGAAGCCAGTTCTCCGCCGCGTTCCAGCACCGCAAGCATCCCTTTTTCGAGCCCGTTTATACTGTTTTCAACAAGGAGGCCGTACTTGCCGCCCTCGAGCACGGTCCGGTTGGCGACGATATCTGTCGCAATGATTTTCATGCCGAGCGTCATCGCTTCAAGCAGAACCATCGGCTGCCCTTCGTAATGCGAAGACAGGACAAAACAATCGCATCGGCGCAAAAGCGGAAAAGGATGTTCGATCTGCCCCAAAAGGAAAGCAGCATCCCCAATGCCCAGACTGTCGATTAACGACTGGAGCTCCTCTTTCAGCGGGCCCTGGCCGAGGATGAGCAAACGGCTTACCGGATGTTTCGCATAGACATTGGCAAAAGCCCGGATCAGCCTGTCCTGCCCTTTCTCAGGTGACAGCCTGCCCATATTGACGAAATGGTAACGGTCTTTCTCGGGAATAAACGTGATTTCTCCCCCCATTTCCATTTGATACTGCGGGCGCTTCTCCTCCATCTTAAAGATGCGCTCCGGTTGAATCGAATTCATCACATAGTAAAATTTTTCCATCGGGGCATATTTCGATAAACGTTCACGGTTCAGCTCCATTGTCCCTTTTGAAACACTTACAAGCTTGTCAAAATCGTTATAGACCGTAAACAGCCCCCTCAAATTAATATAGTGCGGCATCTTCCCGTTTATAGTTTTACGGCTTTCGGAAAGCAGGTCATTGTGCATAAAACAAATTTTCTTTTTTGCTTCTGCCGGAAGAAGATGTTTCGCCCAATACAGGCTATAGCCGCTGAAATCGATGACATAATCAAATGCCGTGCGCCCGAATAAACGCCGGTGTTCGCGTTTGTACGCCCGGTGCGGATAAAGCTTTTGCTCAAGCCGGCCGCGCTTTCCAAAATGGTGGATCCATTTATCCCGGTACACTTCGGGAAGCGTGTACAGCGGAAGCCCGGGCTTAAACAACAGGCGGACAGCAGGATGGATCTTCGCGATGTTTTTCAGCACTTCCTGTGAACGCGGATAGCCGCTGAAACAGCTGACGTCATAACGGCTGTGGTCAAGATTATTCATTAAATTGATAAAAGAGGAAGTGATCCCGTTATCTTTTAATCCACCCGGATAAATCAGGATTTTTTCTTTTCCCGTATTTAAATGATCCAATACCTTTACATCGCCGGTTTCGCCATGAAAAATAAAACGGATAATCCGCTCCGTTGCATTCCCGTCCTCATACAACACAAACGCCTGCTTAGCTGCTTCATACCGTTCCCTGTACTGTTCCTGTAAATCCCCAATCTGCGGGAGCGTCTTTACAACATCCCTCACATGGGAAAATACGGGGCCCGGCAGTTCCTCAAATTTAAAATAACAACCACGTTCTTCTTTATAGCGCTCTGCATCCGGCACATAAAACAATATCGGCCTGTTTGTCACAAGAAAATCAAAGAAAATGCTGGAGTAATCGGTCACCAGCACATCGACGCCTGCAAGCAGTTCATTTGTATCAAACGAATCGGGTACAAGCCTGTTCCGGAGGGCCGGTAGTTTTGCCGATTCCCCGTAAAGATACGGGTGGACTTTCAGCAGGAAATTGTATGCATCGCCTGCTTCCCGCACGAGCACAAAAAAATCTTCCATAATCTTTTCGGCATCATTTTCCACATGTGATACATCTTCCCCTTTCCATGTCGGGGCATAAAGAACCGTTTTTTTCTCAGGATCAAGCTTTAAACCGAGACTTCCCAATTCCTCCCTGACTTTCCTAGCTTCGGTCCGGATTGTCAAATCGATGCGCGGCTAACCTGTTTCAAGAATCCTGCCCCCGTAAAGCCCTTTTAATTTGTAACTGTCCGTATACATTTTTGTCGTATGCGGATTCGGGCTCAGCAAATAATCCGCGCTCAAAAAATTGCGCACGACATTTTGCGAATGCGCAGGATTTCCCGGAATGTCAAACCCCATGCGTTTCAGCGGCGTCCCATGCCAAGTATTGATATAAATCTGGCCCGGTTTCGGGGAAAAAAACGATTGGAACGTCGCATTGTTAATCAAATACCCGGATGAGGCGAGCGCCTTTAAGTAGCTTTTCGAATTCCGCCTGACAAATTTCACATTCGGGCGGTTGCGGTATTTTGCAATCACCGGTCCGGCCGCGGCGAAATCGCTGAATGACCAAATATGTATGAAATCCTGATAATCCGGATGATCAAGCAGATATTTAAAAATGGCATACGGATTATCCGTTATCCCGGCGCCATCCCGGCATTCGTAAAAAATGACCCGCTTGTTGATGCCGAGCCGTTCGTAATAACCGGCATACTGGCAGGCAAGGCGGTGGTTCTCTTTCAGCAGGTAACGGCCGATGGGCTGCACCAAAAATTTAGCGCCTTTTTTAAAAATTTTCTTTTTCATCCCAAACAACCCCTTCGCACATAGATCATGCCTATAGGTTGCCCAATTACACGCCGGTTTATATCACCGTGCGGGTGAAAAAGCGGTTTTTAAAAAAGGCTGTTCCGCAGATCAACAAACAAAGAAAACCCGTTGGGAATCATAACGTTCCCTATACGGGTTTTCTTGTTTCAAATGGGCTTTTAGGATTAGCCCTACCTTACCGTATTAAAATTTTCCGATTGCTTTTCGTCTGTCGTATTGCTGAAATCGGGATTTAAAATTTCCCCGAGAATTCCTTCCGTGTAAGCTGCAAAAGCCGGCTGCGTACGGATGCGCGGACGCGGAAGGCTGATCGCCTTATCCATTTTGACTTCGCCATCCGCAAGCAGGATCACACGGTCAGCGAGGCGAACCGCTTCCTCTACATCATGTGTCACCAGAATTGCGGTAAATTGGTTTTTGATCCAAACCTCCTCAATCAAGTTCTGCATTTCCATCCTCGTTAATGCATCCAGCGCGCCGAGCGGTTCATCCAGCAAAAGCAGCTCTGGCTCGTGGATCAATGCACGGGCAAGCGCCACCCGCTGCTTCTGCCCGCCGGAAAGGAACTGCGGATAATGCTTCGCCTTATCTTCCAGCCCGACGCTCCGCAAAGCTTCCATTGCTTTATCCTTAAAGCCGCCTGTTAAGCCGAGGTCGATGTTGTCTATCACCTTTTTCCATGGCAGAAGCCGCCCGTCCTGGAACATCATGCGAGCCCGGCCGTTTGTGCCTGCCACCTTTTCCCCGTTTTGGGTAATGGTGCCTTCCGTCGGCTGTTCGAGCCCGGCGATCAGGCGGAGTAGCGTGCTTTTCCCGCACCCGCTTTTTCCGACAACCGCCACAAATTCCCCTTTTGCAATTTGCAAATTGATGTCTTTTAACACATGGAGATCCCCGTAAGCTTTCCCGACATGTTCCGCTTTTAACACAAATTGTTCTTCTTTCACGTTTCCACTCCCTTCCGCTTAAGCCGTCTGTTTTCTCCAGCGCAGCCATTTATTTTCAAAAAATTTCGCAACCATGTCCGATACTTTTCCGAGAATGGCGTAAATCACAATGCTGAGCACGATGACATCCATCTGCATAAACTCACGGGCATTCATGGACATATAGCCGATACCGGAATTCGAGGCGATCGTTTCCGCTACAATGAGCGTCGTCCACATCACGCCGAGCGCATAGCGAATTCCGACCAAAATAGAAGATAACGCACCCGGAAAGATAACTTGAAAAAACAGCGACATCCCGTTCAACCCATAGGCTTTTCCCATTTCAATCAACCCTTTGTCAACTGACTTAATACCATGGTACGTATTGATATAAACCGGAAATAAAACCCCGAGCGCAACGAGGAAAATTTTTGATGTTTCATCGATCCCGAACCATAAAATGACAAGCGGAATCAAGGCAAGATGGGGGATGTTGCGCAGCATTTGTATGGAAGAATCAATCAGAAGATCGGATATTTTAAATATCCCGTTTAAAATGCCAAGCGCAAACCCTATGGACCCCCCGATGAGAAAACCCATCAGCGCCCGGTAAAGGCTGATACCGATGTTTTGCGCCAGTTCGCCGGATGCCGCAAGCCCGATCCCAGCTTTCACAACCGAAACGGGCGAAGGCAGGATATTCACCGGAATGGCGCCGGCCGTGCACAACACCTGCCACACGGCCACAAGCAGAACCGGTATTGCCCACGGGATCGCACGCGCCGCCCATTTCTTTTCTTTCTGCATCATCTGCACCTCCCTATTTCAAAACCGCATCCTGGACATTTACTTTCTTCGGAACGACTTTTAATTCGTAAAATAAATCAGCGATCGATTGCTGTTCTTTCAAGATGGTATCCGAAATTTTGCTGAAGCCGTATACGCGCCGTTCAACCGCTGTTTGTACTGTCTTCTTATCCATTTTCAGTTCTCCGGCAAGTTTATTAACCAGTTCGCTGTGGTGGTTGTTTGCCCATTCCATTGCTTTTTCCGTTTCCTCCAAAACCGCATCCGTCACTTTTTTATGCGATTCGGCGTAGCTTTTTGATGCAATAATGAAATCCCGGTCGGTCGTCAATCCTTCGCCGCTTACAAGCATTTTTGCACCCGCATTCACCTGTGCGGAAGCAGTGTAAGGATCCCAAACCGCCCATGCATCGACATTGCCTTTTTCAAACGCGATCCGCGCTTCTGAAGGATCTAAATAAACCGGGGTTATATCTTTCAATGACAAGCCCGCCTTTTGCAGAGCTTTTACAACGAGGTAATGGGAACTGGACCCTTTCGAAAAAGCGACCTTCTTCCCTTTTAAATCCGAGATGGACTTGATTGAAGAATTTTTAGGGACAAGAATACCGCTCCCTTTTGCTTTCGAATGACCGGCCCCGACATAGACAATTTTGGAACCGGAAGCCTGTGCGGTAATCGGCGGAATATCCCCGGTACGTCCATAGTCAATGCTGCCCGCGTTCAGTGCCTCAATGAGAGCGGAACCGTCCTGGAATTGTTTCCATTCGACTTTATAGCCCATTTCCTTCAGGCGCTTGTCCAATTCACCGAGTGATTTTGTAATATGTAGCGGGTCGCCCTTTTGGTAGCCGATGCGGATCGTTTTCCTGTTTGAGGAGCTGCTCGAATCCGAACCGCAGCCGGCCAGGGCGGAAACAGCAACAAGCAAAAATGCCAGCAGTAAAACAAGCGGTCTCTTTCTTTTCACTTTTTTCCCTTCTTCCTTTTTAAAGTTAAGCAAAATTGCCCAATATGGCATGCATGTTTTTCACAAGGCCGTATAATTCCCCCGGAACTTGTGAGTCCCTTGGGAACGATATTTCTCGTGATTTTTTCGTAATGGTTTAGCGTCCGGACTGCCCGGCGATTTTCTGCAGCCCCATTTCCTGTTTCAGACGGATGCGCTGGATTTTTCCGGTTGGGCCGACTGGCAGTTCTTCTGCAAATTTGATTTTTGACGGGCATTTATAGCTCGATAAAGACCGGCGGCAATGCTCCATCACCGCTTCTTCCAACGCTTTTAACGAAGCCGGGTCGTCGTTTTCCGGCACAATGCAGGCGGCTACCTGCTCGCCGTATTTCGGGTCAGGCACACCGATGACCGCCACCTGGTGCACGCCAGGCAGCCCACGGATCACCTCTTCAACCTCATACGGGCTGATCTTTTCACCACCGCGGTTAATCAGCTCTTTTTTTCGCCCTACGATGAAGACGTATCCTTCTTCATTCACATAACCGACATCGCCGGTATGGAACCAGCCGTCCCGGAAATCGTCCTGGTTTTCGGCCTTCACATATTCCGTAATGATATTTTTGCCGCGGATCACAATTTCTCCGACCGTTTTCGGCGGAAGATGCTGCCCGGATTCATCGGAAATGGCGAGTTCCACCCCAACCGGGATGCCTACCGAACCAAGTACCCGTTTTTCCGGCGGAAGCGGATTTACACAAATTTGACTGGCCGCTTCCGTCATCCCGTACGACTCAATGATTGGAATGCCGAATTCCTGCTCAAAACGCCGCGCATGCAAAATCGGCAGCTGCGCGGATGCTGAGCGAACAAACCGCAGATGATCCGGAATTTCTTTGGGTTTTTCGATATTTAAAATAATGGAAATCACCGCAGGCACGGCTGATATCCATGTAATTTTTTCTTCACAAACCGTTTTCCAAAACTTCGAGGCGCTGAATTTCGACTCTAACACGATTTTTCCGCCCGAAAGCAGCGTCGACAGGACAGCTACCACTTCCGCATTAATATGGAAAAGCGGCAGGAAGCAATACGTAATATCATCCGAAGTCAGCCGGTGGGAGGCAATAATGTTTTGGGCCGCCGCAAACACTTGGTCATGGGTAAGCCCGACCGCTTTCGGGCTGCCGGTTGTTCCTGATGTATAGAGCAGAATGGCAATTTGATCTCCAGCGGGTTCCCTGCTCTTCCGAACGATTGCAGCACCCTGGTTTTTTCTCTCCTCCCATGTGCCTTCGCTTCTTACAAACCAATGAAAATTCTGCATTTTTTCATCCGCTACAAAAAGATTTTTAAGAGAACTTTCGCCGTTTAAAAGTTCATCCGCATGAACACCGCGCGCAATACCGTAAACCGGCCGGCAGCGGTTGACAAACGCCCGCAGCTCATACGCCGGCATTTCCGGATTTACCGGGCAGACTGTTGCCCCGTAGCCGATCACCGCCATATAGGCGGCCGCAAAAGTATAGGAATTCGGAAGGCTGAGCAAGATCCGGTCGCCGGGCTGTACGCCCGCCGCTGCGAGATCGCTTTGTATTTTTGCAATATCCCCCTGTAATTCATGTGTCGAATACCAGCGCCCGGCATCTTTGATCAATGGTTTATCCGGGCCAGTTAACAAATCGTCCAGTCTTTCTATTAAATAAGACATCATACCAGCTCCTAAAATCATTAAATTTGTTGCTTGTCCGGCACCTGTACCGTTTTGGCGCGGACCGGAAATTTCGATTTCCTGCCGATGCAGTAGGACAAAATCGGAGTTTTATAGAAAATGTACGCAATCAGCATGGAAGAAAAATAAACAAATAAAATGCCAAACGGCAGGGACCCGTAAAACAGCCATTTGTTTCCAGCCAAATGAGGCATCATGTATTTGCCCATCACATATAAAGAAAACGGCTGCACCAAATACATGCCGAACGAGGTTTGAGAAGCTGTCATCACAAAGCAGCTGAATAGCTTCCACTTCCTCTCTATGCGCCGTTTTGCCCACAACCTCCCAAGATACAGTACGAGCGCCACCACGAGGAGGGCCCATGGGAGATAGACCGGCTGGTGCACAGACTGGGCTTTATGGTCGCTTTCATGCAAAATAAAGCGGTTCAGGTAGTAATGGATCCACATCATGACCAAACTGGCACAGAATATGCTTGTTAAAAAACCAGCATGTTCTTCAATAAATTTGACAATTTTATCGTAATGGCAGGCAGCAATTCCCCCGGCAATAAAATAGCATTGGTACGTCAGCACAAATACGCCATAATTCGCGAAAAGATAAGGCCAATGGGAAGTGTCCAGATGAGGTATTCCAAACTTGAAAAACGCTGTCATTGCAAGCTGGAGATACGCGCTCCAGAGAAAAATCTGCATGTGGTATTTTTCGAATTTGCGCAAACCGTGCAGCATCAGCGGAAAGATCATGTACAGCTGCAGCGTCACCAACACATAATAAATGTAAAACTGATCTCCGTGGATCAGGGAAACCATTAAAGTTTTTACAAAGTTGAAAAAAGACCCGTGCAGATTTATCGAAGAAGCGGCACTTCTAAAAAGAATATAGGCAATATTCCAAAATACATAAGGAATCATTGTGAAAAACAGGCGTTTTTTCCAAAAAGCCACAGTTTGGAAATCGCGCCGGTAATACGTTATAAACAGCACCAGCCCGGTAATAAACATAAATGCCATTCGCATGACATGCATGGAAGAATGCACGGCGGACATCGCAAGAAATTCCACTGTCCAGTCTTCCAACCGGCTGTCGTAAATGGACATCGTGTGGACAGACAGTACACCGAGCATAATGAAGCCGCGCATAAAGTCGATCTCATATAAATGGATTTTTTTCAAAGAAAAACATTCCCCCTTTTCTTTTATTGCCGGCTGACTTTTCTTCTACTTTAGCAACGTTTTCTTAATTTATTATTAATGAACCAATTGATTCTTTAAATCTTTATTGAGAAAGTTCAAATAGGAGGTTTTCAAATCCGAACAATATATGTTATTGACTTTTTAATATTCGTATTTTATGCTTTTGTTATCTATAAAAAACTGTAAGCATAAGGTTTCAACTTCAAAATAGCGGGAATATAATTATGTAACTGTTTTTTAATTTTATAAAGTATTAGACTTTTTTCATTTTACAAGTATAATAATAAGTATCATTTTCTTTGTGCATTTTTCTGACCAAATGAAAGGAGCGATTATCCTTGCATCAAATTGATGAAAAGA
>Ga0207807_1000188_pt1 | contig 13646 bp, 10 predicted proteins | sample HigsolmetaGSP15D_FD_184843 | JGI IMG/M metagenome (GOLD analysis project Ga0207807, IMG submission 184843) | High solid enriched microbial communities from the Joint BioEnergy Institute, USA - SP1-5-D (SPAdes) | ecosystem: Engineered > Bioreactor > SSF (Solid state fermentation) > Aerobic >... | reverse complement strand
GAACAGCAGGCTGGTGCGCTCGGCCATCAGGCGTTCGAGCACGCGTGGCAACTGCGCCAGGCCCAGATGACCGCCCCACGGAAAGCGCTCGTCCTCGCCGGGCAGCAGCGTGTCGAGCGTGAAGCGCTTCGGCGCGACGCCGGCGACCAGTGGTGCATCGGGCAGATGCGGCAGCAGCGCGTCACGCGCTTCTTCGAGATTGCCGAGGGTCGCCGACACCCCCCAGATCCGCAGCGCCGGATTGAGCCGGCGCAGGCGTGCGAGCGCGAGTTGCAGCAGCACCCCGCGCTTGTTGCCGAGCAGCTCGTGCCACTCGTCGACGATCACGCACTGCAGGTGCGACAGCTGCGGCGCGGTGTCGGGGTAGGACAGCAACAGCGAGAGCGACTCGGGCGTGGTGACCAGCACGTCGGCCTGCCCGCTGCGCGCGAGCCGGCGATCGCGGGCACTGGCATCGCCGGTGCGCATCGCGACCACCCAGTCCAGACCCAACGCCTCGATCGGCGCGCGCAACGCACGCGCCGTATCGACGGCCAGCGCGCGGAGCGGCGTGATCCACAACACCTTGAGGCTGCCGGGTGGTCGGGGGGCGGGACGCTTGCGCGGCTTCGCCGCCGGCGCCTGCTTCGGTTTTTGCGCGAAGGCCTCCAGAAGCGGTCCGCCGAATGCCGCCAGCGTCTTGCCACTGCCGGTGGGTGTCTGCAGCAGTCCGGATTCGCCGGCCATGTAGCGCTTCCAGACCTCGCGCTGGAACGGCGCGGCAGTCCAGCCCTGCGATTCGAACCAAGCACGCAGAGGGGCATCGGGGCCGCGGAGACGTCTTGATGGCTCGCGCGTCATGCAATTGCCACTGGTATCTCAGGACCTGCCGGGCCTAGCCGTCCAGTCATTCCAGCGAAAGCTGGAATCCATTTCGCCTGTGCGGCCTTCCGGACGAGGTTAGGTCCATTGCGAAGATCAAGATGGATTCCGGCTTGACCAGACATACGTCTGTGGAAAGCCGCCGGAATGACGGAGGTCTTTGTCCGCCCATGCTTGTCCAAGCAAGCCGCGATTTCGCGCGTGTCACCAAGACCATCCGACGACCTGCTGAAAGCACTCACCTCGCCAACGCCTTCAACGTCTCAAGCCGGTCCGCCTCGGCCATCGGCTTGTCCTGGCGCCAGCGCAGGATGCGCGGGAAGCGCACCGCGATGCCGGACTTGTGTCGCTTCGACACGTTGACGGCCTCGAAGCCGAGTTCGAACACGTGGTGCGCACGGACCGAGCGCACGGGCCCGAAGCGCTCCAGCGTGTGCGCGCGGATCCACTTGTCGAGCGCGAGGATCTCGCTGTCGTCCAGGCCCGAGTACGCCTTGGCGACCGGCACCAGCGCGTCGCCGTCCCACAGGCCGAAGGTGTAGTCGGTGTAGAGCGTGCTGCGGCGGCCGTGACCCGCCTGCGCGTAGAGCAGCACCGCATCGATGGTCAGCGGATCGATCTTCCACTTCCACCAGTCCCCGCGTCGCCGGCCGGCCTGGTACGGCGCAGTCGCGCGCTTGAGCATCAGGCCTTCGACGCCGCGCTCGCGCGCCTGATCGCGCAGCTGCGCGGCCGACGTCCAGCTGTCCACCTCGACACGCGGCGACACCACGATGCGCGGGGCGCCATGCGCCGCGATCAACGTCTCCAATGCCGCGCGACGCGCGTGCTGCGGACGCGACCGCCAGTCTTCGCCGCCGAGCTCCAGCAGGTCGTAGACCTGCATGCGCACCGGCGTGTCGGCCAGGGTCTTGGGGCCGGGCTTGAGCCGCTGGATCCGTGTCTGCAAGGCGGTGAACGCCAACGGTGCGTCTTCGCCCTCGCGCCAGGCCAGCAGTTCGCCGTCGAGCACGGTGCCGTCGGGCAGGCCCATCGCCGCGGTCTCAATCTCGGGGAAGCGCCCGTCGAGCCGCTCCTCGCCGCGCGACCACAGCGCCACGTCGCCGTCACGCCGCAGCAGCTGCAGGCGGATGCCGTCCCACTTCCATTCCAGCAGCCAATCGTCGACCGGTCCGAGTGCCCGCGCGACGGCGTCGGGATCGTTGGCGAGCGCCACGATGTCCGGCGCAACCGCCTCCTCGGGCGTCTCATCAGTGCTCCCGGCTGGCGCCACCTCCGCGCGCAGGGCGGATTCCAGCGGCGAGGCGAGGAAGAACGGATACGGCTGTTGCCGGTCACCGGGCAACTCGTCGGGCGACAGCAGGTCGCGCAGGAACTCGGGCGTCGGCGACCAGCTGCCGAGCATGCGCTGTGCGAGGCGGGCGATGTCGATGCCGGTCAGCTCGGCCAGCGCCTGCTGGACGAGGCGTTGCGACACGCCGACGCGCAACGCACCGGTCAGCAGCTTGTTGAACAGCAAGCGCTCGTCATGGCGCAGCGTGCGCCACGCGTCGACGACCACCGCGCGTCGCACCTCGACATCCTTGTTGGCGATCGGCAGCAACCGCTGCTCGATCCAGTCGGCCAGGGCGACATCGGGTGCGGCCTGGACGGGATCGTCGAGCAGCAACGCCAGCGTTTCGCCCAGATCGCCGACCTGGTCGTAGCTGTCGTCGACCAGCCAGTCCGGCAATCCGGATTCCTGGCCGATCCACTCGCGCAGCTCGCGCGTGTTGGCGATCTTCCGGCGCGCGCCGGCGACCTTGCCGCCCGACAGCAGGTACAGCGCCCACGCGGCATCGCGCGGCGGCGCTTCCTTGAAGTAGCGGATCAGCGCCGCGCGCTTGTCGAGCGTGGCCGTGCTCTGGTCGAGTTCGCGATAGAGCTGGGCGAATCGCTTCACTCCTCGCCCCCGAAATCGGTACGGAAGGCTTCGGCGGCGATGCCGTCCTCGTTGAGCGCGCGGATGATCGCGTCGGTATTGCCGTGCGTGGCGATGATCCGCGAGGCGCCGGTCTCGCGCACGGTACGCATCAGATCCGGCCAATCGGCATGGTCGGAGACCACGAAGCCACGGTCGTAGTTGCGGCGCCGGCGATTGCCGCGGATCTGCATCCAGCCCGATGCGAAGCCCTGCTGCGCACGACGGAAGCGTCGGATCCAGGAACTGCCGGCCGCGGACGGCGGCGCGAGCACCAGCTTGCCGGCGTAGTCGGTGGTCTTGTCGGTCTCGGTGACCGGCACGGTGTCGACCATCGCGATACCGGCGCGACGGTAGACCTCGACACCGGTCGCGACCGCGCCGTGCAGCAGCACGGCCTCGTCGGTATGCGCGGCGAGTTCGGCCAGCACACGCTGCGCCTTGCCGAGCGCATAGCAATAGAGGATCGCCGCCTCGCCACGTTCGCCGCAGCGCTCCCGCCACGCCACGATCTCGCGCGCGACCTCGGACGTGTCGGGCCACCGGTAGACCGGCAGGCCGAACGTCGCCTCGGTGATGAAGGTGTCGCAGCGCACGACTTCGAAAGGCGCGCAGGTCGGATCGTGCTGGCGCTTGTAATCGCCCGACGCGACCCAGACCTCGCCATCGACCTCGACGCGCACCTGCGCCGAACCGAGCACGTGCCCGGCAGGATGCAGCGACACCGTCGCGCGCCCCATCGTGAACGGTGCGCCGTAGTCGTGCGCCATGTAGATCTGCTCGCCCAGGCGCCATTCGAGGATCGGCAGGCCTTCGCGGGTGGTGTGGTACGCGCCCATGCCGAGCCGCGCGTGGTCGCCATGCCCATGCGTGATCACCGCGCGCGGCACCGGACGCCACGGGTCGATATGGAAGTCACCAGCCGGGCAGTACAGCCCTTCGGGACGCAGCTGGATCAGGTCGTCGGAGACGGAGGCCATCGGCGCAGTCTGTTGGCGCGCTTGTGCACGAAGCGGCAAGCCTGCCGTCCACGCGTCTCGACATCTGCGACGCGGACACCCATCGCCTCGAGCGGTTCAGGCCTGGCCGAACCCGCGGACTAGAGCCCGCCCTGCGGCTCGTCGTCGTCCCGCGAAGGGCGCCAGTTCGAGGCCAGCGTGTCCGACAGCATCTCGCCGGTCAGCGGCTTGCGCAGGAAGCCGTCGAACCCGGCCGCGCGCGCGACCACTTCCGCATCCGCATCCGCGCGGGCCGTCACCGCGACCAGCGGCTGGGCGAACCCGTGGCCGCGCATCATCCCGGCCAGCGCCAGGCCGTCGATGCCCGGCAGGTCGAGGTCGAGGATCGCCAGGTCGAAGCTGCGGGTCGTGATCTCCGACAGCGCCGCCAGCCCGTGCGCCGCGTGCACGACGTCGTGCCCCTGCGATTCAAGCAGCCCGGCGATGACGTCGGCGACGGTCTGGTCGTCCTCGACCAGCAGGATCTCCAGGCTCACCGCCGACGTGATCTGCCGGTAGGCCTCGTCGGGCTGCAGGCGCGGGGCGCCTTCGACGACCGGAAGCGGCAGCGACACGGTGAACCGGGTGCCTTCCCCGAGCGTGCTGTCGACCTCGATGCGCCCGCCCATCGCGACCGTGAGCTCCTGGCTGATCGCCAGGCCCAGGCCGCTGCCGCCGTAGCGGGAGGCCGTGCGCACGCCTTCGGCCTGTTCGAAGCGGCGGAACAGGCGCTCGCGCTGCTCCGGACTCAGGCCCGGCCCGGTGTCGCTGATCACGAACACCAGCGCGCGGTCCGCGCCGACGCCTGCCTGCAATCCCACGTGGCCACTCTCGGTGAACTTCACCGCGTTGCCGAGCAGGTTGAGCAGGATCTGCTGCACGCGCCCCGCGTCGCCCAGCACCCATCCCGGCAGGCCTTCGTCGAGCACGGTGTCGAAGCCCAGGGCCTTCTGCCGCGCCATCGGCGCGCACAGCGCGGCCACGTCCTGGACCAGCCGCGCCGGCTCGAACGGCTCAGGATCGAGCTCGAGGCGGCCGGCCTCGATGCGCGCGAGGTCCAGCGCGTCGTTGACCAGGCGCATCAGGTGTTCGCCCGCGCGCCGGATGGATTCGGCGAATCCGCGCTGGCGTGCATCGAGGTCGGTGTTGAGCAGCAGTTCGCTCATGCCGAGCACGCCGGTCATCGGCGTGCGCACCTCGTGGCCCAGCGTGGCGAGAAAGCGGCTCTTGGCCAGCGATGCCTGCTCGGCCACCTCGCGCTTGTGTTCGGCCAGCTGCCAGCTCGCCCTGCGGCGCAGGCGCTGGCGGTAGCCCGCGGCGATGAATCCCATGCTCGCCAGCACGAGCACGACCATCGCCAGCAGCGCCCAGATCGTGCGCCACCAGGGCGGCGCCTGGCGCACCACCAGCGGCGCAAGCTCGGTCCATTCGCCGTCTTCGGTCCGGGCCTGGATCTGCAGCACGTACTCGCCCGAATCGAGTCGGGTGAAGACCCGCTCGCCGGTCACGTCCGAGTCCACCCACTCGCTCTCGTAGCCGCGCAGGCGAAAGCGGTAGTGGTGTGCATGGGCATCGGTGAAGGACAGCAGGCGCGCGACGATGCGCAGGTCCCGGTCGCCGTCGCGCAGCACGAGCGGCCCCTCGGCCGGCAGTTCGATCTCGGCGTCGTCACGGCGAAGCGTGATCGAATCGATGACCAGCGGCGGCGTATGCGCCCGTCGGTGGACCTGATCGGGATGGAAGAGCAGCAGGCCCTCCGCGGTTCCGACCGCGAAGTGACCGGCCGGGGACACGCCGATCTGCTGCTCGCTGAACTCCTGGCTGGGCAGTCCATCGCGCATGCCGTACATCCGCACCCGTCCCGTCTCCGGCTCCATGCGCAGCAGTCCTCGCACGGTCGTCACCCACACCACCCCGTGGTGGTCGACCGCGATCCCACCGGGCGTGACGAGGGGAATGCCCGCATCCCGGCCGAAGTGCCTGACCAGCGACAGTCGCGCGCCCGTCCATCGATACAGCGCCAGATTGCCCGGCCCGGCGAACCAGATGTCGCCGTTCTCCAGCAGCACGATGGCATTCACCGAATCGCCGGGCCCGCCGGGCACGCGCTGGATCGAACCCGCATCCGGGTCGAGCGCGTAGAGGCCCGCCGTCGTCCCCAGCCAGATGCCGTTGTCTGGCGACTCGACCAGATGCAGCAGGCGCGCGGACGGTGGCAGGCCCGCAGGCCCGTTGGGTTGCACGCGCGCGATGAACCTGCCATCGCGGTCGCGCTTCTGGATCTCGATCTCGCTGGCGAACCAGAGCGTCCCGTCGCGCTGCTCGACGATGTGGTCGGTCTCGCCATCCGGCGCCGGGTGGGTCGCATCGCTCGACGACCAGCGTGAGACGGCGCCGCTGCGCGGGTCGTAGCGGACGATCTGCCGGAGACAGCCGATCCACACATCCCCGCTACGGGTCTCGTGCACGCTGCGGTTCACGATGTCACCGCAGACCGCGGTCAGGCGATGCTCGATGACGCCCGTCACGGGGTCGAGGTGATCGAGCACGCCCCCGCTGCCGACCATCCAGAAGCCGCCGTCGCGCGCGGGCGCGATCCCGCGTACGAACGCATTGGCGGCAGATCGCGGATCGGACAGCCGTCGCTGCAGCACGGTGAAGTTGCGCCAGTTCGCCGGCAGATGCCACAGGCCGGCGTCGAGGCTGGCGAACCACAGTCCGCCCTCGCGGTCCTCGTAGGCCATGGACCACGCCGGGCGCAACGCGCTCCGGCTCGCGGAACTGAAGAGCGGCACGTCTTCGATGCGACCGTCGTGCTCGCGCGCCAGTCCGCTGCGCGTGTCGAACCATCTGGCGCCGCTGCGGTCCTCCAGCAGCATGTGGAGCGCCGGCATTCCCAGCACCGGGTCGCGCTGGGTGACCGGCTCGACGGCGCCATCGGGGCGCCACGCCATGCCGGCCCCGATCGCCCCGATCCACAGCGTGCCAGCCCGATCGAAGACCAGCCCGTTGACGCTGGCCGCGACGTCGGCCGGCAGCGGAATGCGGGCGAAATCCCGCCCCGTCCAGCGCGCCACGCCACCTTTCGTGCCAACCCACAGATCTCCGTCCGCAGCCAGTGCCAGCTGCCCCACCATGTCGGACGGCAGTGCGCGCGCATCGGCCGGATCAGCGGCGAACCGCTGCACGGCGCCATTGCGCGACAGACGGTACAAGCCCGAATCGGAGGTGCCGAACCAGATCGTGCCATCGGGGGTCGAGCGCACGGTCCAGATGTCGTCGCCGCGGATCGCCGGATGGGTCTCGTGGTTGTAATGGGTGAAGACGTCGCGTGCCTGGTCCAGCATCGACAGGCCACCGCGACGCGTGCCGATCCACACACGGTCCTCTGCGTCGACGTGGACCGACCAGACGAAGTTGTCGCGCAGGCCATCCTCGATCCGCCACACGCGGAACCCCACGCCGTCGTAGCGTGCCAGGCCGTCGCGGGTCGCGACCCACAGATAGCCCTGGTGGTCCTCGGCGATGTCGTTGACACGGTTGGACGGCAGGCCGTCGAGCACGCCGATCTGGCGAGGCTGCGGAATGCTGGCCGTCACCGGACGGGCCTGGGGCCACGCACTGCCAGCCCACAGACCGCACAACACCCACACCAGGGCAATCCCTGCCAGACGCATCCCCATCCCCGATTGCGCACGCCACGCGGCCGTGCTGTCGCCCGGCATCGTCGCAACGCTGCGTTGTCACCGCAAGTTGTGCGCGGCGCCCGGGCCGCGCCTAGAATCGGCCGCATCCACCCGCCGGACCGGACGACGCCCCATGCACCTGCCCTGCCAGCGCTGCGCCTGCGTCCTGCTGCTCGTCGCACTGCCCGCATTCGCCGCACCCGCGGAGTACACCCTCGACCCGGTCCACACCCGTGTGCAGTTCGCGATCGACCACGCCGGCTTCTCCAAGGCGATCGGCACGGTGTCGGGCAGCACCGGCACGCTGGTGTTCGACCCGGACGACTGGTCGACCGCACGCGTCGAGGTGTCGATTCCGATCACGCGCATCGATCTGGGCGACGCGAAGTGGAACCAGGCGACGCTGGCCCGCGGCCTGCTCGACGGCGAACGCCATCCGGTCGCGATGTTCGTGTCGACGCGGATCGAGCCGATCGATGCGCAGCGCGCGGTCGTCCACGGCAATCTCACCCTGCGTGGCGAGACCCGCGAGGTCGCGCTGCAGGTCGTGCGCAACGCGCTCAAGCGGCATCCGCTACCGCCCTTCCGCCGCACCGTCGGGTTCTCGGCCACGGGCATGCTGTCGCGCAGCGATTTCGGCGCTGACGCGTGGAAGTCCATGATCGGCGATGCGGTCGAATTGCGGCTGGAAGTCGAGGCGACCCGCAGCCGCGGTGGCGCTGGCGATGACGCTGACGCGGCGCCCGCACCCGACGCGGCAGCGCCGCCTGCAACCCCGCCAGCGGAGCCGGTGCCATGACGTTGAAGAACACGGCCACCCGCTGGGGCGGCGTCAGCCAGGTGCTGCACTGGCTGGTGGTGCTGCTGATCCTCGCCACCGGCGCGATGGGCCTGGTCATGGGCGACATGCGCAACAGTCCGACCAAGATCGAGATCTACGCACTCCACAAATCGCTGGGTCTGACGATCCTCGCGCTCGCGACCCTGCGTTTCGCGTGGCGCCTCCACGCCGGCGCGCCGGTGCCGCCCCCCGGTACGCCGCGCTGGCAGGACCGCATCGCGTCGCTCACGCACTGGCTGCTGTACGGCCTGCTGTTCGCGATGCCCCTGAGCGGCTGGATGTTCAACTCCGCTGCCGGTTATCCGCTGCAGTGGTTCAAGCTGGTCAACCTGCCGGCGCTGACCGCGCGCGACGCCGAACTGCGCCTGCTCGCCGGCAGCGTGCACGCATGGCTGTTCTGGCTGCTGGTCGCCGTCGCGCTGCTGCATGCGGCGGCGGCGCTGTATCACCACGTGTTCCTGCGCGACGACACGCTCGCGCGCATGTTGCCCCGCGGCTGGCTGCGTGCCGGCGCGTCCTCCACTCCGCCACAGGACTGATCCCATGCGCATGCGCCTGCTGCTCGTCGCCGGCCTCTCCGCCGCGTTGTCCCTGCCCGCCTTCGCCGCCGACTACGCACAGGCGCCCGGCTCCTCGCTGGCCTTCGCCGGCAAGTATCAGGGCGAGACGTTCTCCGGCACGTTTCCCGGCTTCCGCACCACCGTCAGCTTCGATCCCGCGAATCCCGCCGCCGGCAAGCTGTCGGTGACGATTCCAGTCGCCACCGCCACCACGCAGAACGACGACTACGACACCGAGATGCGCGGCGCGGCGTTCTTCGACGCGGCGAAGTTCGCACAGGCCACCTACACCGCCAGCGGGTTCCGCGACCTGGGCAACGGCCAGTACGCCGCCGACGGCACGCTCGAACTGCGCGGCGTGCGCAAGCCGGTCACGCTGACCTTCACCTGGACGCCGGGCACACGCCCGCTGCTGTCGGGCCGCGCCACCGTGCGCCGCCTGGACTTCGGCGTCGGCGGCGGCGAATGGGCCGACACCGGCACCATCCCGAACGAGATCGCGGTGAGCACGCGGGTCTACCTGCAGCCGGCGAACTGAGCGGGACGCGCGTACTCCCCGCTCTCCGATCGGACGCATCGCGCGTCTGTCGGGCGCCGTGAGCATCGGGCGGAGATCGGGCCGCGACCGGGCGCGGTTCCCGGCAGGCGCCTTGGCCGGCCGCGTTTTGCCCATCGTCTGAAACCCGAACGCTTCAGCAGCGCAACAACCCGCGCACCGCTTCCACATCGAACGGCCAGTCCAGCTCGCGCCCCTCGATGCCCCGCAACACCGGCACCCGGCTGCCGTAACGCGCCTCGAGCGCCGCATCGTCATCGATGAAGACGCTCTCGAACTCGGGCGCGCCGGCAGCCGCCAGCACCTCCAGCGCGAGGTCGCACAGGTGGCAGTCGTCGCGCTGGTACAGGATCGGATGGGGCGCTGTCATGCCGCGTCGCGTCAGGTCGGAGTGCGGGGTCGGGCCGTAGAATAGCCGCATGGCAGTCAGCACCTTCGACCTCTACAAGATCGGCATCGGGCCGAGTTCCTCGCATACCGTCGGGCCGATGCGCGCCGGCGCGCGCTTCGTGCGCCGCTGGCTGGAGGTACCCGGCCGCCTGCAGGACGTCACGCGCGTTCGCGCCGAGGTCTTCGGCTCGCTGGCGCTGACCGGCCGCGGCCACGGCACCGACAAGGCCGTGATGATGGGCCTGGAAGGCCACATGCCCAACGCCATCGATCCGGACATCATTCCGGCCGCGCTCGAACGCATCCGCGGAAGCCGGCGCATCCGCCTGGGCGGCACCCACGAGATCGACTTCGAGGAGAAGCGCGACCTGGTGATGAACAAGCGCCAGAAGCTGCCCTTCCACACCAACGGCATGCGCTTCACCGCCTACGCCGCCGATGATGCGGTCATCGCCACGCGCGACTACTACTCGGTCGGTGGCGGCTTCGTGGTCAACGAGGACGAGGCCGCCGAAGACCGCATCGTCGCCGACACGACCGACGTGCCCTACCCGTTCACCAGCGGCGACGAGCTGATCGCCCGCGCCCAGGACAGCGGCCTGGGCGTCGCGCGCCTGATGCTCGAGAACGAGAAGGTCTGGCGCAGCGAGGAGGAGATCCGCGACGGCCTGCGCGAGATCTGGCAGGCGATGCAGGCCTGTGTGGAGCGCGGCATCCGCGAAACCGGCACCCTGCCCGGCGGCCTGCACGTGACACGGCGCGCGCCGGCGCTGTACCGCGAACTGTCATCCAAGCCCGAGGCGGCGATGCGCGACCCGCTGACGACGCTCGACTGGGTGAATCTCTACGCGCTTGCGGTCAACGAAGAAAACGCGGCCGGTGGCCGCGTCGTGACCGCACCGACCAATGGCGCGGCCGGCATCCTGCCGGCGGTGCTGCACTACTACGACCGTTTCATCCCGAATGCGACCGAACAGGGCGTGTTCGATTTCCTGCTGACCGCGGCGGCCGTGGGCATTCTCTACAAGGAGAACGCCTCGATCTCCGGCGCCGAGGTCGGCTGCCAGGGCGAGGTCGGCGTGGCCTGTTCGATGGCCGCCGCCGGCCTGACCGCCGCGCTCGGCGGCACGCCCAGCCAGATCGAGAACGCGGCCGAGATCGGCATGGAGCACAACCTCGGCCTGACCTGCGACCCGATCGGCGGCCTGGTGCAGATTCCGTGCATCGAGCGCAACGCGATGGGCGCGGTCAAGGCGATCAATGCCTCGCGCATGGCCTTCCGCGGCGACGGCAAGCACAAGGTCAGCCTCGACAAGGTCATCAAGACCATGCGCGACACCGGTCGCGACATGCGCGACAAGTACAAGGAAACCTCGCGCGGCGGGCTGGCGGTCAACGTCATCGAGTGCTGAGGCACTCGCCCGACCCGGCCGCCGCGACCGTGTCCACTCGTCACCGGCCCCCGATCGACAGCACGTCGTCCAGAAGCGCCGCCGCGGTGACCTCCGCGCCGGCACCCGGCCCCTGGATCACCAGCGGCTGTTCTGGATAGCGATCACTGTGGATCGCGACGCGGTTGTCGGTGCCGCTGCCCGCGCACAGCGGATGATCCGCAGGCAGTGCGCGCAGGCCGACCTGCGCGCGACCACCGACCTCGAAACGGCCGACGAAACACAGGCGCTCGCCGGCGGCGTGCGCGGCGGCATGACGGGCGAACAGACCGGCGTCGAGCGTGTCGAGTGCAGCGTCGACCGCGTCCCCGCCGGCGTCGGCGAGGGCCGGTGGCACCAGGGAGGTCACGTCGACCTCGTGCGCCGGCAGGGCGATGCCCGACGCGCGCGCGAGGATCAGCAGCTTGCGGCGCACGTCCTCGCCCGACAGATCCACGCGTGGATCGGGCTCGGTATAGCCGGCGACACGCGCCTCGCGCACCAGCGCCGAGAACGGACGCGTGCCGTCGTAGCGGCCGAACAGCCACGCCAGCGAGCCCGACAGCACGCCTTCGATCGCGTGGATACGGTCGCCGCCGTCGATCAGCGCGCGCAGGCTGCGCAGCAGCGGCAGGCCGGCACCGACGGTCGCGCTGTCGCCGTAGCGGCCGCCGTTCGCACGCGCGTCTCCGATCGCCAGCGCGCGACCGAGATCGCCCCCGGTGCCGAGCTTGTTCGCGGTGACCACGTGCACGCCGCGGCCGAGCCATTCGCAATGCCAGTCGGCGACGGTTTCGCTGGCGGTCGCATCGACGATGATGTCGCCCGGCCGCGGGCTCTCCCCCTCCGCCCACGGTGGGAACCCGCCGCGCCTGCGGACAGCGCCGCGGGCCTGGACGAGCGCCGCGTGCAGATCGTCGCCCCCGCTCACCTGCGTGCGCGAATTGCACAGCCAGGCGACCTCGGGCAGCGCCACGCCCTGCGCCGCGAGACGCGCGTAGCGGGCGACGAAGGCCGAGCCGACCGTCCCGGTGCCCAGAAGGGCGAGCCGTGCCGGCGCCGGTTGCGCGCGACGCCCTGACCGCAGCGGAACGACCGCGCTCATGCGTCTGCTCCGGCGCGCGCGGGACGCGCGGCGCCGTCGAGCACCGCGGTCGCACGGTCGAGACCGGCTTCCAGATCGGCCCGCAGATCCTCCAGCGCCTCGATGCCGACCGACAGGCGCAGCAGGCCGTCGGAGATACCGGCCGCCGCGCGGGCCGCCGGCGTCATCGCCGCGTGGGTCATCGTCGCCGGATGCGCGATCAGGCTTTCCACGCCGCCCAGCGACTCGGCCAGCGTGAACTGCGCCAGGCCGTCGACGAAGGCGCGCACGACATCCTCCTGCGCGACACCCGGCGCGCCGGCCAGTTCGAAGGACAGCATCGCGCCGAAGCCGGATTGCTGGCGCGCGGCGATCGCATGCCCCGGATGCGAGGCCAGGCCGGGATACAGCACGCGCGCCACCGCCGGGTGCGCGTCCAGCAACGCGACGACGCACGCGGTGTTCTCCTGGTGCACGCGCAGGCGCGCGTCCAGCGTGCGCAGGCCGCGCAGGGTCAGGAAGCTGTCGAAGGGCGCGCCGGTGAGGCCCAGCGCGTTCGCCCACCAGGCGAGCTGCGCGTGCAGCTCGGCATTGCGCGCGATCACCGCGCCGCCGACCACGTCGCTGTGGCCGTTGATGTACTTGGTTGTCGAATGCAGCACCACGTCGGCACCGAATTCGATGGGGCGCTGCAGCGCCGGCGACAGGAAGGTGTTGTCGACGACCGTCAGTGCGCCGGCACGATGCGCGGCCTCGATGACGAAGCGCAGGTCGGTGACGCGCAGCAGCGGGTTGGACGGGGTTTCGATCAGCACCAGCTTCGGCCGCCTCGCCAGTGCATCGGTCAACGCGCGCGCATCGGTGAAGTCGATGGTGACCAGCTCGAAGTGGTTCTTGCGCGCCAGCGCATCGAACAGGCGCCAGCTGCCGCCATAGGCGTCGTGCGGCACCACCAGACGGTCGCCCGGTTCGAGCAGCGCGTTGAGCACCAGCGTGACCGCGGCCATGCCCGTCGACGTGACCACGCCACCCGCGCCGCCTTCGAGTCCGGCCAGCGCTTCGCCCAGCAGGTCTCGCGTGGGATTCCCGCTGCGGGTGTAGTCGTACTGGCGCTTCTCGCCGAAGCCGGCGAAGCTGAAATTGCTCGACAGCACCAGCGGAGGCGTCACCGCGCCGAAGGCCGGATCGCGGTCGATGCCGGCGCGCACGGCGCGGGTGGCGGGCTGACAGGCGGCGGTGGGGACGTGGGTGCTCATGCAGCTTCTCCGGAGGTGGGGGCA
>Ga0207807_1000187_pt1 | contig 13714 bp, 13 predicted proteins | sample HigsolmetaGSP15D_FD_184843 | JGI IMG/M metagenome (GOLD analysis project Ga0207807, IMG submission 184843) | High solid enriched microbial communities from the Joint BioEnergy Institute, USA - SP1-5-D (SPAdes) | ecosystem: Engineered > Bioreactor > SSF (Solid state fermentation) > Aerobic >... | reverse complement strand
ATTTGTTAAAAGATAGGTCACGGTGGCATCGAGATTTCCGGGATAGCCTTCTTCGCCGTCCGGGCTTGTATACGTAAATTTCACACCAACTGCGCCGTCTTGTTCAATGGGCGTGCTGTCCCAGATGGCGGCGTTGAACCCTTTGAAGCCGCCATGGAGATGGTTGCGGTTTTCATTGGCAGAAAGCTTGTATGTTTTGCCGTCCAGTTCAAAAGATGCTCCGGCGATCCTGCCGGCAATACGGCCGATAATAGCGCCGAAATACGGAACACCATGGAGGTAGCCGTCAAGGTTGTCATACCCGAGCACGATGTTTTCCGCTTTGCCGTTTTTGTCCGGCACGATGATCTTATTGATGATGCAACCGTATTCAAGCACCGTTACAGATATGCCGCGGTCATTTTTCAATTCATAAGCATGGACCGGACGTCCTTCCAATTCCCCAAACAATGCCTTTTTGATTTCCATTTTGATCATCCCTTTTCCGTTAAAGATTGCGGGCCATAAAAAACGGCCCGGTGTACCCGTTCGAGCTAAAAGTTACGGAATGTGATGTATAGCCTTCGGTTGAGCCCGCGTTAAAGTGTTTCCGTCTCCAGTTCCCCGCGACCGCGCCAATCGCTTCCGGAATCCGCGGCAGGCCTGAAAGCCCCGTAAAAACCGGTCTGCTGTTTGGTGTGCGCGGTACATTCCGGAAGGCGTTTAGCAGCCTGCACCCTTTCGTCGTGAACATGCGCAAAAAAGGTTGGAACGGACCGCCGCTACAACTTACGCAAAAAATTCCGGAATGCCTGTTTTCCTCTTTCGTCCCGTTTAAAGACGCCGGCGTGCTGCAAAACTTGCAAGAAGACTTTGCCCACTTCGTTGCGGACGATGCCTTCCACGTTTTCCGCTGCCACCGTGCCTTCGTATTTTTTCTTTAAACCGTTTGCCCAGTCAAGATGGTAGGCGGCAATGGCATTCGGCTGCCCGAGCAAATATTTCTCCACTTCGGCCAGCTCATTTTTCAGCCGTGCCGGCAGAACCGCAAGCCCCATCACTTCAATCAGCCCGATATTTTCTTTTTTAATATGATGGACCTCGGCGTGCGGGTGGAAAATGCCAAGCGGATGGGTTTCGCTTGTCCGGTTGTTGCGGAGTACAAGATCAAGTTCAAACCTGTCCCCGCGTTTTCTTGCGATCGGCGTAATCGTGTTATGCGGCGTCCCGTTTGTTTCCGCGAGGATATCGGCGGAAGGGTCGCTGTACTGTTTCCAGATTTGCAAAATATGATCCGCAGCCTCGGTAAGACGTGCCGCCTCTGCACTCCGCAGCCGGATGACCGACATCGGCCATTTGATAACGGCGGCTTTCACATCCGGAAATGCCTTCATTTCAAAACGCCAGTCGTCAGCCGCTTTTGCCATCGCAAATTCATAACGCCCGCCCTGATAATGGTCGTGCGACAAAATCGAACCGCCGACAATCGGCAGATCGGCATTTGAGCCCAGGAAATAATGCGGGAACCGCCCGACAAATTCAAGCAATCTTTGAAAAGCCGCTTTGTCGATTTTCATATCGCGGTGTGTTTCTGACAGCACAATGCAATGTTCGTCGTAATACATATATGGTGAATATTGCAAATACCACGGCTCGCCGCCGAGGGTAAGGCGGATAAGCCGGTGGTTCGACCGTGCCGGGTGCCCCGTTCTGCCGGCATATCCTTCATTTTCCATGCAAAGAAGGCATTTCGGGTAATGGCCTTTTTTGGCGTTTTTTTCCCTGGCAATTGACTTTGGGTCTTTTTCCGGTTTTGAAAGATTGATGGTAATGTCAAGATCGCCGTATTCCGTTGATGTCTTGTATACAATGTTTTTCGCAATCTGCTTCGTTTGGATATAATTGCTGTGTTTGCTTAACGCGTAAAAATAATCGGTCGCTTCAGCCGGGCTTTCCGCATATTTTTCCCGGAAAATACGGTTTACCGTTGATGGGCGCGGTGTAAACACATTCATGACGTGGCTTGCAAAAATGTCTTTCTCATCCAGTACATCCTGAATGATGCCTTTTTCGCACGCGTAACGGACAAGCATGCCGAGGAGATCAGGAATATCCTGATCTGCCCCGCCTGCTTCCGGTTCACGGAATTCATCCAGATGCAAAAGCGACAGCACCTGGTTTCTCGCATACACCCGATCTTCTTCCCCGATTAACCGGGTGCGGACAGCCTTGTTTACAAGCTGCTCGACCGTTTCAAAAATTGCCACTGGTTTCACCTTCTGTCGTCGTAACCGTTTGGATGGCTTTCATGCCAGTTCCATGCATCTTTGATAATCTGGCGGATATCCGTTTTTTGCGGATTCCAGCCGAGCACACGTTTAGCCTTTTCAGATGAAGCGATGAGCGTGCTCGGATCCCCGGCGCGGCGGTCGCCGATTTTGACGTTAAAGCCTTTGCCGGTCACTTCCCGGACGGTATCCACAATTTCTTTGACAGAAAATCCGTTGCTTGATCCGAGGTTGAACACATCGCTTGCGCCGCCGTTCTGTAAATATTGAAGCGCAAGAATATGGGCATCAATCAAATCTTCCACATGGATGTAATCGCGGACGCATGTCCCGTCTTTTGTATCATAGTCTTCGCCGAAAATGGTAATCGCCTCGCGTTTTCCAAGCACCGTTTCCAATACAACCGGGATAAGATGCGTTTCCGGATGGTGGTCTTCGCCGATTTCGCCGGTTGATCTTGCGCCGGCTACGTTAAAATAGCGAAGTGCAACGTATTTAATGCCGTACGCTTTTTCACACCATTTCATCATTTTTTCCATCGCCAGTTTTGTCTCGCCGTAAGTGTTGGTCGGAACGGTCGGCATTGTCTCTGTAATCGGCACGCGTTCCGGTTCCCCGTATGTTGCGGCGGTCGAAGAGAACACAATATGCGGCACATGGAATTCTTTCATCATTTCAAGCACAATTTGCGTGCCGTATACGTTGTTGTCGAAATATTTCAGCGGCTGTTCCATCGATTCGCCGACAAGCGAGTTGGCTGCAAAATGAATGATCGCGTCAATTTTTTCCTTTCCGAACACGTCCCGCATAAAGGCACGGTCGCGAATATCGCCTTCGTAAAATTTTGCCTTTGGATGGATTGCGCCGCGGTGGCCGGTCTGCAGGTTGTCAATCACCACCACGTCATATTTTTGGTCGATCAGTTGATATACGGCATGCGAGCCGATATAACCGGCTCCGCCTAATACTAAAATGCTCATGCAAGTTCCTCCATTGTGATTTCTTTTGCCCCGTCGCCGATGCTTGCGGTGTAGAAGTCCGCCCGGTAGCCGATTTCTTTTTCATAGACGTCCCCGACATTTTTGATAAACGCATCGACTTTGTCATTTTCGACAATTGCAATTGCACATCCGCCGAATCCTGCGCCCGTCATTCTCGCCCCGAGCACGCCCTCCTGCTTCCAGGCAGTTTCGGCCAGCGTATCAAGTTCTTTGCCGGTCACCTCGTAATCATCCCGCAGCGAACGGTGGGAGGCATTGATCAGTTCCCCGAAAGCGGGCAGGTCGCCACGTTTTAATGCATCAAGCGCTTTAAGCGTGCGCGCATTTTCATAAACGGCATGCTTTGCCCGTTTCCTCACAATCTCATTGTCTATGATTTCCTTGTTTTTTTCAAATGTTTCTTCTGTCAAATCGCCGAGCGTTTCGATATCGAGTCTCTTTTGCAGCTGTTTCAGTGCCGATTCACATTCCGCACGCCGTTCATTATATTTAGAGTCCGCAAGTTCGCGACGTTTATTCGTGTTCATAATCAAAATTTTATGGTGATCCAGCTTGATCGGGGCATATTCGTATGCAAGCGTGGCACAGTCGAGCAAAATGCCCGCGTCTTTTTTGCCCATCCCGACCGCGAACTGGTCCATGATCCCGCTATTTACGCCGATAAATTGGTTTTCCGTTTTTTGCCCGAGCTTGACAAGATCCAGCCGTTCCACTTTTAGGTTGAACAATTTTTCAAGCATCACGCCGGTCAATAGTTCAATGGAGGCGGAAGAAGACAGGCCGGCCCCATTCGGAATATTGCCGTACACGAGGCAGTCGAAACCCCGTTCTATTTCATGCCCGGCTTCCTTCAAATATTTCAGCATGCCTTTCGGGTAATTGGCCCAGTCATGCGCTTTGGTGTACTCAAGGTTGTCGAGCGTAAATTCGATGACGCCCTTTTCTTTAAAATTTAAAGATACAAAGCGGATGTTGCGGTCACCGCGTTTTTTCGCCAAAGCATACGTCCCCATGGTAATCGCGCACGGAAACACATGGCCGCCGTTATAGTCAGTGTGCTCCCCGATCAGATTTATCCGGCCCGGCGCAAAAAACGCGCGCTCCGCCGCCGTCCCGAAATACTCCTTGAAAGCCTGAGGCAAATTTGGGTTGCTCATGTTCGTTCCCCCTAAGTGTAATAGATTGTAAACGGTTTCTTCGTTTTCATCTTACACGAGGAAGTAAAAAAATGCAATATTTTTTACTAAAATTTTTACCTGCATCATTCAACATCTGAATAATAGAGTTTGAATTTTCGATGTCCTGGTCGTGGTTGCCAAAACCCTTTCCAAAAATGGTCGCGCCACCGACATGTTCCGCATCTTCCAGTACAGCAATCCGGAAAGTGATCAGGCTGTTTCGAAGCGGCAAATCCAAAATTTTGACATCCGACAGGCATTCCCCGTCCATATACGTGCCATACTGGTTGATCCGCAAATGTTTCAAAAGGCCGTACTGGCTGTGGTTGCTCTCCCACCAGCCGGGATTGTATTTGCCGCGGATATCCGAAAAGTTTCCCGGGCACGTCCATGTGCCGAGGTTTTTTGAGCAAGAAACAAACGGCCTGCTGTCATATACCCGCAAGCCGAAAACCGCCCCGGAAAATATCAGGAAAATCCTTGAAAAATGGCAGGATGAAAACGTACGGGCTTATCCGGCAAATCATAGAATGTAAACGAACCATGGAGCGGCAACGGTGCAAATTCAGCACTTGCCGCTTTTTTAGCGGCAGCGGCAAAGCGGGCCAAAAAAAGAGGCGGCGCTTTGCTGCTTTGCGCCCCCCCTTTCTTCCCGGCTATTTAGACCATCGGATCTTTTTGTTTTACACCCGCGCGCCGAGCTGCATGAGGACGGCATCATCCATCGGCGGATTGTGTAATCCCGCACGCACATCCCGGTAATAACGCTGGAGCGGGCTTTTTTCAGACAGGCTTCTGGCACCTACGATTCGCATCGCTAAATCAACTGCTTCTATCGCATGATTTGTAACCGCCATTTTCGCCGCCCCCAGTTCCGGGCCCATCTCTTTTCTTTGTTCTGCCCCGGCTTCATCCCACATTTTTGCAACCGAATACAGAAAATGTCGCGCCTGCATCAGTTTCAGCTCGATTTCACCGAATTTCTGGCGGATCGCCGGCAGTTCCGCAATCGGATGGTTCAGGCTGTTCGGCGTATACGATTTCGCAAAGCGGGCTGCTTCCCGTTTCGCTGCTTCGGCAATGCCTAAATAACAGGCCGGGATATGGAGCAGATAACCGGCCGGCTCTTTCTTTTTCGTCTGGATCTCCGCCAGGTTCGCAAGCGGTACTTTGGCGTTTTCCAGCACAACATCATGGCTGCCGGTTGCCCTTAAAGCAATGCTGTCCCATGTTTCGATGACGGAAAGGCCTGCCGTATCCCGCGGAACGACAAAACTGCCAACCGCTTCTTTTTCCGGAATTGTTGCGGTAATGATAAAAAAGTCGAGCACCGGGGACATGGTGGCAAATGTTTTTCTGCCGTTTAACACCCATTCGCCGTTCTTTTCCGTTGCCGTTGTTTCCGGCATGCCGCCGCGCGTCGGGCTGCCGGTTTGCGCTTCGGTTGCGCAAGTGTTGATGAGGGCGGCCTCCCCTGCTGCCGCACGGCAAATGCGTTCAAACAGCGGTTCGTTCCATGTTCTTGTTTCGGACAAATGCATGAAAATCCCCATATGCCATCCGATGGAAAGGGCAGTCGACCCGTCTGCAACCGCGACGGCCTCTTGCAGGCGGACGAGCTCATACAGCGAAATGCCGCCCCCACCGTAGTTTTGCGGCACAGTCAGCTTTGTATAGCCTGTTTCTTTTAAATCTTGAATATTTTCAAAAGCAAACCGTCCTTCCAAGTCATTGGCAGCCGCCCTTTCGGAAAACGGGCCGGCAAGCGTTTGAATTAGGTCCAGTTTTTCCTCCAACGTTGAGGCTTTTAAAAAATCCATATCCTTTCCTCCCCCGGAAACATCTTTTCTCTTATTTTACCGGAAACATGCCGGAAAAACATGACAACACTTTTTTAAATTTCCTCTTGCAATCCGGATTTTATTATAATATAATTTACATTGTCCTGATTGATTCCATGCTGGTGTAGCACAGTTGGTAGTGCACTTCACTCGTAATGAAGGGGTCGGAGGTTCGAGTCCTCTCACCAGCATCTTTCTTTTTTCCATATGGAGAAGTACCCAAGCGGCTGAAGGGGACGCACTCGAAATGCGTTAGGGCGGGTGACCGTCGCGTGGGTTCAAATCCCACCTTCTCCGCCATACATAATGCATATAAAAATTCCGGAAAAACTCCGGAATTTTTTTGCGTTTATGAACCACATGGCAGTTCATGCTCCCAATCCCCGTAAACCGGATTCGGGAATACGATAAATTTGCGGCCAAATGCATGGCGGAAACGGTCTGCTTCCAGGCTGCGCGCCTTGTTTCCTTTTGCGTCAAATGTCTTAAAAAAGTCCCCTAAATTATCACCGAATAAGGCAATGATGTCGTGGTCCTTCTCAACAACTTGCCGGCGCGTTTCTTTGCTGCTTGTTCCTTGTTGCAACAGCACATGGGAACGGACGGCCTGCGGGATCCCTTCTTTTTTCAAGTTGCGAAGGGTGGCATCCATATATTTTTCGTCCCGGTTTGAAATGTAATAAATATCGATTCCTTTTTTGTCGGCATATTTTAAAAAGGAAAGCGCCCCCGGGAGCGGTTTTGCTTTTGCTTTTTTCACCCATGCTCCCCAGCCGCTGCCAAACGAAATGCCCTTTTCTGCCATATAAGATAAGTACGGCCCGTTATCCAGCACCGTTTCATCGAGGTCCAGCACGATGGCCCGCTTCTTTTTTACCTTGGTTTTCAGGCTCTCCTCAATACGCTGTTTTCCGATATTGTATCCTTGATAATAAAGCGCTCTTGCTTCCCCAGATGTCCGGTACCAGGCAACCCCCATTTTGGTCTGTTCCGCTTTTTGCTTTGCCGTGCAGCCCGAAACCGGAACCGTCTTCATGACGGCAGCTTCCCGGTTTTGTTTGCCGCCTTCAGCAGAGCATCCTGCATTGCCGAGCACCAGCGCAAAGACCATTAGCAACCCTGCAAAATAGTTCATGCTAGCCCCTTCTTTCTAAAATGCTTTTACGTTTAGTATAGAGGAACCCCGGAAATTGATACATGCTAAAATGGCATCTTTCACGAGGGTGGCCAACGTTCACTTTTTTCCGGATTTTACCCGCACGGCCATCCTCGTAAAAGACATAGGCAAATTTGATATTTTCCACTTGAAAACGCGAAGTTTCCAATGGTTTGGCTGCAAATTCAATGCCGCGTTCTTCTTTCAAAATTCTATTCACATAGTCAAGGGTCTCCCTGCTTTCTGCAGCCGGCACAACGATAAATACGTGTTTGAATTTATTTATAAAATAACGCGCCTCATTCGCACGCAAACCGGCCAGCTCCTTCGCAACAGGCGAAGACTCCAGACCAACAGCAGACACATTTTTGAAATCAACGGTATAGGAGATGCGCAATTCTCCTTTTCCTGAATGGATTTGATTGTTAACACAAAAATATATGAAACCTATTCTATACTCAACAGTTCACAATATTTGTCATAGCTCCCCTTAAGGACAACTCAAAAATCATAACTGATATTTTCAGGCCCGCCGCCCGGCATTTCTATTATAGCAAAATGGCATGCAATGAATGGGACTATGCCGGAGTGCGTCATAATGCCAACAGCATCAGGCTCTGTTTTCAAGAGCCTGATTTTGCTGGCATGGATTTTGACCGGCTGCTTGCAACCTGTATGTACCGTGGCAAATGCCTTCAATCCTCCGTGGTGCTTCGCTCAAAGCTTACAGTTGCTTACGGTATGATTGATCATTCTGTCCCACCCTTTATTTTTTTGTAAAACTTTTATCAAAACATAGCCAAAAATGGCCCCTGCAAAAGAGCTTAAAAAGAAGGCAGGGATAAATCCGAAAAGCGTTGACGCTTGGCCGAGTAAGAAAACAGCAATGGGATAACATGCCAAGGCACCGAGAATGCCTGTCCCCATGACCTCCCCAACAAAGGCAAAAATGAGCTTATTCGTCTTCGCGTACAGATAAGCTGCCAAAAACGCGCCGATCATGCTTCCCGGAAAGGCAAAAATACTCCCTGTCCCAAGCAAGTTACGTAAAAGCGAGGATATAAAAGCTTGCGCAACCGCATAACCGGGGCCGAGCAGAACAGCCGAGAGTATGTTGGCAAAATGCTGTACCGGAAAAATTTTTGCAAAACCAACCGGGATATAAATCAAGCTGCTGGATGCAGTTGTGATAGCCGCAATAACTGCAGTTGCTGTTATTTTTTGTGTTTTTCTCATTAGAACCAACCCTCCCTCCTTTTTAGTTGCGAATGAAAATCAGACCGGCCAGTCTTGTTTTTTATCGTTCATATCCCAAAATAAATACTCATACTTTGAGGCTATTTGAAAATGGTGTTCTAAGACTGCCAGTTCCGTTTCTGATTTTCCGCTTGCCAGTTGGTCCATTAAGTCAATTAACCACTGCGTTCCGGAGCCAAACGTTTCTGAAGAATAGGTTTCGATCCATTTCTTGTAAGGATTGGTCTCCAATGTGTCTCGATGATTTACTTTTAGCAGTTTCCCAATTTCCCAATAATCCCAGGCACACGGCAACAAGCAGGCAACAAGTTCAGCCAAGCTTCCATTGGCGGCCACTTGCAGCATATAACTTGTGTAAGCAAGATTGGCCGGCGTTGGTTGAGTTGCTTCTAAATCCGTGCGTGTAATGCCAAACTCGGCAGCGTATTGGCGGTGCAGTTCCATCTCAAAATGCAACGATTCATGGAGAACCGCAGCAAATCTCGTCATAATGTCCAGGTTACCCGCTTTCACAACACCCATGGCAAACAGTTTTGCGTACTCAACTAAATATACGTAATCCTGCTTTAAATAATAGATAAATTTATCTCTTTCTAAAGTTCCGTTCCCCAGTCCCACGACAAAAGGATGGTTATGGTTTTTCTCCCAAATCGGCTGGACATTTTGATAAAGCCTTTCTGTAAAAGATCGTTTCAACAATGATTCCTCCTTGTTTACCGGGAAACCGATTGCGGTTTGCAGGCTGGTTTCTCCCTTTGCCCTAAGCAGCTTCAAAATAAAAAACCCGCCCTCCATCGGAAAGCGGGTGTATAAATTACAAATCATCAGGTGTAATTTCATTACCTACTTCCCTACGCTAGTACGAACTAGATCAGGTTCTAAGGGTACTTCTCAGCCAGCCGGCGCCCCTAGTAGACGATTATGAATATTCATTTTCAATAATCTTACCATATCATAGTCCCAAATTTTGTGCAACAGGAGATTTATCATCCTAATCTTGATTAAAATGTCGTCTTCCATTAACTTTTTAATATCGGGACAGCTCCGGGAACATCAAAGAAGGCTTTTCTCATAAGTAAGGACGAGTGGATTTATCAATTCGGAAACCTTTTTCATCATTTGTGCCAATTTCATTCCCGGCTTTAAGTGGCAAACCATGTATCAAAACATGGAGAAATTTGCAGAACGGAGGGCAAAAATGAGGATTGTGATCGCTGGCGGGACCGGATTTATCGGGCGGAAATTAACGGATATGCTTCTTCGCGAAGGGCATGAAGTGGTCATTTTAACAAGGAAAGACAGACAGCCGGCAAATCGTGTGCAGTATGTAAAATGGCTGGTGGAAGATGCTTCTCCCGAAAATGAAATAGGAAATGCGAATGTATTCATCAACTTGGCCGGCGTGTCCATAAACGATGGAAGATGGAGTGCCAAACATCAAAAACAAATTTATGAAAGCCGGATGTGCGCAACAGATGAAGTGTTGCGCATCCTGTCTGCCATGCCGCGCAAACCGGCAGTACTGGTCAATGCAAGTGCAATCGGCATCTATCCGCCATCACGCAATGCTGTGTATACTGAAAAATCATTGCAAAGGGCAAATGATTTTCTTGGCAGGACGGCATCGGATTGGGAAACCAAGGCGAAGCAAGCAGAAAAACATGCCATCCGTACTGTCTTATTGAGATTCGGCGTTGTGCTTGGAAAGGAAAACGGAGCACTGCCCCTTATGGTGTTGCCATATAAATGGTTTGCTGGCGGCACAGTCGGTTCCGGCAATCAATGGGTCTCATGGGTGCATATAACAGACGTAGTAAGATCGATCTTATTTGCTATTAAAAATGAGAACATCCGCGGCCCGGTCAATGTCACTGCCCCTTCGCCTATAACGATGAAGGCATTTGGCAAAACCATTGGTGCTGTTTTACACCGGCCGCATTGGCTTCCCGTACCTTCTGTTGCCTTGAAACTGGCACTCGGGCAAAAAAGCAGCCTTGTGCTTGAAGGCCAGCATGTACGCCCGGAAGTCCTCATGCAGGCAGGATTTGAATTCATGTTCCCGACGCTCCGGCAAGCTTTGGAAGATTTGCTTACAAATCCATAAGGGCAAAAAAGTACAGGCAACGAACGCCACGGCAGAAGGGCCCCTCTTCACACGCGCATAAAAATAAAGGTCTCCCAACAGCCGTCTTCCGCTGTTGGGAGACCTGGTTTCATCCTGATGGTAGGTCCCTGGTCTTTGTATTTCATTTCAACAGATACTAGAGGTACATGGCTATCCATTTGAAATCTGATACGCTTCTTTGCACCCCAGCCTGAAAAATACATCATTCGCGATTTTGATTTTCTGCACGCGCTTTTACTAGACTTTCCAACCTTCATTACCGTTTTCAATGTCATCAATGGCTGGCATTTCCATTCAGACACCACGTCCGGAAAATGCGCATGAACTTCAACCCATTTCATACATATGCCCCGCGTTTTATTTTTATCCATCATGTACACAAACAAATACTGTTTGGTTATCTGCCGTTCCATTTTTTACAAAAAACCTTAGCCGCCAATGGCCTTGTTGTAAGTCAGATCGAAATCAAAATTTCCTTTTACGCCGTTGATCTTACAGTTTGTTTTACGATGCTGCCAAACGTCAGCCTGCATGCCGAGCGTTGCGTTATAACGTGCAATCCATAATAGATTCCCCTTGGGCAGTTTCGATGCATTTAAACGATTCTTGTAAAAATCGTAGTACGTATAGATCCCAGTATGTTGGAATCCTTTGCTTTTCAACTCGGTGATAAAGGCATCCACATAGCGGGTTAAAGTATCTTTGTTTTTCGATAGATTCTCGTATTCGACATCCACAAAAACATAGCCAATCTGTTGTTTCACAGGACTTAGCCTCTGCGCAAAATGGTCTGCTTCCTGTTTCGCGGCCGTTATGGAAGTGGCGTCAAACATGTGATAAACATGAACTTTTAAACCGGCTTTGGCTGCCGCTTTAACATCCTGGACAAAATAATCCTCGGTGCCCGTTTTTGGCAAATCGGTTCCCTCACTTGCTTTTATAATCGCATAGCTAAAACCCGCCGCTTTCACTTTTTTGAAATCAATCCCGTTTGTCCCGGATGGTTGCAAATATGATAAATCTATTCCCCGTTTGGCGTAGCGGACAATATGGGTATCGTAAGTTTGGGCATATCCGTAATAGCCGTCTGCATAACCAATGGTCAGCCAGTGGCCCTGTTTCGCATAAACGGTAACCGGCGCTGCGAGATAAAGCGTATTTTTCAATGTTTTTCCCGTACGAATGTCGTGCAAATACACTGTATCAGCAGCATAGCCGGTATACCACGCCTTTGGTCTGCCGTTTGCCACATATTTTTTATACGCATAGGCCGTTTTATTTTGAAATTGAACGCGGTAATAGCTGCCCGACGAACCGGTGACAAATACCGGTGCATTGCCGGGCAAAGTGCCAACTTTTTTGCCGGCGCTTGATGCTTTCGAAACAAGGTTCACCGATCTGGTTGCATGTTTGACAGTAATGGAAGATGCATGCGCCTTGATGAACAAACCATTTGAAAAAGTGGGGAATACAAAAGCGAAAGCCATTACAAAAGAGATCACGCACTTAAATCCAAATTTGACCATCTTGTCCCCCTATGAATATATGAGATTACCTTATTCTAACATTTAATATAAGGGCTGTCATCGCCAGAATGATGCTCAAGTGCTGTGAGATATCAGGACGTCCTATAGCAGAATCTGGGTCAGCCATGAGACGACCCTTGCATTTTTTAAAACGATGCTCAATCAATAGCGTTTGCTTCGACATTGACGGGCACTGATTCTGGCCCGGCCTAAAATAGTAGTACCGGCCACTTTCCCTAATTTGCCGCGTTTCGGCACTGTCCAGGAAATGGCCGAAAATGGTTAAAAATACTTCAATTTCAGGACTTATATATCATTTTTTCAGGTGCTCTATAGCTATCCTTTGAGGACGCCTCACAAACACATAAATATTGTTCAGGATTTAGTAAATAAAATTGAACATCCCCCTTTTGATACATTTCCAGACCTTTTAATTTTATGCCTGAAAAAATTGGGGAAAGTAGGCGGTTGGTCTTACCCGATGCCCTGCAGACGGGTCAATCAGCTAAATAGTTGCCTTCCATATTGTCCACCGGTCTTTTTCAATGATGTTATTTTCCTTTGTCACCTTTTTCTGGACATAATCGGTCAGCAAACTTAGTTCTTTATCATCCAGTTCATACAAAATGCTTCTTCCTGTTCTTTCACTTATGTCTTTTAATAATTGCGCTTTATTTTCGTGCACCTTTCTTGTTTCCCATAATTTAACTTCTTCAATTTTTTTGAACCCTGCTTCTTGCAAAGCCTCGATGACCGTTTGGCTGCTATGCCTGCGTTTTATTTCCTCATCAATTAATTTTGGAAATAACTCAAATAAATACCCTCTGATGTTTGTGTTATCTCCTTCTAATAAGCAATCATCGGGTGTGCGATCTTGAATAATAAAAACCCCGCCATCCTTTAACAGTCTGTGTGCTTCTTTAAAACAAGCATGCAAATCCCAAAGATGGTGTATTAACGCTCTTTCAATCACCAATTGAAAGCTTTGACTTTCTAAGCCTGTATCATAAGCGTTTCCGAGTTGAAAGGAGATATTTTTATAGTCTTTACAATTTTCCTTCGCTCCTTCAAGAATCGGTTCCGAAAAATCGATGCCTATAACAGTTTGAACGCCCATATCTGCCAGGGCTTTCGAATAAATCCCTCCTCCGCACCCGATATCTAAAGCGTTTGATATATGCTCGACAGTTAGCAGACTTTTCATCATGTCAATCCAGGAACGATCCGCAACACGGGTTGTATAAGTCAATCGATTTTGCTTACTGTGAAAATCAATTCCCATTTCTTATCCCTCATCTCTATTGAAAAATCATATTACTCTAAAAACTGAACTTAGTTTTTTACATTAAGACCAAGTCATCCA
>Ga0207807_1000186_pt1 | contig 13714 bp, 1 predicted proteins | sample HigsolmetaGSP15D_FD_184843 | JGI IMG/M metagenome (GOLD analysis project Ga0207807, IMG submission 184843) | High solid enriched microbial communities from the Joint BioEnergy Institute, USA - SP1-5-D (SPAdes) | ecosystem: Engineered > Bioreactor > SSF (Solid state fermentation) > Aerobic >... | reverse complement strand
CGGTGGCCTCCGGCGAGAGCGCCGAGGATCTCGACTTCGCCTCCGTGCAGCGCGACAACCCTGAGATGGAGCGCCGCGTGCAGGAGGTCATCGACCGCTGCGTGGCGCTGGGCGCGCGCAACCCGATCCTGTGGTTCCACGACGTCGGCGCGGGCGGTCTGTCGAATGCGATCCCAGAGCTGCTGCACGATTCCAACGTCGGCGGCATCATCGATCTGGACCGCGTGCCCAGCGACGACCCGTCGCTGTCGCCGATGCAGCTGTGGTGCAACGAATCGCAGGAACGCTACGTCCTCGGCATCCCGCAGGACCGCGTCGAGGAGTTCGAGGCGATCTGCGCGCGCGAGCGCTGCCCGGTCGCGATCGTCGGTGTCGCGACAGCCAAGGAACACCTCACGGTCGGTTATGGGGCCACGCCGGACACGATCGGCGCCGGCCATGATTGGCCAATCGATCTGCCGATGGACGTGTTGTTCGGCAAGCCGCCGAAGATGCATCGCGACACGTCGCGCACCACGCCGCATCGCTGGCCCGCGCTCAACAGCCGCACCGTCGACCTGCACGAGGCCGGCCTGCGCGTGCTCGCGCATCCGACCGTGGCGTCGAAGTCCTTCCTGGTCACGATCGGCGACCGCAGCGTCGGCGGCCTGACCGCGCGCGACCAGATGGTCGGCCCGTGGCAGCTGCCGGTCGCCGATTGCGCGATCACGCTGTCCGGCTTCGAAGGATTCACCGGCGAAGCGATGGCGATCGGCGAGCGCACGCCGCTGGCGCTGATCGACTCGGCCGCCGCCGCACGCATGGCCGTGGGCGAGGCGATCACCAACCTGTGCGCTGCGCCGGTCGAGACCCTGCACCGGGTCAAGCTGTCGGCGAACTGGATGGCCGCCTGTGGCCATGCCGGCGAAGACGCGCGCCTGTTCGATGCGGTGCGCGCGGTCGCGATGGACCTGTGTCCCGAGATCGATCTCGCGATTCCGGTCGGCAAGGACTCGCTGTCGATGCAGGCGCAGTGGCAGGAAGCCGTGATTGGTGATTCGGGATTCGTGATTGGAGAAGAGCAGGCGACGTTGGCTTCCAGTAGCGCCGTTGCCTCGAATCACCAATCACCAATCACCAATCACCGCACCCACAAGGTCGTTTCGCCGGTCTCGCTGATCATCACCGCGTTCGCGCCGGTGCCCGACGTGCGCACCCAGCTCACGCCGTTGCTCGTCCGCGAGGCCGACACCGAGTTGTGGCTGATCGGCCTGGGCGCGGGCAAGCAGCGTCTCGGCGGATCGGTACTGTCGCAGGTGTTCGAGGGATTCGGCGGTCCGTGCCCCGACGTCGACGAACCCGAGCGCCTGAAGGCCTTCTTCGAACTCATCTGCGAAGCGCGCGAAGCCGGCCTGCTGATGGCGTACCACGACCGTTCCGACGGCGGCGCCTTCGCCGCGCTGTGCGAGATGGCGTTCACCGCCCACGTCGGCCTCGACATCGACCTGGAAGGCTGGGGCGACGACCGCAACCGCGACGCGCTGCGCACGCTGTTCTCCGAAGAACTCGGCGCCGTCGTGCAGATTTCGGCCGAAGACCGCGCCGAGTTCGCCGATCTCGTCGCGCGTCACGGCCTGATCGAATGCGCCCAGCGCATCGCCCGTCCGACGACCGCCAATGCGATCCGCGTGCTCGACGGCGACGACGTGCTGGCCGAGTGGAAGTGGGACGCGCTGTTCGACGCCTGGTGGTCGGTGACGCACGCCATGCAGGCGTTGCGCGACAACCCGGAATGTGCCGAAGAAGAACGCGCGGCCGCGCGTCGCTTCGATGCGCCGGCGATGCGTCCCGTCCTGACCTTCGACCCGTCGGAGGATGTCGCGGCGCCGTACATCTCGACCGGCGCGCGCCCCAGGGTCGCGGTGCTGCGCGAGCAGGGCGTCAACGGCCAGATCGAGATGGCGTCGGCCTTCGACCGCGCCGGCTTCGCGGCCGTCGACGTGCACATGAGCGACCTGATCGCCGGCCGCGTGGACCTGGCGACGATGCAGGGCCTCGTGGCCTGCGGCGGCTTCAGCTACGGCGACGTGCTCGGCGCCGGCCGCGGCTGGGCGACCTCGATCCTCGAGACCGCCGAGTTGCGTGCCGCGTTCGAGCGCTTCTTCGCGCGGGGCGACACGTTCTCGCTGGGGGTCTGCAACGGCTGCCAGATGCTGGCGCAGCTCAAGCCGATCATCCCCGGCGCCCGGCACTGGCCGCGCCTGCTGCGCAACCGCAGCGAGCAGTTCGAGGCACGCTTCGGCCTGCTGGAAGTGGCGGATTCGCCGTCGCTGTTCTTCGCGGGCATGGCCGGGTCGAGGATCCCGGTGGCGATCGCCCACGGCGAAGGTCGCGTCCAGTTCGACGATGATGCCGATCGCAAGGCCGCCTCCGTGGCCTTGCGCTACGTCGACGGCGAGGGGCCGGCGACCCGGTATCCGGCCAATCCCAACGGCTCGCAGGACGCGATCGCCGGGCTGGCCTCCGAGGATGGTCGCGCCACGATCCTGATGCCGCATCCCGAACGCACGCCCAGGACCGTCAACCTGAGCTGGGCGCCGGGCGGCTGGCCGGAGGACAGCCCCTGGTTGCGGATGTTCAGGAATGTGCGCCGCGCCGTCGGATGAGGTGACGCAGCGCGTCACCTCGCGCAGTGATCGAAGCGGGCCGGCGGCAGTCATGTCGACCGGCCCGATTCATTTTTGAGAGCAAGCGCACAGCGGAAAGCGCGATAGGCGTCTGTTTCTGTACGAAAAATCTCATTTCTCGCGATTTGTTGAGATCATCGATCCCTATATGAAACAGTTGGATGGTCTCCATTATTTAAGCTATACATCGATATTACGTCGCAAGTGATTGACCGATTGATACATTCGAGGGGGTACTGACAAATTTTGCGCATCCGACCTTGACGCCGTGACCGCGCCGCGCCGACTATCGGGTGACGGTTAGACGTTTGGGGAAGGTTCAACTTGCGTACATCCTGCCTTCATGTCGTGCGCCCCGGCGCCGCGAGGCCGGTTCCGGAGCACGGAATCGCCAACGTCTGAGAGATACCCGAGCCGCAGTGGTCGTCGCACGACTCCTGCGGCTTTTTTTTCGCTGAAATTCCAATCAAACCAAGTACTTCGAGGGTCAGTCGAATGAATCGCATCTATCGCAAGGTATGGAACAAGTCGCTCGGCCAGGTCGTGGTCGCCTCGGAACTGGCGAGCAGCGACAGCGCCGGCGCCTGCGACGGCGGCGGCGTTGCCGCGCCCGGGCGTTCCGTGCTTGCAGTGGCCCTGAGCCTGATGCTCTTCGGCGCGGCCTCACCATTGGCATTCGCCCAGTCGGTGGCGGTCGGCGGGACCGAGACCTGCGAGGTCCTGATCGACGGCGTGCCGACGGCGGCCGAATGCGCGGTGGAGGGCTCGGCATCGGCCACGGGCGCCTACGCGACGGCGATCGGCGCGCAGTCGGTGGCCACCACGCTCGCGACCGCGGTCGGCGGCAGTGCCCAGGCGACCGCCAACAACTCGGTGGCGCTCGGCGCCTTCGCCAACGCACAGCAGTACGGTTCGACGGCTGTGGGCTCGGTGTCCAACGCCGCCGGTGAACACGCCGTGGCGGTGGGCCTGCAGGCGCGCGCGCTCGAAGACGGCAGCGTGGCAGTGGGTCGCAATGCCACCGCGCTGGCTGGCGCCCAGAACAGCGTCGCGCTCGGCCACGGCGCCGTCGCCGATGCGCCCGACGTGGTGTCGGTCGGGCATGGCGGCTGGGCTGGCGCGACGCCGGGTACCCCGGACACGCGCCGCATCGTCAACGTGAGCGACGGCGTGGCCGATTCCGACGCCGCGACCGTCGGCCAGCTCAACAGCGTCGTGGACGACGCGGTCACCGACGCGACGCGTCATTTCCAGGCGACCGGCACCGCGGACGCAACGGCAGCTGGCGCCCAGGCCGTGGCCGCCGGCGCAGGCGCCGATGCCTCGGGCGACGGCAGCGTCGCGACGGGCGCGCTGGCCTCGGCCTCTGGCGTCGAAGGCACCGCGGTCGGCTACGCGGCTGATGCGAGCGGCGACGGTGCGACGGCGGTGGGCGCGGAAAGCTCGGCAGCGGGCACGGCAGGCGCTGCATTCGGTCTGGGTGCCTCCGCGGACGGCGAGTACTCGACCGCGCTGGGTGGCGGCGCCGTTGCAGACGGTTTCAACAGCACTGCGGTCGGCAATGCGAGCGCGGCGAGCGGTCTGCTCGGCGTGGCGGTCGGCGCCGACAGCCAGGCGTCGGGTGACTTCAGCACGGCGATCGGCACCGTTGCGATCGCATCGGGCGACGACAGTGTCGCGCTGGGCATGTTCGCCGATGCAAGCGCAAGCGGCAGCGTGGCCGTGGGCGCCTACTCCGTCGCCGATCGGGAGAACAGCGTCTCGGTCGGTTCGGCCGGCAACGAGCGCCAGATCACCAATGTCGCCGACGGCACCGAGGCCACCGACGCGGTGAACCTCGGGCAGCTCGAGGACGCCACCGCACAGCTCGACTACGTGCAGGCAACCGGCGCCGGCCAGGCCTACGCGATGGGCGACGACGCGACGGCGGTCGGTTCCGACGCGTTCGCCGACGGCGACTATGCGACTTCGGTGGGCGCAGGCAGCAGCGCCTACGGCACGGGCGCCTCGGCGTTCGGTTCGGGCGCACAGGCCGATGGCCAGTACGCGACGGCATCGGGCATGGGCGCGTCGGCCACCGCGACGTCGGCGACGGCCGTGGGCGGTACGCTCGAAATCGTCGACGCGCAGGGTGCGACGATCGTCCAGCAGACCACGGCCAGCGGCGAAGGTGCGTCCGCGTTCGGCGCAGGCACCAGCGCCAGTGGCGCCTATGCGACGGCGACCGGCACGCGCGCGTCGGCAGGCAACACGCAGGCGACCGCGACCGGCTACAACAGCAACGCCAGCGGTCTGGCCGCGACCGCCAACGGCGGCTTCAGCGTGGCCAGCGGCGATTTCGGCACGGCGCTCGGCTACAGCGCCACCGCCTCCAACACCCGCACGACCGCAGTGGGTATCCAGGCCACTGCCAGCGGCACGAATGCAACCGCGTTGGGCAACACCGCGACCGCGAGTGGTGCAAGCGGCGTGGCGGTCGGCACGTCGGCCAGTGCCAGTGGCCTGAGCACGACGGCAGTGGGCGGCTCGACACGCGCCTCGGCGGACAACAGCACCGCCGTCGGCCAGTTCGCATGGGCGACGGCGGTCGGCACGACGGCGCTGGGTCAGGATTCCTATGCGTATGCACAGAACGCGACCGCGCTGGGCCTCAATGCCTGGGCCAACGGCGTCAACAGCGTCGCGCTCGGTGCGGGCGCGCGCGCGACCGAGGCCGGCGTGGTCTCGCTGGGCAACGGCACTGGTGCCAACGGCTACCCGGCGACGCGCCGCATCACCAACCTGTCGGCGGGCATCAATCCGACCGACGCGGTGAACATGGCCCAGTTCGAGGCTGCGACCGCAGACACCGCCTATTTCCGCGCCAGCGGCGAAGGCGAAGCCCTGGTCAACGGCGAGGACGCGACGGCTGCCGGTTCCAACGCCTATGCCGATGGCGACTACACCACCGCGCTCGGCGCATCGAGCGATGCCTTCGGCGAAGGCGCATCGGCGATCGGCAGCGGCGCCGCCGCGCAGGCCGATTACGCCACGGCTGTCGGCTTCAACGCGACCGCCAATGGCCAGAACAGCGCCGCCTTCGGTGCGGGCGCGCAGGCCGATGGCCCAGCGAGCGTCGCGATCGGCGGCAACGCGATCGACGAGAACGGCGATCCGCTGCTGACGCTGGGCGGCGTGCCGGTCGAAACCTCGGCCACCAGTGCAGGCGTGGCGGCCACGGCGGTCGGTGCGAGCGCGGATGCGTCCGGCTTCGCGTCGGCCGCGGTCGGTGTCGGCGCAAGCGCAACGGGCGGCCAGTCGCTCGCGATGGGCGCAGTCGCCACCGCAGCGGCGGACTATTCGACCGCAGTGGGTTCGCAGGCCTCTGCGATCGGCGTCAGCAGCGTCGCGATCGGCGGCCCGGCGGATCTGATCCCGGGCTTCGGCCTGCTGGTGTCGACCGCCGCGATCGGCGACAACGCCGCCGCGTTCGGCGCAGGCACGATTGCCCGCGGCAACAACAGCACCGCGGTCGGCACCCTGAGCGAGGCCGCCGGCGACGGCAGCACCACGGTCGGCTATTTCTCCTACGCCCCCGGCGAAAATGCGACCGCTGTCGGCAGCGAAACCTGGGCGTCGGGCGACGACAGCACGGCGCTGGGCTACTACGCGACCGCCTACGGCGACAACAGCGTCGCGCTCGGTGCGAACTCGCTCGCCGACCGCGACAACACGGTGTCGGTCGGCGATGTCGGCAGCGAACGCCAGATCACCAACGTCGCCGCCGGTACGGAAGAAACCGATGCGGTGAACCTGGGTCAGCTGGAAGAGGCGACCGCGAACAGCAAGTACTTCCGCGCCAGCGGCGACGGCGAAGCCTTCGTCAACGGCGAGGACGCGACGGCTGCCGGTTCCAACGCCTATGCCGATGGCGACTACGCCACCGCGCTCGGTGCCTCCAGCGATGCCTACGGCCTGGGTGCCTCGGCGATCGGCAGCGGCGCGGCGGCGCAGGCCGACTACGCCACGGCGATCGGCTACAACGCGAGCGCGTTCGGCCAGAACAGCGTGGCGCTGGGTGCACTGGCGCAGGCCGACGGGGCGGGCAGCATCGCGATCGGCGGCAACGCCGTCGACGAGAACGGCGATCCGCTGCTGACGCTGGGTGGCGTGCCGGTCGAGACGGCGGCGACCAGCGCCGGCGTGGCGGGGACCGCGGTGGGTGCGAGCGCGGATGCCTCGGGCTTCGCGGGTTCGGCCTTCGGCGTGGGCGCGACGGCGTCGGGCGAAGTGTCGTCGGCCTTCGGCGCGGTGGCGACGGCGGCGGGCGATGCCTCGACGGCGATGGGCTACGCATCGGCGGCGAGCGGCGTGGATTCGACCGCGGTCGGTTCGTATTCGGTCGCCTCGGGCATCAACAGTGTCGCGGTGGGCGGTGGCGCGGGCTTCTTCAACCTGTTCCCCACCGAAGCTTCGGGCGACTACTCGACCGCGATCGGCGGCGCGGCATGGGCCAGCGGTTTCAACAGCACCACGGTCGGCAACTTCTCGACCGCGTCGGGTGACGATTCGCTGGCGCTGGGTTCCGACGCCACGGCCTCGGCCGACGGCAGCGTGGCCCTGGGCCAGGGCTCGCAGGCGACGCGCGCCAACACGGTGTCGGTGGGCGATGTGGACAGCGAGCGGCAGATCGTCAACGTCGCGGCCGGCACCGAGGGCACCGATGCGGTCAACCTCGACCAGCTCGAAGAAGCCACGCAATACAACAAGTACTTCGCGGCGACCGGCGGTGCCGACAGCGACAACGCAGCGGCAGCCGATGGCGAATACGCCACCGCGGCCGGCGAGAGCGCATATGCCGCCGCGGACGGCGCCTCGGCCTTCGGCGCCGGTGCGTTCGCACTCGGTGAATCGGCCACTGCGATCGGCTTCAACGCGACCGCGTCCGGAGATGGCGCGCTGGCGCTGGGTGCGTTCGCCGAAGCGTCGTCGATCGAAGCCGTCGCGGTCGGTTACGCGGCCCTGGCGAGCGGTGAAGCGTCGGCGGCGGTCGGTCCCGAAAGCGTGGCCAGCGGCGCACAGTCGGCGGCCTTCGGTTACGACGCACAGGCCACCGGCGACTTCTCCACCGCCGTCGGCGGCGGCGCGGTTGCATCGGGCATCAACAGCTCGGCATTCGGCAATGCGAGCGATGCATCCGGCGAGAACAGCGTCGCGCTGGGCGCCGACAGCGGCGCATCCGGCGACTACAGCACCGCCGTGGGCCAGGGCGCGACCGCGACCGGCTACAACAGCGTCGCGGTCGGCGGCACCTTCTTCGGCATCCTGCCGGCGGAGGCATCGGGCGACTTCGCCACCGCCGTGGGTGGCGGCGCGTACGCCGGGGGCGACAACAGCACGGCGCTCGGCAACCTGGCCGAGGCCTATGCCGACAACAGCGTGGCCCTGGGCGCCGATTCGATCGCCGACCGCGACAACAGCGTCTCGGTCGGTTCGGAAGGCAACGAGCGCCAGATCACCAACGTGGCCGCGGGCACCGAAGAGACCGATGCGGTGAACCTGGGCCAGCTGCAGGAAGCGACGGCCTACAACCAGTACTTCCGTGCGACCGGCGACGGCGAAGCGTATGCGGACGGCGAAGAGGCCACCGCCTCGGGTTCGAACGCCGTCGCCGGCGGCGACTACTCGACCGCCACCGGTTCGGGCACCAACGCCATGGGCGCCGGCTCGTCGGCATTCGGCAGCGGCGCCAGCGCATGGGGCCAGTACGCGACGGCGTCGGGCTACAACGCGGTCGCCGAGGGCGATTCGAGCACGGCCGTCGGTGGCTGGCTGTACTACGAGGATCCCGACACCGGCGAGGTGTTGCTGGACCAGACGACGACGGCGGTCGGTCCGGGCGCCTCGGCGTTCGGCGCCGGCGCGCAGGCGATCGGTGCCTTCAGCACCGCGACTGGCGCAGGTTCGACCGCGGAAGGCCAGCAGTCCACCGCACTGGGCTACAGCAGCAACGCGCTGACCGACGGTTCAAGCGCGCTGGGCGCGTTCTCCGAAGCGACGGGTGGTTTCGCGACTGCGGTCGGCTACGGCAGCGTCGCCAGCGGCGACTATGGTCTGGCGGTGGGCGGTATCGCCGATTACGGCGATCTGCTGATCGGCTTCCCGGGCTTCATCCTGCAGACCACCGAAGCCAGTGGTGTCGCATCGACCGCGCTGGGCAACGGCGCGTGGGCGACCGAGCTCGGCGCAACGGCCGTCGGCACGCTGGCCGAAGCAACCGGTGTGCAGGCCACGTCGGTCGGTACGCTGGCCTACGCCACCGCGGACGGCGCTTCGGCGATCGGCAGCGGCACCTCGGCTTCGGGCGAGGACGCGACGGCGATCGGCTTCCTGGCCGACGCCAGCGCGGCCAACAGCGTGGCGCTGGGTGCGAACTCGGTGGCCGATCGCGAGGACAGCGTGTCGGTCGGCAGTGTCGGCAGCGAGCGCCAGATCACCAATGTGGCAGCGGGCACGCAGGGCACCGATGCGGTGAACCTGACGCAGCTCGAGGAAGCGACGCAGTACAACAAGTACTTCGCGGCGACCGGCGACAACGAGGACCCGGCGGACGACGTCGGTGCCTATGCCGAAGGTGCGAATGCGACCGCCGCCGGCGACGCCAGCAATGCGATCGGCGACGGCGCATCGGCCTTCGGCAGCGGCGCGTTCGCCATCGCCGACCAGGCCACTGCGATCGGCTTCAATGCCACCGCATCGGCGGCCAACGCCATCGCGATCGGCGCGACGGCCGAGGCCAATGGCGAATACGCCGTGGCCCTGGGTGCGGAGAGCCTGGCGAGTGGCGAACTGTCCACCGCGACCGGCGCAGGTGCGGTCGCCAGCGGCGACGGCGCGCTGGCCAGTGGCGCGCTGGCCGAGGCCTCGGGTGTCGAGGCGACCGCCGTCGGCTTCTTCGCCGACGCGTCGGGCGAAGGCGCGACCGCCGTGGGTGCGGAGACGATTGCCAGTGGCGTCGACGCGGCGGCCTTCGGCTTCCGGGCCGAAGCCTCGGGCGACTACGCCACCGCGATCGGCGGCGACTCGATCGCCAGCGGCTTCAACAGTTCCGCGTTCGGCAATGCGAGCACCGCATCCGGGGACGACAGCGTCGCGGTGGGTTCGGACAGCACGGCATCGGGCATCGGCAGCACCGCGGTCGGCCAGGGCAGCATCGCGTCTGCAGAGGCGACGACCGCAGTCGGCGGCATCGCTGCCGGGTATGCGACGCGCGCGTCGGGCCTGGCGGCCACCGCCCTCGGTGCAGGTGCCGAGGCGACGGGCGACTTCACGACGTCGGTGGGCACGCTGTCGTGGGCCGAAGCGGACGATTCGACCGCGATCGGCTTCGGTGCCTATGCATCCGGCGCCAACAGCGTCGCCCTGGGCGCCGAATCGCTCGCCGATCGCGCCAACAGCGTCTCGGTGGGCTCGGCGGGCAGCGAACGCCAGATCACCAACGTCGCTGCCGGTACCGAGGCGACGGACGCAGTGAATCTCGAACAGCTCAACGCCGCCGCGGACGGGGCGCTGCTGGCAGGCCGCTTCTTCAAGGCAACCGGCAACGTCGACGCTGCCGCAGAGGGTGATGACGCGACTGCCGCGGGTTCGGCCGCGTATGCGTCTGGCGACTACGCGACCGCGATCGGTGCATCGAGCACCGCCTACGGCAGTGGCGCCTCGGCGTTCGGCAGCGGCGCGATGGCGGCGGAGGCGAACACGGTGGCTGTCGGCTACAACAGCTCGGCCAACGGCACCGGCGCCGTCGCAGTCGGCGGTGAAGGCCAGGCATACGACGAGTACAACTTCGCCATCGATGGCGAAACCGTCGCCACGCAGGCTGGTGTCAACGGCACCGCGGTCGGCTCGGGCGCCCTCGCAACCGGTACGAATGCGTCAGCGATCGGCAGCGGCGCGCAGGCGCTGGGTGATGAGAGCTTCGCAGGCGGCATGAAGTCGCGTGCAACCGGCAGTTGGAGCACCGCCATCGGCAGCAATGCATGGGCCAGCGGCGGCGATGCGACCGCGACCGGTGCCTACGCGTGGGCGACGGCCAATGGCGCCACGGCCTTCGGCGCGGCTGCCTGGTCGACCGCAACGAATGCCTCCGCATTCGGCGCGGGGGCGTGGGCATCCGCCTCGGGTGCGACCGCATTGGGCATGGACACTTGGGCCGATGGCATCAGTGCGATTGCAGTGGGCCGCGGCGCGCTGAGCACCAACGACTACGCGATCGCGATCGGTTCGGCGAGCCTGTCCGATGGTGTCAACGCCATCGCCCTCGGGCGCGGCAGCCTGGGCCTTGCCGACAACGGCACGGCGATCGGCTGGCGCGCATGGACGGCGGCCGATGCAACCAACGGCGTCGCGCTGGGCTCCAATGCGTATGCCAGCGCAGCCGACAGCGTCGCTCTGGGCGCCGGTTCGCACGCGGATCGGGCTGGGACGGTGTCTGTCGGCGCCTCGGCCGCGTGGACCGATGACTATGGCGTGACGCACGAAGCCGTGACGCGCCAGATCACCAACGTGGCCGAAGGCACCGAGGACACCGACGCGGTCAACCTGGCGCAGCTGCGCCGCATGTCCGAAGGCACCGAGGGCAGGGTCATCGCAGGCCTGGAGAGCGTCGCCGACGCACTGGGTGGCGGTGCGATGGTCGATACCGCGTTCGGGACGGTCTCGATGCCGAGCTACTCGATCCAGGGCAGCAGCTACGCCGGCATCGAGGCGACCTTCGGTGCGCTCAACACCGAGATCACCAACCTCAAGAACCGCGTGACCAGCGTCGAGCAGGTCATCGATTCGAACGAAGGGACGAACGACCGTGTCGCGGTGGGTGGCGATACGCCGGCGTCGATCGGCACCGACACCAACGCGGTCGCAGTCGGATCGGGGGCTACGGCCAACGGGTCCAACGGCGTCGCAGTGGGTGGCAACGCCTACGCGCACGGTCCCAACGACACGGCCATCGGCGGCAACGCGCGCGTCAACGCCGACGGCAGCACGGCCGTGGGTGCCAACACCAGCATCTCGGCCAACGCGACCAATGCGGTTGCAGTCGGCGAGGGGGCCTCGGTGACCGCGGCGTCGGGGACGGCGATCGGCCAGGGCGCGAGTGCCAGCGCGCAGGGGGCCGTGGCGCTCGGCCAGGGCTCGACGGCGGATCGTGCGAACACCGTGTCGGTGGGCAGCGCGACCAACCAGCGCCAGATCACCAACGTCGCGGCGGGCACGCAGGCAACCGATGCGGCCAATGTCGGCCAGGTCGATGCCGCGCGCACGCAGGCGGTGGCGACCTCGAACGCCTACACCGACCAGAAGTTCGCCGCGTGGAACGACAACTTCGACACCTTCAAGGGTGACGTCGACCGTCGTTTCTACGACACCGACCGCCGCATCGACCGCCAGGGCGCGATGGGCGCGGCGATGCTCAACATGGCGACCAGTGCGGCCGGTATCCGCACCGAGAACCGGGTCGGCGTGGGCGTGGGCTTCCAGGGCGGCGAGAGCGCACTGTCGATCGGCTACCAGCGCGCGATCAGCGAACGCGCGACGGTGACCGTCGGCGGCGCGTTCAGCGGCGACGAGAAGTCGGTCGGCGTGGGTGCCGGTTTCGGCTGGTAAGGATCAGGCCGTGGCCGGCCCGGCCGGCCACGGGACACATCACCATTCGGGGCGTCCGGACCGAAGGGCGGAGCAAGCGCCCGACGCACTGCAAGCGCGTCGGGCAGGACATCGAGCGTCAATCATCCAGTCAAGAGGGTTCCAAATGAAGAAGGGCATCATTCCGTGCACGCTGGCTGTGGCCGTGACCGCAGTCCTCGCGGTGGGTACTGCGAACGCGGCCGGCAAGGCGATCAAGAGCAGCGTGGCCGCGCCGCAGGCGAGCGCGGACGCGCAGCTGCCGTTCACGCGCTTCATCGTGGAGTACAAGGACGGTACGCGTGCCAATCGCGACGCCGTCGTGGCAGGCGTCAACACCGCCATTTCGCGCTCGGGCCTCGCGTCGGCAAAGCAGGCCACGCGCGCCACCTACGTCCGCAAGCTGGCGACCGGTCACGAACTCGTGCGCCTGTCGCGCGGCGTCGACAAGGTGGAAGCCGAGGCGCTGATGCGCCAGATCGCGGCTGATCCGAACGTCAAGTCGGTCAGCGTCGACCGCCTGCGCCAGATCGCCACCGCTCCGGTGCAGCCGATGGCCTACACGCCCAACGATCCCAACATCGACTGGCAGTGGCACATGCTGCCGGCCGACGGCAGCGACACCTTCGACGGCGGTCCGAATCGCGGCGGCATGAATGCACCGGGCGGTTGGGACCTGTCGGACGGCACGGGCGTCGTGGTGGCCGTGCTCGACACCGGTGTGACCGCGCACCCCGACATGGATACCTCCATGGCGGATGCGGGCTATGACTTCATCACCGACACCCTGGTGTCGGGCCGCCCGACCACCGAGCGCGTGCCGGGTGGCTGGGACCTGGGTGACTGGACGATCAACTACCCGGGCGCTTCCACCTGCCAGCAGCGCAACAGCTCCTGGCACGGCACGCATGTCGCCGGTTCCGCCGGTGCACAGAAGACCGACAACGGCGTGGGCGTGACCGGCGTCGCCTATGGCGCCAAGCACATCCCCGTGCGCGTCCTCGGCCATTGCGGCGGCCTCGAATCGGACATCGCCGACGCGATCATCTGGGCGGCGGGCGGTGAAGTGGCCGGCGTGCCGATGAACCAGAACCCCGCCCACGTCATCAACCTGAGCCTCGGCGGCACCGGTCCGTGCTCGAGCACGGAAGCGGCGGCGGTGGCCAAGGCCAACGAGCTCGGCGCGATCGTCGTCGTGGCGGCGGGCAACAGCAACCAGGACGTGAGCAACTTCTCCCCGGCCAACTGCCCGGGCGTGGTCACGGTGGCCTCGAACGGCGTCACCAGCCGCCGCGCGTACTACTCCAATTACGGCGACGGCATCGACATCTCCGCCCCCGGCGGCGGTGTGTATGCCAACGACGGCAGCAGCGGCACACAGATCGACG
>Ga0207807_1000185_pt1 | contig 13738 bp, 14 predicted proteins | sample HigsolmetaGSP15D_FD_184843 | JGI IMG/M metagenome (GOLD analysis project Ga0207807, IMG submission 184843) | High solid enriched microbial communities from the Joint BioEnergy Institute, USA - SP1-5-D (SPAdes) | ecosystem: Engineered > Bioreactor > SSF (Solid state fermentation) > Aerobic >... | reverse complement strand
GTGGGTAATTGGCTTTCTTACCCTGTTCACTCTCGACATATAGACCATCCATAGCAAAATCCAAACCAACAACTTTCTGTATTTTAACTGGACGAATATCTTTCTCATATTCTGTCAAAATTGAAAGGATTTAAAAATACAGCATAATCCCCAGGAACATACGGGGATCTGAAAGCCCCGTTCCTTTCCTCCGGGTTAAAAAAAGCCGGTGCCATGTGCCGGCACCGGCTTTTTTTCAGCCCTGAAAGGCTTTGGTTAAGACCGGAACAATTTGTTTTTTCCGCGATACAACGCCTTTTAAAGTGGCCGTGTGGTTTTCCAGCTTGACATGATAGGCTTTTTCCACAATATCCGCCGATTTGCCGAGTGCAAGCGCGGCGGAATCGTTTGTTAAAATATCTGTTACAACAAACAGGAACAAATCAAGCCCTCTGTCTGCAATCTGCGCCTGGATCGCCTGTTCAATCTCCGCCTGTTTCACGAGCACGTCATTTGTATCAACGGCATTTACCTGGGCGATCATCACTTTATGGCCGGCCATATCAAATTCTTTGGAGTCAAGGGTAATCAGCTGTTCCACCGTTTTGTCACTTAAATCCGCGCCGGCTTTCAGCATTTCAAGGCCGTATGTATCTGCATCCACACCGGCAATTTCAGCCAGTTCTTTCGCCGCCTTCACATCTTCTTCCGTGCAAGTCGGGGATTTGAACAAAAGCGAGTCGGAGATGATCGCAGAAAGCATTAATCCGGCTGTTTCTTTGCTGATTTCCACACCGTTCTCTTTGTAAAGTTTCTTTAGAATGGTTGCTGTGCAGCCGACCGGTTCCGCACGGTAATAGAGCGGGTCGCTCGTTTCAAAATTGGCGATGCGATGGTGGTCAATGACTTCAAGGATACGCACGCTGCCAATGTCGTCCGCGCTTTGCTGGCGTTCATTATGGTCTACGAGAATGACATTTTCCACTTCGTTTGCAACCGTTTGGACAAGGCGCGGGGCTTCCCTGTGGAATGTTTCCAATACGAATTTCGTTTCATTGCTCAATTCTCCTAACCGGACCGCCTCCGCATCAACACCTAATTTTGTTTTTAACTCTGCATACGCAATCGCTGAACAAATCGCATCCGTATCCGGGTTTTTATGGCCGAAAACAAGTACTTTTTCCATTTCTTTGCTCCTTTTCTTAAAAAATATGACGGAAATCTGGCATAGACATTTCTATTATAAAACATTTCGGGAAAATTTTTAAACATTGTCCGCCGGATGGATGAGAAAAAATCGTAACGATCCGCTTTTGCCCGTCATACGATATACCGGTTGAAAGTGAGGAGGGAATCCAATGTTTGTCCATCCGTTTGATAATCATGCCGGTTTGAGAAACACACAGCCTGACGCCGGGAACCAGCAGGCAGTATGGCTCGCCCATCTGATCCGGGCAATAAACGGCGAATACAGCGCCATCGCCTGCTACGAGCAAATCGCAAGAAGAGCCCCGTCGGCTGAAGCCCGGAACATCATTATGGAAATCCGTGATGATGAGATCCGCCATTTCCAGACATTTTCGCAGTTTTACACGAACCTCACAGGCAGAAGGCCGCAGCCGCAAATCAGCGAAGCCTGCCCTTCCACTTACAAAGGAGGGCTTGAATTTGCCGTGGAAGACGAACAAAACACGGTCGATTTTTACAGAGAATTGGCGCGTTCCGCAAATAGCCCTGCCATGAAGCAGGCGTTTCTTGAAGCGGCAAAAGACGAACAGCATCACGCCGTCTGGTTTCTTTATCTGCTCATCAATATCCGCTGACCGTCCGCTCAAACATCTTGAAAAACTGCCGGCTTTTTTTCAAGCCGGTTCTGCTTTATCCCCCCTTTCTGCCGCTAACCCATTTTACGATACAAAGCCTTTTTCTGGATATTTTTTACCCCTTTGTTTACAATACAAAATGCTGGATAAAGCATAGGCATAGACTGCAAAAATCATGAAAGGGAGTTGGCAACATGAGAAAATACATCAAATGGCTGGCCGTGTTCAGCTTGCTGTTTGCTTTAACGGCATGCGGAAAAAATACGGACAACCAGAACGCTTCAAAATCCAATGACTTATACGACCAGATCAAATCAAAAGGCGTCCTTTTGATCGGAACAGAAGGAACGTACCCGCCATTTTCTTTCCATAAAAACGGGAAATTAACAGGCTACGATATTGATGTTGCGAAAGAAGTTGCAAAACGGCTCGGATTAAAAGCCGAATTTAAAGAAACACAGTGGGATGCCATGTTTGCCGGGCTCAATTCCAAACGGTTTGATATGATCGCAAACCAAGTCGGGATTCGCGCAGACCGCCAGAAAAAATATGATTTTTCCACACCATATACGATTTCAAAAGCCGTTGTCCTTGTACGCAAAGACAATACGAACATCAAGTCCTTTGCTGATTTAAAAGGCAAAAAATCAGCCCAATCGCTTACAAGTAACTATGCTGATATTGCCAAGAAAAATGGCGCCAATATTGTAAGTGTGGAAGGATTTAACCAAGCGGTCCAGCTTTTGACTTCAAACCGTGTGGATGCAACCGTCAATGATTCCCTGACCTATCTGGACTACAAAAAGCAAAAACCGAATGCTGCCATTAAAGTTGCCGCCACCGCAAACGATGCCAGCAAATCCGCTTTTTTGTTCCGGAAACATTCAGGGAAATTGACAGACAAAGTAAATGATGCTTTGAAAGATATGAAAAAAGACGGCACGTTAACAAAAATTTCAAAGAAATGGTTTGGTGAAGATGTTTCCCAATAACCTTGCGTTTATCAGCAGCGACCAGCTGCATTTGGTGCAAAGTTCCCTTCTGTCGATGCTGAAGGGAGCTTTGCATTATACGATTCCATTAACGATCATCACTTTCTGTATCGGTCTTGTGCTGGCACTCGCCACGGCGCTGGCACGGATTTCCGGCATTAAAATACTGGAATGGATTGCCCGAATCTATGTCTCAGCAATCCGCGGAACCCCGTTGCTTGTGCAATTATTTATCATTTTTTACGGGCTGCCGTCTGTGCACATTACCATTGGTTCTTTTCCAGCCGCCATTATCGGCTTTTCGCTCAATGTCGGCGCGTATGCATCAGAAATTATCAGGGCAGCGATTTTGTCGATTCCAAAGGGACAATGGGAAGCAGCCTATTCGATCGGGATGAACTATGCGCAGGCTTTAAGAAGAATTGTGCTCCCGCAGGCTGTCCGCGTATCGGTGCCGCCGCTTTCCAATACGTTTATCAGCCTTGTAAAAGATACATCTCTTGCTTCCTTGATTTTGGTGGCCGATCTGTTCCGTAAAGCCCAGGAAATTGCCTCCACCACTTATCAATTTATGCTGCTGTATGTCGAAGCCGCCTTTTTGTACTGGGTGATTTGTTTGATTCTCTCAATAATCCAGCAAAAATTGGAAGGCCGTTTTGATAAATACATCAGCAAGTAAGGAGGGACCTGTATGATTCGAATAGAAGGGTTACATAAACAATTCGGCAACCTTGAAGTGCTGAAAGGCATTGACTTAACCATTGAAAAAGGGAAAGTGATCGTCATCATCGGCCCATCCGGTTCTGGTAAAACCACGCTGCTTCGCTGCATGAATGCTCTTGAAGTTCCAAATCAAGGCAGAGTACAGATCGGTGATGTATCCGTTGACTTTTCCCAACATCCCGGTAAAAAAGAACGCGCAGCTTTGCGGCAAAAATCCGGCATGGTTTTCCAACAGTACAATCTTTTCCCGCATAAAACGGTTCTCGAAAACGTGATTGAGGGGCCGGTCATTGTAAAAAAGGAAAACCGCCAGGATGCAGCAAAAAAAGCGGAAATACTGCTGGAAAAGGTGGGCCTGCTTGATAAAAAAGAGGCGTATCCAGCAAGCCTTTCCGGCGGCCAGCAGCAGCGCGCCGGGATTGCGCGGGCACTTGCGATGGAGCCGGAAGTAATGCTGTTTGACGAACCGACATCTGCACTGGACCCGGAACTTGTGAGCGGCGTGCTAAATGTGATGAAGGAGCTTGCTGAAGAAGGGATGACAATGGCCGTTGTCACACACGAAATGCGGTTTGCCCGCGAAGTTGCGGACAAGGTGATTTTCATGGATGGCGGTGTCATCCTGGAGCAAGGCAAACCGGAAGAAGTATTCCATCATCCAAAAAACGCACGGACCAAGCAATTCCTGCAGCTGATTCAAAGTTGACGGGCCGGAGCGGTTAATCCCATATTAAAAAGAGCTGCCTGAATAAAAGGCAGCTCTTTTTAATATTACTTGATTTTTTCAGCCGAAAAAGGGGATACGGTGTGTGTGTCAACAACAGCAACCGGCACTTTTTCTTTTTTCTTTGATGTTAAGAAGGCGTACATGGCACCGACAAAGACGCCGCCGCCAATCATATTGCCGAGCGTTACCACACCAAGGTTATGCAAAATGCCCACGAGTGTGATGGTATCCGGGTGCGGTGCGGCAAGTGCCAGCGCGAACAGCACCATATTGGCAATGCTGTGTTCGTAGCCTGAAATGACGAAGCCAAACACGAGGAGCATCATCGAAGCGATTTTAGCCCCGTCTCCCTTTACGTTTATCGGAACCCAGAACCCTAAACAAACAAGCCAGTTACAAAGGATCGAACGGAAAAACATTTGGGCTGTTGTCAGGCTGATTTTCCCGCCCACAACCGACATTAAAAACTGGCTGTTATCCGAATCTGCATAGAGTCCGCTGTAATGGATAAACAGTGCGAAAATCGCCGCCCCCATCAAATTTCCGGCATACGTTGCCACCCAGTTTGTGAGCGCATCTTTCCAAGTTGTCGCTTTTTTTACCGTGCTCATCGTCATCATCATCGTATTGCCGGTAAATAGCTCGCCGCCGCCAAACATAATAAGCACGAGCGCTGCACCGAAAAATATGGAAGCCATAAAGGAAGTAACCGGAGACTTCGCATCAAAAAATGGCTCGGCAAGACGGTAACAAATAATAATGGCAAAACCGATAAACATACTTGCCAACACTGCTTTTGTCACATAACGAAGCAGGGATTCTTCCAGATATTTTTTCTTATTTAACGCCATTTGAACAACAGATTCAACGGCCTCGTACATAAACACCATCTCCAACTGAAAAATGTTAAATTGTGAAAAACATCACAAACAACTGCCTTTCTATCATATCCCCTTTTTCCCTGTTTGTGTTTGTATATATTTTGAACGTTTATGAAGCGATTACACAGGAAGGGGCTTTTGACAGCCATCATTACTGGTGTTCATTGGCTGCCAGTGCCTTATCAATTTGATCAGGGTTTTTTGGGGGCAAGTGAATGTAAATAATGGAATGGGAATATTGCTATTCAGTTATTTTTTGATGATCTATGTTATCATCAGCCTCCAGTCTCTTTTGAAAATGTTTTTAAATTCCCGCATTGCGTTTCTGATCGTCAATATTTATATCGTTTTTTCCTGCATTTCAATTAGTGAAAAAGGGCTGCCAAAGTATATTTATTATTTATCCCTTAGTAATTACGGAATGGGTTTCAAACAAAATTTAGGCAAAGTGAATAGCTTATATACAGACGATTTAAATATTCATTACAGTATATTTATTTTACTCGTTTTAGAAGTTGCCATTCTAATTGCATCAGCGCTTAAAGTTAAAAAAATGGATGTCATATAGGGGGGAATACCATGATCCAGCTTATAAATGTAAGCAAAAAATTCAAGCTTACACGAAAAATATACCGCAACCGATTTCATCTGGCTGTGTCGATTTTGTGAAATATTGATCATGTTACCAAATTACAAACTCCTCCCAAGAAAAATAATCATGTGAAAAACTGATCAATTTGTGTTATAACACGCTTTCATCGCATTTTTCTATTATATATCTACGGCCAAATGTTTTGAACATTCTTTGACAACTGCATTTTCCGGCCCTAAAATGTGAACGCTATCACTATCTTTTTAAAATCGCCCGTGCTAAAATGAAAGCGTAATAAGAAATGTTCACTATTTAACAAACAAACATCCAATTCTGAAGGCAGCTCATTAATAGGCTTAAAGGAGGCCAATTTAAAATGACTGAACAATTGCTGACAAAAGCACCGCTCTCCAAAAAACAATGGGAAGGCTTTAAAGGAGGAAACTGGCAAAAAGAAATCGACGTAAGGGACTTTATTTTGAAAAATGTAACCCCTTACGAAGGCGATGAAAGCTTCCTTGCCGGTCCGACTGAAGCCACTTTAAAATTATGGGACCAGGTCATGGAACTGTCGAAACAGGAACGCGAAAAAGGTGGCGTCCTGGATATGGATACGAAAATTGTATCCACCATTACATCGCATGGCCCGGGGTATTTAAACAAAGAACTTGAAAAAATTGTCGGTTTCCAAACCGATAAACCGTTCAAACGTTCGATGATGCCGTTTGGCGGAATCCGGATGGCAGAAAGCGCCTTAAAATCTTACGGCTATGAAATTGATCCGGAAATCAAACATATTTTTACAGAATGGCGGAAAACCCATAACCAGGGTGTATTCGATGCCTACACGCCGGAAATCAAAGCTGCACGGCATGCCGGCATTGTAACCGGCCTTCCGGATGCTTACGGTCGCGGCCGCATTATCGGCGACTACCGGCGCGTTGCACTTTACGGGGTAGATTATTTAATTGAACAAAAGAAAAAAGATCTTGACTTAATCGGCTGCGGCTTGATGACAGAAGAAGTCATCCGCGAACGCGAAGAACATTCGGAACAAATCCGCGCATTGCAGGAATTGAAACAAATGGCACAAAGCTACGGATTCGATATTTCCGAACCGGCTTCAAACGCACGAGAAGCTTTCCAATGGCTGTATTTCGCGTATCTGGCTGCCATTAAGGAACAAAACGGCGCGGCCATGAGCCTTGGGCGCACATCCTCTTTCCTTGACATTTATATTGAAAGAGATTTGAAAAACGGCGTCTTGACTGAACGGGAAGCACAAGAACTCGTCGACCACTTTGTCATGAAACTCCGCCTCGTCAAATTTGCACGGACGGAAGAATATAATGAACTGTTCAGCGGCGACCCGACATGGGTAACAGAATCGATCGGCGGTATGGCTTTGGACGGCCGTACGCTCGTTACGAAAAACTCGTTCCGCTTCCTGAACACGCTCGACAACCTCGGCCCTGCGCCGGAACCGAACCTGACCGTGCTCTGGTCGACGAAACTGCCGGATAAATGGAAACAATATTGCGCGAAAATGTCGATCAAGACGAGCGCCATCCAGTACGAAAACGACGACTTAATGCGTGAAGAATACGGCGATGATTACGGCATTGCCTGCTGTGTATCGGCGATGCGGATCGGCAAACAAATGCAATTCTTCGGCGCCCGCGCCAACCTGGCAAAAGCTTTGCTATATGCGATTAACGGCGGCGTTGATGAACGGTATAAAATGCAAGTCGCACCTCCGTTCCAGCCGATCACTTCGGAATATCTCAATTACGATGAAGTAATGGAAAAATACGACCGGATGCTTGACTGGCTTGCAGGCGTTTATATCAATGCTTTAAACATCATCCATTATATGCATGACAAATACAGCTACGAACGGCTTGAAATGGCATTGCATGACCGCAATGTACTGCGCACGATGGCTTGCGGCGTTGCCGGCTTGTCTGTTGCGGCCGACTCTCTAAGCGCCATCAAATATGCGAAAGTAAAAGTCATCCGTGACGAAGATGGCCTTGCCGTTGACTATGAAGTCGAAGGCGATTATCCGAAATACGGCAACAATGATGACCGCGTCGACCAAATTGCCGTCAATCTCGTCAAATCGTTTATGCAAAAACTGCAAAAATATCCGACTTACCGGAACGCTGTCCATACTTCTTCGATCCTGACGATTACATCGAACGTCGTATACGGCAAGAAAACAGGAAGCACACCGGACGGCCGGAAAGCAGGCGAACCGTTCGCCCCTGGCGCAAACCCGATGCACGGCCGCGATTCGCACGGCGCAGTCGCATCGTTGACATCTGTTGCGAAACTGCCTTATAAATATTCGCTTGACGGCATTTCCAACACTTTCTCGATTGTCCCGGAAGCGCTCGGACACGAAGAAGAAACACAGGTCTCCAACCTGGACGGCATGCTGGATGGCTATATGGCGAAAAAAGCGCACCACTTAAACGTCAACGTCCTGCATCGCGAAACATTGCTGGATGCGATGGATCATCCGGAAAAATATCCGCAATTGACGATCCGTGTATCGGGATATGCGGTAAACTTCATCAAATTGACAAGGGAACAACAGCTTGAAGTCATTAACCGGACGTTCCATGAAATGATGTAAACTGATTCGGGCGGCATGCGCCTGCATGCCCCCTCCCCCCTATTTAACACTTAACTTATGGGGAATCTATATAGAAGGATTTGATTGAGATGAACATGACAACGCGCATTCATTCCACTGAATCATTTGGCACGGTCGACGGGCCCGGCATCCGCTATGTCGTATTTACGCAAGGCTGCCCGCTGCGCTGCAAATTTTGCCATAACCCGGATACGTGGAAAATCAATGAAGGCAATGAAATGAGCGTCGAAGAGATTATGAGCGATGTGCGCGATTACCTGCCTTTTATTGAAGCTTCCCACGGCGGCATTACAGTGAGCGGCGGCGAACCGCTTTTGCACCTCGATTTTCTGATCGAATTGTTTAAAGCGTGCAAAGAAATTGGCGTCCATACTGCCATTGACACAGCAGGCGGATGTTTCTCGCGCAGCCCGCGGTTTATGGAAAAACTGGATGAATTGATGGAATATACAAATCTTGTATTACTGGACATCAAGCATATTGACCCGGAAAAGCATAAATGGCTCACCGGCATGTCAAATGAGCATATTCTCGATTTCGCCGGGTATCTCGCTGACAAGCATATTCCGGTCTGGATCCGCCATGTGCTCGTTCCCGGCGTCGATTCTGAAGAAGATTTGCAAAAAACATCTGATTTTATCCATTCCCTGCCAAACGTTGAAAAAATCGAAATCCTTCCGTACCATAAGTTAGGTGTCTACAAATATGAGGCGCTCGGCATTGACTACCCCCTCAAAGGTGTCGAACCGCCGACAAAAGAACAAGTTGCACATGCAGAACAGATTTTGAAAAGGGAATTGCAGTAAAAAAGTGCCGGCTGCCCGCCGGCGCTTTTTTTATTCTTCCTAAAGAACGATACAACGTTCAGAAAGCGTGGAAAAGTGTTCGCCTTCTGTCTATCCTAAAAAATTGCCCGAGTTTTTCATCCTTCTGCTGGTGCTGCATGCATGCGGCAAGATAGCGGCAAAAATATCCGGCGCCTTCCTTCGCTTTAAGCACGCCTGCGCTAAGCTTCGCTGATGATACGCTACCGCCCGCGCGCAACGGCTGCAGCACCATGCTGCAAAAGTGCATCATCCCAAATTTCCAGGATTGCCTCCGGAGAAAGCTTTTCCCAATTGCAACAGTTCCTGCGCAAGCTTTCGGATGCGTACCTGGATATCGGGATTGATGATTTCATTGTCCTCATTAAAATCATCATTATGGATAAAAACATTGCGGACCGCACAGGTGGCCTTTAAAAAGGTTAACACCGGTTTCAGCTGGTATTCGGCGACAAGGAAATGTTTATCCGAGCCGCCGTTCATCACAATGCCGCATACTTTGGACTGAAAAGCATCGCGGTGCAAATGATCGAGCAGATTTTTCAAAGCGCCTGTAATGGACGCCTGGTATACCGGCGAGCCAAAAACAAGGATATCCGCTTCCAGCATTTTATTGACGACCGCAATCGTATCATCATTATAATAAGAAAGCGGAAAACCTCTTGCAAATTCCACTTCGTAATCTTTTAAATCGAGCAGTTCGGTTTCCGCTTCCGGGTTTTCCGCTTTTATTGCCATAAGTGCCTCATATACGCCGATAGAGGTTTTCTCACCGGTAAGCGAGCCAGATACACCTAAAATTTTCACCGCTTCCACTTCCTGATGTTATTTAAAATTTTCCTTTATATATGCCGCTTCTTCAGAAGGCGTCAGCCGCCGCTCCGCTTTTCCGATGTTGCCTTTTTGGTAGGCCCATATCTCGTTATGGGCCTTCACCGCATTGCTGAAATCGCCTTTTTTCCACGGTTTTAATATGCCGAGCAGCATATCCTGCAGTTCTGTATCCGCAAAAGTTTGATTGCTGATCGCCGAATACAGGGCGTCCACCTTTTCTTCTGTGATTTCGGAAGCTCCCCATTTTTCATTTGCCGCCACTTTTTGATGCGTCATATTATGTACTTCCTGCACCAATTCTTCTTCGTTCATGCTTTTGTATGCCGAAAGTTTGCGCTCAGGCGTCTTCTGGCGGAAACTTGCCTGTATAACCGCTTTTGCAGCCGTCTCTTCCTCTGCAGCCGGTTTTTTCGAAGGTGCTGCCTCCGTTGCAATTGCTTCTCCTTTGTTAAAGTAAAAATACGTGACACCTGCAATAAACATAAACACAGCAATCCCCATCCCAACGATAAACCGTTGAAACACAGCATCTCCCCCTTTGCTTATCATACGAAATTCGCGCTACCCCGTAAAAAATCCTGCTTTATCATTGTATTAATGCAGCGAAAAAATTTTACCGGAAATTGGCGGAATTCCGTTTTTCTTAATAAACATCCCGTTTCGTAAACACAACAAAAGACACCATAAGCGAAAGAAAAAGCCATACAAGCAGCACAGCAACCGAAAATCCGAGCGTCATGCCTTCAACAGGCGGGCTTGTGCCGTTGAGATAATTCGTCAGCTGCAAATTCACCATAAACAAATATTTTGCGCTTGGCCAGGCCGATACCATGTTGGTCAAAATCGCGCCGGCAATCAATGAGGATAACATAATCCCCATTACGGCGGCCGTGCTGCGCAACAGGACAGAAAGCATAAACGTGAGGCTGCCTGAAACAACGCAGACAAACCAGGCAAGGCCGAACGCCATGAGCAAATATTTCCATTGCGGGACAGCATGCACATGTGCAGTAAGGAGCTCGTCCCCTTTTATCGTAAAACCGGTAAGCATTGGCATGTTCCAGCCGCGGTAGCCGAATACTATTCCGGAAATGGCATAGGTAAAAACGGCTGTGCACAGCAAAATAAACGAAACGGACAGCAGCATGGCAATGTATTTGCTAAGCAGGATGCGCCATCTTTTCACGGGGCGCGTCAGCAATAATTTGATTGTCCCGCTGCCCGCCTCGGCAGACACGATATCGCTCGCCGCCACCATGACGAACAGCGGCAAAAGCATCCCGATCGCATTTTCAATAAATACCCGCATAAACGTCGGTGCGCCCGGCGCGTTCGGATTGATGTTATGGTTGAGATAATATTGTTCCTGGCTCAATGTCATACGCAAATATTTTTTGAAATCATCGGAAAGGCTTGCCGATCCAAGCCGGTTTTGCGTATCGACAATTTGTTTCTGGAGCTGCACCCGCCAGTCGCTTGTCCCGATTTTTTCCTGCAGCGCTTTTGATTCTTTGTACTGCGCGTAGGTAAAAATGGGAACAAGGCAGGCGATAATCAGGATAATAACAAGAATCCGCTTTTTCTTCCAAAGCTTCAGCTGTTCATTGTATATGAGTCGGATCATTTTTTCCTGCCCCCTGTCAGTTCCAAAAACAAATCTTCCAGCGCCGGCAGCACGGCTTTTATTTCTTTTACCCGGACCCCGTTTTGAACGAGCATCTCGTTCCATAAAGCATTTTTTTCTTCATCATATGGGGTGATAAGGAGGCCGTCTTCCCCCTCTGCCACCTGTGTTTCCGCCTGAAGCAAGGTGCGCGCTTTTTCTGCCGGGACTGCTTTCCAAAAGGTGCGCGCTTTTTCGGAAAGCAGCTCATGTACATTCCCGGTGCGGACCACCCGGCCGTTATGGATAATGGCCACCTTGTCGCACATCAGCTGCACCTCGCTTAACAAATGCGAAGAAACGAGGACGCTTAAATGCTCTTTTTCAGCAAGCGACCGGATAAACTCGCGCATTTCCCGGATGCCTGCCGGGTCAAGCCCGTTTGTCGGTTCATCAAGAATCAAAAGCTTCGGGTTCCCAAGGAGCGCCTGGGCAATGCCAAGCCTTTGCCGCATGCCGAGAGAGTATGTTTTCACTTTATCATGGATCCGGCTGCTTAAGCCAACGAGCGCTGCCACTTCATCCAGCCTGTTTTTCGGAATGGACGGATCCATCCGTGCAAAATAGGCAAGGTTTTCATAGCCGGTCAAAAACGGGTACATCTCCGGATTTTCGACAATGCAGCCGAGATTTTTCATTGCTTCCGTAAACTCGGTCCGCACGTTTTTTCCGCCGATGAAAATTTTTCCCGAAGTCGGGCGGATCAGGCCTGTCAGCATCCGGATCGTTGTTGTCTTCCCTGCCCCGTTCGGACCGAGAAACCCGAACACCTCTCCCGGCATTACTTCAAAACTGATGCCTTTGATGATTTCTTTCCTGCCAATTTTTTTCCTTACATTGAGCACCTTAAGTGCGGGAATAGCCGTCATTTCGCTTTCTCCTCCCGGAAATGGATCAGGGAAGCAACACGCTCTCCGATCAGTTGATAACCGGCCATATTCGGATGGAATTTGTCACTGTACAAATAGTCGTTCACATTCAGTTCAAAAAGGTCAAATGTCGGCACATAGACCACCTTTGGAAAATCAGCTGCGACGGAAGCCGAATCAAAATTCCATTTCCGGACGATCGCAGAGGTGGTTTTCGCCTGAGACAGATCAATAAAAGGATTATACAGCCCGACGTGATAGACGGTTGCCGTTTTGTTTACCGCCCGGATCCCTGCATAGATCTGTTTTAAATGGACCAAATAAGGCTTTTCCAACTTTTCGATATAAGCGTTATCCAAATGGCCAAGCGCCTCCCCGCCTGCAAACAAATCATTACCGCCGATCGTCAGCAAAATGATATCCGCACTCCGGAGTTCACGTTTGATTTGCGGCTGTTTGATCTGTTCCAGCAGCCCGCTTGATGTAAGCCCTTTGATCCCATTGTTTTGCAACAGAACAGCCTTCTTTGTTTTTTTCTTTACCTCATCCGCAGTATAACCGGCATACCCCTTTCCGGCTGTATCCCCCGTCCCCCTTGTCAGCGAGTCGCCGATTGCTGTAATCGTGATCTCGTTTGTATTGCCCGCTTTTTTCGTGTTTTTGCCAGTTCCGGTATTTTCCGTCTTTAAGCCGGTATTCGCCTGCTGGTCTTCAAAAACCATCCACAGGCCGGCCAGAAACAACAGTGCTGACACGGCTGAAACAATGGAGATGGCAGAAATTAAATGCTTCTTCATTTCGCTATTCCTTTCTTTTCTGTTTGTAACTTAAAGGATAGCAAAGGAAGCGGACTTTGTGAACTACCCTCCACTTATCAACCTTACGGTTTGATTGAAGTGGGGGCTTCTCGACTTATCGTTGCTTTTACTAGCCAACGAAAACTGACCGAGCTAACCCTCTTGTTCCAAGAGTTTTGTTACTTATGATAACGCGAATAAGCGTATACCTTCATTTTTGATATTGATTGCTGAATTATAGTCGCGATCTGCCACATAACCGCACGAACAACGGTAGGTGCGTTCAGATAGTTTCACAGGTTTTTCTGCACCACAACAAGAACACTTCTTAGTGGAGGGAAACCACTTATCAATTTTCACAAGTTGTTTCCC
>Ga0207807_1000184_pt1 | contig 13779 bp, 13 predicted proteins | sample HigsolmetaGSP15D_FD_184843 | JGI IMG/M metagenome (GOLD analysis project Ga0207807, IMG submission 184843) | High solid enriched microbial communities from the Joint BioEnergy Institute, USA - SP1-5-D (SPAdes) | ecosystem: Engineered > Bioreactor > SSF (Solid state fermentation) > Aerobic >... | reverse complement strand
TGTCACTAAGCCATGCCAAAATATTCGTCCAGCAAGCTCTAATTATTTAAATTATTACATATTTAGCCGCATTTTTGGGGGGGGATAGTTAAATTATCACGAAAAATTTTTACTCCTCAGAGCTGTTTTGTTGTTGGGAAGTTTTATCTAGGAGAACAGCAAAATCAGAAATAAAGTAAGAAGGCGCCCGGAATTAAACGCATATTTGATTTTAGAAACAGAGGTGATATAATTCACCTTAAAGGTACTATCTCTCTTTCAGGTTGATGTTTTTCTACAAACTTAATTTTAATCTTGGGTACAATTGTATTTAAACTACTTACTATTCTGCTTCCACAATAACTTTTAGAATGCTTCTTTTTTATAATTATAAAGAAGAATACTTAGTATATTTCATACTAATGACTTCACTCAAGGTTGTTATCGATAGTACTTTTGAAAGAATATATATATGCATAAATCGGTTTTATCATTTCGCTTATGTTTATATGGTGGTATCTGATGTAAAATTTTAATTTTAAAGATACAAATAAAATATAATTTGAAAAGGCATACAGGTATACCAACAACTTTTTCAGGGGTATATTCCAAGTTTTACTGCGGATTGATCATCACCGGATATACATTTGGATTACAAGTAGTATATATTTTTCTAATATTTCTAAAATATGATGGTAGTACATCGACTTCCTAAAAGTCTATTTAAGGATGTGAGAAAACAATGTTAGAAGAAATATTGCAACAGGTGCGAAACGGAGAATTGACGGTTTCCGAAGCAGTAAAAGGATTAGCAACATATGAAGATTTAGGGTTTGCAAAGGTAGACCATCACCGGAAGAAGCGCCAGGGGTTCCCGGAAGTAATTTATGGGGAAGGAAAAACAAAGGAGCAAATTCTTTCTATTATCAAAGTGATCCGCTCAAAGAATGATGATATATTGGTCACTAGAATTACAAATGAAAAAGCGGAGTATATTCTTCGTGAATTTCCTGAGCTTGTATATCATGAAATGGCACAAATTCTATATGAGAAAAAGAATATAAACAATAAAGGAGATTACGAGGGGTATATTGCCGTTGTATGTGCAGGTACATCAGATTTAAAAGTAGCTGAAGAAGCAGCGATAACAGCTGAGGCTTTAGGAAGTAAAGTACGCCGTTTTTATGATGTTGGCGTTGCAGGGATTCATCGATTACTTGACAATATTGATGAAATTAGAAAAGCCACCGTCTCCATTGTAGTGGCAGGTATGGAGGGAGCGCTTCCGAGTGTAGTCGGTGGGCTCGTTTTTCATCCGGTGATTGCTGTGCCGACAAGTGTCGGATATGGAGCCAATTTTAACGGCCTGTCAGCATTATTAACTATGTTAAATTCATGTGCATCCGGCATTAGTGTTGTAAATATCGACAACGGATTTGGAGCCGCATACAATGCTGTGCTAATTGATAATATCGCAAAAAGGAGCAGAGAAAAATGAAAACACTTTATATTGATTGCTACTCTGGAATTAGCGGTGATATGTTCATCGGAGCCCTTCTGGATGCAGGAGCAGATCCGGAAATATTAGAGGCAGAATTAAAAAAACTTAATTTTGATGATGAATATAAGCTGGCATTGAGTAAGGTTGTCAAAAATGGGATTAAGAGTACTAAGTTTGATGTCTTATTAACATCAGAAAGAGACAGCCAATTGTATGAAAAAAGTGATAAAAAAAGACATGAGCACATCCATGGACATAATCATGACCATAATGAAAATCTTGAGCATAGTTGCGACCACCATCATCGACCTCACAGAGCATATAGCGATATTGTAAAAATGATTCAGTCATCTGAACTTGCGGAAGAAGTAAAAAAAATAGTTTTAAATATTTTCCGGAAAATTGGCGAAGCCGAGGGGCATATTCATGGTGTGCCGTTAGAGAAAGTTCATTTCCATGAAGTGGGAGCTGTTGATTCGATTATCGATATTACAGGAGCAGCAATTTTGATTCATCAGTTAGGTATAGAAAAGATAAAATCTTCCGCTGTTCCTGTAGGCTGTGGGAGAATTCATATCGACCATGGCATTTATCCTGTTCCTGCTCCGGCAACTTTAGAGATTCTTAAAGGTATTCCAATTGAACAAAGCGATGTTAGATCTGAGCTCACCACCCCGACAGGAGCTGCAATTGTTGCAGTCTTAGCAGAAGAATTTGGTACGTTACCATCTATAAAAATACAGGCGATAGGCTATGGAGCGGGGACTCAAACTTTTAAGGACCGCCCAAATGTCCTTCGCGTAGTTGTAGGGGAGTAAAGAAATGGTTCTGCACCCTCCCAATAACGAACATATAGATGATGACATGGTTAAGATGGAGGCAAATCTTGATGATATTCCGGGTGAATGGCTTGGTTATGTTATGGATTTACTTTTTGAAGCCGGGGCAAATGATGTGTTCTATACGCCTATTTATATGAAAAAGAATCGGCCTGGCATACTTGTCCAGCTGTTGACTTCCCGAAGTAAAATAGATAGGATGAAAAGAATTTTATTTAAAGAAACAACAACACTGGGGATAAGATATTATCCAATTACTGTTCACAGACTCCAGAGGAAGTTTGAAAAAGTGGAGACGATTTGGGGATCTATTACAGTAAAAGTGGGATATTATCAAGGAAAACCTGTTCAAAAAGCTCCTGAGTATGAAGAGTGCAAATTAATAGCGCAGCAACACAAAGTTTCTTTAAAGCAAGTGTATGAGAAAGTATGGGAGAAAATAAATGATGTTTAGAACAAAGATTAGGAAAAGCGGATAAAGAGTTCGAACTTTATCCGCTTTTTGTGTGTTTGTATGCCAAATACTAGTGGCTGAAAGCCCATATCAGGGGATATAGCGTTCATCTATAATTACTATGAAGGGCTAAAATTAAATATGAATTTCATTTAAACTCAGTTTTTTTCCTTTTATACTCTTGTTACCTTTGATTGCTCCAGTACTTCCTGCTCGTTCGCCACCCACTCCTCAAGTTCCCAAAAAATATCCGTGTCCACTCTTTTTCGGTAATCTGCAGCAAAAAGTATCATCAGCTATGAATGTTGCTGCTGGAAGTTTCGCTTTCATCTTTGACATGAACTTTGTCAAATCAAATGTGTGAAACTTCTATATTTGGGATTCAGCTGAAATGTTTATTGGATTCCTCGAGTTGAAAAAACAAGTCGGTTTTGTGCGGAAAGAGCGGGTAAATCAAGATGGAAATCATGATCGCAGGGACAAGCTCTGTATAATTTTGTCCAGACTCCAACAGGCAAGAGAAGAGTTTTTCCCAATAATAAAGTACCCGTTCCAGCATATTGTGCTTATTCTTTCGTAGTTGAATGTATAAACGAGGACATCTCAAGCAGGATGCTTTGCCGTCCAGATTAAACTTTGTTTTGGGTGGCCGAAAAGGTCAAGGTAGGGTATGACCAATTAAACGCGTTGTTGAAAAAATAAACACAAATTTATAGATGCGGGGTTGACAACAATACAGCAAACAGTTTAAAATGATAGCGTTAACACTCTGATGCAAATAACAACATTAATAAGCTTTAATATCCTAAACTATACGATGCCTGAATAAAATATGTTGCAATATAGATTTGGGGATTATGATGGTTTTGAGGGATTATATATAAAATTAACTAATTATTACGACCCAATTATTAAGTCGTAATAACCAAGGCAGTTTTGACTACTGATGAATTAAATTTGAAATTGTAAAAAGTAAAGTTAAATTGTAAAAAGCAAAGTAAATGTAATGCAGGTTGTTACTTTTGCTATGTTTTGTAAGCATTTACATTTATATAAGTAATAAACTGTAATCGTATCCATCATAAAAATCCTCAAATCCCTTTATAAAGCAGCATTTTTAATAAAACTAATATAAAAAAAGGAGGGGCATTATGCCTTTAGTAATTATCGCAGTTGGAGTACTGTTATTAATCATTTTAATTATGCGCTTCAAATTAAACACTTTTGCATCATTGATTATTGTATCATTTATCATTGCCTTATTGTTAGGAATTCCAATCAAAAATGTTATCACCTCAATTGAAAATGGTTTAGGAGGGACGCTTGGCCATATTGGGATTATTTTTGGCCTGGGCGCTATGCTTGGGCGCATTATCGCAGATGCTGGCGGAGCTCAGCGTATTGCCGATACGTTAATCAGTAAATTTGGCCAAAAAAGAATCCAATGGGCTATCTTAATTGCATCGTTTATATGTGGAATCGCACTTTTCCTTGAAGTGACCATTGTATTATTGATACCAATTATTTTTTCAATAGCAAAAGAATTAAGAGTCTCCATTGTTAAATTGGGTCTACCAATGGTTACTGCTGCTTTATCAGCTCATGCTTTTTTGCCTCCTCATCCTGGCCCGATCGCTGTGGCTTCTGAGTACCACGCCAATGTTGGGATGATGCTTTTATATGGAATTATTATTGCAATCCCCACCTGCTTGATAGCAGGCATTTGGTACCCAAAGATTGCCCAAAAAATTGTTCCGACTGCGTTCACACGTGAAGGAAGTGAGGCATTCGGAGTGCAAAAAACTTTTAAATTAGAAGAAACGCCTGGATTTGGGATTAGCGTATTTACAGCCTTATTTCCTGTCATATTAATGGCTGCCGGGGCTGTTATGGACATGATCCAGCCTGCTGTAGGATTTAAAGATAACTGGCTTGTCCAGACAATCCGGTTAATTACAAACTCTGATACTGCTATGATCATTTCCGTGTTGTTTGCAGTCTATACAATGGGACTCAGAAGGAATATCCCAATGAAACAAGTAATGGATTCTTGTTCTTCAGCTGTAAATAATTTAGGAATGTTGATATTAATTATCGGAGGTGGCGGTGCACTTAAACAAGTAATTGTGGATGGGGGAGTAGGGGATTATGTTGCTAAGCTATTTGAAGGTACTCATATGTCTCCAATTCTTTTTGCGTGGATAGTTGCAGCATTATTGCGTGTTTGCCTTGGATCTGGAACTGTTGCGACTTTAACAACTCCAGCCTTAGTGCTTCCTCTTTTGGCGACTATTCCAAATGTAAACATTGAATTGGTCGCACTTGCTACGGGAGCAGGCAGCGCCATTGCATCGCATGTTAATGATGCCGGATTCTGGATGGTTAAAGAATCTTTGGGGATGAATATGAAAGAAGCATTTGGCACGTATACTGTTCTTTCAACAATAGTCGGAATTTCCGGGTTGGTATGTACTTTACTACTAGATATCATTCTATAATGTTAGCAGAAGGGGTCATTTTAAAATGGTCCCTTTTTTTATATAAATCTATAAATACTCTTTTTAAAAAGGCAGAGACTTACAGTATTAAAAATTCACAGTTTAAAAAACATAATTGCCTATGTAATTTGTTGCTCTTTGTTTAACGTTCAGCCAGTTTTGTAAGCTTATATTATCCAGATTGAGGCTAAAATAATAGCACTTATAACAATGGAGAGGATCAATATATTTCTGAATACAAAAACTCATTTGTCGAAATCACAGGGAGTGTCCCTCCAGTCTTTCTTTGGGTGTCTTATTAATACTATTATTCAAGACTGGGGAAGTTCTAGAACCTTAGGTGCAAAGGACTATGAAATCTATTTACATTGTATTATTTAAAATTTTATGAGGTCAAGGGAGTAAACGCTTTAATTTTTATGGATATTCACCTATAATAAATATGTGTTGCAAAATGCAAAGATTTTTTAAATGGAAATTGAAGATCAATGCCATAGCGATAGTTGGAACTAGATAATAAATCATAATGGGGGGAATTACCATGTATGAAAAGTATGATCGGCTGAAACAAATCCTTAAGGAAATGGATAGTGTAGTGGTAGCATTTTCCGGAGGGGTAGACAGCACCTTTTTATTGAAGGTAGCAGTAGATGTTTTAGGGGCTGATAAGGTTTTGGCTGTTACTGCTGATTCAGAAACCTATCCTTCAACTGAATTGGAGGAGGCAAAAAAGCTGGCTGCACTTATTGGAGCAAGGCATCAGGTTATTAAGACATCGGAATTGAGTATACCAGGTTATGCCAAAAATGACTGGAATCGCTGTTACTTTTGCAAAAATGGATTATTTGAAGAAATTTTGCCAATCATGAACCAAAAAGGATTTCGAAATGTAGTGTATGGTCTAATTGCTGATGACATGGGGGAACACCGTCCGGGAATACGTGCGGCTAAAGAACATGGAGTACGTGGCCCACTCCAGGAAGCCAATCTTTATAAAGAAGAAATTCGTAAATTGTCCAAAGAACTAGGCCTGCCTACCTGGGAAAAACCATCTTTCGCCTGTTTATCTTCACGTATTGCTTATGGTGAGAGAATTACAAAAGAAAAACTCACAAAAGTTGAAAAATCAGAAGCATATCTTAAACTATTAGGAGTCCGACAGGTACGGGTTCGCACGCATGAAAATATTGCTAGAATTGAGGTGGAACCAAAGGACATGCCAATTGTCTTGGATCACCACCAAGAAATTTTGGAAAATCTCCAGAAATATGGGTATAAATTTGTTACACTGGATCTGCAAGGCTATAAAAGCGGAAGTATGAATAAGATGATAGAAACGAAGCAGAAATAATTCATAAAGGGATGAAAGGATTGGAATATGAAGGAAAAAAAGATTAAGGCATTGGTTATTGTTCCTTACGAGGGACTATATGAAATGATGAAAGAAGTTCAGAGAGAGGTAGGAGATTTTCATTTCGATATTGAATTAGGAAACTTATTTGAAGGGGTAGCTTTAGCGAAAGAAGCAGAAAATAAGGGTTATCATGTCATTATTAGCCGGGGCGGTACAGCCTCTATGATTCAGGAAGCAGTATCCATCCCGGTGATCGATATCCGGGTGTCCGGTTATGATATTTTGCGAATTATAACACTTGTAAAAGGATTTTCCCGTAAAGCTGCAATTGTAGGATTCTCAAATATTACACAAGGAGCCTCCACAGTTTCCCAGCTTCTTGATTTGGATATTGAAACTATGACGATTACAAAGGGTACTGAGGTTAATGAAAAATTACTCTACTTAAAAAGTCGTGGTTATGAAGTTGTAATCGGGGACGTAGTTACATTTCAGGCAGCAAAGAAATTAGGGATGACAGGAGTCCTGATTACATCTGGAAAAGAAGCGATTATGGAAGCATTGGAAGAGGCAAGAAGATCTTATCGCATCTTCTCAAAGCTCCAGCAGCAAGTTTCTTTATTCCAATTTGTTCTTGACTGCAACCGCGAGGCGATCGGGATCTTTAATAAAGAAAAGAAAATTGTTTATGCGAATCAACGTTTTAATAAAGAGTTTCATTGGATGACAGTGGAGAGTTCTGAAGAAATTAAGAAGCTGATTCAGGAAACTGTTGTTGCAGGGGAAAGTCAAATGAGGACAGTTCACCTTAACAAGTCGTTATGGAATATTACAGCATGCCCACAAGAAGATACTATCGTACTACTTTTTGAATTAGGTAAAGCAATTCAAACATCTAAGGAAGAAGGCAACATCGGCCGAAATGCAATAGAATTCCATACATCCATATCGTATATTCCTATTGCGGGAAAGAGTGCCGGAATTCAAGAGGTCCAGCAGCAAGTCGCTGAATATTCCAAGAGCGAGCAGCCTGTATGGATTTGCGGAGAAAAAGGGGTTGGAAAGGATACAGCAGCACGTTTACTTTATACGAAAAGAAGAGCCGGGACTGAACCCTTTATTGTTATTAACTGCGATACAATAAAGGCTGAACAGCTTAAGGGGCTTAAGGTTGAAGAATTTTTCGATAAATATACCAATGGAACCATCTATTTAAAAAACATTGAAAGATTGGATAAAAGCCTGCAAAGGGAGTTCTGTCAAATCTTTAAAAATAAAAATAATAAGCTGAAGTGGCTGGCATCTTATGAAGGCAAGATAGAAGATAAAATTAAGAAAGGTTTATTTGACCGGGATCTATATCAATTACTTGGGCAATTAAAAATTTGCATCCCACCGCTTAGGGAGCGCAAAGAAGATATTGAAGATTTGGTGCAAATATTTATTTCTGAGCTGCACCCCAAACATGGAAATCAGGTTGTTGGGGTTAGGCCGGATGGATTAAAGGAGCTTATCGCTTACGATTGGCCTGGAAATGTAAAACAGCTTAAGCAAGTAATAGAGCAATTGTTTATCCAGGCCAAATCTTTCTATATTGAAAAAGATGAAGTAGTAACAGTATTAAAACGATTAAGGGAGTCCGAACAAACGGATAAGACGCTTATTCCAATTGACCTCAGCGGAACTTTAGAGGATATTGAAAAGCGGATTATCAAAAAAGTTCTTGAGGAAGAAGAATTAAACCAATCGAAGGCGGCCAAACGATTAGGGATAAACCGTTCTACACTGTGGCGCAAGTTAAAATAATGCTTGCGCTTTTTTTAAACTGTATTCATGATGCAAATAACAACAATTAATACATTTATATTATTTTTAAAAAATGTATTGCAAAATGCAACTTTTTGTTTTAATATTGATGTTGTTGGAAGCGTTTTATATTAATAAAATTATATAGGGAGCAGGATAGAAACGGTTTGAATAATTGGATGGATTGCACACCCGCTAATCAGTTGATAAAAGATAGGGGAGGGTTGCAAGTGAAACTGGCGGTTATAGCAGATGATTTAACAGGTGCCAATGATACGGGCGTGCAATTTGCGAAACAAGGATTTCGTACGGTCGTATTATTTGCCGGAACGCAATTACAGCCTCTCCATTTAAATGAAGATGTTGTTGTGATGAATTCAGATAGCCGTGGTTTAGAGCAGGAAGAAGCATATGAAGCCGTTTTTAAAATTGCCATGCACTCAAGAAAACTCGGCGTTTCTAAGATCTTTAAGAAAATTGATTCAACAATGCGGGGAAATATTGGATTGGAAATTGATGCTGTAATGGACGCTTTCCAATTTGAGACGGCTTTTATCGTACCGGCTTTTCCGAAAAGCGACAGGATAACAATAGGTGGGTATCATTTTGTTAATGGTGTTCTAATTGAAAATACGGAACTTGCCCAGGATCCTGTTTGCCCTGTGAATGAAAGCTATCTTCCAACTTTGCTTCAATCTCAGAGCAAACGGAAGGTTGAATTGCTTTCAATTTCTGATGTAAGAAAAGGAAAAAAACATTTATCAGAATTAATGAATAAGTTAGCGTCGGAAAAAATACCGAAATTGATTGTTGTGGATGCTACAACAGATTCAGAATTAAAGATGATTGTAGAAGCTACCAGAAATTTAGAAAATGATTTTCTTTGGGCTGGGTCTGCAGGAATTGCATATCATCTTTTTGATACCGGCCAGGCGGAAGAGGAATTAGGGAAGGCGGAGATTAAGGACCGTCCGCCGGTACTGGCAGTGGCTGGCAGTGTTAATTCTATTATTGATCATCAAATCCGAAATTTAAAAGAAAAACATCATGTTGAAGAAATAGTACTTTCTCCTGAAGAGTTTTTTTACGAAGATAGAAAAAAAAGGGAAATAGAAAACGTTGTAACAATTGGGCAGGATCTTTTGAAAAAGGGTGATTTAGTCGTAACGACCAATCGCGAACGGGAAGCGATCTGTAGAGTGAAGGAATTGCAGCGGCGGTTCGGATTATCAAATTTTGATGTTGGCCAGACTATTGCCAAATCTATAGGCATGATTGCAGCCCGATTAATAGGAAGCGTGCCAGTTTGTGGAGTAATCCTTACAGGGGGGGATATTGCCGGGGCGACATGTAAAGTTTTAAAAGGTGACGGTATACGAGTAATTGGCGAAGTAGAAGCCGGTATTCCTTATGGGAAATTGTTTGGAGGCCCTTATGACGGAATGCCAATTGTCACAAAAGCCGGTGCGTTTGGAACTGCACAGGCGCTTTCCAAATCCTTGCAGACTATTACTCAAGTTTACGCACTTGATGACAAAAACAAATTGACTCAATAATTTTCATTTTTTAAAGTATGTAACAAGTATGGCTGAAATCAATAAATGATAAAGTGGGAGGAATTAAAAATGGCAGCAAATAAACCAGTTATCGCAATTACAATGGGAGATCCTTCAGGTGTAGGGCCTGAAATTATTGCAAAATCATTAAGCGATGAGGAAATTTACGAAAGATGCCAACCATTTGTAGTTGGCGATTTAAAAATTTTAAAAAGAGCGCTAGCGGTAACGGGGTGTAATCTCCATTTAAATAGTATTTCCAGTCCGGAAGAGGGTAAGTATCAATCAGGTACTATCGATATTATTGACTTGGACTTAGTATCTGAAAACTTGCCGTGGGGGCAGGTTTCCCCTGAGGCTGGCAATGCTGCATTCCATTATTTGGAAAAAGCAATAACATATGCCAATGAAGGAAGAATCCAAGGAATTTGTACAGCACCATTAAATAAAGAAGCAATCCATAAAGCAGGTCATATATATCCAGGACATACGGAAATTCTTGCAGAATTAACTAATACAAAAGATTTTGCCATGATGCTGACGGCTCCAGGTTTAAGGGTTATTCATGTCACAACCCATATTGGTTTGATTGATGCGATTCAAAGTATTACTGTAGATCGGGAATACACAGTTATTAGGCTTGCCCATGAAACCTTGAAAAAAGCGGGAATTGAATCTCCTAAAATAGCAGTTTGCGGTATTAACCCTCATGCCGGAGAAAATGGGTTGTTTGGCCATGGAGAGGAAGAAGAGAAAATTATACCTGCTGTTGAAAAAGCAAGATCGGAGGGGATCAATGTTGAAGGACCGCTTCCAGCTGATACACTATTCTTTAGGGCAAGACGAGGAGACTTTGATATTGTTGTAGCCCAATATCACGATCAGGGGCATGGGCCAATTAAAGTACTGGGCCTGGAAGCTGGAGTTAATATTACGGTAGGGCTTCCAATCATTCGTACAAGTGTGGATCATGGAACAGCTTTTGATATCGCCGGAAAAAATATAGCCGACGAGTTGTCCTTAAAGGAAGCAATTCGTATGGCGATTGAATTGGCGCCTAAAACTTTGGAATAAATAAATCAATATAAAAAGAAAAGGGCCATAATAAAGCAGTCTTTTTGTGATTTCTATTGCTGGTCGAGAGAAACTAACCATAAAAGGTATTGGGAGGGAATAGCATAATGTCATTTCCTAAATTAGCAAAGATAAAGCAGACGTTTCAAGCAGAGAGCTTAAAGGATATTCCCGGCACAATTAAAGATGAGTTCATACGCGTAAATGCAGATAAAAAAATAAAACCTGGTATGGAAATTGCCATTACTGCAGGAAGCCGAGGAATTGCTAATATTCCTTTAATCGTTAAAAGTGTCGCGGATGAAATTAAAAAAAGGGGGGCAAAGCCTTTCGTCATCCCAGCTATGGGAAGCCACGGGGGAGCTACGGCTGATGGACAAGTTGAGGTATTGAAGGGTTTAGGGATAACCGAGGAATTCACCGGCTGTGAAATCCGCTCTTCTATGGATGCTGTGGAGGTTGGAGTAACATCAGCCGGAATTCCTGTCTATGTTGATAAAAATGCTTATAATGCTGATGGAATTATCGTAATGGGCCGTGTGAAGCCACATACTGATTTTAAAAATAAAATTGAAAGCGGTATTTTAAAAATGGCTTCAATAGGTATGGGCAAGCATAAACAGGCCTTAGCTTTACACACGTATGGAATAAAGGGAATCAGTGAAATGATGCCCGAAGTCGGTAAAATTGCCATCCGTAAATCCAATGTACTGTTCGGAATAGCCATTGTGGAAAATGCTTATGATGAAACAGCTATTATTGAAGCTTTGGAGCCCACACGGATTGAAGAAAGAGAAAAGGAATTATTGCAAAAAGCATTTTCTTTAATGCCAAGCCTCCCAGTCAATGATATTGATATTTTGGTAGTTGATGAAATAGGAAAAAATTATAGCGGCACAGGCATGGATACCAATATTATCGGCAGGATACGAGTACTAGGAGTAAAAGAGCCCGAAAAACCGAATATCAAATACATTATCGCTTCTGATTTGAGTGAGGAGAGCCATGGAAATGCCTTGGGAATCGGACTTGCAGATTTAACGACAAAGCGTTTAGTAGAAAAAATTGATTATCAAGCAATGAATGAAAATGTAATTACGAGTACTTTTTTAGACCGGGCAAAAATCCCAATTATCCTTGATAATGACCGGGAAGCATTAAAAGCAGCTCTACGTGCAAACTGGGGCATAGCTTGGGAAGGGGCAAGAATTGTAAGAATTCCCAATACGCTACATATTGGAGAACTATATGTATCTGAGACTATTTTTAATGAGCTGAAAAATAAGGAAAATATTGAAGTCTTGGAGCCTTTAAAGGAGATAGATTTTGACGAAGAGGGTTATTTCCGGCCTATGTAAAATTTCAACATGGGACTGGCAATCTATATACAAGGTTCCCGGTTAGCAGGATGAAAGGAGTGGCATTAAATGGATGTAAGTTTTATATCTGTCCTTGCATTAGGATTTGTATTGGGAATTAAACATGCGATTGAACCGGATCATATTATTGCTGTATCTACAATTGCCAGTCGGAGCAAGAAATTGTCTCAGTCATCCCTTGCAGGCGTTTTTTGGGGGATCGGACATACGGCAACCTTATTTATTGTTGGAATTTGCCTTTTAATTATAAAGGGGGAAATTCCGGAAAAATGGGCTATGTCACTTGAATTTCTTGTTGGAATTATGCTGGTTTATCTTGGCATTACAACGTTGACTGCATTTAAAAGGGTACGTATACATCATCATTATCACGAACCGGGTCATAAACACCCATCCGAAAACTATTCTTACATCAAATCAGTGTGTATCGGGCTTGTACATGGACTTGCCGGGAGCGGGGCAATGGTACTGCTTACAATGAGTACCGTTAAAAGCGTTTTCGAATCAGCTATTTATATTTTGATATTTGGAATTGGAACTATATTCGGCATGCTTTTCTTTACAACTATTCTAGGTATCCCGTTTATCATAAGCGCTAAAAGAGTAGAGGCAAATAAGACGCTTACGCAAATCACTGGAGCCATCAGTACGGTATTTGGTATCTATTATATGTACAACTTAGGGATAGGAGAAGGATTGTTTAAGATGTGGCTGCAATAATTGTATTAGTGAATAGTTTGAAGCCAGGGTAAAGAATATATGCCCTGGCTTTTTTACAGTTTTATCCAATTTAACTCTTGAGAACATGAATAAATAGGACTTGCTAAATAAAATTCATATAAAAAGTTTGATTCGTTCAGCAAGCTCTATAGGGACGGGACAAATAGTCTCAATGCTTCAGGCTGTAGAGTCCGGTAATGATTGAAAATCCATGCTGAGGTAAGTACGATTTTACATACTTCTGGTAGCGCAAAGGCTTAAGGAAATGAAAGGATATCTTCAAAAAGAATTGATGGATAAAAAATCCATCCAAATGAAACAAAAATAAGTGAAGATACACAATCAGGGAGTTAAAATGGTTTTAGCCAAAACATGCTAATGCAATTCAGATAATAAGGAATGGTTTGAACTCCAGGTGAATGCAAGAAAAGCAACCAAATCTTTTTGAGAAAGCTGGGAAAATAGTGGGGGCATGGGTTATGAGAAGGAAACGCAGCACGATTTGCAAAACCATTGTATTTTTTCAAAACAATAAATCAAAATGGGCGTGTTTTTGCTATAATAGACAAGTAAAATACTCGATAGGTGGGGCCGTTATGAAAATAGTATGTACCGGATA
>Ga0207807_1000175_pt1 | contig 14184 bp, 15 predicted proteins | sample HigsolmetaGSP15D_FD_184843 | JGI IMG/M metagenome (GOLD analysis project Ga0207807, IMG submission 184843) | High solid enriched microbial communities from the Joint BioEnergy Institute, USA - SP1-5-D (SPAdes) | ecosystem: Engineered > Bioreactor > SSF (Solid state fermentation) > Aerobic >... | reverse complement strand
GTATCCTTTAATAATCTAGCAATTATTGATATAATATCCATAGGAAGACCTCTTTCTAAATGTATTCGCCCACAAGCGTACATTTAAATGATAGAGCGTCTTCCCATTTTTTTCCACTCATCTGCCCTTCGAGTAAAATTTTACACATACGCTTTCCGGGGCGTGAGCGGCTCATCTAAATCGTGTACACGCACACTTCTTTGCGGAAAATATAAATAATTTCCGGCCGGGCTGTCTTTTTCTTTATAATAACAGGGGATATTTGGTACAATAATGTAAGACTTCCATTTTGCTTGCAGCCATTGCTCGCAAAGGAAAGATTTTACAATCTAATCATGTCGAGGTGTCTACATTGGAAAAACAGCAAATCGGCGTCATCGGTTTGGCCGTCATGGGGAAAAACCTTGCGTGGAACATTGAAAGCAAAGGTTACACCGTTTCGGTTTTCAACCGTTCCCGTTCAAAAACCGATCAAATGTTAAAAGAATCGGAAGGAAAAAATATTTTCGGTTATTTTACAATGGAAGAATTCGTCCATTCGCTTGAAAAACCGCGAAAAATCCTGCTGATGGTCAAAGCGGGCGAAGCAACAGACGCCACGATCGAGCAGTTAAAACCGTTTCTCGACAAAGGCGATATCTTGATTGACGGCGGCAACACATTCTTTAAAGATACACAGCGCCGTAACAAGGAATTAAGTGCACTCGGCATCCATTTTATCGGCACCGGTGTCTCAGGCGGCGAAGAAGGCGCGCTGAAAGGCCCTTCGATCATGCCTGGTGGGCAAAAAGAAGCATACGACCTTGTTGCACCGATTTTAAAAGACATTGCTGCTAAAGTAAATGGTGACCCGTGCACAACCTATATCGGTCCGGATGGTGCCGGCCATTATGTGAAAATGGTTCATAACGGCATCGAATACGGCGATATGGAGCTCATCTCAGAGTCCTACAATCTGCTCAAAAATATCCTCGGCCTCACTGCAGACGAGCTGCACGAAGTGTTTGCCGACTGGAACAAAGGCGAGCTCGACAGCTATTTAATCGAAATTACCGCTGATATTTTTACAAAAAAAGACCCAGAAACCGGCAAACCGCTTGTCGACGTCATTTTGGACACGGCCGGCCAAAAAGGGACAGGCAAATGGACGAGCCAGAGCGCGCTTGACCTCGGCGTTCCGCTGCCATTGATTACGGAGTCCGTATTCGCCCGCTTTATCTCGGCCATGAAAGAAGAACGGAAAGCGGCAAGCAAATTGCTGAAAGGGCCTGAAAAACCCGCTTTTTCAGGGGACAAAAAAGCGTTCATTGAAGCGGTCAGAAAAGCGTTGTACATGAGCAAGATCTGTTCTTACGCCCAGGGATTTGCGCAAATGCGGGCCGCTTCGGAAGAATATAACTGGGATTTGAATTACGGCGAAATCGCGATGATTTTCCGCGGGGGCTGCATCATCCGGGCGCAATTTTTGCAAAAAATCAAAGATGCGTACGACCGCGACCGCAATCTGAAAAACCTGCTCCTTGACCCGTATTTCAAGGAAATCGTTGAAAGCTACCAGGATGCGCTGCGCGAGGTCATCGCGACAGCTGTCCGCTTCGGCGTACCTGCGCCGGCTTTGTCCGCAGCGCTTGCCTACTATGATTCATACCGTTCGGAAGTGCTGCCTGCCAATCTCATACAGGCCCAGCGCGACTACTTCGGTGCCCACACGTACCAGCGTGTTGACAAAGAAGGCATCTTCCATACGGAATGGCTTGAATTATAATTCAGGGGAATCCCGCCGCACCTGGCGGGATTTTTTTATTCCCCGTACAATCTCCATACAATTTCGCCCTTGATTACTTTTGCCCCGTCCTGATTGGCCGCCACTGCTTCATACGTTTGCTGGGCACCTTGTGCTTCTTTCAGCGTTGCCGACAGTGTCAAGTGGTCGCCTGGAAAAACCATGCCCGCAAAACGCACGCTGAATTTTTCGATGAACCCTTCGCCAACATACGGTGTGAACAGTTTTCCAAGATTTCCCATTGTCCACATCCCATGGGCGATCATGCCGGGCAGACCAGCTTTTTCTGCTGCTTCATCGATCGTATGGATCGGGTTAAAGTCGCCGGAAGCACCGGCGTACTTGATTAAGTCCAGCCTTGAAACCGGCGGCAGTGTAATGCTTTCCAGTCTGTCCCCGGGTTTTTTCACGCGGAGGCTCATCCTTTCATCCCCTTCCGGACCGTTTCAGAGAGAATAATTGTTTGCGTCGCGGTCATTACGAGTTCCCCATTCCTGTCTTCCGCCGTGCTTTTGATAAACAGGAAACCCATCTGCCCGAGCTTTCCTTTTCTTTCCTGGTATTTTTCAATTTCCCTATAGCAGCGCAATGCTTCTCCGACATAAAGCGGCCGTTTATATTCGAAACTTTGTTCCCCGTGGATCAGGCCCGCTTTCGGGAGGTCCAGGCCTTCTATTTTTCCGTAGTCAAACGTGACCGGGAAGGTCGGCGGGGCGATATTGGCTTTAAGCCCTTTTTCATCCGCAAAAGCAGGATCTGTAAAAACAGGGTGCGGATCACCGATGGCTTCGGCGAACTTTCTGACAGCGCCCCTTTCGATCGTATTCCGGACCGGGTTTGACCGTTTTCCAATCAGTTCTTCAAACATCCGCCCGCCCCTCCTTTATGCTTTCGGCCCGCCGGCAACATAGAGCACCTGGCCGTTTACGAATGATGATTCTTCCATCGCAAAAAAAGGACCGCGTTTGCAATATCTTCCGGCTTTCCTGTCCGGCCGGCAGGAATCATCGATTGGTTAAATGCTATAAAGTCGTCGAATTTAACGCCGAGCCGCTCAGCCGTCGCTTTTGTCATGTCGGTTTCAATAAAGCCGGGCGCAACCGCATTGGCGGTAATGCCAAACTTTCCGAGTTCAATGGCCAGCGTTTTTGTAAAGCCCTGAAGGCCCGCTTTTGCCGCCGCATAGTTTGCCTGGCCGCGGTTGCCGAGCGCGGATGTGGAAGAGGTATTAATGATTCTTCCGTATTTGTTTTCGACCATGCTTTGCTGGACGGCCCTTGAAAAGAGGAACGCTCCTTTCAAATGGACATTCATGACGGTATCCCAGTCTTCGTCCGTCATTTTAAACAGCAGATTATCGCGGATCACGCCAGCATTGTTGACAAGAATATCAATCTTTCCATACCTGCCAAGCACAGCTGAAACCGCCGCTTCCACCTGCGTGCGGTTTGCCACATCCACCGGCTGCCCGAATACATCGTAACCGGTTTCTTTGAAATCCTTTACAGTTTCTTCTAATGCCTTTTCATGAATGTCAACGAGACAGACTTTTGCCCCTTCTTTGGCAAAGGCGGCTGCAACCGCTTTGCCGATCCCTCTGCTTGCACCCGTAACAATCGCAACCCTGTTTTCAAACCTTTTCAAAACCGCTCCCCCTCTTATTTTTCCATATTTTTCCGCCTGTTTTAAAAATATACATAGTATACAGTTTAAAGCAAACGCTTACTTTTGTAAATATTTGTGCATTTCTTCCAAGCACCTGCCTTTTTTCCGCTGCCGAAAGTTTTGCCCCCTTTTTGACCAATGGTTTTGCCAACACTTTATTTTTCGTATATTATAAGAAGTAGAAATATTCATTTCCTCCCCGAAGCCATTGAAGATACGCGCAAAACGCTTGACAGAATGGGCATGGGCGGAGCGATTGTCGGCCATGTCGGCGACGGCAATTATCATGTCATTTTAATGATCGATATGGGAAAGATGAAATCCGGCAGGCCCGGGCGTTAAATGAACATATTGTGTCATTTGTGCTTTCAAAGGGCGGTACTTGCACAGGCGAACACGGCGTCGGGGTTGGAAAGGCAAAATACCAGCGTGAAGAACACGGGCCCGCTTATGGCATGATGAAGAAAATCAAGGACCTGTTTGTTTGACCCAAACCATATTTTAAACCCCGGCAAAATCTTTATTTGAGGCTTCTGCCCGCATTTTTTTCACCTTTTGGGGCAAATGTCTATAACCATGCGCCCTGATCTACATACTCTAATGTTGAACACCGAAAAGGAGTGGGTTGAGATGGAACAAACATATGGAAATTATCCGCAATCTCAGGGGTTAGGGCATTTTGGAAGCTTTACAGGGGGAAGCCAGCCTTATTATGATGATGATATGGATATGATGCATTACGGTTCAATGGGGCAAATGGGCCAGATGGGAGCATCAGGCGGTTTGGCAAGGCAATATCCGACGGCTGGGCAAATGTATCCGGGGCAGCATCCCGCAACTTCGATGTATCCGGGCATGTACGGCATGCCGGGGTACGGCCAGCACATGGGGATGCCGATGGGGCCGGGTTACCCAGGCACCGGTTACGGATATGGACAAATGCCGGGTTATCCCGGGTATGCGGGTACGGGAATGGGCATGGCCCCGGGAATGATGCACGGCTATTATCCGGGCATGGCAGGCAGAGATTGTCATTGCTGACCGGGGCATGCCCGCGAGCCAAAACCAAAAGGCTATCCAAATAAATCCGCCGCGATACATGTAAACGGCCGGCCTGCCATTGCTCAGTGCAACGGAAGGCCGGCTGTTTTTAACATTTCTTTTAATTGGCCGAGCGCTTCATCGGTATGTCCGGCGCGGATCGTTTTCACCCTTTCTGTCTCCTCTATTCCGAGCGAATGGTCATATCTTGGATCATAATAATATTCGAGCAGCCATTTTACGGCCTCATGGTACCGTTCCGTCTGTAAATCTTTCTCGATTTCTTTTGCAACCGGCGTGTGAATCCGTTCTTTGATGCTTTGAAAGGCACGGATGCATGCTTCTTTGTTCTCCCACGGCCGGTAATCATCCAAAATATTGCGGACCCGTTCTTCCACCGGCAGTTCAATCATAATCTTCGTTCCGCGCGCTTTGTTCTCCATCAAAAATTCCGGCACCACGATTTTTCCGATTCTTTTGCTTTCCGCTTCCATCAGCACATACGGCGCATTTTTCAATTGTAAAATGCGCTCTGCCAGCAAAGCATCGAACGTTTTCTGGTTATGGGCGCTGAGGCCGATATCCCCGAAAATGCTGCCGCGATGATTGGCCATGCCTTCCAGGTCAAGGACCGGATAGCCTTCCGAAGCAAGCGCCCGGAGCATATACGTTTTGCCGGTGCCTGTATAGCCGCCCAGCACATACGTAACCGGATGAAAGTCTATATTTTCAAGCAGCCCCGTCACCCATTTCCGGTAGGCGCGGTAGCCCCCCTGGAGCCGGTAGGCATGGATGTCCATCAGATCCAAAACGGTTGCTGCCGTTTTGCTCCGCATTCCGCCGCGCCAGCAAAATACCGCTTTTTCCCCTTCTATTTCACGGAAAGCCTCGATAAAACCGGGCAACTTTTTCGAAAAAATTTCAAGCCCGCGTTCTTTCGCAGCGCGGTTGCCGGCTTGGGCATAAATTGTCCCCACTTCCGCCCGTTCTTCATCATTAAATAAAGGAATATTCACGCTCCCCGGAATCGTTGCGTTCCGGTATTCGGAAGGGGAACGGACATCCACCCATGTGAGCTGCTTTTTCTCCATCCGTTTTCTTGCTTCTTCAATGGTAATGTCTTGAAACAAATATTTCCCGCCTTTCTAATGGTTCCTGATGGGACTATTGCACTTTGATACGGCCGGGATGTTCCGGGACAACCTCGCCGATCAGGCTGGCTTCCACCCCTGATTTTACAAGTTCTTCAAGCAGCTGTTCCGCTTCATCGCCGGCAACGGAAAGCAAAAGGCCGCCTGATGTGACCGCATCACTTAAAATCCATTTATCTATTTGGTCCATACCTTCAGGGAAGTCGACGACATTTTCAATATGGGCAAAATTATTTTTTGTGCCGCCCGGAACAGCGCCCGCTTCCGCCAGTTCACGCACGCGCGGCAGCACCGGCACTTTGTCTTTGTAAATATGGAGCCCTGCCTTGCTTCCCTGCGCCATTTCGGATGCATGGCCCAAAAGCCCGAACCCGGTCACATCGGTCGAAGCATGGATGGTGTAATCCCGGGAAATTTCAGCCGCTTTCTTATTTAAGGTAGCCATGACATTGGTCACGCGTGTGATTTCTTCTTCTGTTAACAAATCCCGTTTAATGGAAGTGGTCAAAATCCCGACCCCGATCGGTTTCGTCAAAATTAGCTTGTCCCCCGGCTTTGCCCCTGCATTTGTGCGGATATTTGCCGGGTGGATCGTGCCGGTCACCGCCATCCCGAATTTGGGTTCCTGGTCATCAATCGAATGCCCGCCGGCTAAAGTTACCCCCGCTTCTTTGCACTTATCACCGGCGCCTTTTAAAATATCGGCAAGAATGGCTTTGTCGAGGGTATGGATCGGAAAAGCAACAATATTCAGCGCAGTTAGCGGCGTACCGCCCATGGCATAAATATCACTAATTGCGTTTGCCGCCGCCACCTGGCCGAATGCATAAGGGTCATTGACAATCGGTGTAAAAAAGTCGACTGTCTGCACGATTGCCAAATCATCCGTCAGCTTGTAAACGCCGGCATCATCGTTCGTATCGAGCCCGACAAGCAAATTCGGATCCGCTGCCTTCGGTGGCAGCGTCCGCATCACCTGCTGCAAATCCGCCGGACCGATTTTGCATCCGCATCCGCCTTTTGTTGTCAGTGAAGTCAATTTTATTTTTTCTGATTGTGCCATATTGCATCAACCTGACCTTTCTTAAAGCATGTCTGATCCTTGTACCATTATAGACCACTTCGCGGCAAATTGCATTTTCTTCCGCTCCGCCCGCTTGCAGAGGACGCTGAAAACGGATCCCAGTGGTGAAACCAGGCAGGTCGGGATAAACCCGCAACCCATTATGGTATAATAAAGGAAACAAATTTTTGAGGTGATCGCGTTGAAACTGGCATTTATATCCGATATTCACGGCAATGCGCATGCGCTCGAAGCCGTGCTGGAAGATATTGAACAAAAGCGGGCCGATAAAATTTTTGTCCTCGGCGATCTTTGCTTTCGCGGCCCGGAACCGCAACGGGCATATGAGATGGTGATGGCTTTAAATACGGAAGTGATTAAAGGGAATGCCGATGAATGGGTGTACAGGGGCGTCGGCATGAACGAAGTGCCGGAAAAGGCTTATGAAATGATGAACCGGGAGCGGGACTGGACGGTTTCCCGGATGGAACAAAATGCAGTGGAGTCGCTGCACCAGCTTCCCGAAGAGGTAAAATACGAATACGGTGGCATTAAAATTCACGGATTTCACGCCACCCCGTACAGTTTGTTTGAAAATGTGCCGCCGGATAGTGAAAACAGCAAGTTGAAAGAGAAGTTAATGCAGGAAGACGCGGATATTTATTTATATGCGCACATCCACCTGCCGTTTATCCGCACGTTTGATGGCAAAACGTTTGTCAATCTCGGCAGTGTCGGTCTGCCGTTTGACGGGATCGCCAAAGCCTCTTATGCGATGGTGGAAATTGGCGATCACGATTACCAGGTTTCCAATGTCCGCGTTTCCTACGATGTGCGAAAGACGATCGGGCTATTTGAAGCTTCTGATTACCCGAACAAAGACAAGCTGATCGACATTTTAACCCGGGCAAGAAATGATTGAACCCGCCCCCCGGTTTTAACCGGGGTTTTTTTTTCGGCAGAAGTTTTTGTGAAATTTTTCACGGGAGAGCATAAAAAAGCGCAGCAGCCCCATGCCAAAAAAGAGACAGCCATTGGCATCACTCGCCATTTATTTTTTCACCTTATTATGTTATCATTAACAATTGGTATAAATTTTACTGTCATAGAAATGGAGATGTTGTTGCTGTGGCTGTTGTAAATCATACAGCAAAACCTGAACAGCAATCCGGGAAAAAGGCGGCCTGGCTTGCCGTTTTGTTTCTCGTTATTGCCGGATTAGGCCTTTTTTATGTAAAATGGTGGCCGTACTATGAGAAATCTTTGCTTGCCGCCCATACGCACTCCATCGGTACATCGATTCTCGGGGATCCGGGCAAATCGGCATCATTTTCATGGGATGGCACTTTCCAATATGTGACCGCGTATTTTCAGGCTGTTTGGAAAGCGGCCGTGCTCGGCATTTTGCTCGGTTCACTCGTGCAGGTGCTCCTGCCTTCTGCGTGGCTACTTAAAGTGCTCGGCAAAACGTCATTTGGAAGTACGGTTATTGCCGGTGCGAGCGCCATTCCCGGCATGATGTGCACATGCTGTGCTGCGCCGATTGCAGTCGGGCTGCGCAAAAAACAAGCGTCCACACCTGCGGCACTCGCCTTTTGGATTGGTAACCCGATGTTGAATCCGGCAACGCTGATTTTCATGGCTTTTGTCTTGTCATGGAAATTTACCCTTCTCCGCATCGTGGCGGGGCTTATCATGACGTTCGGGGTCAGCTGGCTGGCGGGCCGGCTCGTGAAAAATGAACAACCGGTGGACATCCGCCAGTTCGGGCCGGATGCCGGAGAAAACAACGGGTCCTTTTTCCTGAGATGGGGAAAGGCCGCCGGAAATATGATCCTGTATCTTGTTCCGGCTTATTTGCTCTCGGTTGTTGTGTTAAGCGCGGCCCGTTTCTGGCTGTTTCCGGCATTCGGCCAGCATGCCGGAAACAGCATCACGGCGGTGATCCTGCTTGCATTTGCCGGCATGCTGTTTGTCATCCCGACAGCGGCTGAAATTCCGATTGTCCAGACGATGATGGCTTTCGGGCTCGGGACAGGCCCGGCCAGCGCACTGCTTGTGACGCTTCCGGCCGTCAGCCTTCCTTCCTTAATCATGGTTGGCCGGTCGTTTTCAAAACAAATCCTTCTGTTTGTTGCCGCCTCCTGTGTTGTGGTCGGCATTGCGGCAGGGTTATGTGGAATGTTTTTTTAACCAAACGATTGCCCGGAGCATTTGAACAAAACGGCGCGGCCAGATGGCCGCGCCGTTTTGTATTCATTCCCTGATTTGCCCGCTCCCGTAAATCCAATATTTTGTGGAGGTTAAGGCATCCAGCCCCATCGGACCGCGGGCATGCAGTTTCTGGGTGCTGATGCCGATTTCCGCCCCGTATCCAAACTCAAAACCGTCTGTAAAACGGGTGGACGCATTATGGTACACACAGGCGGCATCCACCATGGACATGAAATGTTCCGCCCGGGCCCCGTCTTCCGTTACAATCGCCTCTGAATGTTTTGTGCCGTAACGGTTGATGTGCCGGATCGCTTCATCTGTATCTTCGACCGTTTTGACGCTGATTTTAAGCGCGAGGTATTCGCAATACCAATCCTCTTCCGCCGCCTTTTTTGCAGCCGGAAAAATTTTCTGCACCGGCTCATCCCCGTAAATCTCCACCCCTTTTTCCGCCAGTGCGCTAAGCAGCTTTTCGCCGTGTCGGGCGAGCCACTGCGCATGGATTAAAAGCGTTTCGATGGCATTGCAGACGGATGGGCGCTGCGTTTTTGCATTGACTGCAATCCGGACGGCCATTTCCGGCTGTGCTGTTTCGTCTATATATAAATGGCAATTGCCTGCCCCGGTTTCAATCACCGGCACGGAAGCTTCGCGGACAACGGTATCAATCAGCTTTTTCCCTCCTCTCGGGATCAGCACATCGAGATAATCGCGCAGGTGGAACATTTCTGTTGCCGCCTCCCTGCCTGTATCTTCGATGAGCTGAACGGCATCTTCAGGAAAGCCTGTCTCCGCCAATGCGCGGTGAATGGAAGAGACGAGCGCCTGATTTGAGCAGATGGAAGACGAGCTGCCCCTTAAAATGACTGCATTGCCCGTTTTAATCGCAAGCGTGGCAGCATCGGCCGTAACATTCGGGCGCGCTTCGTAAATCATGCCGATGACACCGACCGGCACTTTCTTTTTGAGGATCAGCAACCCGTTTTCTTTCTTGATTTCTTCGACTGTTTCCCCGACCGGATCTTTTAACTTCACAAGCAGCCGGACCGCTTCTGACATATCATGGATCCGCTTCTCGTTAAGCATCATCCTGTCAAGTATATTTTCCGGAAGGCCCGCCCGGCTCCCGCTCCTGAGGTCTTTTTTGTTTTCGGAAATGATCGTTTCCCGGTCCTCAAGCAAAACACGGGCAACCGCCAAAAGCGCTTTGTTTTTTTCTTCCGTTGTCTTTTTGGCAAGCGCCATGCTGATATTCTTCGCTTTTTTTCCTTTTTCTGCGGCTTCAGACATTTAACCCAGCCCCTTTCTGTTTAAAGGCACCCAGTGATCGCGGTGGATGACTTCTTCTGCTGCCCGCCCGCCAGGCTTCATGAGCACGTGCAACAACTCATCCGCACCGTAAAGCACTTCCCCTTTTCCAAGCAGCCCTTTTGCGCCGTAGACGTCCACGACATCGCCTTTTTGGAATGTTCCGGAAATTTTTTGAATGCCTGCCGGAAGCAGGCTGCTCCCTTTTTGCAGCAAAGCCTGTTCCGCGCCGCGGTCAATGTATATTTTTCCGGCACTTTCCGAAAACAGCGCGATCCATTGTTTCCGGCTCTTTACAGCCGGGCGGGCGGCTCCGATATACGTGCCGTCCCCTTTTCCTTCGAGTATCTTGACGAGTTTACCGCGCCCTTTTCCCGTACCGATAAACACCCGGACGCCGAGGGATACCGCTGTATTTGCGGCTTTCAACTTTGACAGCATGCCGCCGGTTCCCGCTTTCGAACCGGCGCCTCCAGCCATTTTCATCATCTCGGGCGTGATGTTATCGATAAAATCAATGCGCCGTGCACAACGGTCGTATTTTGGATTTGTACTGTACAGCCCGTTTACATCCGTTAAAATGATGAGGCACCCGGCGTGGACAAGCCCGCTGACGAGCGCAGACAGCATGTCATTGTCGCCGAAAGTGAGTTCTGAGACCGATACGGAATCATTTTCATTGATAACCGGGATGACGCCGCGGCGCAAAAGCTCTGTTATCGTTGAATAAGCGTTATGGTACCGGTCTTTTGTGGAAAAGTCTTTCCGGGTTAACAAAATTTGCGCCGGTATTAAGCCGTAACCACCAAGCGATTCCCTGTACCGCTGGATGAGCACACTCTGGCCGATGGCAGCAGCAGCCTGCTTCCCTTTTAACGTGACGGGCCGCGCCGGGTAACCGAGCAGCCGGAACCCGCACGCGACAGCGCCGGATGAAACGACGACCACCTCATGCCCGGCTTTGCGCAATGCCGCAAGGGCGCCGATATGGTCGGCAAACTTCTGTTCATCAATTTCCCCCGCGTCATTTGTTAAAGAACTGCTTCCGATTTTTACTACGACTCTGTTTTTCTCCATGGCATTTCTCTCCTTCTAAAAGGGTAAACAAAAAGGCCTTCCCGTCCCTGTAAAAAGGACGAAAAGGCCTTGCTTTTCGCGGTACCACCTTTTTTGGGCGACACACTTGCGCCCCGCTCTTTTTTGATAACGCAAAGCTTTGCGCCCGGTTTTCCGGGACCCGGAAGGCAGGTTTGGCAGGCCGCCTGCTGCAGCACCTTTCAGCCTGTGGGCGCCGCTCTCTTGCGCAGGGGTGATCCGCCTACTATTCCTTCGTTCGCGTTCAGTATTTTTAATTATCTTACAACAGCAATGGAAGAAATGCAAGCAAAATATTTTGCTATGCATAACCCGAGAAGCCGGGACAAAAAATAAGCTTGCATGCGGATTTTCCCCGAAATTGGAAAGAAAATTACTTCCTATACAGTGAAAATTTGATATACTAATCATATATGAGGTTTCATCACCTTTCTTTGTGAATCTTAGTATGCGTAATTATGGGAGGAAATTCACAAACAGGAGGGGGGGAATCAGGGAACCTGTATATTTTTTGTATCTACATATGTGTGGGAATTCCATCAGAAAAGGAGAAATAGGAGATGGCAGAAACTTCAGCTCAAAAAGGCAATCCTGAAGAAAAACCAGAAGTAACCCCGGAAACGGCAGTCGCACAGAAAGATTTGCTGGATCAATTATTGGATCCGGAAATCCAGCAATCTTTGACGGTGTTGGTTGAAAGCCTGCCGAAAATGGCCGAACTGGTCACAATTTTAAACAAAACCTATGATTTTGCGCAATCCATAATGACAGATAAAGTGCTGATCAATGATTTTAAAGGCGGATTTCAAGGTTTTCTGGATCCCGTTGCCGAGAAAGCAAAGGGGCTTGCCCAAACCGCGATTGAAGCAAAGGACCGTGCCGAGACGTCCACAGACACGATCGGATTGTTCGGCCTGTTAAGATTGCTGAAAGATCCGCAAGCCCAGAAGCTGTTCCGTTTTCTGCAGTCTTATCTTGCAGTCGCGGAAGAACGCAGCAAACAGCAGTAAGGTGAATGAGAACTAATGAAAACGGGGGATCCATATGAGTAAAAAAATTGTCATTTTAGGGGCCGGTTACGGCGGCCTGTTATCTGCGTTATCAGCGCGTGAATATTTGTCAAAAGACGATGCAGCAATCACAGTCGTAAACCGTGTGCCGGACCATCAAATTATTACGGAACTGCACCGTCTGGCGGCGGGCGGCGTTTCTGAAAAACGGGTGTCGCTTCCGCTCAGAAAACTGTTTAAAGGCAAAGATGTCGACGTTCAGGTGGATGAAGTCACAAAAATCTCGCCTGATTCGAAAGAAGTATCACTTGGAAGCGGCTTTAAGCTGAATTACGATGTGCTCGTTGTGGCGCTCGGCAGCGAAACAGCTTTCTTCGGTATTCCGGGCCTTGAAGAAAACAGCTTTCTGTTAAAATCAGTGGACGATGCGAAACGCATTCATGCCCATATCGAGTCCTGCCTTGAGCAGTATGCCAAAACGAAAAACAAAGCGGATGCCACATTTGTTGTCGGCGGCGGCGGCCTGACCGGGATTGAACTGGTTGGCGAGCTGGCGGACAAGGTTCCGGGGTGGTCGAAAAAATTTGCGATCGACCCTTCCGAAATCTCGCTTATTTGTGTCGAAGCGGCGCCTTCCATTTTGCCGAACTTCGCGCCAAATCTGATTGAACGGGCAACGAAGAGCCTGGAAGCGCGCGGCGTGCAATTTTTCACAGGCATCCCTGTTACGAAATTCCAGGACAATGTCGTGGAATTAAAAGACGGCCAGAAAATCGAAACGAAGACGCTTGTCTGGACGGGCGGCGTGCAAGGAAACCGTGTCGTTGCAAATTCCGGGATTGAAGTAAACCGCGGGCGTGCAACGGTAAACGCCTATTTGCAATCCACTTCCCACCCGGATGTGTTTGTTGCAGGCGACAGCGCGGTTGTCTTCCCATCAGAAGGCGCACGCCCTTATCCGCCAACAGCACAAATGTCATGGCAAATGGGCGAATTGATCGGCTATAATCTTTATGCTTATTTAAAAGGCGGGAAAATGCAAACATTCCAGCCGGTCAACTCCGGTACGCTTGCAAGCCTCGGCAGAAAAGATGCCATTGCGTTTATCGGGGAAAACCAAACGCAATTAAAAGGCTTCCCGGCTTCCGCCATGAAGGAAGCAAGCAATATCCGTTACCTGGCCCATATCAACGGGTTGTTCTCACTTGTATATTAAGGAAAAAGGCGCATCCAAACGCGGATGTGCCTTTTTTAAGCCCCTTTCTTCCCCGGCAAACTTGCTAAGTGCAGGACGCGCTTCATCCTGCGTGCAAATTTGCATGCAACCGGCTCTCCCAGCACGAAAAAAAAGCCCGGCATCACCCGGGCAGCTTTACAAACCGCTTTCGCTTCTTTTTTTCTTTTTGTCCATATATTCCAAATACGCATCATCGTGGGCAAGCCACGCCTGGAACTGGCGCTTTACAAATTTTTCCGCTTCTTCAAAGGCGGAAAAAGAAGGAGACTGCTTTAAGCCTCTTGCTTCGATCTCCCAGCCTTTTTGGGCGTCTTTATAAATAAAGATCGGTTCCCCGCTGCGGTTTTGGTATAAACATCCCGCTTCCTGCCCTTTGATATTGGACTGGTTATGGGCAAAATCGCGTTTAAGCGGTTCCGTTTTAAACGTTTCGATGACAAACTGCCGGAACGCCTCTTCCGTCAGCACAGCCCCCGATGCTTTTTTATGCCCGCCCCCGTCGTATTTTTTGGCAATTTCCGATACGTCAATATGGTCATGAATCGTCCTGAAACTGATCCGTTTCTTTCCGACCATGCAAATGGCGATATAATCGAGATGCGGGTATTCTTTTGCAA
>Ga0207807_1000174_pt1 | contig 14188 bp, 12 predicted proteins | sample HigsolmetaGSP15D_FD_184843 | JGI IMG/M metagenome (GOLD analysis project Ga0207807, IMG submission 184843) | High solid enriched microbial communities from the Joint BioEnergy Institute, USA - SP1-5-D (SPAdes) | ecosystem: Engineered > Bioreactor > SSF (Solid state fermentation) > Aerobic >... | reverse complement strand
AAAAGTTTTGGATCAGCTCCTTAAACAAACGGTCATGCACGTTGTAACCGGCCTGTTTTTCCATTACCAGTTCCAATGGCAAATCGCTCACTCCTTTTCTTATTTTTCAGTTTTATTTTATAGGACACTCGCCCTATTTTCAAGTGGATTTTACTATCTGCAATTTGCAAATTTGATCCGCCATTTCCCGGTCGTGCAAGTGCTTTTCATTGACTTAGCAGACGATCCAAACTCATAATAAAATTGTGAAGAATTTTACAGGAGGTATGAAGTTGAATCATATCAATCTTGGCAAGAGCGGTATATTGGGATCAGAAGTTGCTTTAGGCTGCATGCGGATGAATGCGTTATCGGAAAAAGAGGCACAAACGATGATTGAAACAGCAGTCGAGCATGGCATCAATTTCTTTGATCATGCCGATATATACGGAAAAGGAGAATCAGAGAAAATTTTTGCAAATGCGCTGAAAAACAGTTCCATCAAACGGGAAGATATCATTCTACAATCAAAATGCGGCATCGGCGACAAAATGTATGATTTTTCCAAATCGCATATTTTACAAGCGGTTGACGGTATTCTGGAACGGCTCCAAACCGATTACCTGGATATACTCCTGCTACACCGCCCTGATCCATTAATGGAACCGGAAGAAGTTGCCGAAGCTTTTTCAGAACTGCAAGATGCCGGCAAAGTCCGCCAGTTCGGGGTCAGCAACTTCCATCCGTACCAGGTAGAACTTGTCCAAAAATTCGTTTCTCAAAAACTGATTGTCAACCAGTTGCAATTCAGCATCGCGCACACCGGCATGATTGACTTCGGGATGCACGTCAATATGAAAGACGAACGCAGCATCAACCATGACGGCGGAATTCTGGAATATTCCCGCCTGCATGATATCACCATTCAAGCTTGGTCGCCATTCCAGTACGGGTTCTTTGAAGGCGTCTTTATCGACGATCCAAAATTCCCGGAATTGAACGAAAAACTCGGCCAATTGGCGCAAGCACAAGGCGTCTCCAAAGAGGCCGTCGCAACCGCATGGATTTTAAGGCACCCGGCGAAAATCCAAGTCATTGCCGGAACAATGAACCCGGAAAGGCTGAAAAAAATCACAGAAGCATCAAAAGTAAGTCTTACCCGCCGAGACTGGTATGATATTTATTTTGCTGCCGGCAACGATTTGCCTTAACAGGTATATTGTTGGATCCAAAAACAGCAGTGGGCCTCGTGATCGTTTCCCTTTTAAAACAACAGAGCAGCTTTCCCACTTTAGCTTCATGATAATAAAAAGATGCCGTACCAAACGCCGGCATCTTTTTATCATCCTTACACTGCTTCCCTTTCCACGTACTTCGTCTCGTCGGAAAATGCCCAAACGATCCATAAAATTTGATAAACTATGGGAATAAAAATATACAACAGTACATAGGCGCCATGCTTGCCGAATGCTTGAAGCAATTTCACTTGCCAAATGATAATAAAAATAAAGTTCACAACCGGGACGAGCAGAATGAGCACCCACCAGCCGCTTTTCTTAATCAAAAGAAGCTGCTGGATCACATTACAGACCGGGACCCAAGCCATCCAGGCAATGTCTCCGCGCCCGGCTTTTTGGGCCAACTTCATAAATGCCATGCCATTTAAAACATAAAGCGCAATTGCAATAAAGACGGCGTATAAAATTGTTGCCATTATGATACCCCCACTGAATTAGATTTCCGGCGTTGTACACCAGACTTATAAAATATTTATGACCCGGCCCCTCCCATCATGCCTCCGTAAAAACAAAGCAACCTTATCTGGAACCTTGCTCTTATCTGCCTTCAAAATACCGGGCCTTTACATACAGAAAAAGTAATTAACCCTATTAGCTTACGCAGCAATCTATTTATTTTCCATGCAAAGTAGATGGCCGCTTTTTCTGGCCGTTGACTTCCCATAAAATTCCCATGGATGAAATTATTTCCAAGTCACGGTTGTCCCCGCTTATCCCAGCTCCATCATGCAAATCACAATCCCCCATTCCGAATCCTTTTATTCAAAGTGCTTCATGGTCTTTTTCAATGCAGTCTGGTCGAGGACGATTTCCGAGTTGTTGTTTTTTAAAATATCGTCGTACATGCTTTTCGATGTGCCTTTCAGCTGGTAATAGGTCACTTGCTTATCTGTGTTGAGATTTTTTACAAGCAGGCCGAGGCTTGCGATATCTGTTTTGGACATATTGGTAGCGATGACAAAATCAGATGATTTGTCCACCAGTTTTGGCAGTTTTGTTAAATTTTTTGGCTGGAGTGCGGTTTTGGCAATACTGATCAGCACTTTTTCTTGCAACAGCTGGCGGTCATAGTCCACGTTTTTTAACGAATACCGCTCGTGTACCAGCTCTGTCACCATTTCCCCGTCAAGCGTCTGTGTACCTTGTGCAATGACTTTCCCTTTGTTTTCCGGGTACCAAGGGTGTGTCAGTTTTACATCAAACGGCACATCCACATCAATCGTCCCCAGCGCATCCACCATCGACTGCAAGCCTTCATAATTCGTTTCCACATAATAGTTGACCGGTACGCCTGTCAATTGGCTGATTGAATTGATAGCGGCTTTAATCCCGGCTGTTGTGCCACCTGTTGCTTGTTTAATATATTGCACGCTTGTCAGTTTCGTATAGCCGTAGCCATCAAGATACACGCGCGTGTCACGGGGAATGCTGGCCATGTTATACTTGTGCTTATTCAGATCGACATGAAGCAAGATAATCGAATCCGAATGTCCTACCTTCTGCCCTTTCCGTTCGTCTGAACCGAGTAAAAGGACATTGAATACGTTTTCCTTCATTTTGGGTGTTGTTGTGCCTTGGCTACCCGGATTGTTCCCGGTTTTAGAGACGGTCGGCACGTTTTTAAAATGGTTCTCTGGCTGCAGCTTTTGGTAAGCAAAATAAGCCACCCCGCCGCCCAATACAACAACCGCCAGTAAAATGGATAAAAAGATTTTCAGTTTTCTCATCATTTCCCCCAACATCATTTATGTATAAACTATTTAAATTATAAAACATTTTTTAATCCAAGACTATACATTTCGACAAAATTTTGTTGCAGCTGGAAATCTTCTCCTTTCAGCACCATCCACCAAAAAAGCGCAGTGTTCAGCTGCGCTTTTTTGGTATGAAGCTTTCCATGGCTTTGGTACTTTTTGTACGTAATTTTAAGCGATTCCTCAATATTCCACGAAAATCAGTGCGGCCAATCCGTTGAATAAGCCGGGTTTCGTTTCCCGTTTCCATTTTCATCATCATCCACACCCATGTCGTGCTCTTTCAATGCTTTGTTTAATTTTGCAGCTTCACGCAGGTCAGATGTTTCGTATCCGCTTTTCACTGCCCAGATGTAAAAACCAAGCGAAACGAAAGCAATGAGGACCATGTCCCAGCCGTACGGAATCATGTTGAGGCCGCCAAATTTCTCACTCCCAAGATAAGAAATGCACATCATCACAATCAGATAGGCGACCATCCAAATGCCGGACTTGAAATTTTTTGAAAAAGACTTCCATTTCCTTTTCGCCTGATAGTAAAAATAAATGGGAAGCCCGATCATGATGATGAGGAAAACTTCCCCGGTAAGCGGCCACCGTGCCCAGTACAGCGTCAACGAAGCAAAAATAAAGCCGCATGGCGCAATGATCTGCATGCCCTTCACCCGGAGCGGACGGTACAAGTACCCCGCAGTTTTTCGCAAAGCCATGACAGTCACAGGCCCGGTGATATAAGAAATCAACGTTGCAACAGAAATGACCTCTGCCAGTGAACCCCAGCCTTTAAACACAAACAGGAAAATAAAACAGATGGCTAAATTGACAAACATCGCCGGGCGCGGAATGCCATAAACCGGATGCAGTTTGCCGATAAACCGCGGCAAATATCCATTTTTCTCCATGCCATACAGCATGCGTGCCGTTGTTGCAGTATAGGTTGTCCCAGTGCCGGATGGAGAAACAAAGGCATCCAAATACAAGACAATTACGAGCCAGTTAATATTTAACGCAATGGCAAGATCTGCAAACGGGGAGTTAAAATTCAAATGATTCCAGCCATGTGCCAGGACAGAAGGGCTGACACCCCCGATAAACGCAATCTGCAACAGAACGTAAATCACCGTTGCAATTAAAACAGATCCCACGACTGCAATCGGGATCGACCGGCCCGGCTTTCTCGCTTCGCCCGCCATATTGATCGGGCTTTGAAAGCCGTTAAATGCGAACACAATCCCGGATGTCGCCACCGCCGTAAGCACACTTGACCATCCATACGGGGCAAAAGCATGGCCGTATGTAAAATTGCTGCCATGAAACCCGACAATCAGAAGTGCAAAAATCGTCAACCCCGGAATCACGATTTTAAATATGGTGATCAGTGAGTTTACTCTTGCAAATAAACTGACTGCCCAGTAATTCAGAAAAAAATAAATCAATAGCAGCAAAGAAGCAAGGCCGAGTCCTTTTGGCGTCAGCATTCCGCTATGTGCCAAACTTTGTGCCCAGCTCCAATGCCATGAGCTCATATACTGCACAGAAGCCATGGCCTCACTCGGAATAACGGAAACAATGGCAATCCAGTTCGCCCATGCAGCAAGAAAGCCAACAAAAGAACCATGGGAATATTGGGTGTATTTTACCATTCCCCCCGCTACCGGAAACATGGCCCCCAGTTCACTGTAAGAAAGGGCAATAAATAAGATAACGACCATCCCAATCACCCAAGCAAAAATGGCTGCCGGGCCGGCAATCGTAGCTGCTTTCCAGGCACCAAACAACCAGCCGGACCCGATGATGGACCCAAGACCGGTCATGGTAAGCGCAAAAGTTCCCAACTTACGATGCATCGTGTTCATACAGGATCCTTCTTTCTCTTCCAGTCCGAGGAGTGCGACTTAATCTTTACTATCAATTATACCATGATATTTATTTCAATCCTCAGATCTACGCGGAGTATAAGCTTATTTCAATCCAATTCAAATAATTTATCCTGTCTCGGCAGATTGCCTGCATCCGGATCACCGTTCGGATTTCCATCCGTCACATCAAAAACGAGCACAAAATCATAGCGTTTGTTTGGATCAATAATTGAATTTATGTTCATGTATTACTCCCCCTCAACAACGGTTTTATTTAAATCACTTACATTGGCAGCATCAGCAGGCATATTTTCTTTTTTCTTGTATATATCTTGTCTTTCATGATAGTAGCCTAGCGCAAACTCAGCCTGTCCTTGCAAATCAAGGACAGCTGGGAATTCTTTCAATTGGCCGGTTATTAATTGAATCCTTTGCTGATAACGAACTTCATATCCTTTGTTTTCTTTACTAATTTTACTTAAATGCCATTTGCTATTTCTCATTAAAAGCCCGAAAATTGTCCTTGGAGTAGATGAAGCTGCCGCATAGAACCTTGAAGCAGTCGTTTCGTTTCCTTTTACTGCTTCGTATGGTACCGCTTCCAATACCGCAAACAACCTGCCGCACAAGTAAGCCGGCGTGACTCTGGCTTGATCCAAATCCACTGTCCACTCCTCCTTTTTTTGACTAATCAACCAGCTTTTTATTGCTGCTGCATGTATCCATGCCATACCGCCTCTTGCCTGAATTCTTTTTACCATTTTTGCTATAATCCGCCCGGAGAGCCTTTTCCCGTAAATGGCCCAGTTCATCCAGTCCTGAACATCTTCCTTCTGCATTTCCTTTCTGCCGTCATGGTACATGCACGCCGCCAATGAATAAATGCTGGCCGGTTTTGGCGCTCCCACAATTTGTTGTGCATCAAAAAATTGCCGGATTTGGTTTTTCACCTTCCATACAGGCGGCTCTTCATAGTCGCGGACAACCATTCTGGCCTTGTTTGCTGAAAGTGCTAAAATACATATACGATCTAAAGAACCGTGATTTTCGGCCCGTTTGAACGGCGATGATAGAATTCTCCGGACTGCAACAGGATCCGGGTCGGATAGAAATGTAAACATGCTGGTCGTTTCCGGATCGTTTTGCCTTTCCAATATCTGCACGATCTTTTGAACAAGTTCATTGCGTGTGGCCTCACAGCATTCTTTCAATAAAAATTCATATATGCAAGGTGGCATTCCGCTGCTCTTTTTGCATTGGCGAGATTTTTAGGCAAATTGAATACATACCCCGCCTTGTCAGTAAGCAAAATAGGCGACACACCCGATGCACGGCTGCGATTCGGGATAACACGCTGTTCCCCCCGATCAGACTGAATAAATTCAAAGATGATTAAAAATTTCAAAGCATCTGTACTCACCTTCTATCTTCGTTTGTTTTCCGCACGCCTTCCCTGCATCCCTTGTTCAGCTCAATAAATGCAGGCAGAAAAAATGATTAACCATTCTTTTCGCAAACCAAACTATAGTATAATCTAATAGTATGTGAAAAAAATGAGGGGGAAGTTTGATGAAGAAAGTAACAAGGTCTTTACTGGTGGCTGGTTCTACGCTCGCTTTGCTGGCTGGTTCTTTTGCCCCATCTTTAGCTGTGCCATTCGCACTTGCTGATACACCTTCAGACACTGCGGCGGCCTACAGCAACGGGACAGATACGGGCGCTTTTAAATTGCCTGCCTTAATCAGTAAAGTATCCACTGTAACAGATGATACCATCCGCGGTATTGATTTAACACCCTATCAAGCAGAACTGGCCGCCGGGGTAAAATACAAAGACTTTAATGGCCGCTCGCTCGATGAAGAAGGCTTTATGAATCTATTAAAAGATTCCGGCGCCAATTATGTCAATCTTAAAGTTGCCGTGAATCCTGCAAATGATGAAGGCAAATCATACGGCGGCGGGAACCCGACGCTCGAAAACGCCGTTAAAACTGCACAGGCAGCCAAGTCAGCAGGATTGAAAGTCAATATTAATTTCTTATTCTCAGATTTTTACACAAGCAAAAATAACCAGAAACTTCCCAAAGGATGGGCAACGGATAACTTAAAAGATACGGCTGTTCGCTATATAAGCGAATCCTTGAACAAATTAAAAAGCAACAATGTAACACCTGATATGGTTACAGTCGGAAGCAACATGGCCCAAAATTTTTTGAGCCAGGACATGGCAACCGGCAACGATATTTTGGCGGCTGTAACGAAAGAAATCCGGTCATTTGACAGTAGCATCCAAATTGCATTGGCCTATGCCGGGCCTGGTTCAAACTGGTTTACAACCATTGCGAACAACCTAAAAAGTGCAAATGTGGATTATGATATTTTGGGTGCCAATGTATATGCGGCATGAGATGCAATTTCTGATATCAAAGGGGCCATGGAAGCGGCAAAACAAGCCGGCAAAAAATTCGCAGTATTAAGTGTCAGCTATCCCTTTACAGACCAGGATTCAGACGGGGAAAGCAACGGGTCAACAGCTTCCGACATTCTGAAAAATGGAATTGGCGAAGTCAGCCCCCAAGGCCAGGCAACTTATCTGCACAATCTTTACAGCGCAATCACGGCAGATGGAAATAACACTGCTGGCTGCGGTGCATTTTACGACAATGCTGTGTGGATTGCAGTGGAAGCCGGCAATAGTGGCACCCACTGGCAGCACAATAAAGACGCAGCTGAAAAATACGGGACAGGCTGGGCAACAACGGCGGCAGCCGGATATGTTGATGGCGCCGATCAATGGGCAGGCGCGAGTTCAGTGGATAACCAGGCATTATTTGATGACTTGGGCAATCCGCTCCAATCGCTCACAGCTTTTAAGCAGTTATTAACCGGTACAGATGATGGCAGCAGTGATAACACGAGTGGCAATACAGGCACAACGGCCCCTGCTCCACAATCAGACCCGTTTGAAACCGGGACGGACACCGGCTTAAAAGCACAGACTGTTACAATTAACAAGTTAACAAATATGTCCTCCGATACGATTCGCGGGGTGGATATCTCATCTTATGAAGCGCTGAAAGAAGCCGGCGTAAAATATTACGACTTTAGCGGCAATCAGGAAAGCCTCTTAAAAATTCTCCATGATAACGGCGTGAACTATATCAGATTACGGATTTGGAACGATCCAAAAAGTTCAACTGGCGCAATTTACGGCGGCGGGCAGTCTGACGTTGAACACGAACTGGCGATTGCCAAGGAAGCTGCCCAATACGGGATGAAAATCTTGCTGGACTTTCACTACTCGGATTTCTGGGCAGACCCGGCGCAGCAAATTTTGCCGAAAGCATGGCGGGGGCACAGTGACGCCCAGTTACAGAAAGATGTTTACGGTTTTACAAGCGGCACCATTAAAAAATTCCAGAACGCAGGCGCGGATGTTGGGATGGTGCAGGTCGGCAATGAGATCACCAACGGCATGATGGGCGTAACGACGAACCGTGACGCAGGAGAATCATACACCGGCATTTGGAATAATAAAACAAAATCAGCCCGGGTTGACAGTTATATCAAATCCGGCATCAAAGCTGTTCGCGATACTGTACCGAACGCTTTAGTCACTTTACACATTGAAACACCGGATGTGCAAAAGTATACAGACATTATGAATGCATGGAAACGTGATGGTGTCGACTATGATGTGCTTGGATCGTCATACTATCCATACTGGTCTGTAACGGCAAAAGCCAACACACCAGAAACCTTAACGAAGGTGGAAAAACTGGCCGCCAGCTACGGCAAACTGTTTGCCGTGATGGAAACAGCTTGGGTAAACAGCTTGAAAGATGCTGACGGGACACCAAATTCAATCGGCGAAGAGCAAAGCAATTGGCAAAACACAAATGCTTTCCCGGTAGGCCCACAAGGCCAGGTAGACGCACTGACAAGTTTATACAGTACACTGATGAGCCAGCAAAACGGCCTCGGGGCATTCTACTGGGAGCCGGCCTGGATTCCGGTTTACGCTGGCTGGGATAATTGGAAGGCGAATAAAGATGCTGCTGAAAAATACGGGACAGGCTGGGCCAGCTCAGGTGCTGTCGGTTATTTCCCAGACAGCAAAATGTATTACAACGGCAATCCTGCCTGGGGCGGTACATCTTGGGATAACCAGGGGCTATTTGATGACCGCGGCTATGCTTTGCAGTCACTGAAGTTTTATAGGGATGCTGTCAACGATGTATCCAGACAAACCACAGTAATCAAGTATGTAGATGCGAAAACGGGTGAACCGATTACACCAAATACAATTGTTAGAACAACTGTCGGCAACACCGCAAAAGTGTCTTTACCAAAAGTAAATCACTATACCCCGTCTTCAAAATCGTACAGCTACAGCTTGAAGGCTAATACTGCCGGCGTGAAAATGGTGACTGTAAAATATGAGCTAACCAGCAAACAAGGGAATGCCATAAATTATGGCAAGTACGTGACAGTAACAAACAGCAAATATGCTGTATACCAGAACTTTAACTGGAAAAAGAAAAATGTCAAAGCTGCCAATAAAACCTACCTTGCCAAGTATGCCTATCATCATACAAATGGCTCAACTTATCTTTCACTTTATGATGCCAAAGGAAAGTGGGCCGGATATATCAACGCGCATGCTGTAAAAACCGGACAAGGTAAGCAAGGTGCCGGAATTCCTTACAGCAAGTATGTCACAGTGACAAACGGCAAATATGCTGTATACCAGAACTTTAACTGGAAAAAGAAAAATGTCAAAGCTGCCAATAAAACCTACCTTGCCAAGTATGCCTATTATCACAGCAATGGCCTCACCTATCTTTCCCTGTACGATGGCAAAGGGAAATGGGTTGGTTACATCAACGCAAAAGCGGTGAAAGCAAAATAATCATGATAGGAATAAGGGCGTGCCTAAAAGCCGGTCACTCGGCCGGGGCATGCCCTTATTTTTTTCACATTCCAGTACTTTACCAATCCTCCTTCTTTGCAGATCGTAAAAGTTAATGGGACACATAGATTCCCGTGTACTCTTTATTATAAAAGTTGGGCAGTACAAACCCTATTTGGATATAGCTATACGCCCAATCGGCATCCCGATAGATCCTCCCCCCCTGCTGCCTACTCAAATAGTTCATCCGCCAATTTTTCGATTTGGGCTTTTCGTTCCTTTGTTTGTTGCCTGTCAATGCGCAGTGTTCCATCTTCGACGACGAGAACGTCTCCGGCTTTGACACCGGATGGGAGCTTACTTAGACGGATATCCACAGTCGTCCGGTCCTCTTTTTCACAAACAGCAAATTCCCCTTCGATCCGATCTACAATATATTTCATCAAAAATGGCCTCCTTTATTGCGGGGTAAAAGAAGTATGGGTGGTATATGTTTTCCCTTTTACAACAGCTTTTATATCAATCCGCACCTCATAACCAGGAGCCGCTCTGCTGATTCGAACCGAAAGCGGCGTCCCTACCGTTCCCCGATAGACGGTGTCTTTGCTTTTATAATGAAAAGTGGCCTGATACGTTGCGCCTGTCAAACCTGTAACCATTAAATTGATTTTACTATACTGCTGCGGCGTTGGATCATCAAGCTTCGCCTGTAATGTCCCGTTAGAAGTGGCTTGCTGGGATGGCTGCTTTACTGGCGGAGCAGCCTTGCCGGAAGCCGTTGCATTTCCCGCTTCCGAAGACGAATGATTCGGCGTTAAAGACGGAACCGGCTGGAATTCAATAGACTTCCCATCGGTCACCGCTAAAATGGTCTTCATTTCGTCTGTCCGGACAATTTGAATATGATTCGCCTTTAAGCGATTGATTACCTCGTCACTTGGAAGGCCGTACGAATTAACCTTCGCTACCGAAATAATCGCGTACTTCGGTTTTACGGCATCCAAAAACGCCTGGCTTGTTGCAGTCTTTGAACCATGGTGCCCCACTTTTAATACCTGAGACGAAAGATCCTGGTGCGTTGCAATCATATCTTCTTCAGAACGGAAGGGGGCATCTCCCGTGAATAGAAAAGTGCCCTTCTCCCCATAGGAGAGTTTTGCAACAGCCGACCAGTCATTCATCTCTTCGTGATAATCTTTTACAGGCGCGGCAAACTTCATCGATGCCCCCTGCAGCCCCAGATCCACATTCGCTTTTGCCTGTTTGATTTTAAGCCTGCTATTTTTCACGGCCAGCAAAAAATCTTCATAGGTTCTGGTTGTATTCACGACCCGCGGCGCATATACATTTTTTACTTTTAAGTTTTCCAGGACCGTATCCAGGCCCCCGATATGATCGGCATCCGGATGGGTGGCAATCACATCATCCAATTGGCTGACATGCAGCTGGCGAAGATACCGGACAACATCATCGCCTTTGTCATTATTCCCGCCATCAATTAACACATTTTCTCCTTTTGGCGTTTGGATGAGGATGCTGTCCCCTTGCCCGACGTCAAAAAAATAAACCTTTAGTTTTCCTTTTGGAAGTGATGCAGTACTTTTATGATGGCTGTCTGTCTTGTTAACAGTTTTGCTGTCTGCTTTACTCTCTGATTTTTCCGTGCTTACCTGCTGAACCTGCTTTTCTTTTGCCGGCTGGCTGTTAGCGGGTTGGGTTTGGCCGCAACCGCTGCAAAAAAGCATGAAGAATAATAGCAGAAACCATGCGCCCGTCCGGTTAATTTTCAAATTTTATTCTCCTTCTTTCCATATGGACTCAAATGGTGAAAAAACTGGAGCCCCTTTCAAAGTGGCAAAGACATCATTAGTTTACCATACACAACCCGCTCTAGAGAGAAGTCCGGATAAAAAAACCAATTTCAAATTTGATAAGGAATTTGGCTGCTTTTGTCGTATATAAATAAAGATGGCATGGAATGTAAAAAAGCTTGCACTTGGAGACGCTGTCGTATACAAAAAATTTTTAAACTGGATTGGAGGGGAAATGGCATGCCAAACTCCCGGAAGCGGCCCAAATTGAAAATTCCCAAGACAAAAAGCGAATGGTTTTGGGACATCATTGGCTATTTATTTTTCCTTGGGTCGATTATTTTTCTGGCCAGCGTTTGGGGAAAACTTCCGGAAAAAGTCCCCGGACATTATGATGCCGCCGGTAGAGTTGATCGTTGGGGATCAAAATGGGAACTTTTGATTTTACCCGGCGTGGGGGCAATCCTTGCGCTATTGATGCAGGTTTTGGAAAAATTCCCTCATATTTATAATTATCCTGAACGATTAAATGCATTGAATGCAAAACAATTTTATGTGCATAGCCGGAAACTGCTAAATCAATTGAAAAATATCTGTCTGATTTTCTTTGCCCTCATCTTATTGGAGTCCATTGGGATTGCAATGGGATGGGATAACGGTTTTGGTAAATGGTTTTTACCCATCATAATCATTGGCATCGGAATTCCGATTGCATCAGGAATCGTGACGCAAAGAAAAATAAAATAACAACAATACGATAAAGGAAGGATGAACGCTGAAAAAGTTTCGCCACTCAAACCAATATAAAGCAAAAAATACGAATAAACGGCGCTGTTCCTTAACATAGAACCCGTCTACGTTAAGAAAGCGAGAAAATTCGGCGTCCTTCCTTTACATAGAGCATGTCTACGTTAAAAAAGAAAGAAAAATCAGCGTCCTTCCTTTACATAGACCATGTCTATGTTAAGAAAGCAGGAAAAATTGGTGACCTTTCTTAACATAGAGCACGCCTATGTTAAGAAAGTGAGAAAATTCGGCGTCCTTCCTTTACATAGGGCCGTCTACGTTAAGAAAGTGAGAAAATTCGACGCCCTTCCTTTACATAGACCGCATCTACGTTAAGAAAGCGGGAAAAATGGACGTCCTTCCTTTACATAGAGCACGCCTAATGTTAAGAAAGCAGGAAAATTCGGCGTCCTTCCTTTACTTAGAGCACGTCTACGTTAAGAAAGTGAGAGAAATCGACGCCCTTCCTTAACATAGAGCACGCCTATGTTAAGAAAGCAGAAAAAATCGGCGTCCTTCCTTTACATAGACCGCCTCTACGTTAAGAAAGCAGGAAAAAATGACGGTAATCCCTAACATTTTTATATAATATAAATAACAGCATGTTGAAGGAGCGGTCATAAATGAAAACAAGAGAGGACGCTATTCATTACTGTTTAAAACTGGAAAATACATATGAAGATTATCCCTTTAAAGATAAAAATTGGACATTAATGCGCCACAAAGAAAACAAAAAAGTATTCGCCTGGATTTTTGAAAGAAACGGCCATATTTGGATCAATGTGAAATGTGAAAACGGCTGGCTGGATTTTTATCGCCGGAAATACCATGCTGTTGTTCCGGCATACCATCTGAACAAAGAGCATTGGAATTCCATTATTCTTGACGGCACCGTCCCGGAGGAAGAAATCTGTGATATGATAATGCAAAGCTATCACCTAACAAAGAAAAAAGGAATTCAGTCAAATAGGAGCCGGTAAAAATGAGAACTCGCATTACGGAGATATTAAAAATAAAATACCCCATTATCCAAGGAGGCCTTGCTTATCTCGGATATGCGGAATTAGCTGCTGCTGTTTCCAATGCGGGAGGCCTGGGGCAAATTACTGCCGCAACGTTGCGAACACCTGAAAAACTCCGCAATGAAATACACAAAGTACGAAAATTAACCGACAAGCCCTTCGGCGTAAACTTTGCAATTGCAAGGTATAACGGCCGGTACGAGGAATTGCTTGAAGTGGCCATTGATGAAAAGGTGCCAGCCATTTCTATCAGTGGCGGTAACCCACAACCGGTCTTTGAAAGGATCAAAGGAGAAAACATTCGTACACTTGTCCTTGTGGCTGGAACCAGGCAAGCACAAAAAGCCGAACAATTAGGCGCTGATGCTGTGATCGCTGTTGGTCAGGAAGGCGGGGGCCATTTAGGCCGGGACGACATTGGCGGCATGGTGCTCATTCCCCGGGTTGCAGACGAAGTATCCGTTCCTGTAATCGCCGGCGGGGGCATTGGCGACGGACGTGGATTATTGGCTGCCCTTTCTCTTGGCGCAGAAGGAATTCAAATGGGGACCCGCTTTATTGCGACGAAAGAATGTATTCATGCACACGAAAAATATAAGCAGGCCATCGTACACGCAAAAGAAACGGATACAGTAGTGATCAAGAGAACATTAGGGGCACCGGGCCGGGTCTTGAAAAACCGCTTTGCCTTGAATATTATGGAACGTGAACAGGAAGGGGCATCCTACGAAGACCTGAAAGAGATGATTAGCGGTAGCGCAAATTGCA